>Ga0115551_1000071_pt1 | contig 70076 bp, 64 predicted proteins | sample COGITO_mtgs_1103_FD_87179 | JGI IMG/M metagenome (GOLD analysis project Ga0115551, IMG submission 87179) | Pelagic marine microbial communities from North Sea - COGITO_mtgs_110321 | ecosystem: Environmental > Aquatic > Marine > Epipelagic | place: Germany:Helgoland, sampling site Kabeltonne... | reverse complement strand
CTTAATATCTTTCAATAGTTTTGGAGATGAATTGTCTGATGCAAATGATGCGTATGACCGCGGTGATTACACTACTGCGATAACATCGTTTAAGAAACTAGCAGAGCAAGGTAATGCAAAGGCGCAGTACAATCTAGGTTTGATTCATAATGATAACTCTTACTAAAATGGTTTTGCCCTATTAATATTTAAGCACATAAGAAATCAAATTTACGACATGACTAACGACAACTACACCATTCTATATGTACTAACTAACCCTTCGATGCCAAACATATGCAAGATTGGCAGGACTGACAGAGAATCGATAGACACTAGATTAAGAGAACTATACACAACTGGTGTACCTGTGCCATTTGAGTGTTACTACGCAGCAAAAGTGAATTCAGATTTAAACGTTGAAAAGAACCTTCATGCTGCATTTGAGCCTAGCCGCGTTAATCCTAGTCGTGAGTTTTTCGAAATTGACCCTGAACAAGCAAAGGTTATTCTAGAGATGTTAGCAGTTGAAGATGTCACGCCTCAAGTTACAGAGAAACTTGGCGAAAGCAGTGACAGTGTAGAGAAGGCTTCGGCAGATAGAATGAAACGTAAAAAAAGACCTCCATTAGATTTTTATGAAATGGGTATACCTGAGGGCTCTACACTCGAATGGGCAGAAGGAGGCTATACAGTAACTGTTTCAGCTAACAAAAAGGTTATTTATGACGGCTCGGAATTATCTCTTACAAAGATAACTAAAGACATCTTGGGTCTTGACTATTCTGTGCAGCCTACAAAACATTGGGTTTTCAATGGGAAAAATCTAGAAGAAATTTATAACGAAACTTTCCCTAGAGATTAGAGTATCCCAGTGAGCAAGGCTAACGACTTAATGTACTTGTTAGCAGTTTCTATCAAGCCAATCATTAATTTCAATATATATTTCTTCTACTTGTCTATGAATTTGATAAGCAGAGAAATGATATATCTCTTTTATTTTATTATTGTTAATTTTTTTTGTGTATTGTTTTGTTTTATCTTGCTCTACATTCAGCCGTCTAAAGACATTATGTTTTTTCTTTAATTTAAGCATGTCTTGCAAAACACCACTTGTAGTCACAAACCTCAAATTGATATATTGTTTAGGGTTGATAAAGGCATTGATTCTATTATTCTTAGAATACGCTTTGGGTCATACCCTACTATAACTTCTCCATTGATGAGAAGAATGGGAATTGTGTTTTCACCGAGAGCGTTATGTTGGCGTTCACCTTCAATTGACTTTTCAATATCATATTCAAAGTAATCGATATTATTTTCTTCTAGCAGCTTTCTTGCTTTAGCACAGTAACCACACCAAGAGGTAGTATATATAATTACTTTTTCATCATGGTTCTTAGCAAAGTCGGGGGGAGGATTTATGAATCTGTTTATATTATCCCAGTATGAATATATGAAAATGAAAATGAAAGTAAAAATAATTTTATTTAGCATTTGCATTTTTCTATTCCTATAGAAACATATCCTAGACGACTATCATAAGATAGTATGAGATTTTCCATTTTTTGCATACTCAATCTCTTTACCAAAGTTTAATTATCTCGACATAGACTTCGCAGAAATTAATTCAATAAAAGAAACCATCATGTATACAATCATATCCTGCTTTTTGCAGAGCTAATCAAAAAATTCTGGATTTTCAGCAATAATATTTTTAGCTAAGTATTTAGAACCATTAATGTTTAAGTGAGTTCTGTCTCTATAATGCAGCAGACCATCTTTTGCCATAGTACAAGTCTTTTCATCACAAAAGTACTTTGATGTTTTTAACAACTTAACATTTGTCCTATTCTTAACAACTGCTTCAAGAATAGAGATATAGTCTCTATATTCTTTATAGAAATAATTACTATTTTCTTCACAAGAATCTTTATGGAATATATTATCTGCATATTTGCATTTTTTTGGACTAAATGAAAACTTAGGGATATCATCAGTTATATAAACAAGTCTATTTTCTTTAGTAAGTCTATCTAATGTTTTGTTTAACTCGACTTCCATATTGCTGCCTTCAGGTATCTGCTCAAAAGACTTGCTCCAATAAGCCGAAATTATAATCGTCGTCATACTTTGATTATTGAGAATATACTCAAATATTTTTTCAAATTTTTTGTTATTAAGTATTGGTAATGCACCTTCCACAGAATAAGATGCTACATTAGTATCTTTCAATGCTTCCGCCAAACCTGGGTACAAATGTGCCGCATGGCTATCTCCAATTATTGCAATTTGAATTTGTTCATTATTTTTTGAGTGGAAACATCCTAATGTTGCTTCACTTTGTAAGTCTAGTGACATGCATACATTAAATTTCTCGCTCTGATATTTATCAAATAGTCCGTTACCGATCTCCCCTTCGTTTAATATCAAACGGGTTGTAGCACTTCTATACATAAAGCCATCTGATTTATAACAATGATGCCCAACTAACCCCATTATAATCATCAAAATGAGTAAAATATTCGTTTTGAATTTACCTCTACTACCAAATCGCATAGGTTTTTCAATAAATTGATATGTTAGCCAAGCAAGTAGAATCGAAATCAAAACTGCTATAAAGCGTATTTCGAATGATGGTCTTTGATATTCCAAAATATGTGCGAATGATAATAAAGGCCAATGCCATAAGTATAGTGGGTAACTGATCAATCCAAACCATACTAGAATACGATTCGATAAAATCATACGATTAAACCATGCTCCTGGACCAGCAGATATAATCAACATAGTTCCAAGTGTTGGCAATAGAGCCCACCAACCAGGGAAATATTTTTTTTCAGTAATAAAAATAAATCCAATAATAATAAGCCCAATGCCAAATATGGATAAAGCATCGGTGTATCGCTGTTTAAGATTAACTAGAAGATTCTGATTATTTATCATAATGTAGGCTAAAATAGAGCCAATCATCAACTCCCAAAATCGCGTCTGTGGCGAATAAAATGTTGCTACTGCGTCAGCTTGTACATAGATGATATTAAGCACGAATGATATGACAGCTAAAGCAATTGTAATTGCCAACAAATTTAAGTGTTGTTTCCATGTAAACCATAACAATAACGGCCATATGATATAAAATTGTTCTTCGATGCCGAGCGACCAAAGATGAAGAAGTGGTTTTGTCACTGCCGCATTATCAAAATAGCCGCTTTCATTCCACAGAATAAAATTAGAAATAAATCCAGCACCACCTGTAATTTGTTTGCCTAATTGCTTGTATTCATCACCAAGCAGCACGAACCAACCAAAAGTATAGACAGCTATCATCACCAATATTAATGCGGGAAATATGCGCTTAATTCGGCGGCCATAAAATTCAATAAAACTAAAACTATTATCTTCTAAGTTACTAAAAATAATCGTCGATATCAGATAACCAGAAATCACAAAAAAAATATCTACTCCAATGAACCCGCCTTCTAATCTAATTGCGTGGTAAAGAACAACGGAGAGGATGGCTATTGCGCGTAAACCGTCAATATCTGGACGGTATTTAGAATGTATTAAATCTTTACCCATCGTATGTAATTTATTCTAAACTGTATGTTGTTAAATCGGATTTTGAAAAATATCATCAGTTATCAATCAATATGTATACGCTAAATATATTAGAAGAAAAACGCTAAAAGAGGATAGGCATAAGAATCAATGACCAATTCATGGCATGACAGGTCGATCAATACAGAATGTTATCTCAGTATTATTAGTGAGCCAGGTAATAGCTTGATTTAATCTTAAAATAGGGATGGTTCATTAATATAAGATGCTGTTAGTACATTATATTGGAAGCAAACACTAATTAGAAATATATCTGTACACAACAATGAGAAAAAATTATTCAAATATATTTAGTTAAAAGAACAATATAATTCTAATTTGTATCCAAAAAAATGAGCTAGTATTTCAAACTACAAATTGTGCTATACCATCTTGAAATGACCAATCAACGTCATGATTTTCTACAATAGTAATAAGTATATTAGCTGGTTTTATCCCAGGATCTTTAGCCAGATTCTCTACTACCTTTGCATAGAAAGCCTGCTTTGATTTATTCGATCTGCCCGCCCGCATGGTCAAATGCATCATAACCCTATCATCAGTACGCTGTTGAAATTGAAGACATTGTGGCTCTATTTCATGAATAATCTGATAGCGGTCATCATCAGGAAATGACATGGTTTCTATAACTGCTGAATTGATTCCATTAGAAACAGCTTTTATATATTCGGGTGATTTCCCTTTTAAAATTGAAATATTTACAAGTGGCATGTTGTTTTCCCATTAATCAGAATAAAATGTTGTTGCTGTCAATTATAGTGATTAATTCTCATCTATGAAAACTTTATAGTTGGTTTATCATAACGAGATTAAATATTTGATATATTTTTATTTATCACTTTTTTTATTTACCGCTACTCTTGAAAGTTCTATAGCGTGGTTAATTTGGTTGGGGAATAGTTTATGTTCCTCTCCCATGGCCTGCATTCTTTTTGCAGCATTGATGTTGCCATTCTCATTTGCAAGGTAAAACCATTTATAGGCATTGAGGTAATCTCTTTTAATAGATTCACCATTTTCATACATCACTCCTAAATTATATTGTGCATCCGGATAATTTGATCGAGCAGCTTTCTCAAACCATTCTTTAGCAATCTTAAAATCTCTATCTCTACCTAGACCAAGGTAGTAATGAATAGCAATATAATTTTCAGCTTCCATATTTCCTTTAATAGCCAATGGCAACCAAAGGTTGAATGATTTTTCATATTCTCCCTGTTCAAAAAATATTTTTGGATTATGTCTCTGATCACAAGCAGAAAACATTATTAGTAGGAAAACTAATAGTGCTTTATTCATATAAATTTAGATATTAGACAAAGCTTGTTCTATATCTTCTAATAAATCATCGATATGTTCTATTCCAACAGAAAGTCTTATCAAATCATCAGACACACCAGCTTTTATAAGTTCTTCTGGTGACAGCTGTCTGTGCGTAGTAGTTGCCGGGTGACAAGCTAACGACTTAGCATCACCAATATTTACCAATCGAGTAAAAAGTTTTAATGCATCAATGAATTTACCTCCCGCTTCAGCACCACCCTTTACACCAAAACTTAAAATACTCGCTGCATGACCTGAGCAATATTTTTCCAATAAATGGTAATCTTCATGGTCTACAGATCCAGCATACCTTACCCAGCTTACCTTTTTATGCGTAGATAAATAATTAGCTACATCGATTGCATTCTCACAATGACGAGCCATTCTTAGGGGTAATGTCTCTATACCTTGCAAGATCATAAAACTATTCATTGGCGAGATGGCTGCTCCCATATTGCGTAATGGCACAACTCGCGCACGTCCTATGTAAGCGGCAGCTCCTAGCGCTTCCGTGTAAACTACACCATGATATGATGCGTCTGGCTCATTTAGACGTTTAAAGCGCTCTTGATGCTCAGACCATGGAAATTTTCCTGAATCAACAATAATCCCACCAATATTAGTACCATGGCCACCCATATATTTTGTTAAAGAATGCACGACTATGTCACAACCATGCTCGAAAGGGCGGCATAGATAAGGTGTTGCCACCGTATTATCAACAATGACTGGCACACCTGCTCTGTGGGCAATTTCAGCAATTTTTTCTAAATCTGCGACATTACCAGCCGGATTGCCTATTGATTCACAAAAAACTGCTTTAGTTTTTTCATCAATCAATGGCGTTATACTTTCATAATCACCGCCATCAATAAAACGTGTTTCAATTCCCATCTGTGGAAAAGTATGTGCAAAAAGATTATACGTACCACCATATAAATTACTGGTCGAAATTATATTATCACCTGTTTCAGCAATCGTTTGTATCGCATTGCTAATTGCAGCCATTCCAGAGGCCAGTCCCAAAGCAGCCAGACCACCTTCCATTTGAGCCACGCGTTCTTCCAAAACAGCAGTTGTTGGGTTCATTATTCTTGTATAAATATTACCTTCGACTTTAAGATCAAATAGATCTGCTGCATGTTGCGTACTATCGAAAGCATAAGAAGTTGTTTGATAGATTGGGACAGCAACAGCTTTTGTTGTTGGTTCCGGAGAGTACCCACCATGAACTGCAATTGTTTCTATTTTCATAATTTTTCTTCTATTATTAAATCAGATTAATTTTAATGCCTAGAGTAACAGTATGGAGGAACTTTTGAAGCTAATCCATACACTATCGCCTACAGACAGATTCAAATCTTTAATAGCCTTATGCGTCACTATAGCTTGAAATTCTTCTTTTGATTCTACACTCAATTTTACCTGTCCATTATCTTCAATCATCCGCATTATCTTTCCCTGGAAGCTATTTTGCATACTGGAATCAAGTTTATTTCTTGATATTACAATCTGTTTTGGGTCTATAGCAATATGCCCTACATGGTCCATATTATGAGGTACCATGATAATTAGTTGCTTATTTGTATTGAAAGTATTGTTTTTTAGGTCGATACAACCACTAAAAAGATTGAGCATTTGGTATTCAAAGACCTTGCCCTTTATTACTCTATAAACATCATCTGCCAACCATTGCGCCTGATATTGATTATGAGTGGTAAGAATTATTGTTTTATTCAGATCTTTTTTCAATTTCAAAATAATTTTTTCTAATTCGTCTATTGAGTATTTATCAAGATGTGTGAATGGCTCATCGAGAATTAAAACCTCGGGATCAAGTATTATCACTTGACCTATAGCAACTTTTTGTGACTCGCCACCCGACAAGGTCCGTGCGTTCCTATCTGACAGTTCACTAATACCTAATAACTTCAGTACTTGTAAAACTTTTTTTACTCGAATTTTTTTATCAACCTTTCTCAGTTTCAATCCAATCTCGATATTCTTGAAGACTGTTCCTCGCAAAAGATAAGGGTTCTGTTGCACATAGCCTACTGTCTTTCTAAATTGATCAAGATTATCTTGAGTCAACTCTTTTTCATTATAAAAAAGAGTACCTGTATGCGGTAAACGGAGAAAAGAGAGTACATTTAGTAAACTGGTCTTTCCTGAACCGTTAGGACCGATTATTCCTATAATATTAGATTTTTTTATATCTATACAAACATCGATAAGATTAAAATCTGCCCCGTAATCGAATGTTATATTTTTTAATTGATAAATATTTGTCATCTTATCTTCGACTGAAATTGTTGAAGTAAACTATTAGCAATGAAAGCAACAAATAACAACATAAAGCCAAGTGCCAATGCAAATTCAAAGTCTCCTTTACTAGTTTCTAAGGCAATTGCGGTTGTCATCGTTCGTGTATAACCATAAATATTTCCACCTAACATCATGGCAATACCTACTTCACCTATCGCACGTCCAAAACCTGCTACTACTGCAGCAATTAGTGCAAAACGAACCTCACTCAAATAAATAATGCTTCGTTGAAAATAATTTGCTCCGAGTGATGTACATGTCATGGCTAATCTAGGATCTGCGCCGTTAACTGCAACAATACATAGATTCAATATCACTGGAGTAATCAATACACATTGACCGATAATTATTGCTGTCGATGTATATAGCAGACTCATACCACCTAATATTCCTTGCCTATTTAAAATGCCATATAACAATAAGCCTACAACAACCGTCGGTAGTGCCATTAATGTATTCAAGCAAGTCATTAAAAAATTCTTACCGATGAAATCATTTAAAGCAACATAAATACCAAGCGGTATACTTATTAAGGTCGCAATTAATACTGCTATTAAAGAAACTCTCAATGAGGTCCAGACAACATTGAATAAAGATCTATCAAAATTGATAATGAGACTGAGTGAAGCAGTAGTCGCGTCTAAAAAAAAACTTTGATTCACGTGGATTATGCTCTCACCTGAAACTTTGATTTCTGAATCTGTCTTTGGAAAAAATAATGACTCACCATTTATTTTAAAATTTCTAATTATTTTTTGTGCTTTATCACTGGTCACAAAGTCTATGTATTTCTCTGCGAGCAAGCTATTAATACCGGAGTGAAGTTTAGGATTGACTGCTATTATATGGTATGGATTATAAAAAATAGGACTGCCTTGAAAAATAATACTCAAATCTATTTTAGATTTAAACGCTAAATAAGTACCACGATCAGTCAGTGTATATGCACGTTTCTCATTGGCTAATAGTAATACTGATCCCATCCCCATCCCCGTTTCATCATACCAATCACCTTCGGGGTTTCGTCCACTTTCTTTCCAAATAGATAGTTCTTTTTTATGTGTTCCCGAATCATCGCCTCTTGAGATAAATGAATTTCCTGAGTCATATATTTTATTAAATGCATCATATATAGAACGAGCATCATCAATTTCTGCTGGATCCCCTGCCGGACCCACTAAAATAAATTCATTATGCATAATGGGATGTCGTTTAAGTCCATAACCAGACTGAATAAAATCTTTTTCATCTTCTGGCGTATGCGTTAACAACACATCAACATCACCTTGTTTACCCAATCGCAGGGCTTGGCCGGAACCAACGGTAATAGTTTTAATTTTTATATTATGTTCATTTTCAAAAACAGGGTTTAGCACAGACATCAAACCTGAGTTTTCAGTCGTTGTCGTTATAGCAAGACGCAGAGTTTCTGTCTCGGCATTAGCTAGAGAAAAAATAGAAAATAATAATAATGTTGTAATAGACTCTTGAATTATGTGCATTGTTTTATTGCATTGTAATGTTCGTGTCGTAACTTGACTTAAGTTTTATAGTAATTATGCTTTAAGTAATGAAGGAAACAAGCATATCCAGATGAAGATTGAATTTGAAACAAATATTATTGGCTATAAAGAAGCACGTTTATTTAAATTAATAGTGGACTCTATGCTTCAATATGACAAATTAAGCCCATCACTTAATTCACTCGTCTTGTCATTAGAGTCTCAATTACAAGAATTTTTAGATAATCCTGAATTCTTGTATTTTGAAGATGAACTGAATGATGAATTATATATATCCCACCCTAATGAGCTAGAGCACCCCAGCTTTATTAAGTCAATTCGCGGGTTCTTTGGTCCAAGTAGACGTGAAATTGAATTGAGCAAGCAGCGACAGGCACTAATTGAGCGTGCTGAGCGTGCTGAAATCTCTGCATTTGAATCCTTAGCTGAGACTGCGAAAGTTGAGCGTGAACGCGATGAACTTCGCGGAAAACTTAAACAATTAAAAAATGAAGCTAATTAATCCTGCAGGTACTGTCTAATAGCCTCATTTATCTCACTTATCACCTGTTTTGTCTGGAAATAAAGTTACAGAAAGTGTAATTTAGCCAACCTTTACCTGCAATATATTAGAAAATTCATGAATCAGAAGCTATACATCAAAACTTTGGGTTGTCAGATGAATGAGTATGACTCAGCCAGAATGGTGGATTCTTTAGAGGAAGCTCATAAAATGACTCGGACTGAGGATCCGTCAGAAGCTGACCTGATCTTGCTAAATACGTGCTCAATTCGTGAAAAAGCACAAGAGAAGGTCTTTTCGCAACTGGGTCGTTGGCGACCATTTAAAGCAACCAATCCAAATTTGGTAATAGGTGTAGGCGGCTGTGTGGCAAGTCAAGAAGGTGCTGCTATCCTAGATCGTGCACCATTCGTAGATATTGTCTTTGGTCCACAAACCCTGCATCGATTACCAAAGATGTACTCAGATGTAGTTAAAAATAGAAAGTCAATTGTTGATATTTCATTTCCGGAAATTGAAAAATTCGACAACTTGCCTAGCCCAAGAGCTGACGGACCGAGTGCTTTTGTTTCGATAATGGAAGGCTGTAGCAAGTATTGTAGTTTTTGTGTTGTGCCATACACGCGTGGAGAAGAAGTTAGTCGACCTTTTGATGATGTAATTACTGAAATCGTTGAATTAGCAGAACAAGGTGTCCGAGAAGTGAATCTTCTCGGACAAAATGTCAATGCTTATCGGGGAGTCATGCATGATGCTCATATAGCAGATCTCGCATTACTTATAGAGTATGTTGCTGCTATTGATGGCATCGACCGTATTCGATTTACTACGTCACATCCACTTGAATTCTCAGATAACTTAATTGAGGTTTATGGTCGAGTACCTGAATTAGTTAGCCATTTGCATCTTCCAGTTCAAAGTGGCTCTGATAGAATTCTTGCACTAATGAAACGCGGCCATACGCAGCTTGAATATAAAAATAAAATAAAACGTCTGCGTGCAATAAGACCAAACCTCAGTATGTCATCTGATTTCATCATTGGTTTCCCAGGTGAAACCGACAAAGACTTCGAAGAAACAATGAATTTAATAAACGATATCGACTTTGATCATTCATTTAGTTTTATCTATAGCGCTCGACCTGGTACACCAGCATCAGGGATGCCCGATAATACTCGAATGCAGATTAAAAAAGAGCGTCTATCGATCTTACAAGCTCGTATTAGTCAAAGAGCAGCTGAGATTAGTACATCTATGATTGGGACAACTCAAAATATTCTTGTTGAAGGCCTATCAAAAAAAGATACTAAGCAACTTAGAGGAAGAACTGAAAATAATCGAATCGTAAATTTTGAAGGTTCACAAGATATAATAGGCAGTTTTGTTAATATTAAAATTACTGAAGCATTACCAAATTCATTACGTGGATCTTTACTCCATTGTGCGACATTTGATCAAGCTATCAATCTCTAATCAATTAAAAATTTAGACGACTATCAATACCCCATCTTTAAACGATTTATTACTAGAACCTGTTGATAATCTGCGACTGTCAAATTTATGTGGACCTATGGATCAGCATATACGACATATCGAGCGCCATATGGGCGTAGAAATAAATAACCGAAGCAATAATTTCCATATTAGCGGAGACAAGGTATCAGTACAACTTACTAAAAAATTGCTGATAGAAATGTATGCCTCAACAAAAATCGAGCGATTATCGACTGAAAGTATACATCTTTATTTACAGAACATGGAAATGGTCAATAACTACAGCAAAGAAGGTGTTGATGAATTTTCAATTAAAACAAAACGTGGCATGATTCATGGTCGCACCCCTAATCAAAAGAAATACTTATCAAATATACAAAATAATGATATCAGTTTTGGCATAGGACCGGCTGGTACAGGAAAAACTTATCTTGCTGTAGCCTGTGCGGTAGCAGCCATAGAACAGGATCGTGCTAGAAGATTAGTATTAGTAAGGCCTGCTGTAGAGGCAGGAGAAAAACTAGGCTTTCTTCCAGGTGATTTAGTACAAAAAGTCGATCCTTATTTACGCCCCCTCTATGATGCATTATATGAAATGTTGGGCTTCGAGAAAGTTTCTAAATTAATAGAAAGAAATGTCATAGAAGTTGCCCCATTAGCTTTTATGAGGGGTCGCACGCTCAATGAAGCATTTATTATTCTTGATGAAGCTCAGAATACTACGATAGAACAAATGAAAATGTTTTTAACACGAATTGGGTTTAATTCGACAGCAATAATCACCGGTGACATCACACAGATAGACTTACCTAGTGGAAAACAATCAGGCTTGCGACATATTGTTGATATTTTAAATAATGAGAAAGATATCAGTTTCACTTTCTTTAAATCTAAAGATATTGTTCGTCATCCATTAGTTGCCCGTATTTTAAGTGCTTATGATAGACACGAACAAGATCACTCTAATAATAATCAATGAATGAAATGATAGAGATCCAGGATGCTTCTAATATGGATTCACTTCCTGCAAAAAAAATGCTTACGGAATGGGTCGAAAAAGCACTTCAGAAACAATATCAAGATGCTGAAATAACACTTCGCATCGTTGATGAAGTAGAAGGTCTGTCACTTAATAAGAGATGGCGTAAAAAAAAATCAGCAACAAATGTGTTATCTTTTCCTGTGGGTGAAATACTAGAACAGGCACCAAACTTCTTAGGTGATATTGTTATTTGTGCACCAGTTGTTGAACGAGAAGCTAATGAGCAAGGTAAAACCTTTGATGCTCATTGGGCACATTTGATAATTCATGGTGTACTACATTTGCAAGGCTATGACCACAAGTCAGATGAAAAAGCCAATATTATGGAATCAAAAGAAATTTTAATATTAGAAGAGATAGGTTACACAAACCCATATAAAACAAAGTAACTATTATGATTAACTATAAAATATTTAACTATAAAAAATGGTTGCAAAGTTTTTCCAATCTGTTTTCTAATGAGCCCGAAGATCGTGATTCTCTGATTGAAATTTTAAGAAACTCTGAACATCGTAACCTACTTGATGCTGATGCACTATTGATGATCGAAGGAGCATTACATGTTTCAGAGATTCAGGTTCGTGATATCATGATACCACGTGTACAAATGATTTTTATAGAGCACGATGCTGCACCTGAAGACATACTCTCTATAGTAGTCGAATCAGGGCATTCACGATTTCCAGTTATTGGTGATAACAATGATGAGATAGTCGGTATATTACTAGCCAAGGATCTTTTGAATTATTATTCCAAGCCTAGAAAAGATTTTAATATTAAGGATATGATGCGGGCAACCGTATTCATACCTGAAAGTAAAAGATTAAATATACTATTACGGGAATTTCGCACTAGCCGTAATCATATGGCGATTGTTATTGATGAGTTCACTGGAATTGCTGGCTTAGTAACTATTGAAGACGTTATTGAAGAGATCATTGGTGAGATTGAAGATGAACATGATTTTGAAGAAGATGAAACAAACATCAATACTCATGATAATGATCGCTATACTGTGAAAGCATTAGCTTCAATAGATGAATTTAATAATTACTTTGGAACAGCAATCAACGTTGATGAATATGAAACGATAGGTGGTCTAGTTATCAATGCTTTTGGACACTTACCAAAACGTGGCGAAACAGTAAACTTCATGAACTTTAATGTTAAAGTTTTAAGAGCCGACAAACGGCGTGTGCGTCTTTTACTCTTCACCTGTATCAATTTAGAGAAAACCACTGATAGCTCTACCGATTTAGAATAGTATAAAGCTTGTTTGTTGGTTGAGTTATTCTATGATAAATTTTTTACAGAAAAAGAAACTGGTGAAAAGATTATCAGCTATAGCACTTGGTGTTTTAGTTCCATTCGCATTTGCTCCATATAATCTTCATTTTATTAGTATACTAACACTCAGTGTTCTTTTCTATTATTGGTCTAACTCTGATTCAGCGTGCGAATCTTTTATTCTTGGCTATCTATTTGGTTTTGCCATGTTTAGTGTCGGTGTCAGTTGGCTACATATAAGTATTAATTTGTTTGGTGGTGTAAATATATTCGGCGCACTATTGCTCACCTATATTTTTATCGCATATCTAGCATTATATCCGGCCTTATGTGGTTATTTACTAGTTAGATTTTTTAAACATATCAAAATCATTGCATTACCTCCACTATGGTTAATGACTGAGTGGTGCCGTGGTTGGATGCTGACTGGTTTCCCTTGGCTCAATATAGGTTCAAGTCAGACTGATAGTGTTTTAGCAGGTTTCGCCCCAATATTTGGTGATTATGGTGTTACTTTTTTTGTTTGTATATCTTCTATGGCAATAATTAAGATATTTACCGGCAACAATAAACAAAAATTAACAAGCGTATTTTTACTAATCACTATCGTTATATCATCTCTTGTATTATCCGATATCAATTGGACAAATGATCTAAAAAAAGATATGGATATAGTATTAATTCAAGGCGCAATTCCACAAGAACAAAAGTGGAAGCCTGAACAGCGTAAGAAAACCTATAAGATTTATACCACTTTAAGTGAGCCGTTTTGGTCATCCGATCTCATCGTCTGGCCAGAAACTGCAATACCTTCTTTCTATCATATGGCCGATGATTTTGTTAATCCAATTTCCAGTAAAGAAATGTCTAGTAATGCTTTGTTTATGAGTGGCCTCGTTTATCAAGATCCGAAGTCTAATAATTATTTTAATAGTGTTTTGCTAATGAATGAACAACATAATTTTTATCATAAGTATCATTTAGTTCCATTTGGAGAATACCTACCATTCAAGACTTTTCTAAGTGAAACATTAAATTTTCTAAAAATACCCATGTCTGATTTCACCTCAGGCGATCCTGAAAAAAAACTATTTGAGACAGGTAGAGGTATTTTTGGGATAAGTATTTGCTATGAAGTTGCCTATGGATCAGAGGTAAGAAAAGCATTACCTTATGCTAATATTTTAATCAATGTGAGCAATGACGCCTGGTTTGGTGATTCTTCTGCACCCCATCAACATCTACAAATAGCAAGAATGCGCGCAATAGAGAATGGTCGCTATTTATTGCGTTCAACTAACACTGGGATTTCAGCTGTAATTGATAATAAAGGAAAAATTGTTACTCGTTCTCCTCAATTTGAACCGCATGCATTATCTGCAAGAGTAAAGCTACATGATGGAGAAACGCCTTTTAGTAAATTTGGTAATAGTTTAATTCTTGCTTTTTGTCTGTTAGTTTTATTTTTAAGTTTAATATTTAATATCATTATCAGTAATCAACAAAGCACTAATTGATTTTTCGTAAAGAAGAATCGCTAAAATTATTAGCTCTAAAGTAGGAATCATGTCTATAATAAATGGATATTCAAGAGTGACTCTGAATTTAATAGAATGGCCAAGAGATATATTAAGATTGTTTTATTTTATTTGGGTGTGTCTTAATACTAATAGTCGTAAGAAAATTAATTTCTTATAAGAATCTTTTTTCAGAATAATAATCTAATATTATCACGAGAATTAAGCCAGACGCTATCATGATGGTTGAGTAAAAAACTAGAATATTGAAGTGTTCAGGTAGGTATGGGATAGAAGTAATCAATCTTTCTTTGTTTCTAACAAATTCATAGACACGAGTCTGGAAAGGCCACATAACATATAAAGAAGCAATTAATAAACCGGTGATGAACAGAATTGTCTGTTGATAAAATAGTCTAAAAATATATGAAAGAAATCGACTAAATAATACAACACCGGTAATGATACCGAAAATAAATGGCAATATTACTGAAAAATCAAAATGGCCGATTGCGTCAAAAATATAAGCATACTTTTTTAGCATCAATAATATAAATGAACCAGAAATACCCGGCAAGATCATTGCTGAGATTGCTATTGCTCCGCACAAGAAAATAAACCAAGATTCGTCCGGTGTGGATATTGGCATCATCGTAACGAAAAAACCACCAAATAAAACACCTAATATTAAAAATATAATTCTTTTATATAATGTGTATAACCCAAGGTGAAGACATAATAAAAAAATAGAACCTAGTACAAGACCAAAAAATAAGCCATAGATTATTTCAGCATGGGTGCGTATCAAAATTGGCAATGGAACTACACGGGTGAAAAAAAATAAGGCGGTTAGTGCACCTACCATTAACGGAATTAAAAAACTAAAGTGTGGCCTATTGACTATGCCTTTTATATCAAAAGATATAATCATTTTTAACCATTCGATATCGAATGATTTAATTGCACTGATTAACTGTTGATAAATCCCGAGTATTAATGCCATTGTGCCACCACTAACACCCGGAACAACATCAGCAGAACCGATAAAAAAGCCTTTTACGATTAACTTTAATCTATCTTTTAACATAACTACTAATTATTGTGATATTGCATACTCAGTTCGTGTACTGCATTTATAAATACACCTGCATTTTCTGGGTCTATGTCTGGTGTTATACCATGTCCAAGATTAAAAACATGCCCGGAACCTTCACCAAAACTCTCAAGTATCAATGCAACTTCATTACGAATTGTTTCAGGGTTCGATTTTAAAATCGCAGGGTCCATATTGCCTTGTAGAGCAACATGTTCCCCTATTTTCAATCGAACTTGTCTAATATCTTGCATCCAGTCAAGACCAACAGCGTCACAGCCCGTATTTGCGATATCTTCAATCCAACAACCCCCACCTTTAGTGAATAAGATGACCGGAATTTTTTCTCCTGCATGTTCCCGCTTTAATTGATCAATAATTTGTTTCATATATGCAAGAGAAAATGCATGGTAAGCTGGCGTCGATAAAACACCACCCCATGTATCAAAGATTTGAATCACTTGAGCCCCTGCGCAAATTTGTGCATTTAAGTAGAGGCTAACTGCCTTGGCAAGATGCCTTAATAAGAGGTGGAGAGTATTTGGTTCTTGATAAAGCATCTTTTTTATTTTACCAAAGTCTTTACTTGAACCACCTTCAATCATATAAGTTGCTAATGTCCAGGGACTACCTGCAAAACCTATTAAAGGCACACTCCCATCTAATTCTTTACGAATCAAACGCACAGTATCCATGACATAACCTAGATCATTTTCAGGATCGGGCATAGGAAGATTTTTGATATCTGCGAGTGACTTTATAGGATTATCGAACTTTGGACCAACTGATTCGATCAGTTTTAATTCTAGACCCATTGCATCAGGTATTGTCAATATGTCTGAAAATAGTATCGCAGCATCTAAAGGATACCGTCTCAATGGTTGCATAGTGACTTCACAAGCAAGATCTGGTGTTTTACATAATGTAACAAAATCACCAGCTTTCTCACGAGTTGCTCGATACTCTGGCAAGTAACGGCCCGCTTGACGCATCATCCATATCGGTGTCATATCAACTGATTCACCAAATAAAGTACGTATTAAACGTGTATTTTTTAATTTACTAGACATAAAGAAGATCTTTAGCTTTTCTCAAGAAATATGATATTAACATAGAGGTGCGCTATTAACTCGGTATTAATCATCGTTTATATTGATTAAGATTTTCTGATATTTATAAATTCTGATAATGTGAGATATGCTGAAAAATAAATTTATCGGGATTGGGAGCGGCTTATTCCTATTCCTTATCATCTTGCTGATTCCTGTTCCGGATAATATGAAAAAAGAAGCTATGTATGTTTTAGCAGTTGCATCACTGATGGCAACATGGTGGATGACGGAAGCGATTCCAATTCCTGCTACTGCATTATTACCAATATTTCTTTTTCCTATGCTAGGGATAATGAATGGCAGTGAAGTAACCGAATCCTATGGTCATCAACTTATATACCTGTTCCTTGGTGGTTTCCTAATCGCCGTCACTATTGAGAGATGGAATCTACATCGTCGAATTGGTTTATACACAATCCGATTTTTTGGTATTACACCTAATAGAATAATCTTTGGTTTTATGGTTGCATCTGCAGGTTTATCAATGTGGATCAGTAATACTGCTGCAACTATGATGATGCTCACAATAGGCGTTGCAGTTTTAAAGCAAGTCGTAAATGAAATTGATTCTGATCCTGCCATTCAGATTAATACTGATCCTGAATCTTTCCATTTCGGTACAGCACTGATGCTGAGCATTGCATATGCTGCCTCAATAGGTGGCATAGCAACGCTTATTGGAACACCGACCAATGCTATTTTTGCTGGCTTGATTGAGACCCAATTCAATAAAAATATTAGTTTTCTTGATTGGATGATGTTCGCACTACCTTTATCGATCATAATGTTAATAACCACTTGGTATTATATCACTCATATTGCCTACCCAAGTAAAATTGATCATTTGCCAGGCGGAAAGGAAGCGATTCAACACGAACTAACTCAATTAGGCCCAATGTCTTCAGAAGAAAAATCTGTACTATTTATATTTTGTATTGTTGCCTCATCATGGATATTGCGGGGCTTAATCGATTCGGAACAATTTAAGATGGTAAAAGACTCTACAATTGCTATAGGAGGTGCGCTACTACTCTTCATCATTCCTTCAAATTTAAAAAGACATGAATTCCTTTTGGATTGGCAAACGGCGGTAAAAATTCCTTGGGATATTCTTATCCTCTTTGGAGGCGGCTTTGCTCTTGCAAAAGGGTTCAATGATAGTGGTTTGACACAATCAATTACTGGTCAGCTCAACGTACTAGAAAACTATAGTCTGTTCTTGATTGTTTTAATAGTCACTATACTCGTCATTTTTCTTACTGAACTCACATCCAATACAGCAACAGCATCAATGGTATTGCCCATTATCGCGGCACTCTCTATTGCCATGGGTGTCCACCCTTATAGTTTAATGATTGCAGTAGCTCTAGCTTCTTCTTTTGCTTTTATGTTACCTGTAGCGACCCCACCAAACGCCATCGTTTTTAGTAGCCGTTATATCACTATCCGACAAATGGCTAAAACAGGAATATGGCTCAATCTTTTTGGAGCAATAATAATTACTTTATTTATTATGCTTTACCTACCATTTATTTGGGATATTGATATTAAAAGTCTTCCTTTAAATTTGCATATTATTGACGCCTCAGAAGAGAATTTTTGACGTGTAAAGCGAAAAACACAGTCCAAAATTAAAACCGCGACATATGATGCGGCAAAATTTAAAAGCAGAATTAAAGACCCAACTTTACTAATTAGAGTAAATTTTGACGGAAAGATGCATATCAAAATCCTGAAGCTCTCTCTCGAGTCTACATTTAGATACACATTATTAAATCACTCAGCTTAATAATATACACTATCGTTCTTAATTATTTTCTCTAATTGTGCGATATTCACAGGACCATTTATACGTAATACTAAATCACCTTCAGGGCCATAAAAAAATGTTAATGGAATCATATTAACTTCTTGACCGACTACTTCACCGGCTAATTTAGCATCAACCATCATCAATGGATACTCAATAAAATAATCTAAAGCGAAAGCACTCAACTCTTCCTTGTTTGGGAAATCAAAAGACGGAAAATCTAACGTAAGCCCAACAACTATGGCATCTTTATCTTGATGGAGGTCATGAAAGTCAATCAACCCATCTAGCTCTGCTCTGCAAGAGGCACAGTCGGTTCCCCATATATTAACAACGACCCATTTTCCCTTGCCTAGATAATTACTTAAGGAGTGTTGCTCACCATCTAGTCCTTGAAGCAATGCCTCAGGTGATGCAGAGTTTATAGAAACAGGTAGTAAAAAAATAATTAGTGCTGTAACTAAATGAGTAATCTTACTGAACATGTCTATTAATAGTCATATGGTTAGGATCTATAGTTTATCATGATCACTATTACCTTTAATAGCACAAAGAATCTAAAGAAAAGAGCTTTGACTAAGGATTAAGTTTAGAGATGATTGATAAGGTATTGCATCAATTAAAATTAGAAATAGAAATATCTAATAGCACACCCATAGTAATCAGACTCTAAAAGTCTTGGAAAACCATAGAAGCACGATACTTCGTGTGAACCATTAGGACTAAATTAACTAATAAAAACAGATATTTATAATTGATTTATATATAATATAGCTAGACTTAGACTTGTTTATCTCTTATTTTTCCATTCAGCATTTGAAGGATACGATAGGGTTAAAAAATTAAAAAACGTTAAATTTCTATTGTATAGTTCTGTAAAAATTTTACATGGTGGTTTTTCCAAAGAATTGACATAGCTTTAATAACTTTTTAAAAAATATTCAATATACTTTTCAGATAATCAATCATGCTAAAACTTATTATTTACTAAAATTAGGTTCTTTTTGAATATAGAAACTTGATATCTATAGTAAAATATTTACTTTTTAAATCCTAAAAAAGTCAAAAAATCATTTTTTAAGTTCTAATTCCTGAGTGGATTTCACGACTATAGAGAATAATCTAGTATTCATAGAACGTGAATATAATCGAGTCATAAGAAAATTAATCTTATTCATTATCCCTGGCACGACCAAATTATTTTTACCCAATTTTTTTAAAGCAATATCAACAACAATCTCAGGCTCCATAGTCATAAGACTATTAAATATTGATATCTTAATTAATTCGGTATGTGTCAGCCCGGGACACAAAGCCATAACATCAATATTATAGTCCTTTAGTTCAGCATGAAGGGCTTCGGAAAATTGAAGGTCAAAGCCTTTTGATGCACTATAATTGCCCCATCTAGCTACGGCAGAAACTGCAGTCATAGAAGATAAGAATATTAATGCACCTTTATTTCTTTCCCTCATTTTATTAGCAAGACCATGAGTCAGAATAATATATGATTTACAATTTGTGTTGAGTAGCTCAATTTCATCTTCAAGATTATTATCAAGAAATTCACCTGTGTTTATAATCCCAGCATTATTCACTAACAAACCTACTTCAAGATCACTAACATCACATACAATCTTCTTCGTTTCTTTTTCATTTGATAAGTCTGCACAAATCACACGTATTTCAATATGATGATGTTTAGCTATTTCTTTTGCAAGTCTATCTAAGCGCTCTTTCCTTCTCGCAACCATAACTAGATTTAATCCAACCGCAGCTAATTTTCTGCAGAATACTTCGCCTAATCCTGAAGACGCACCAGTAACTAGTGCCCAATCACCATAAGTTTCTTTTAAATTATCTATTTACTCTTCCTCGTACTTAATCAATCATTATTTTCTTCCAAGCTTCTCTTCTATAAAATAAAAAAATTATTAGATCAAAGTGGCCAATTATATAAATTGGGAAAACTTATTAACACATAATAATTATTAAAATATTGTCATATTTGGAAAGAAAGTGATTAACCAGCAAGACTTCTCAACTTTGATTGCGCTGGAATATCCAGTTTGTTTGACTAGATTCAGATTGATTAAACCTATAGCCATCAAGATTAAATGCTTTAATTTCTTTTGAATCTTTTAATTTATTCTTAATTATGTAAGCGCTCATAAGCCCTCGTGCTTTCTTTGCAAAGAAACTAATTACCTTGTATCGGCCTTTACTATAATCTTTGAACACTGGAGATATAATCTGTGCATTCAAGTTTTCGACATGAATAGACTTAAAGTATTCATTTGATGCCAAGTTGATTAGTGTCTTACTCTTGCTAGCTTGTAAATCGCTATTAATCTGACTAGTGATTTTTGTGTTCCAAAAATCATACAAATTTTTACCTTTTTGACTTTCAAAGTTAGTCCCCATTTCTAATCGATAGGCTTGAATTAAATCTAATGGCCTCAATACACCATAGAGTCCAGATAATATTCTTAAATGGGTTTGTGCAAATTTTAGATCTTGTTTACTAAATTTTTCTGCGTCGAGACCCGTATAAACGTCACCCTTGAAAGCCAATACTGCTTGCTTAGAATTACTCATGGTAAATGGAGTTTTCCACTCATTAAACCTCATGAAATTGAGCATTCCAAGTTTATCGCTAATTTTCATCAGAGATGAAATCTCATATGGTGATAATTTCTTCAGTTGAGAAATTAACCAACGGGAATCTGTCAAGAATTTAGCTTGTGTATAATCTTTAGTGATTGGAAGCGTTTCAAAATCCAATGTTTTTGCAGGAGATATAACTATTAGCATTGAACTAAATTTCCTTAGTCATAATCATGATGCTTTATATTAACCAAAAACTGAAATAATAACTGGCCAATATTAATAATAAATTTAGTTCCCATTATTAAGACCTTAAAGAATAAAAAAAATATATATTGTATATGAAAAATTCCAGACAATACCTAACCGACGTTATTACATATTGATAAATTATGACTTACGTAGATATCGAATAAGACGAGACTCATTGACCCTATGTCCAATCTTACTGGTTAGTTTTTTAGGCAGCGTGTTCGTAATCAAACTGGGGCAGGAAGATCTGATGAACCCATTAAGTAAGTATCGACGGCTGCTGCTGCACTCCTTCCTTCTGCTATTGCCCACACAATCAAACTCTGGCCATGTTGCATATCTCCAGCAACAAATACACCTTCTACATTCGTTTGCCATTTTTCTTGCCAGACATTAGTGCGATCATTTAAATCAATACCGAGTTGCTCTATTAAACCTTCTTTTTCTGCTCCGATGAAACCCATTGCCAAGAAGACAAAATCAGCTTTCAGCATCTCTTTACTTCTTGGCACATCATTAAATTGAGTACGTCCAGCTTCGCGTTGTATCTCCACCTTTGTAAGTTCAAGTTTAGTTAACTTACCTTCTTTATCACCATGAAATCTTTTCGTTTGCACAGAATAAACGCGTTCGCCACCTTCTTCATGCGCTGATGCAATACGATAAATAAATGGCCATTGTGGCCAAGGGTTATCTTCTGCACGTGAACTTGGTGGCTTGGGCATAATCTCTAGTGACGTTACTGAGGCTGCACCTTGTCGATGCGAAGTACCGAGACAATCTGCTCCAGTATCACCTCCACCGATGATGATCACATTTTTATCTTTTACGTTTATCAGGTCTTCTTTTGGAATATTATCATCCATACAAATTTTATTTGCCTGTGATAAAAAATCCATCGCTTGATAAACACCTTTTAACTTTCGTCCGGGGATCGGCAAATCACGACGCGCACTTGCGCCACCACTTAAAACTAATGCATCAAACTCTTTTTTTAATTCAGTCGCATCAATGTCAATACCGATATGACTGTTCGGTTTAAAAGTAACACCTTCGGCTTCCATCTGTCGCACACGTCGATCAAGATGACTCTTTTCCATTTTAAACTCCGGAATGCCATAGCGCATTAAACCACCGATACGATCGTCTCTTTCAAATAAAGTTACATCATGCCCGGCACGTGCAAGTTGCTGTGCTGCGGCCATACCTGCTGGACCTGAACCAATTACACCCACCTTTTTACCGGTTTTCTTCTCTGATATTTCTGGTTTTATCCAACCATTTTCCCAAGCTTTATCAATGATAGATAACTCTACAGCTTTGATCGTTACTGGATCATCATTAATACCAAGCACACATGCACCTTCACATGGCGCTGGACATAGAGTCCCTGTGAATTCCGGAAAGTTGTTCGTAGCATGCAAGCGTTTAATCGCATCCTGCCACTGATCACGATAGACCAAATCGTTCCAGTCCGGTATCAAATTACCTAGTGGACAACCTTGATGGCAAAACGGAATACCGCAATCCATACAACGTGCAGCTTGTTCTTTTAGTGGTGCGGTCGGCCAAGGTAGCATGACCTGTTTCCAGTCTTGTTTTCTTTCCGTTATGGGTCTGTAAGGTTGTTTAATCCTACCATGATCCATAAAACCAGTTGGTTTACCCATTGGCGGCCTCCATTATGGCTTCTTGTTCTGTCAAACCTTTTCCTTTTCCGCGCTTGATAGCTTCAAGTACACGCTTGTATTGAACCGGCATGACCTTGACAAATTTTGATTGATATTCGTTCCAGTTACTTAATATTTTTTCGGCAACAGAACTTTGCGTATAGTGTACATGTTTTGACAGTAGGCTCTTAACTGTTTCAATATCATCTGGTGTTTTTATCGTTTCAAGATTGACCATCCCCATGTTGCAATTAATGTTAAAGTCACCATTTTCATCAAGCACATACGCGATACCACCTGACATGCCTGCACCAAAATTGCGTCCAGTCTTACCAATGATGATAACTCGACCACCAGTCATATATTCACAACCGTGATCACCTATACCTTCCACGACAGTATTAACACCACTATTACGCACACAGAAACGTTCTCCAGCAAGACCACGAAAATAAGCCTCGCCTTGTGTCGCACCATAAAGAACTACATTACCAATTAAGGTATTTTCTTCTGCGACAAATGATGATTTGCGTGGTGGATAAACAATAATCTTACCGCCAGATAGTCCTTTGCCAATATAATCATTTGAATCACCCTCCAAGGTCATAGTGACACCTTTTGGCACAAAGGCACCAAAGCTCATTCCGGCGGACCCATTAAAATGTATGTTTACAGTATCTTCAGGCAGACCTTCGCTACCATAGAGTGATGTAATATTATGACCAAGTATAGTACCAGTAGTTCTATCTGTATTTTTGATTGGTAGGATGATGTCAACTTTCTTTTTATTCTCTAATGCTTCTTGGCTAAGCGGTACTATTTTAGTCATATCTAATGATTTTTCCAGACCGTGATCTTGTTCTTTTACACAGTAAATTTCATCACCAGCTCGAGGTGTTGGTTTGAACAATATATTACTAAAATCTAAACCAGAAGCCTTCCAGTGATTAACTGCTTTCTTAGTTTCTAACCTATCGACTTGGCCGATCATTTCATCGACAGTTCTATAACCAAGTTGTGCCATATATTCACGAACTTCTTCGGCGATGTACTTAAAGAAATTTTCAACAAACTCAGGTTGACCACTAAATTTTTTAGTCAGCTTTGGGTTTTGAGTTGCAACACCGACTGGACAAGTATTTAAGTGACAAACACGCATCATGATACAACCTGAGACTACCAACGGAGCAGTTGAGAAACCAAACTCCTCAGCACCGAGTAGTGCAGCGATAACAACATCGCGTCCCGTTTTTAACTGTCCATCAGTTTGCACAACAATACGATCACGCAGCCCATTCATCACCAGCACTTGTTGTGTTTCGGCTACGCCCAATTCCCAAGGTAGTCCTGCATGCTTTAGTGAACTCATCGGTGATGCGCCAGTACCACCATCGTAACCAGATACCAGAACCACATCGGAATGTGCTTTAGCTACACCTGCAGCAACAGTACCAACACCAACTTCTGCAACGAGTTTTACATGAATGCGTGCTTTAGGATTAGCATTTTTTAAATCATGGATCAATTGCGCCAGATCTTCGATTGAATAAATATCATGATGCGGTGGTGGTGAAATCAACTCAACCCACGGAGTAGAGTGTCTTACTTCCGCAATCCACGGATATACTTTTGGCCCGGGTAATTGCCCACCTTCACCTGGCTTCGCTCCTTGTGCCATTTTGATTTGTATATCATCAGCATTTACAAGATATTCACTAGTGACACCGAAACGACCTGAGGCAACTTGCTTAATTGAACTTCGTCTTAGATCACCATTCTCGTCTGATGTAAAACGATCTGAATTTTCACCTCCTTCACCAGTGTTTGATTTACCGCCAATACGGTTCATTGCAATTGCTAATGTTTCATGTGCTTCTTTACTGATCGAACCCAAAGACATCGCTCCAGTAGAAAAACGTTTCATAATTTCTTCAATCGGCTCAACTTCGCATAACGGAATAGAACCACCGTGTTCTTTGAACTCAAATAGACCTCTCAAAGTGGCAAGATTTTCACTTTGATTATTTACAAGCTCAGTATACTCTTTAAAGATACTGTATTGACCTGAACGGGTAGCATGTTGTAGTTTAAAAACAGTATTAGGATTGAATAGATGATATTCACCATCACGCCGCCATTGATACTCCCCACCCCATTCCAGATCAGGTTTTTTCACTTCACGGTCTGGGAAGGCATTATGATGTCGTTGTTTCATTTCATCAGCAATAACATCAATTCCTATACCGCCAATACGTGACGCAGTCCAAGTAAAGTACTTGTCAATAAATTCTTTATTAAGTCCTATCGCCTCGAACACCTGTGCCCCGCAATAAGACTGCACGGTAGAAATACCCATCTTCGCCATTGTCTTGACCAATCCTTTATTGACCGCCTTGATGAAGTTCTTCACAGCAAGAGCATGTTCCATTTCAGGTAAACGACCATTACCAATTAAGTCACCTAATGATTCAAACGCCAGGTAAGGATTAACTGCACTCATGCCGTAGCCTATCAATACCGCAAAGTGATGTACTTCCCTTGGTTCACCGGACTCAAGTATCAGGCCAACGCGGGTACGTTTACCGTTTCTAATAAGATGATGGTGCACACCAGCGGTTGCGAGTAAAGCAGGAATTGCTGTTTTCGTCGCGCTGATACCTCGGTCAGAAAGAATAACATTAGAGTAGCCATCTTCAATCGCTTGATCGACCTTAAGATAAACTCCTTCCAATGCTTTGTCTAAACCTATGCCACCTTTGTCAACCGAATACAGGATATCGACCATTTTAGTTTTAAAACCAGGAAGGTTTACATCACGTATTTTTGCTAGTTCTTCATTGGTGATAATTGGTGTGTTGATCTTGATGCGACGACAACTCTCTGGAGAAGGCTCTAATAAGTTACGTTCTGGTCCAATTGTTGTTGCAACCTGCGTTACTAATTCTTCTCGAATACCATCAAGTGGTGGATTAGTTACTTGTGCGAATAACTGTTTAAAGTAGTCATACAATAAACGTGAACGATTTGATAATACAGCCAGTGCCGTATCCGTTCCCATGGAACCAGTTGGTTCAATACCTTTTTCTGCCATTGGAGCCATCAACAGTTTCAAATCTTCATGGGTATAACCAAAAGCTTGCTGTCGTTGTAATAAGGTATCAGGATCCGATCCATATATGTGTTTTGGATTTGGTAGATTCTCTATTGGCAATAGATTATCTTTCAGCCATTCAGCATAGGGATGTTCGCTGGTGAAAACTTTTTTTAATTCCTCATCTTCAATTATTCGACCTTGTTTGGTATCAACCATGAAGATCCGACCCGGATGAAGACGATCTTTTATCTTTACGTTTTCAGGCGCGACGTCTAAAACACCGACTTCTGAGGCCATAATCACGATATCATCGTGTGTTACATAATAGCGTGATGGTCTTAAACCGTTTCGATCCAGTACTGCACCAATTACTTCACCATCTGTGAAAGATAAAGAAGCAGGACCATCCCAAGGTTCCATTAGATTAGCATGATATTCATAGAATGCCTTGCGCTCATCATCCATGGTCTCATGACCAGACCATGCCTCTGGAACCATCATTAATACAGCAAGTGGCAATGGACGACCTGACATATGCAGGAACTCCATCACGTTATCAAAGGTCGCTGAATCACTTCCTCCTTCAATACATATGGGAAATAATTTTTTTAAATCATCACCAAATAATTCAGACTCACATAATGATTCACGCGCTCGCATCCAATTAGCATTTCCTCGTGCAGTGTTAATCTCTCCATTATGCGCAACATATCTAAAAGGATGCGCCAAACGCCAAGCTGGAAAAGTATTGGTAGAAAATCTTTGGTGGACTAGTGCTAGAGCTGATTCGACATCGGGATCAGATAATTCAGGAAACATCGGTTCTATCTGTGAGCCAGTTAACATGCCTTTATAAACAAAGGTACGATAAGATAATGACGGGATATAAAACATATTTTGCTCAGTCAAGTCTGAACTCCAAATTTCATTCTCGACACGCTTGCGAATAACGTAGAGTTTACGATCAAAAGCGGCGGACTCAAGCTCGTTACTCTTGGCAATAAAAATTTGTTTAAAGTTTGGCTCACCATCTATCGCTGTTGGACCTAAGGATGAGTCATCAGTAGGAACTTCACGCCAACCCAATAATTTCTGGTTTTCTTCTTTAATGATTCTTTCAATTATTTCCTGACATTGTCTTGCTTGAGCTACGTCAGTAGGTAAGAAGACCATACCCGCACCATAACTATCGATGTTTGGCAGTTCGATATTAATATCATGGCAAACACGCTTAAAGAACTTATGTGGCTTTTGAATCAATATACCAACACCATCGCCGGTATTTTCTTCACAACCACAAGCACCGCGATGTATTAAGTTACTAAGGATAGTTAGCGAGTCATCAATAATCTTATGCGATTTCTGTCCTTTCATGTGCGCAACAAAACCGAGACCGCACGCATCATGTTCTGTAGAAGGATCATATAAACCCTGTTGCTTCGGTGCTTGCTTCATACTGAAATCACTCAATTATTTTATTAGTTGGCTATATATTCGCTACATTTTCGCAACGTACAGATTGCCATTTGGATATGACTAGGAAATCGCAGTCAAAATGGTACTGAATTAATTTACAATTTTCTTAACGGATGAAAAGTATGAGCGGATTATAATAAAGCCCCCTCTTTATGTCACGGTGCAACATAAAATATTGAAGCATATAAATTGATAGAGAAATTAGAAGAATTTAGTATCATATACCTGCATTTAACGACTAATATAAGAATTTAAAGTCTTTTTAAATCTTTAGTATATGTCTGCCGATCAAGACAAACTTGAATTTTATTTACTATTCCAGTCGACTTTTAATGCTTTCGATGGTTCTGGCCAAGGCGATACATACCTTACTTCAGTGAGTGATTTTTCAATTGCAGCAATAACAGAATCTTGATTTCATATATTTCACGTAACAAAACATGCCATTTTTCACCCTTACGTAATGTACAAAACGGGATTATCTCAACATCATTATTTTTAAATAGAGATTTATAACTCCTTTTTCGTATTCACGATTTATTTGAATCTTATTTTACTAGTCAGTCAAGATCATGAACAAGTAATGTTGGTCGTTTAGCTTCCTCTACTATTCCAGATCTAATTATCATTTCTTTAGACTTCCCGGTTTTTGTAACTGCTTCACTATTCCACAATTATATTTTTAGTTTTCTTTGCTGGAACTACCTTCATGAGATCTATTTTTTTGCAACTATTTATCTTTCAATGTTATTAACATTTTCTACTTCACTACTTTTTAGATCACGTACCATTTTGGACACAACTAATGATAATGGGACATTGATATTGACTAACTTTATTTTGTATTTCGACTTAGTAGTCTAAGGTGATTTTATATTTAATATTTCTGTCTGTTTATTTTTGCTAGATTTATATTCTCCTTCTACTATCACGGTATGATTGCTATCATCTGAGAAAAAGCGAGATCAGCTCAGCGTGGTGAGTCAATTCTGACGTCATAAATAGACTTCTGTTCGGTTGAATTTGATTTTCCATAAAATTACTTAGCCACTTCATTAGTATACTATTACAAATTACGTTTTATCCGCTCTGCTTCAGAGATAGCAAATCGATCCGTCATGCCAGCAATATAATCAGCCACGATTCTGGCAACCTCATTTCCATTCTTTACATCTCCAGTTTGATTTATAGCAAATTGCAATTCTTTTGTAAGTAAATTTTTATCTTCCATATAAGAATCAAATAAGAATCTAACTATTTCTTTTGCTTTATTAGACATGCTCATAACACGTCCATGTTGATATAGATTCAACCTAAGATATTTTTTTAAAGCCTTATGCATAGTAGCCATAGAATCACTCATAGTAATCAGCGATTTACCACACTTCCTCACTTGTTCAACGTCGATAGGCTTGACTTGATTTATCATTTCTTCACTATTTTTGATAAGATCACTTACAACACAATTAATCATTCTTCTAATTATTTCATGACGTAATCGATCATCTGTTAAGTTGTTCCATTTGGTCTTGACCTTTTCATAATAAATATTAAATAAATTACAATTTCTTAGTGTTTCAATATCAAGCAACTCTGCCCGTAAACCATCATCTATATCGTGATTGTTATAAGCAATCTCATCAGCAATATTCGCGATTTGAGCTTCAATTCCAGGTTTCTCTCCGTTAATAAAACGTTCGCCTAATTCACCAAGGTTTAAAGCATTATTTCTTGAACAATGCTTAATGATACCTTCACGAGTTTCAAATGTTAGATTTAAACCCGAAAAACTTGCATAACGTTCTTCTAAGCAATCAACAATTCTAATAGACTGCAGATTATGTTCAAATCCACCAAATTCTTTCATGCACGCATTAAGAGCATCTTGCCCAGCATGTCCAAATGGAGTATGTCCTAGATCATGTGCCAGACATATTGCTTCTGTTAAGTCTTCATTAACATTCAATGCTCGCGCTATCGTTCTACCAATTTGAGAAACTTCAATGGAATGTGTCAGGCGAGTTCGAAACATATCACCTTCATGGTTTACAAAGACTTGTGTTTTATATTCGAGACGGCGAAATGCTGAAGAGTGAATGACACGATCTCTGTCACGCTGATACTGGTTCCGATAGGAATCTTCATCACTCTTATGAATTCGCCCTTTCGATTTTTCAGGGTGAGCAGCATAAGCAGCTAGGCTATCTATCAACATTAACTCCTCATTCTAAAAAATGGTTAATCGTTTTCGTTAATGCCCTTTGTGTATATTTAGCTGTAATAGTAGCTTTACCTATATCATTTAGTAATATTAAATATAAAATACCGTCCCTAGATTTTTTATCTACTTTCATGTTCTCAAGAATATCTTTGATAGTGATGCCCTTCGGAATTTTTGTGGGTAATTTTGCCCGCTCTAATAATGCTTTTACTCTATCGAACTGTTTTTGTTCTATTAAATCAAGACGCATTGACAAATTTGCCGCCATCAACATACCACAACCAACTGCTTCACCATGTAACCAGTCTTTATATGACAATGCTGTCTCAATAGAATGTCCGAATGTATGACCTAGGTTTAATGTTGCTCGAACACCAGACTCCTTTTCATCTTCAGCAACAACTTCAGCCTTGTTAGTACATGAACGTTCAATAGTATAAGCTAATGCTCGACTATCTCTGCTCATAACCAATTCTATATTTTTTTCAAGCCATTCATAAAACTTCCTATCCCTTATCAATCCGTATTTAATGACTTCGGCAAGTCCTGCAGAGAATTCTCTTTCAGGCAATGTAGACAAAACTTTTGTGTCTGATAGAACTGCATATGGTTGATAAAAAGCACCAATCATATTCTTGCCTAGTGGATGGTTTACTGCCGTCTTGCCACCAACAGATGAATCGACTTGCGCCAAAAGTGTTGTTGGTATTTGAATAAACTTAACACCTCGTTGATAACACGCTGCCGCAAAACCTGTTAAATCCCCAATCACTCCTCCACCTAATGCGATTAATGTGCATGTGCGATTATATTTCTTTTCTATCAAACATGTGATGATTAGATTTAGTTTTTCTAGTGATTTGGTACTTTCCCCATCAGGTAGTATTAAAACATCATGTTTAATATTATCTAAATTTTTTTCGATGATTTTTAGGCATAATGGTGCAACAATCTCGTTGGTAACAATTAAGACTTGACTACTTGTAATGTGCTTATTGAGCAATTTTTGATCAGACAAAACTGACTCACCAATGTAAATAGGATATTTACGGTCACCTAGGTCTACTTCAATTGTTTTCATTATTCGTCTGTTCTAAAATTTTTTGTATTATTTGCTTAGAACTTTTTTTTTCAGAGTCTATTATCTGATCTGCCATTTCAATATAAATAGGTTCTCTCTCCGTTAGGATTTTTCTTATTTTGTTTAAACGATTATCGGTCTGTATCAATGGCCTATTTTTATCATCTGCTGTTCTTCTGAATAAGATTTCTGGACTAGACTTCAAATAAACAATATATCCGTTGTTCTTAAGTGTTTTTCTATTTTCAGCTTTTGTAACAGCACCACCTCCTGTGGACAATACTATATTATTCATTTGAGATAATTCATTTAATACCTTAGTTTCTCGTCGTCTGAAACCTTCTTCACCTTCAATCTCAAATATTAATGCTATTTCTACACCAGTACGCTTTTCAATCTCATGATCAGAATCGTAAAAACTAACTGATAGCTTTTTCGCTAATTGTCGTCCAATCGTAGTCTTTCCGGTCCCCATTGGCCCGATCAAGATAATGTTATTAGTGTTTGTCACTTGATATCATTTAATCAACTATTTTTAGTTTCATGAAGGGAAACAAATAACATAGATTATATTTAAGTAAAGGAAGAATACTCTAAATAGGCATGCTACCTTCAATGGTAAAACGCTTAATATTGTTATTGAATATTAAGACTATCTTTCAGTATTTTTGGTGTTATAAATATCAACAACTCACTCTTCGTACTATCGACATCTGTTCTTTTAAATAAAAACCCTACATATGGAAGGTCCCCAAAGAATGGAGTTCGAGAAATAGATTTTCTATCTGAAGAACTATACACACCACCAAGCACAACTGTTTCACCATTTTGAACTAAGACCTGTGTTTGGACGCTACGGGTATTTATCGCTGGGACGCCTAATACAGTTGTACCACTAAGCGTATCCTGATTCACCGCTAAGTCCATAATAATACGATCATCAGGTGTGATCTGTGGCGTAACACGTAAACTCAAGACTGCATCCTGAAAAGAGACAGAGGTTGCCCCACTTGAAGAGGCTTCCTGAAAAGGAATCTGAATGCCTGATTGAATAATAGCTTCATTTTGATTTGATGTTATTACACGAGGACTAGCAATATCTTCACCACGACCCTCAGCTATCAACGCGGATAACTCTAGTTGTAACAAGTAAGACCCTACTTTACCTATCGCTAGAGCTAAGGATGCGGCATCAGCCGGTAATGCTGGTAAATCTACAATAAGATTTTCAGCGCCACCTGTTGCGAATGACGTTTCACCAGCACCAAAAGTTATATTACCTGGTTTACCACCACCAATTAAAACTTGTGCGTTTCCATCATCTCCGATGGTAGTTCTGCTATCAACACCTTGTTTTGTATTTTTACTGTAGCCAAACCGAACGCCGATATCCTTAGCAAACGATTCATCAGCATTTACAATACGTGATTCAATAAGAACTTGCCTTATTGAAACATCTAGTTCAGATATCAAAGCCTTAACAGCTTTCAAACTACTCGCTACATCCTGAATAATTAGTGTATTCGTTCTTGAGTCGACTGAGGCATTACCTCGTGCGGAAAGAAGATTATTTTCTTCCGCTTGAATCAACCCCATTAAATCCGAAGCATCTGCATAATTTATTTGTACAAACTCTGTGAGCAATGGCGCCAATTCTTCAACTTGACGGTTCGCCTCAAGTTCTAGTCGCTCACGCGCTGCAAGTTCTTCCGTTGGCGCGACCATGATAACATTGCCAATTTCACGCATACCTAAGCCACGAGATGTCAAAATTATATCTAATGCTTGATCCCAAGGCACATTTTTTAAACGTAAAGTCACATTCCCATCAACCGTATCGCTGGTAACCATATTAAGACCTGTAAAATCTGCAATCAATTGTAGAACGGCTCTTACTTCAATACTTTGAAAGTTTAATGACAAGCGATCTCCCGTATAACCAAACAAGTCTTTCATTTGTGCTTCTCTTTCTTCCTTGGTCACTGGCTTAAATTCTATTGTGTATTGATTCCCAGCTTGATAAGCCATATGAGCATAATCATCTGATATAGCTGTGATGGTCATCTTTACGTTATTTCCATTAGCAACAGTGTCTATCTCTTTTACTGGTGTAGCAAAGTCAACAACATCTAATTTTCTATCTAAAATTGCGGGTAATTGTGTATCATAAAAATTGATGACTATCTTGCCATTGTCTACACTCATCTCCATTGGAATAGAAGGATCAGATAACTCAACAATTACTCTTCCTTCGCCATTATCGCCCCTGCGAAAATCAACGTTTTCTAAGCTTCCAATTGGTGAATCATTCGTACGAGTTGAACTCGCTAACACAGAACCATTTACAACATTATCAAGATTCAAAATAATCACATTGCCTTCAACATCTATATTGTATGGCACTGATCGAGTCAAGTTAACCACAACTCTGACACGCCCTCCCGCTTCCACAACATTTAAGCTATTAGCCATACCTAACCCAATAGTTCGTGTCCTCTCGATTAAATTGATTGTCGTCTTTGGAAGGTCAATAACAATTCTAGCTGGATTATCAGTTGTGAAATTTAAAGGATCGTCAGACAACGCTTCTGACAATGTAAGCTTAATCTGAACTCGCTCACCTGACATCGATGCAAAATTCACATCATCTAATGAAACAGCAGAGGTGAACGTACTTGTCAAGAACAATACTGTAAGTATGGTCAATTGTATTAAATATTTTGATTTAGTTATCATGGTTTTGTAACCCTTGAAATTAAATGTAACTCTTTTATCGGCCGCCATTATTAATACCTTTAAATTCGATCACTCTATTTCTATCAAAGCAAGTGCTGCCTTTCGTTCTTCCCATCGCCCGTCACTATTTTGAATAATCTCTCTGAGTTCAATTCGGTCTTCATAAACATGAGTAATCTTTCCAATATTAATGCCTAGATAATTACCGACACTTACTCTATGAACAGCCCCGTCAGGATCAAGTACTATTCCCCACTCATCATCATCGTCATCAAGTGTCCCAACCATTCGTAAACTGTCCAATTCGTATGCTTCAAGTTCTTCTCGATTACGATTTTTAATTTCACGTTCCACTTCTGGTGTCAAAGCATCGTCAAGGCCATCTGTTCCTAATTCAGTTTTCTTGATTACATAAAATAACTTAAATGGATTATGTGCACCGTTTAGTCCTGATTGGTAAGTATAAGCTTCATAAGGTTTTATCTCTGGGAGTGGCTCTATTAACCCTCCAGGTCTCGACATAATTTTTGATAGTTCATTTTCAAGACCGGTAGTATCAGTCGAAGTACAACCAGATTGAAATATTGCAAACAACATGCAGAATAGAATTTTTAAGGTGTTATCTGTTTGGACACGAAGTTTCATCATTCGTTCTCTTCTTCAAGTGCACGATATGTTTTTGCAATGGCCGTCATTACAAGCAAAGGGACACCATCTACTGTATCCCCTTTCGTAGTTTTAATAGATATATCATGTGTTGTTACAATCCTGGGTAGCGTTGCTATGCCGCTAACAAATGCACCAAACTGGTGATAGTTTCCAACAACAGAAATGCTTATTGGTAATTCTGCGTAAAATTCTTTAGGTGCTTCAGCATTTGGTTGAAAAAGCTTAAAATTTAATCCTGATGATAGACCAGTTTGAGAAATATCAATTAACAAACCTGCAACTTCAGTCTTATTAGGCAACTGTCGAACCATATCTCCAAAAGTTTGTTCCATTTCCTCCATTTGTTCTATTAAAGCATTCAGATTAGCGGCTTTTTTTTGCCTAACTTTGAGGACCCCTATTCGTTCAGTTTCTTTTATTTCTAAGCCCGACAATGATTCACGCTGTTCGGTTATATCGAAATGCCAGCCCGCAAAAACTATAATAAGAAAAAAAATAACAAAGAAACCATGCTTAATAGTCGTCGGCCATAGACCTGGATTATTTATGTCTAGATTATTGATATCATCAATAATACTCATGACTTCTCTACCTCTTCTTCTCCATCCTTAGGAAAAATTTGTTTAAAGGTTAAAGTGAAACTGTTGACCACGGTAGAATCACCCACGTTTGATTCCTTAATAACTTTTAAACTTGATTCTGTTAGCCAAGCTGAACTATCAAGGTTTCTCATGAAAGATGAAACACGAGCATTTGATTGTGCTAATCCATTTACTGTTATTTTTGTTCCTTTCTGTACTACCTCTAGAATAGTAACTCCATCCGGAAGACTATCAACTAATTCATCAAAAAAACGAACAATTAGTGGGCGATTACCCTGTAATTCCTCAATAGCCCGCATGCGTGATAATAGTCGTTCTTTTTCATTTTCCAGATCTTTAATTTGTTTAATCTTTTTGTCTACTTCAGCTATTCTTTTATCTACCATACCAATTCGAAGGATTTGATTTTCTATCAACTGAGCATGGTAATAGTGTCCTGCACCCCATACTGATGCCGCTATGAGAAAAACAAACCCGAAGGAGATTAAAAATTGCTGTAATAATTCTTTACGTTTTGCTTCACGCCACGGGAGCAAATTAATCGTTGACATTAATGACCACCTCTTAAGGCTAAGCCACAAGCAATCATCATTGCTGGCGCATGCTTTGCAAGGCTTTCTGCATTAACCTTTGGTGCAAGGTCCATATTCGCAAATGGATTTGCTACTATTGTTTTAACACCAAGCCTTGCCTCAATTAATTCAGCCACACCTGAGATAGATGAACAGCCACCAGCAAGCACAAGAATGTCTATTTCACTTATCTGACTTGATGCATAAAAAAATTGTAACGCACGCCCGATTTGTGAGGCCATATTTCCTTTGAACGGCTCTAGGATCTCTTGCCCATAATTAGCTGGTAAGCTACCATTTATCTTTGCTAAATCTGCTTCTTCAAGTGTCAATCCATATTTTCGCTGAATCTCTTCCGTCAATTGTAGGCCACCAAATGTTTCTTCACGTGAGTAGACCATCTTCATATTTTCCATCACACTGAAATTAGTGACTGAATAGCCTATGTCAGCCACAGCTATTGCATCTTTAGAGACACCTATTGGGAAATCCTTGCTTATTAATTTTATTGTATTTTCAATAACGAAAGCCTCCACATCAACGACCTTGGCATTTAATCCGCCTAACTCTATTGACGAAACAACGTTATCTACAGTTTCCGAGCGTGAGGCAGCTAATAAAACATTCACTCTATCAGCACCTTCTTCAGAATCGCCAATCACTTCAAAGTCTATTGCTACTTCTTCTAACGGGAACGGAATATATTGGTCGGCTTCAAATTGAATTTGAGTCTCCAATTCATCATCCGATAGACCCGATGGCATACTGATTATTTTTGTAGTAACTGAAGAACCTGCGACGCAAACTGCCGCTTGTTTTGTGCGTGAACCTGATTTCTTTACTGCACGTGCAACGACCTCGCCGACTTGCTCAATATCGGTTATAATCTTGTCTGAGACGGAATGTGGTGGAAGAACTTCAACAGCATAGCTTTCTACGCGGTACTTACCTCCGCTGCAGCTAAACTCTAGCAACTTTATTGCAGTTCCGCTTATATCGACACCTAAGACTGAAGGCTGCTTGTTATTAAACAAAAACACTATATTTTCCTTCTGAAGTCATTAACTTATATCATAAAAGTGTAACGCGACATTAACTTATTTTAATCAAAATAGCTAAAGGAAATTTAAAAACAAGATGTTTTTAAGGCTTTTTAATATATCACAGTCAATTTTACATTTTCGAGAAAAAAAAAGAACATGTAGTATAATTAATATATTATCGATACAAGATGTTGCGTTTTCTCTTTAATTTTCTCTTTACAATGATGGTTTTAAGCATAATTACCGGCGTAATTGTGTCTTGGTATGTAGTGCCTAATCTACCTGATATAGAGACTTTAAAAGATGTAAAACTTAAGGTGCCTCTTCGTGTTTATAGTAAAGATTTATCTTTAATAGCAGAATTCGGAGAGAGAAGACGCGCCCCGATTAACATTGCTGAAGTTCAACCCAAATTAACACAAGCATTTCTTGCAGCAGAAGACGATCGTTTTTATGAACATCCCGGCGTTGATTGGCAAGGTATTGCAAGAGCAGTATATACATTACTGAGAACAGGAACGAAAAGGCAAGGTGGCAGTACAATAACAATGCAGGTTGCCAGAAATTTTTTCCTAAGTCGTGAAAAAACCTACTTAAGAAAACTTAATGAAATTTTTCTCGCATTTAAAATTGAACAAGAACTTAGTAAAGACGCCATTCTGGAATTATATCTTAACAAAATATATTTAGGTCAACGTGCGTATGGAGTGGCTGCTGCTGCTCAAGTTTATTATGGCGCTGACATCAACTCACTAAGCTTATCTCAAGTTGCGATGATCGCTGGACTACCAAAAGCACCTTCATCTACAAATCCTATTACCAGTCCTGAGCGAGCATTAATACGGAGAAACTACGTATTGAAAAGGATGTTATTACTCTCATATATTTCTGAATATGAATATCAATTTGCTTTGAATGAGCCCATTGGTGCTTCATTACATTCTGCTTCTATAAAACTTGAAGCACCCTATATAGCAGAAATGGTTAGGAGTGATTTAATAGAGCAACAGGGTGATGTGGCGTACAGTGATGGATTAACCGTAACAACGACCATTCTCGACAAGAATCAAAACGCTGCCAATCTAGCACTAAGAAATACTTTGATTGCTTATGATAAACGACATGGATATCGAGGTCCTGAACATCATGTAAAAGACATACAAGATAAATCTGAAGAAGAGATTGAAGCTTTACTAGAGAGTCTTCCAACACTGGGTAATTTGTATCCAAGTCTAGTCACCCATGTTAATGAACGAACTGTAAGCGCATATATCACAGGCATAGGACAGATTGAGATAAATTGGGAAGGTCTTGCGTGGGCCCGAAAGTATATTACAGAAAATCGTCGTGGCAGCGAACTCAAATCAGCAGCAGAGGTCCTATCTCCGGGAGATATTATACGTGTAATTGAAACTGAAGCTGGTGATTGGGCGCTTTCACAAACTCCTAACGTTGAAGGAGGACTGATATCGATTTCACCTGATGATGGAGCAGTCTTAGCTTTAGTTGGAGGCTTTAATTTCTACAAAAATAAATTTAATCACATAACACAGGCAAGACGTCAACCTGGGTCAGGTTTTAAACCTTTCATATATTCTTCTGCAATTGAGAAAGGCATGACGGCTGCAACCATCATTAATGATGCGCCTATTGTATTTGATGACCCTGGGATTGAAGATGATTGGAGACCTGAGAATTATAGCCGTAAAAGTTATGGACCAACTCGTTTAAAAGTTGCATTAACTCATTCTCGTAATCTTGTATCAATAAGGCTATTACATGCTATCGGTGTTCCATTTGCAATTGAACATATTCAGAAATTTGGATTCGATAAAAACAAATTACCCCATAACTTATCTTTATCACTCGGAAGCGCTGAAATCACGCCATGGGAATTAGCGCGTGGATATAGCGTTTTTGCAAATGGAGGACATTTAATTAACCCATATTATATAAAGCAAATTAAAGATTATAATAATGACGTTATATTACAAGCGGAGCCCTTAGTGGTATGTAATGAGTGTGATAAGATAGATTCAAACAAATTAATCAATACAACTGAAAAAGACATACCCTCAACAGGAATTGAGTATATAACGTCTATACCCGAAGTAAACTTAAGTATACAGAAATCATATGCTCCTCGTGTCGTTAGCGTACAGAATATTTGGATCATGAATTCAATAACTCGCAATGTAATAAAGAATGGTACAGGCCGACGTGCGTTACAGTTAAATCGTACAGATCTCTCTGGAAAAACAGGAACAACAAACGATCAACATGATGCATGGTTTTCCGGTTTTAACTCAGATATTGTCACTATCTGCTGGGTTGGCTTCGACAAATTTAAACCATTAGGGACAAGAGAAACAGGAGCGAAGGCTGCACTACCAATGTGGATTGATTATATGAAAGTCGCGCTTGAAGGAAAAGCTGAAGCAATTATGGAGCGACCGAAGGGTCTAATAAATGTTCGCATAGACCCAAAAACCGGACAACCCGGCCATGTAAGTAATCCCAATACAATCTTCGAAGTATTCAGATTGGAATATGCACCAAAATCAACAACAGAAACAAAACAACCTGATGTATTCATAGATATCAATGAAGGTGCATCTAATCAAGAACAATTATTCTAATCAAATGCTTTTAACGTACGCTATACGGTCAAGTACCAAATAATAGTAACACTTGTTCTAGAAGCTCCCATGTTGTTGATACGAAAATCTTGAAAACTTTTTTTTAATTCGGAAAAAATTGCTTAAAAATTAAAGACCCATGAATTATCAGTAAAAATCCATCAGTTATATGATAACGCATCCATTAATATTACATGTTGCAATTGCGACACCTTTAAGACGTTTATTTGATTATCTACCAGATGAGGTATCAAACTTAAAGTTATTACAACCTGGACTACGTGTATCAGTTCCATTTGGACGACGCAAAGATGTGCCTGGAGTTGTTATGTCGATAAGTAATAAAAGTGATTTTTCATATAGTAAATTAAAAAAAATAAACTATGTAATTGATCAACAGCCAGTTTTTAGTATTAAACATTTGAATTTACTAAAGTGGGCTAGTGATTATTATCATTATTCAATAGGTGAAGTTATTTTTTCAGCGTTGCCTTCTTCATTAAGAAAAAACATTTGCATATCTAAATATATCGAGCAAGTCTGGTGCTTAACAGAAAGAGGAGCTGCTCTTGAAGTTAACCTCATTAAGAAAGCACCTAAACAATCACAAATATTAAATTACTTACAACAGAGAAAATCGCCTGTTTTTGAGTCCGACATTAATTCTATTTATCCAAGATCGAAACCATCTCTGCTATCTCTTAAAGTGAAAAATTTAATCACTATAAGCACTGAAAATATTGAGGACAGTGCTATCAAAATAAATAAAAGTCCATTCAAGCTAAATAAAGATCAAAAGTCTGCAATAGATGAAATCTCAAAATCTATAAATAATGCTTCTGTTTTTTTACTGAATGGTCTAACTGGTAGTGGTAAGACTGAGGTATACATGAGGCTGATGGAGTCTACAATCAGGTCTGGTAAACAGTGCCTGGTCTTATTGCCGGAAATAGGATTAACACCTCAACAGATACAAAGATTTAAAAATCGCTTTGAAGTTAACATCGCTATTCAGCACTCCGGACTGTCTGATGTTGAACGTACACAACATTGGTTAGCAGCAAGATCGGGGAAAGCGAAAATCATTATAGGCACACGATCTGCCATCTGGACACAGCTTGAAAATCCAGGGTTGTATATTGTAGACGAAGAACATGATCTCTCTTACAAACAACAAGACGGTTTTCGTTATTCAGCAAGAGACATGCTCATCTCACGTGCCTCTCGTGACAAAGTACCAGTAATCCTTGGCTCAGCAACGCCCTCATTAGAAACTTTATATAACGTTAAAAAAAATCGCTACAAACAATTAATATTATCTACTAGAACTGCTGAAGCAAAACCGCCAAAATTTCACATCCTGGATATTCGCGGGAAAAAAATGTGCGGCCCAATATCACAGTTTTTAATAGATGAAATCACCAAACATTTAGACAACAAGAATCAGGTACTCTTATTTTTAAATCGGAGAGGGTACGCAGTCAATTTATTTTGTCACAATTGTGGTTGGAAAGCTGAATGTCCGCGATGCGAATTACCTTATACTTATCATAAAGTTATAAATCGACTCATTTGTCATCATTGTGGTGTAACCAAAAGGCATATTGTGCAATGCTCTGATTGTAATGTACCTTTATTGCTTATGGGTTATGGGACAGAACGAATCGAAGAAGTGCTCGCATCTTTATTTCCACAAGCGAACATCTCTAGAATTGATCGCGATACAACTCGTAAGAAAAATGCTATGAATGATCATATGAAAAAAATACAGTCTGGCGAAATCGATATAATGATCGGGACACAAATGCTTGCTAAAGGCCATCACTTTCCAAATGTAACTCTTACCGGCATAGTAGACGCTGACCGAGGTTTGTTTTCGACTGATTTTCGGGCTAGTGAAAGGTTAGCGCAACTTTTTATGCAGGTCAGCGGAAGGACCGGCAGAGGAGTTAAGGAAGGAACAGTTATTGTGCAAACCTACAACCCTGAACACCCACTTTTTCACCAATTAATACAACATGGGTATAACCATTTTTGTAACTCTCTTCTAGAGGAACGCGATCATTCGTCATTACCACCGTATTCATACATGATCTTCCTAAGGGCTGAAGCGCACAATGATAATAATGCCAAAATGTTCATTAAAGATGCTGCGATGCGATTAAATGCGCTTACTAATAAAAAATTGTTAATTTTTGGACCAATTCCTGCTCTTATCGAAAAACGTAACGGCCGCTATCGATACCAGTTAATTATACAGTCGCAAAATAGAAAAATATTACACAAATACATAAATGTTTGGCTAGAGAAACTTGAAAGTAGTAAACTTGCAAAAAAAATACGCTGGTCGTTAGACGTAGACCCTCAAGATATGACTTAATCAATTATCATGCGAAAAAATTATTTATTTATCATTATTCTGGCTTCTTTAACATGGAATTCGTTTGTTTCATCATCCGAATTAGATGTGAAAATTAGTATCGATATTGATTTTATAGATGTTAAGCATAAAGGCAAGATTGTCCGGATTCAAAGGACGCAGTTTTCAGACAATACTATAAACCCAATATATGCAAAAACATCAAGGAGATGTCCGCCATTTTGTATACAACCAGGAAGGATTGCTGAGGGAGTAGAGACTATTGGTGAGTTGGAAATTCTGGATTATCTAGCACGCAATTCAAATGGGGATAATTCTATTTTAGTTATTGACTCACGTACTCCAGAATGGACAGAGAGAGGAACTATCCCCGGTTCAACAAATATTCCTTGGAAGTTGTTAAAACAAGACGCTGGTGCTGACCCATTTCAAATAGCCGATATCTTAGAAGACAGATTTGGTGCGGTTAGTATTGAAGGCCTCTGGGATTTTTCTAATGCCAAGACCCTAGTAATGTTTTGTAATGGTCAGTGGTGTGGGCAATCTCCTTCTAACATTAAAACCTTACTGAGATTTGGCTATCCCGCATATAAACTTAAATGGTACCGAGGGGGCATGCAAAACTGGGAGATGCTTGGTTTGACTGTCGTCAAATAAATTTCTGCTCCATCTTCTCCTCAATCATTAAACGCTCTAGAATAAGTAAATTTTGAGACGCCCTAAATTGAAAAACAAAATCCAAGAATTACTTCTTCAATCTTTAGCGATACTAAAGTCGAAAGACATACTTTCTACAAGCAATGATATTTTAATAAAGATAGAAAATTCTCGTGGTCCGGAACATGGTGATTTTGCTTCTAATATCGCAATGACTCTAGCAAAAAAAACTAAAATGAAACCGCGCCAGTTAGCACAAAACATAATTGACCAACTCCCGGAATCAGAAATATTAGAACGAGTTGAAATTGCAGGCCCAGGATTTATTAACTTTTTTTTAAAACAAGATGCCCATCAAGCAACTGTCGTTGATATTTTAGAAAATGGTCATCATTATGGTGATTCTGAGATAGGTGCAAACATATCAACCTTAGTTGAATTCGTTTCAGCAAATCCAACCGGGCCTTTACATATTGGCCATGGCCGAGGTGCTGCTTATGGTGCTGTAGTCTCAAGCTTGCTGAAAAAAACAGGATTTAATGTCAGTTGTGAATACTATATAAACGATGCCGGAAGACAGATGGATATACTCGTTATAAGTGTCTGGTTACGCTATTTACAACACAACAATGCAGAAGTTCCCTTTCCAGAAAATGCTTACCAGGGCGACTATATAGCTGATATAGCCAAAGCACTATGTACAGAGCATGCTGAAAAATTTGTCCTTCCAACTGAAAAAATTGTGTCGTTGTTTGAAGAAAAAGATCCCGAATTAAAAATTGATGACCTAATAAAATATTGTATTGATAGTCTGGGTGAAAAATACTACCGAATTATTTTTGACACAGCTCTAGACTTTATATTGATTACAATAAAGAATGATCTCGTCGATTTTGGTGTTAAATTCAATAATTGGTTTTCAGAACGTTCACTAATAGAAAGTAAAACCGTTAATAAGTGTATTGAAAAATTAATAAAGAATGACTGGGTTTATGAAAAAGATGGTGCCCAATGGTTTTGCTCCAGTAAACTCGGTGATGAGAAAGATCGAGTTTTAATCAGGGAGAATGGGCAGGCAACCTATTTCGCGTCGGATATTGCATACCACCTATCAAAGGTAGAGCGTGGTTTTGAAAAGATTATTAATGTTTGGGGCGCCGATCATCATGGTTATATAGCTAGAGTAAAGGCCTCCATGAAAGCGCTTGACCTACCACCTGATAAATTAGAGGTATTATTAGTTCAATTTGCAACACTGTATCGCGGTAAGGAAAAGTTACAGATGTCTACTCGATCAGGTCAATTCATTACGCTTAAAGAACTACAAGAGGAGATAGGTAAGGATGCTGCTCGTTTCTTTTACATTATGCGAAAAAGTGAGCAGCATCTTGATTTTGATTTAGAGTTAGCTAAGTCAGAGTCGAACGATAATCCTGTTTACTATATTCAATATGCTCATGCTAGGATTTGTAGTGTCTTTAGGCAATTATCAGAGAAGGGTATTAATTATCAACAAGCCGAAGCTTTGAAGCATATCTCAAAACTTAATGAACAGCATGAAATAAAATTGCTTGCGACTCTTGCTAGATATCCCGGTGTGATAGAAAACGCGGCGATAAATTATGAACCACATCAGCTAGCTTATTATCTTAAGGACTTAGCAAATGATTTTCATACTTATTACAATGCAAATCAGTTTATTGTTAATGATGATATTATTAGAAATGCTCGCCTGGCGTTGATAGAAGCCACAAAACAAATCATACAAAATGGATTATCTCTTTTAGGTGTAAGCGCACCAGAGGTAATGTAGTGTCAAAAGATTATAAAAATATTAAACAAAAAAAAGTCGTTCCATTCTCACAACGTTTCAGTGGAGTTCTTTCATTTTTAACAGGATTGAGCTTAGGCCTATTTATTACTGTCATTGTTTACTTTCATGAACAAAGAGCCTCTATTGATATAAATAAAACCTCACTGAACAATGAGACTATTAACAGTAATGTAAGTATCACTGACAATGAAAACGAGGACATAGGTCAGGAACTCGAAACAAAATTCGATTTCTATAATATATTAACAAATAAAAAAGTTAATATTTCAGAATGGGAGTCAACCGAGGACCACCCTGCAAGTCAGCAAATAGATAATCAGCCTATAATGTATGTGCTACAAGTTGGCTCATTCAAAAAATTTGGTGCTGCTGATAAAATAAAAGCAAAACTTGCAATGATGGGCGTTACTGCCGATATCCAACGTGTAGTAATTAATGGTCAGGATGTGCTTTATCGCGTCAGGATTGGTCCCTATAAAGACACTGATAAATTACAGAAAGCTCGTGATAGGTTATTAGCTAATGGCTTAGACTTTATGTTGTTAAAGCTTAAAGTCAAAGATACATAAAATGATATACTGGCTTTCTCAAAGGCTCTCTAATCTTGATTAAAGTCCGTTAATTTTAAGGTTAGTAATCTATTCATTGCACTAAAGCGATAAATTATTTAACAAGAGTAAAATCAATGTTTCATTGATGCAGCATAATGAATAGCCTGTTAAATAGATGATGAGATTCGAACTCAAATCCCTATCTTAGAAAGTTGATACCCTGCCATTACACTACGAACATGATGTATATCATCTGGTTACAATCATTACCCCGGATTTGACTCACAACAAAACAAGCTTGATGTGTAACAATTAAAGTATGTGGCCCGGTTAGTATTTTAGTGTACTATTTAGGATAGGGAATTCATATAACCCAATGATAAATCTGGGAAACAGAATATTAGCTATAAAGACAAAGCCATATAGTATTTTAGAAATAAGTATAGATAATAAAAATTAGTACCTAAGCATGATAGTTTTATGTTTACATCTGAAGTAATTAACGGAAATGCGTATTAAATCTAAAAATGATTGACGATAGAAAAACAGTAGTTGTAGTAGATGATAACGCTACTGTAAGGGCTTTATTTGAGCGTAGCACAGAAGGTTTAGACCTTGATTTAGTAAGCTTTGATTGTGCTGAAACGGCTATGGTTTACCTGAAAAATAATAAGCCAAGTCTGCTATTCCTTGATATCATCATGCCAGTTATGGATGGCCTTACTTTTCTATCAGAATTAAGACGGTTAGCATTGCATAGGGATACATCCGTAATAATGATTACTTCAAAAGATTATGCCCAGGATAGAAGCACTGCAAATGAGCTTGGAGCATTGGAATTTATCACCAAGCCGATGCCGATGCGTGCAATAACCGATATAATTAGCAAATATATTAACAAAATTTGAAATATGACAAAGTCCTATGTACGATTTTGGGGAGTGCGAGGTTCATATGCTGCACCTTTTCCCACACATCTTAAAGTTGGTGGTAACACATCATGCGTTGAAGTAAATGTAGACGATACCGTACTTATCTGTGATGCAGGCACCGGTATAATTCCGTTGGGCAATAAACTGGTAGCAGAAGCCAAGAATAAAGAAGTAATGATAGTTTTGACACATTATCATTGGGATCATATTTGCGGTCTGCCATTTTTTGTACCCGCTTTTATACCTGATTGGAATTTAACTTTCTTCGGACCGGGTGACTCAAAACAAGACGTTAAACAAAAGCTGGACTCTCAAATGCAGGCGCCTTATTTTCCAGTAGGCACAGAGAGCTGGATGGCAAATATTAACTACCTTGATCCAAGGGATGCAAAATTGAGTATTGGTTCTATTGAGATAAGCTATCACAACGTACATCATCCTGGCGTCACATATGGCTATAGAATCAAGGCGGCTAACAAAACTATTATCTATGTGTCTGATAATGAATGTCAGTTTCTTGATAAGTCAATCAAGCAGAAAATGTCTGAATTTACCGAAGAAGAACAGCAAATATTCCAAGACATGAACCGAGAAGAGTATGAATATGAATTAAATACAATCCGAGGTGCTGACATTCTGATACATGATGCTCAATATACGCCTGAAGATTATGAAACTAAACGTGGTTGGGGGCACTCGTGTTATGTAGACGTTGTTAATTATGCAATTGATGCTGACGTTAAAGAGTTATATCTCTATCATCATGATCCTTATAATGATGATGATGCTATCGATAATATACATCAGAAATGTCAGGCGATGATTCAAGAATGCGGAGCACCATTAATATGCAAAATAGCTCGAGAAGGAATGGAGATAGATCTTGATTAATCATCGTTTAATAAGTCCTCCTAATTGATCAAATCCTATGGACGTTACTCTAAATGGCGATGCTTGCACCATAGAGCAAGAGACAACAATCGAAAAATTAATATCGAACCTTGCTGTAGAAGGTAAATTCGCAATCGAAATAAACCAACAGATAATCCCTAGAAGTAAATACGCCGAGACAGTCATACATCTAGACGATAATATTGAAATAGTTCAAGCAATCGGCGGTGGGTAAATCTAAATGACTAAAACAGACGCATTCTCAATAGCCGGCATTGATTATTCATCCAGATTATTAGTTGGAACAGGAAAGTATATTGACCTAAATGAGACAAAAAATGCAATCGAAACGAGCGGAGCACAAATTGTAACTGTTGCAATTCGTAGACTTAAAATTGGACAAAACGAAGAGCAACAGAATCTCTTAGATGTTATTTCACCCGACAAATATACCATTTTGCCAAACACCGCCGGTTGTTATGATGTTGAATCAGCTGTAAGGACCTGTCGACTTGCTAGAGAATTATTAAATGGACATGATTTAATTAAACTCGAAGTCCTTGGGGATGAAAAAACATTATTTCCAGATGTTCCACGAACTCTTGAAGCAGCAAAACAACTTATTGATGATGACTTCAAGGTTATGGTTTATACATCAGACGATCCAATAATGGCTAAAAGATTTGAAGAAATGGGTTGTGTTGCAGTAATGCCTCTAGCCGCACCAATCGGTTCAGGATTAGGGATCCGCAATCCATACAATATCCGAACAATTGTTGAGAATGCCAGTGTCCCTATTTTAGTTGATGCCGGTGTTGGTACCGCTTCAGATGCCGCTATTGCTATGGAATTAGGCTGTGATGGTGTTTTAATGAATACAGCTATTGCCCAAGCAAAGAACCCTATTCTAATGGCAAGCGCGATGAGAAAAGCTATTGAGTCGGGACGTGAAGCTTATTTAGCGGGAAGAATGTCAAGACGTGCTTATGCTAGTGCTTCATCACCAATAAATGGTCACTTTTTTTAAGTCATTAATATAAAATAATATTTTGTTAAGCAACACTTTTCACTCCTTGAAAGAAAACACAAAAAATAAAAACATCATTCGCAGTTATGTTAAACGCGAGGGCAGGCTAACTAGTTCCCAGCGATACGCTTTAAATAATTATTGGATTAAACATGGTGTTAACTTCAGCACCTTCAATCTCGACCTCAAATCACTTTATAAACGACGCGCCCCATTTATAATTGATATTGGTGTTGGCACTGGCGATTCAACACTCAATCACGCTCAAAAACATCCGGAGAATAACTATCTTGCTATCGAAGTCCATCGACCGGGTATTGGTCAACTATTAAATAAAATAGAGTCGAACAACTTAACGAATATCAAAATCAGTAATAATGATGTAATTGATGTACTGCAAAATCAAATTCCATATCGCTCTGTTAATCAGATGTTTATATTCTTTTCTGATCCTTGGCCCAAAACGAAACATCAAAAACGAAGACTTATTAATAAACAATTGATCGAATTAGTAAAAAAGAAAATTGCATTACATGGACGTTTACACATAGCTACAGATTGGCATGATTACGCTAATCATATTCAGAATTTGTGTAGCTTGGATTCTGCCCTTATTAATTTATCAGCCAACAAATTAGCCTCTGCACCAAGACCTAACTGGCGCATTAGAACTCGCTATGAGGACCGTGGATTAAAACTCAAACATAATGTTTGGGAGTTTTGTTATGGGTTTAATTTAAACGGTTAAAAAATGATATCTTGAAATGAGTGGATCGCATCAAACTCTGCTATTTCCTGTTTAGGTTTCTGACTATCAGGTTTTCCTATCGTTAATAAGTTTCTGATGCCATATTTTCTTGCTGCTCTTAACACCATTAAATTGTCATCAATTAATACTGTTTCTTCAAAATTAAAAGGCATTTCTAATTGTAACTTCATCCAAAATGGCTGCTCTTCTTTCGCGTGACCGATAGTATGGGCGCTTATTATTCGATCAAAAAATATATTAATATTGGTTTTTTTTATCTTCATCTTTATAAGATCTTCGTGTGCGTTAGTCACCATCACTACAAAAAAACCTGATTCATTTAGCCGCTGAAGAAACGTTTTGGCATGTGGCCGATACTTAATTAAATGCTGAACATCTGACTTCAGTTCCAACACATTAAGTTTTAATCGCTCCGTCCAAAAATCCAAAGAATACCAAGAGAGTGTTCCCACCTCTTTTTCATACCAGTCCCTGAGTTGCTTCTTTGCACTCAAGACATCCATATTATTCAACGAGCCCCAATGAATAGGTAGATATTCTTGCCAAAAGTAGTTGTCAAAATTCAAATCAAGCAAAGTGCCGTCCATATCTAACAAAACAGTTTTAATAGATTTCCAGTTAATGTTAGCTTTCATATTATTTCGGGATAGCTAGAATTAATTCCATAGTTTACAAGGATAACAAACAGACTAAGTGAATGAAATTAAACATCACGATTTAGAGGAACTTGTTTATAAAATATTAAGTATCTCTTATCTAGCAGGCGCCAAGATACTTGAGATTTATAGAACAAGTTTCTCAGTGGATAATAAAAAGGATAATTCTCCTGTTACTGCAGCGGATATGATGGCGCATAATATAATCTGTGAACATCTAAGGAAATTAACACCGTCTGTCCCTATACTCTCAGAAGAATCATCTGATGTCAGTTTTTGTGATTCTCACAAATGGAAACAATATTGGCTCGTAGACCCGTTAGATGGTACTCGCGAATTTATAAAACGTAACGACGAATTCTCTGTAAATATTGCGTTAATTGAAGGTCACCGAGCTATCTTAGGAGTAGTCTTAATTCCTGTAACGGGCATTTGTTATACCGCTGCTGTTAATCATGGAGCTCGAAAACATGATATGGATGGTGCAACTAATCAAATTTCAGTAAAAAAAACTGATTCAAATAATATTATTGTAGCTGGCAGTCGTTCATATGGAAATAAACGACAAAATGCATTCATACAAAAGCTCAATAACCCAGAGATACTTTCAATCGGTAGTTCTCTAAAATTTTGTATTGTCGCCGAAGGAAAAGCTGATATTTACCCACGCTTTGGACCAACATCAGAATGGGATACTGGCGCAGCACAGATAATTGTTGAAGAGGCTGGCGGCAAAGTAGTCGACATGAATTTTAATCAACTTAAGTACAACACCAAAGAATCTATATTAAACCCTGATTTTTTTGTTATTGCAGATAAACAATTTGATTGGCAGCAATACCTATAGTTAACCACCAGTCTGATTCTATATTATCAAGAAACTTCACCTAACTTGAAGAACAACTTTGTATTTTCGGCCTAGCACACAAAAACTGCTATTAACGCAAAACCATCTTGAACAAAGACTTATTTCAACAGAAATCTGAACATAGCCAATTTGTAGCAAATCATTTGATCTTAAATTTTAACAAGGCAGCAATAACCTAAGGTTCACGTTTGATAGTCTAATAGTTAATCCACTATTAAATTAAATAAGCATCTGTTTTATAAGTGAGTACTCACAAACAATTGCAACCCTTGCAAATATACAGGTGTAGATTACGTAGTTCTTGTCAATTTCTAAGAATAAATAAAATTTAAACAATTCCTTTTAAACTACTGTGCAACTGTTTCAATGAAAACTTACCCTGTTATGATTAAAAATATCCAAGTTTAAGTATAAAAATGCATCATTTATTGTCCTAGACAATAAAAATATTGTCAAATGCGATGCCTAGCGGTATTGCCATTGATAGGTCAATCCCATATGCTCCATATTGGACATATATTCAAAAAAATAAAAAACTCAATAACATAGCAGGGGGTTATATTAATGCACGTCAAATTTATGGGCAAATTAATGCCGTTTTTATTATTGTTTCCAGTTACTAGTTTTGCTGCAGGACATGGCGGTCAACTAGATCCAACTGATGGAGTAGGTATCAGTTTTTGGGTTATTTCGGTAGCTATGGTTGCTGCGTCAGTTTTCTTTTTGATGGAAACTCTACGAGTACCTGATAAATGGAAGACTTCCATGGTGGTCGGCGCATTAGTGACATTAGTTGCCGCTATTCATTATTTTTACATGCGTGATGTTTGGGTCGCCACTGGTGAATCACCAACAGTATTTAGGTATGTAGATTGGTTAATCACAGTTCCATTACAAATGATTGAGTTTTATCTGATTTTATCCGCTGTAACCGCCGTCGCTTTTGGTGTCTTTTGGAGATTGTTAATTGGTACATTGGTCATGCTCCTTGGTGGGTATTTAGGAGAAGCTGGTTTCATTAACAGCACTACGGGTTTCGTTATTGGAATGCTCGGTTGGTTTTTCATTCTATATGAAATCTTTTTTGGAGAGGCATCCAAGATATCTGCAAATAGCGCACCTCCATCGGTTCAATCAGCATTTTCAGCTATGAAATGGATTGTCACGATTGGTTGGGCGATTTATCCCATCGGATATGCTATTGGATACCTGGGCGGTGGAATGGATTCAGGCAGTTTAAATATGATATACAACGTAGCAGATGTCATTAATAAAATTGCTTTTTGTCTAGTAATCTGGGCTTGCGCCACGTCAGAGTCAAGAGCATAACTATCTGAAACTTGATGATATGGAGTGTGGGGTAGGATAATATCTACCCCACTACCATTTTCGAGCCTACAACGAAGCTTCGATCAAACAATGCTGAGGAATACCGCAAAGGTTGCGGATTCGCATGTCATGTCATCAAATGGTTTGAATATTGATGACGATTCGGAAGGTAACAATATCACCCGCGAGATATATCAGATACTTCCAAGTGATAATTCGGATTTAGGACAAGTTGCAAAGCATCATTTCGAAACACCTGGTAAGTATATAAGGGCAAAGATTGCATTAAGATCCTCTAAATACTTCCAAATTTGTCCTGAAGTTAGTATTAAATGGGCTCTGGCAGTTGAATTAATGCATAATGCCTCTCTGATTCACGATGATATTTGCGATAAAACTTCAATGCGTCGAGGCCGCATTAATGTGCGAGCCAAGTTTGGTAATCAAATTGCGCTGATTTTTGGTGATTGGTTAATCGGTAAATCATTTGAACAAGCCGACCTTGCTGCTTCGAAAAGTCATACTATAGAACTCTCTTCAATTTTATCTTTTGCTCTAATCAAGACCTCTCTTGGACAAAGTCGAGATTTGAGTTACCAAACTTATCCTGTTTGGAATGAGTATCTTAATATTGCAAGTGAGAAAACATCTCCACTTTTAATGTTACCCGCCGAAGGAATACTCAAGATTGCTCAGAAGAATGAATTTTTAGAGCCCCTTCAAGTATTATTCACACTATTAAGTAAGTGCTATCAAATCGCAAACGATATGAAAAATATTATGGGTACAGATGGCGAAATGGCAGCATTATCAGATCTTAAAAGAAAAGCACCAAATGCAGTGGTAATTATGTTTAAAGAAGATTTAAATGAGAAATCACAGGAACTATTTAATAAATGGATTCAAGAATCAAATAATATTGACGCATGTTATTGGCAGAAACGATTGAAGGAATCGCAAGCCTTTATGAGGACAAGTACTGTCTTCAAAAGGATGCTCGAGGAGGTGCATCAAATAAGTGCTTCCTTACCTGAAGAACTAAAACAAATAATGTTACCAATTATGGATGATTTAAAAAGAGAAGAATATTAGTCCAAGTATAATAAAATTACATTGTCACAAAATAGAAGGTAATAAATCATAGATGGTCAATAACCATAGCTTAAATTCTCAAAAACGTGTTGTAGTCATTGGCGCTGGGATTGGGGGAATTGCTTCAGCTCTTCGTGTAAGAGCGTTGGGTTATCAAGTTGTATTGATCGAAAGATTGCCGACAGTTGGAGGTAGGGCACAAGTATTTGAAAAAAATGGTTATCTTCATGATGCTGGGCCTACTCTAATTACTGCCCCATTTCTATTTAATGAGTTATTCGAATTATTTGATGAAAAAAGAGAAGATTATCTTGAATTTAAAGCGATCAATCCCTGGTATAGATTTTATTTTCATACTGGTGAAACTTTTGATTATTGCGATACAATTGAAGCAACTCATGCAGAAATCAATAAATTCAATCCAAAAGATGTTAAAAATTATGACCGTTTACTAAAGTTTTCAGAAGCAATATTTGATATTGGTTTTACTAAACTTGCTGACACAGCTTTTCTTAAATTCTCTAATATGATTAGACAATTTCCAAATATTATTAGGTTGAAGGGTTATCGAACAGTTTTTAAGTTTGTGAGTCATTATCTGGAACATCCACTTTTGAGAAGAGCATTTTCTATCCATCCTTTGTTAGTCGGAGGTAACCCGTTTGACACTACGTCAATTTACTCGTTAATTCATTTTCTAGAACGCAAATGGGGAGTTTATTTTTGCATGGGTGGTACTGGCAAATTGATAAAAGAGTTACATAATCTCATGCTAAGAAATGGAATAGAACTTGAACTAATGACAGATATAGATTCTATAGAAGTTAAGGATAAAAAAGTAAGATCAATTACTTCAAAATCTGGTAAACGTTTTGAAGCAGAGACGTTTATATTTAATAGTGACCCTCCGACAGTCTATCGCGAACTTATGCCTAAAAGACATAGAAAGAACAAAAAGTTCTTACCAGAATGTTTAACTTCTTATTCAATGGGGCTATTTGTGCTTTTTTTTGGTACAAAGATCCAGTATGCAGATATGGCTCATCATACTATTTGGATGGGGAAACGATATAAATCGCTATTAAATGACATCTTCAATAAAAAAATCTTAGCGGACGATTTCTCGTTATACATACATCGACCAACAGCGACAGACGTCTCTTTTGCACCCAAAGGTCATGATAGTTTTTATGTGTTGTGTCCTGTGCCAAATCTACTTGGTAACATTGATTGGGACATCGAAGGTCCTCGACTTCGCGACAGAATTATAAAAGCTCTTGAATCAACTATAATGCCTAATTTGTCTAAAGTGTATGAAGATGACTTCTTTATGACGCCAGAAGACTTCGCTACTAATTATCGAACAATGCATGGTACGGGATTTTCAATTGCACCATCACTTACTCAATCCGCGTGGTTTAGATATCATAATCAAGATCCAGATTTATCGAACTTATATTTTTCTGGGGCTGGGACCCACCCTGGTGCTGGAATGCCAGGAGTGCTTTGTTCTGCTAAAGTAGTTGAAAATCTTATGAAAAGAAATTGGAAGTAATATAGAGATGCAAGATAAGTCTAAAAGAAGATCTAGAGATGGCTGGGAAAGTATAAATCTGCATAGTAAAAGTTTTAGTTGGGCAACAAAACTATTCAATAAAAAACAGGGCTCTGAAATTGCTATTTTATATTTTCTATGCAGAAGTTTAGATGATATTGCAGATAAACAATCAGAAGGAAAAAAACAAAAATTGCTAAACTTTTATGAAATGGTAGAGAATAGAGACTACTCTTTAGATACATCGCTTACAAAGTTTATTGAAGTATATAACTACCTCGATCTTGATAGGACTATTGTCTTACAATTTGTTGAGGGTTTAATCGAAGATCAAGAGGAAGTCGCTGTTTTAGATGAAGAAGATTTATTGAACTATTGTTATAAAGTTGCAGGAACTGTGGGTACCTTAATGTGCCCTCTATTAGGTTGTAAAAATACTAATGCTTATAGGTTCGCTGTTGATTTAGGTATCGGGATGCAACTTACCAATATTGCTCGAGATGTTATGGAAGACTCGCTACTTGATCGGAGATATTTACCAGGTCAATGGCTAAATCATTTAACAGCAAAAAAGATTAGAGTTGCGTCAAAAAAACCTGAGAGTAATGATTACAAGATGATTCAATCTGCTATAGGAAAAACGTTAGATCTAGCTAATCAATACTATGCCAGTGGGAGGCAAGGGTTTTACTATTTACCGTTTCGGAGTAAGATAGCAGTAAGTGCTGCAACAACTATTTATCAAAATATTGGAGATAAGATAAGAAAAAGAAAAATCAATTGGGAACAACCACGAGTATTCACAAGTTCAACCAACAAATTTTTTTCAACTCTCCCTTCGCTGATTAGTGGAATCAAAAAAAGCAAAGTAGAGCCTACACATAAGAATATCCTTCATCAGCACCTGCCACAATGTAGTAACTATTGACTCTTATGAGTCACCCTTCCTCAAATAAATTAAATGTAGATATCATTGGAGCAGGTTGTGCCGGATTATCACTAGCTCATTACATTAAAAAAGGAAGCGATCCGAAGAATCCGTCCAATCTAAATTTTTATGGTGAACTCAGTTCTGCTCTAGAAAATCCTCACTATTGGGGGTTTTGGGGTATGCCTTGGTCAGATGAGGCCATTTCTAAAAGTGAGCATAAATGGAATAAATGGAAAATTATTGATAATGATAATGAAATTACACTGCAATCAAATTTACACCCATACTATGTACTAGACAGCCAGTCGTGGTTGCGTTATTGCGGTGGCGAAGAATATAAAATGAATTCTAAAGTTCCTGTAAATGAGAAGTTAGTGTTTGATAGCCGAAACCCAATAATCCCCACAAGAAGATTAGTTCAAGAATTCGTGGGACAAATCGTCGTTACAAAAGAAGAAACTTTTTATCCTGACGCCGCAATATTGATGGACTTTCGATGTAATCAAAGTGATGGTATCCACTTTATATACTTGCTTCCATTTTCGAAAAATATGGCTTTAGTAGAATCAACTCGCATATCGGAGTCATCATGTCCGTCAAAATGGTATCGCGATGCAATAAAAGAATATTTAAAAGAGATATATTCCACCAAAAATTATTCTGTCGAAAAAGAGGAATGCGGGAGAATACCTATGGTAAATTGCGATACTTTAGATGAAAATATTTTAGCAATTGGTAGTAATGGTGGATGTCTTCGTGCGAGTTCTGGCTATGCATTCAATTCTATCCAAAGACAAACTAAAAAGTTAGCTAAAGATCTCCTTCACGGAAAAAATATTTCAAAACAATGTCAAATACTTCAACCACATTCCAATATAGAAAAAATGATGGATCAAGTTTTTTTAAGGGTGCTCATGGAAAATCCACAAACAGCCCCTAGTTTATTTATAAAGATGGGTAAATCAATGACTGGTGATGAATTTGCTTCATTCATGTCTGGAAAAGCTAAATTATCCATTTTGATAAAAATGGTTCTATCTTTACCAAAAAAACTTTTCATCAACGCTATGTTTACTGAAATTCGTGTAGCTTTTGGTTATGACAAACTATCTCCCGATAACTGATCAAGTCTGTCTCTTGCTAGTTTTTTTAGTGGGGTTACCACATGGCGCCATTGATGGACCTCTTATTTCTAATATTGTAAAAAGTAAAATCAGTACGTCTTATTGGTTATCTAGCTATTTATTAATCGCAATTATCTTTTATTTTTTATGGTCAAATTCTCCCACTTTCTGTTTGTCTTTTTTTCTAGTTATTAGTGTTATTCATTTCGGGTTAGGAGACATACGAAACTCTCCTAATTTTAAAAAAATTGTCGAGAATAAAATAATTTCTTCAGTTGTATTCATAGCGCATGGCTGCATTATCCCAATCGTCATACCTATTCTCCATCAAGAACAAACTTCTTCATTTTTTAATCTATTAGGTGTAGAAGATGTATTTTTTTTATATACGCTCATTAGATTTTTATTTGTATTTTGGCTATTTTCTTTTTGTATATATTTACTCTACAGTATTAAAAATAGAGAATTATTACCAGGTATGATTGAGCTCATTTTACTGGTAATTATCATATATTTCACAACGCCTTTATTTAGCTTCACTGTATACTTTTGTATGATCCACACACCGAGGCACATTAGGGATATTTATAATAGTTTCCAAAATAAAAATGTTTACAAAGAAGTAATGATAAAGGCTTTGCCCTTTGTTATTATTACCTGGACTTTATTAGGAGCTTTATTTTTATACTCTACTAGAGTTCTCAATCTAACCTACGATGAATCGTTACTCCAAACTATCTTCATATCACTCGCCTCTCTGACAATCCCTCACATGATTTTTATTGATGGTTTTTTTGAAAGGCATACAAATTGAAAGCTGCAGATGAATATCTTAAAGACATTGTTGATGCACATGAGCGTCATCTTGTATTAAGTCAACATGAGATGAATTACAACAAGCTTAGAGTTCAAATTAACACATAAAGAATAAATAAATATTCCCTAAAAGATGAATGGCACCAACGTCCAGATACTTTTTATTTTTGCTTATGTAATAGGTACGTTATAATATTTCAAAAGTTAAATTGTATATCTGCTTTGCTTCCTTTGAATCATTCTTTCCATTCATCTAATATGAAGCTTTAGTGTTAATGTTGCGCAGTGGGTCTAAACCGAACCTATTCTCCCCCTCTGTTCCTTTCTTCAGCTGCCAGTAAACAACTACTAAAGTACCGACTACTGTAAAAACCATCAAACACCACCAACCGGATTTATCTACATCATGCAGTCTTCTCACTAAAGCTGAAGTGCCTGCAATGGCTCCAAACGTTTGAGTAATAATTAGAAGAATATTACTAAAATACAAATTTCCAATTGTTATAAATGTCATCCCTGAAATCTGTCTCATCTCTAGGGGGTTAAAAAGGGAAGAAATGAGAACAACTCCCAAAACTACAAAAACAGATGCAAGCATAACAAACAGAATTCCCAAAAAAAACTCAGATCTGCTAGACCTCGTCCTAAAATCAAGCCACTTAGTAAAATAACTTTTACCAGCGTTAAAAAAAGTCACAAAATAACCTCTCGCTATTAAGATACAAATTATTAGAGATAATTAACATTGGTTTCTGATATTTTATAATACTAAATTAATTAAAGCGTTAAGTAAAAGGTCCTATGTGTATAAATCAATATACCCTTCAGTCTGTAAACGTGATCACATCTAGTCGTGTGTTTTAATCAAGCCGGCTAAGTCAAAGCTTTAGAGTTCCATCTATAATGGCTATTTAGTGAATGTCTTTTACCAATGACGCAGAGTTTAAGAATTCTTATTGAGACCGATATGACTAAAAAAGCCAAAGGTAGTAATGATTTTAAATTGGGTAACAGCGATGTCTCCCTAGGAGCCATTGCAGAATGTCCATTTTATATGAGTGTCTCGCAGTTTGAATATTGGCAACATACACATCTTATAATTGACGTAGTTAAAGGTCGAGGCAGTGGTTTTTTATTAGAGGCTCCAATAGGCGTTCGCTTTCTTACTCGTTCTAGGCTATTTAATGACGAAGAAAACCAAATACTGAAGAAAATGCAAGCACCAAAACGAGGGCCACAAACTATAATTGGTAAATAAGAACAATGCATACATTTAGTTATTCAGATGCCTTTGGACCCAACCGCATCAAATGAAAATGGTTTTTAGCAACGTCACAAGGCTTTAAAAAGAAGATTTTAAGAGTAAGTAGCAGCCGGGGACAGATTTAAACTGCCAACACGAAAATCTTTCCAGACCTCCACTATAAACATGATTTAATCATTTAATACAAGAGGTTAACTGTTTTAGGGTTGTTGTTTAAACATTAATAGACATCCAATAAACACTTGATTGCCGTTTTTTCGTTTCCTTTCGTTCCTTCTTATTAAAAGCAGGGAAAAATGTTCACGCTTACTGCTCCAATAAGCACAAAACTTTGCTTAGAGTACAAAAAAAGTCGATTATACTAAATTGGTTTCAGTCTAGGAGGAACTATATCTATTGTTATGTGTCATAATTTGAAGTAAATAATAATCATTAACATATGAATGGTTACTATGTTAATAATATATCTAGATCTATATTACATATGTCATTAATATATGCTGAACATACACGAATAGTTAATGTGCTGCTTTTTTTTGCTAATATTTTGTCAGATGCTTCTGAATCTCGAACCGCATCAAATAAAAAGATGTTTCACAATTTGACGACTTAAAAGCAAATAGCGCTAACCATCGTATAAGATTGGATGGGGAAAATTAGAGATGAAAAGTATTTATCAAAAATATTTACTATCAATACTATTGATATTCTTTTTCAATATGAATGCCTATTCATTTTGATTAGAACCATCAACAGCTATTTTAAAATCTACTAGCCCCCTATGTTCATTATAATAAAACACATATTTGTACTGAGTTGGTATTAAGATGGATAAAATAGACGTAGTCATTATTGGTGCGGGAATAGCTGGAATAACAACAGCCTATTACTTACAAGAAAACTTCCCTAACATTACCTATAAGATAATAGAGTCAAGAAATGACCTCGGTGGTACTTGGGATCAGATGACTTTTCCTGGTGTCCGTGCAGACAATGATATGTATACCTATGGATACAGTTTTAATCCTTGGCAAGGGTCAATAATAGGTAAAGGCCGGGATATTAAAAAATACATAAATCACACTGCAGAGAAATTCAATATTAAAAAACATATGTTGTTTGATACCCGGGTAACATCATTATCTTGGAAAAATGATCAATGGATAACAAAAACTGATCACACAAATTTTACTAGCCAATATGTTATTTGCTGTACTGGATCACGTGACAACAAAAATCCTAATCTGCCAAAGTTTAAAGATGAGAATAAATACCAAGGAAAAATTGTACATACCCAAGCTTGGGGAGACACAGATTATAAAGATAAAAAGGTAACAATTATTGGTAGCGGATGTACGGCTATTACCATGACGCCATCAATAGTAAAAAAAGCAAAAACAGTGACATTGATACAGCGTACTCCTGGCTATATTATAAACATTAATAGTCAAGAAAAATCAAATCGAAGTTATAAGACGTTTGAAGTCTTAAAAGATTATTTTCATAGTAGACTCTTTAAAAAATCATTTAAAAAGAAAATTTTATCTAGCGATCCTTATTATGATGATACTACTACCCCCTCATATGATTTCTGGGATCAGAGGCCTGCAAGTAGTGTAGACAATGATTATTTTATTTCTGTAAAGTCAGAAAAAGTGTCATTAGAAACTGATGAGGTCAGTCATTGGGAAACAACTGGCGTTAAGTTAAAAAATGGAAAAGTTATAGACAGTGATGTAACAGTTATGGCCACAGGTGGTACTACACAATTATTAGGTGGCATTGATATTTTTGTTAACGATAAGAAAATAAATATCAATGACACTAGCTGGTATAGAGGAATGATGTTTAGTGGAATACCGAACCTTTTTGCACATACCGGATATATTAACTTCAGTTGGACCGCTAGATGTGAAATTGTTAGTCAACGTATTTGCAAAACAGTCAAGTATATTAAGAAAAATAAATTGACAAGTTGTACTCCAAAATATCTAGGTGAAAAAACAACGCCATCAATACAGGCTAATTATATATTACGGGCCATGGACAAGTTTCCAAATAAAACTTACAAATTTTATCAAAATTACCTATTAGAATGTATACATTTTAAATGGGCAAGAATTAATGATGGAGCAGTAAATTTCAAATGATGATAGAACCAGATTTGGGTGTAGTGCAAACACATTAAGACAGTGGCTTCACCACTCTTATATTATCGGCCACTTAAAATAGTTAAAGGAATATGCATATGAAACTTGAATCAATAGCACTTCATCATGGTTATGAATCAGATAAAAACGACCAAAAAGCAGCAACAACTCCGATCTTTCAAACATCGGGATTTACCATTGATGACACGCAACATGGTGCAGATTTATTTGATCTCAAGGTCGAAGGAAATATTTATTCAAGAATAGGGAACCCTACTAACGATGTGCTTGAAAAAAGAGTCGCTGAAATGGAAGGTGGGATCGCTGGTTTATCTGTTGCTTCTGGTATGGCTGCAATCACTTATGCTATCCAGACAATTACAAGAGCGGGTGATAATATTGTAAGTACCAATCAGCTATATGGAGGAACGTATAACTGTTTTACTCATAGCTTCCCTAAGCAGGGCGTTAATGTAAAGATGGTTGATGGAGCAGATTTTAAGGGTCTTGATGAGGCAATAGATGAAAAAACAAAAGCTGTATATTGTGAGTCAATCGGCAATCCTTTAGGAAATATTATTGACCTAAAGAAGTTTGCAGATATTGCTCATAAGCATGGTATCCCTTTGATTGTGGATAATACTGTAGCTACACCTTATCTATGTAGGCCTATCGATTTTGGGGCAGATATTGTAGTTCATTCTCTTACAAAATATATAGATGGTCATGGAGCAACTATTGGTGGAATTATTGTTGATTCTGGGAAATTTGATTGGGTCAAAGAGGCAAAGAAATACCCCATGCTTAATGAACCAGATCCATCGTACCATGGAGTTGTATATACCGAGCAATTTGGACCCGCTGCGTTTATTGGTTGTTGTCGAGTCGTTCCTTTAAGAGAAACAGGGGCATGTTTATCTCCCAATAACGCCTACATAATAATGCTGGGGCTAGAATCACTAGGTGTAAGAATGGAGCGCCATTGCGAGAATGCACTTGCGCTAGCAAAATATTTAGAAAATCATGATCGTGTAGAATGGGTAAATTACGCTGCATTACCTAATGATAAGTATAATGATGTTTGTAAAAAAATTACGAATGGCCAAGCGTCGGGCATTATTAGTTTTGGTATTAAAGGTGGAAGTGATGCCGCCGCTAAATTTATTGACTCACTCCAAATGATTTTGAGAGTCCTTAGCATGGGAGACGCTAAATCGCTTGCGTGCCATCCAGCATCAACATTACATAGACAATTAACTCCCGAACAAAAGGTTTTAGCAGGCGTCAGTGAAGATTTGATAAGAATTTCAGTGGGTATTGAGCATATTGATGACATTATACAGGATGTTGAACAAGCAATTGAGGCTTCAAAAAAATAATACTCTTTGAGATTATTTTAGGCTTAATCTTTCCAGTCAGTAGTAACTATTCATTGTGAATAGTAATGGTATAGAGTCTCCCCTCAGTTTATTTGAATTGTCCACCAACTCTTCAGCAAACTGTTGTGCTCATACAATCCTCTGCTATATATCTAATTTTAGTTTCGATTATAAGTCCTCATATTAGTCGCTAAATAACTGCAACCAAAAACAGTATGACATGGAAGCCAAAATAAAAAATAAACTTTCTACAAATAAGTTTTAAAGGCTATGTTATTTGGATCTATATTTAAGATTTAGTCAAGTTCTACTAAATATAATGCATCAATCGTTTTTCACTCTGCTTTTACATCAACTAAAAGTTCGTTCGCAAGAAGCATAGCTTTTCTCTATAAGGTAAGGTTTCTTATAAATTAGTTAAAGTGGAATAATGTCTGGGTGCTTTGTTTTTTTCAGATACGAGACCAATATATGATAAGTATCAATATCAAACATCAAATTATTTTCTTCAAACAATTCTGGTTGCTCAAGTTGAGCTTCATGTTGAATCGTACCTAGATAACACCAGTGATCAAATAAATGGACATCAGTTTTTTTCTTATGTGCACTGAACTCACGTATACCTATTCGCCCTGCATAAGGCCATGCTTGATTACGAAGTGGTAGGAGGGCTTGCATTAAACGGATGCGATGCTGCATTTCTGATTCTTGGCCTATACATACGCCTCGACATCTTTTTAGCTGATAAGCGAAACATTTACCTTTACCAGTTTCAAGACCCAAAAACTTTTCGCAAAGTTGATGCTCTTTTGCCAATTGCAATAACTTTTCTTTTGCTTTTTTACTAGTCTTGAACAAACCAAAGTGTTTATCGATTTTTTGAGGATCCACCGTTTTTGATGTATTTATAAAAGGTAGTGAATACTCATGATCGACATCCCAGTAAATTGTCACAAGCCTATGGTAACGACGTAATCTGTAATTATAAAGAGGCAGTTCATTCTTAATCAACTTCGCTTCCAGCAGTAAAGCCCCCAGTTCACCCGCAGTCTCAATACAATCAATTGAAGCAATATTCTGACTTATCTTCATCTCTTTAGTATGTTGATGATCGCTAGAGAAGTGTGACAGCACGCGTTCCCGCAAGCGAACACTTTTACCTACATATAACAACACACCTTTTTTGTCATAAAATCGATAAACACCTGACTCACTAGGCACATTATCTATCTGCTCCTCGCATAGCAGAGATGGCAAGCTGGGTTTCTTTAGTAACTGAACAATGACTTTGTCCACATCTTCAGCATCTAATTGTGAGTAAAGAGCACACATAAAATCAAACAGTACTCGTGCGTCACCATAAGCCCTATGCCTGGCAGTGCATACGAGGCCATGCCTCTTCATGATACTATCAAGATTGTGACGTCGTTGATCAGGAAACAAGATTCTAGATAGCTTCACCGTACATAAAACAGGTGCTTTAAACTTCATACCACAGCGTTTGAACTCATTCTTGATAAATCCGTAATCGAATCTCGCGTTATGTGCAATAAAGACGAACCCCGATAAACGCTCCAGGACTTCTTTACTGACTTTCTCGAAGGTCGGCGCAACACTGACCATGTCATTGTTGATGCCAGTCAGACGCTGGATATGTTCAGGTATCCAAGTTTCCGGATTAATAAGTGTCTGCCACTCAGAGACAAGCTTGCCGTCTTTCATTGTCAGGATAGCGAGTTCAGTAATGCGATCTCGAGTAGCATTGCCCCCCGTCGTTTCTATGTCAACAAATGCGGTATCCTTGGCAAACATTCTCAGAGCCATGTTATTATAACTTCTATAACGTTTTATTTATTAGAGGCCATTATATCACCAGCCCATAGTCCCCAGTTCGCCCTTAAACGGACCAACTAAATTGGACGTGACCCAGCCGCCGTAAAAATTGCCGGGTTGTGACATAACTTTTTCACCATTCACATAGCAGGCATCCATAACATGTGCATAAAACGCGACGTGGTCTTTCAAAGCGATAAATGTAGTTGTTGGTTTATGATAAACCCAGGCACCATGAATAAGTTGCCTATTATTCGAAACTATATCGAAATAGTTTGCAAGGCCTTTCCATTCACAAAAACTATTGTCTCTAGTCTCCTTTAGTTTTTGCATGTCAATATCAGCTGGTGGTAGGTAATAGGTAGGGGGATGACTAGTCTCGAGTACACATAAAGCGGTTTTAGTATCAGCCAATACCTCTCCATTAAGTATTATATGAACACGTTTATCATAGTGTCGTAGTACTGGCGGTCGAGGATAGTCCCAAACAGATTCCTGTTCAGGTTCGACTTTTTTTTTTGTAAATACCATCTGATTATCTCCGGAAAAATGATAAAATCCTAAAGCATGCGAATAATAATTGTCTCAGAAAATATTTTCTAACAGCGGATTAGTGTAAGCTCAACTCACATGCTCATTATTTATAAATAATATTGACAGTCTTATTTCAACTCCAGTTCCGTATACATTTACTTTAATGATAATGACACTTGAGCGATTGGTTAACTTGATTAATCTTTAACTCTACCAATTTGAATAAATATGATGCTATTAACTTTTTCTAACTCAAAATTATGTGATGTATGAAATATTTTTTCTTTGCGATCTTTATTACAATAACGATTAATAGTTTTGCCAATGATGCTGAGATCATGATGCGTGAGCTAATCTGGCAAAAGCGTGTTCTATTGGTATTCGCACCAGATAACACTAACATAAATTACCATCGACAAAATGTAATACTATCGGAGATAGCGGCAGGCATGAAGGAGCGAGAAATGATGACTATACGCACCATATGGGATAGTAAGCTCTTGATAGATAATATCGAGCAATCACTGACAGCTAATGTCCTCTATCAATACTTTTTCGTAACCGAAAAACAATTCAGAGTTATGCTAGTTGGTAAGAACGGCAAAGTTAAACTGGACAGGGAAAAACCGGTATTAACTAAAGAATTATTTGCACTAATAGATGAAATGCCAATACGCCAGCATGAGATGCAGCAGGGTGATTGAACTCGAAAAAGTATTTAACGATCGTAAACAGCTTGTAAAATATGTGAACGAAATTAGTCCTTGGCTACAGGGCAGTAACGCTAGCTCAATTATGGGTGGCATTAGTCAGGTTGAACGACAATTACAGGATATTGATCCAATTAAATATTGTCGTACACGCAATTTCCTTAACGGCAAGGTAACTAAGCTATCACCGTATATTCGTCATGGCATGTTGACACTCGACCGGCTTCGTAACGAGGCACTGACGCTGTGCAAAGATCCGCAACAGATTGAAAAATTTATTCAGGAGCTTGCATGGCGCGACTACTGGCAGCGTATTTACCAGCAACACCCCAACTATGTATGGGATGATATTGAGTCTTACAAGACGGGTTTTAGGGCTGATGAATACGAAGATGGGTTACCAGAAGATATTGCAACGGCGAATACGGGTGTTGCCTGTATCGACCAGTTCATCAAAATACTACTGCAAACCGGTTATATGCATAATCATACCCGTATGTATGTTGCTGCCTATGTCGTGCATTGGCGTAGGATCAAGTGGCAGGCTGGCGCTAAATGGTTTTTACATCACCTGATAGACGGTGATCCCGCTAGTAATAACTTCTCTTGGCAATGGGTGGCCAGTACCTTTAGCAACAAACCGTACATCTTCAATTTAGATAACGTGCGTAAGTACGCGCACGCAGAAATCAATACGAACTCCAACGACAATGTAGTGCTGGATGCCAGTTATGAAATTCTTACTCTTAGTCTGTTCCCTAATAAAGGAATGAAACAATGACAGCACTAATCTGGCTTCATGAGGATGCCTTACGTCAGGATCATCCGGTATATAGGGCAGCTGGCGAAGATGTCATTAGCTGCTTTTTCTGGGATGAAGATTATCTGAAAGAAATGGACTACGGCTTTAAGCGACTAGTCTTCATCTATGAAACTCTATGCGAACTACCGGTGACTATCCTCAATGACTCAACCGTAGAGGGTCTAATCAGACTCGCAGAAAATAAAAGCTGCGAAAAAATTTATATCCCAGCAACGCCAAACCCGTTATTACAAAAAATAATCGCTGATCTACAACATCTCTTGCCAGTCGCCGTCGTTGAAGAAACTCCTTTTGTATCACTGACCAAAAATTTGGATGCAAAGCGTTTCTTTCATTACTGGAAAAAGGCTAAAAAACTCGCTATGCAACCCTCGGACTCCTAATCAGGTTTGTAGTTAAGAAAGGCATTACATAAACTAGGCTTATGAAACGAATAGCTATCATCGGTGCTGGAATGGCTGGTCTAACTCTCGCCAACGAACTCAAGGCATTCGCTGACGTGCAGGTCTATGAAAAATCAAGAGACTATGGCGGACGTATGGCTACTCGATGCAGAAACAACTATCAGTTTGATCATGGTGCACAATTCTTTATCGCTAAGACCCCGGCTTTCAAGGAATTCCTCAAGCCTTTTATTCAGAAAAACTTGGTAGCACGCTGGGATGCTCGTTTCGTTGAATTAACCGGCAATGATGTGACATATCGCTGGACATGGACTGATGAAGTGCCTCATTACGCCGCAGCGCCTTCTATGAATTCGCTCGGTGAGGCCATGGCGAAAGATTTGCCCGTACAGTTAGAGACGCATATTAATGAAATAAAAAAAAACGGACAGCAATGGCAACTTATAGACATTGAAGGAAAGGTACTCGGCAGTTATGAATGGGTCATATTGGCAATCCCAGCCAAACAGGTTATTGAACTAGTTCCAGATGAATGTAAATTCAATAAAGATGTCGCAGAAAAAAACATGAGCGCATGCTACTCATTGATGCTTGGCTTTAAAGAAGCACTACCACTGGAATGGGATGCAGCACTCGTTAAAGAGACTAATATTAGCTGGGTATGTAATAATCACAGCAAACCCGGCCGCGCCAATCGTTATTCGCTTCTGATTCATTCTACGAATCAATGGGCCGAAGAAAATATTGAACTGGATAATGAAGTAGTAACAAAATTTCTCATACAGGAAACTAGCGCTGTCATTAAACAAGACGTGTCAGTTGCAGAGCACATTGATCTGCATCGTTGGCGTTACGCGAATATCCAGAAGCAGTATGGTGACAGATCTTTCATAGATAATAGCAACAGGCTCGCTGCTATTGGTGACTGGTGTATTAAAGGCCGGATCGAATCAGCCTTTCTTAGCGCACTTGATGGTGCAACAAAATTAAAGCAACTTCTGTGAATTAGAAATTAATATCAATTGCAAAACAACTAATTTCACTTTTATTTTTACTGGAATACCAAATACTTTTTGATATCTGCTAGTCAGTCATAACTATTATTAGTTCATCAACACTTTTTACGTCATAGATATTTACATGAAATATAATCATGCATATTATTTGTATGAAGTTATACATGAGCTAACCACAATAATTTCAAGAGAGAATAATGCTCAAAGCATGCTGACATTATTTCTACCGTACTTCTCTTGTTAAGCAGTTATTTTAGTTTTCTGGCTTTTCCGTTGGCCACACCCCAAAAGGATCGCTCAATGTGATCCAATATTTTCTACCTTTCACGAGATCCTCATTGGCTAGCAGACAACTATCAAGCTCTGCTCGAATTTCTTCTTCATCAAGTGATTGTCCAATAAATACTATCTCTTGTCTCATGTCGCCGAAGGGTCCGGCCCATTTGCTTTTAATAGATTCTATTTGTTCCTGGTCTGTTGGCCAATGACTTTCAGGTACTGCTTTCCAAAAAGTGCCGCCAAATCCACAATGTGCCATCCCTCCCGCCTGACTCCAGATCCCTTTATATTCAGGTCGACTGGCAAGCCAAAAAAAACCTTTTGAACGTATCAATTTTCCAGATTTCCTTTCTTCATGCAAAAAATTATAGAATTTTTCGGGATGAAAAGGTTTACGAGCAGTATAAACAAAACTATCTATTCCATATTCTTCTGTTTCAGGTATGTGTTCGCCGCGGAGTTCTTTTAACCAACCTGGTGCTTGCTTTGCTTGTTCAAAATCAAATTTTTGGGTATTTAATACCTTTTCTAAAAGAACATTTCCTTTTTCTATTGGGATAATCTCTGCTCGTGGATTGAGGCTATGCAATGTCTTTCTTAGAAGGTTTAAGTCTGATTCGGTGATTAAATCTATTTTGCTGATTAAAATGACATCGCAAAATTCAACCTGCTCAGTCAATAGATCTGATACGTTCCTAAGGTCATCCTCTCCAAGACTTTAACCTTTTTCAGCCAAATCCATCGCTTCATCAAAATCCTTCTGAAAATTAAAGCCATCGATAACCGTTACCATTGTGTCTAGCTTGGCAAAATCACCCAAACTTTTTCCATCCTCATCAGCGAAAGTAAATGTTTCAGCAACGGGTAAAGGTTCTGAAATTCCTGTTGATTCTATTACGAGGTAATCAAACTTTTTTTCTTCAGCGAGCTTTTTTACTTCCACTAGTAAATCCTCACGTAACGTACAACAGATGCAGCCATTCGTCATTTCTATCAATTTTTCTTCTGCTCGGTTGAGAACAACTTCCTCTTGGACCAATGATGCATCAATATTGATTTCACTCATATCATTGACAATAACGGCAACTTTACGACCTTCACGATTATTTAATATATTATTTAATACAGTAGTCTTACCTGCACCTAAGAAACCCGATAAGACTGTTACGGGTAATTGATTGTTTTGCATTTTAGACCTATTCCTTTTAAATTATTTTTAGATTGAAAAACCTAAAGACGTAAGTAGTTCACTATAAATTTCGTACGTTTACTGTGAACTTAAAAAAACATTATGGTGAAACAGAAACTATCTCAGATGAAAACTTTTCCTGTATAAACTTAATTTCACTCTACGATTTCTGTAATGTTATAACATAACATCACTTTATTCAACTTCATCCATGATATGCCTGTGTATACCTACACAACACTCCTGCCTCCCTAGGCTAGAAATCGTAGAAATACTTGTGGAGGCATTCAGACAATGGAGATAACAGTATTATTTTATTTACCAACAGATACTAAATAAGAAACGGGGAGGGGTATGTTCCTCTGAGCGGTATAACGTGCTAATAAATCACTTCTACGGGGAGTCAAAACATGAAGAGCGTGTCGAAGTTACTAAGTACTTTAATCTTTTTGGTCTTTCTTGATAAAATATGTTGTCAGGATGAGGTCAGTCCAGATTCTAGAGGGTATTATTAAAATTATGCATAGTAAAATTAAGCGTTTCATATTTCGGCCAGAAACAGAGATCTCTCACTCTTAATTATTTTTCCACTTTAGATAAAATACTATCAAACGCTGACCGCAATTCCTGTTCACCGATATCACCACCTATCATATCCCCTCTTGTTCCATCTGGGTCAAACAAGACAAGGACAATAGCTCCTACTCTCTGTTGCTGCATAAAAGTTTGTCCTTTCAGGGTGTTAACATCAACGACCAAAAATTCGACCTCCCCCTTATAATCTGAACGGACTTTATTGAGGAGATCCATCATTTCTATACCATTCATAGAATTCTTGTCATGCGTTAACACCACAGCGACCGAACCTTTACCTATTATTGTCAAGTCATCACTAAAACCCTTCGGTAATAGCATTGCCGCAACAAACAATATGACGCATATAGCTAAAATAATGGCAAAATTAGTAAGTTTGGCAGAACCGGTTTGGCCATAAGTCATGTTGGCATTAGCTTTATTTAGTTTAGATTGCATTGTCGAATATCAAAAAAATTAATTACCTTTTTCTATTGCTTCTTTTTTATTATGGACAGGGGAAAGCTTTAAATAAAGCATTTTGAACCAGAGCGTAAGCAACATAATGACGCTCTTCTGGATATTCATTAAGATGCTTGGTGACAATTATTTGTAATTGTCCACTCTTTACCTCAGGTGGCTCGCAGTATGTCCTACCATCCCAGGTTTTGCCTTCTGACGTATCTGATACGCCCATAATGTAACCGAGACAAGTCGCCAAGTCATAATAACCACTACTTTCACAATTGGCTAAAAGCTGATTGCCATTCTTGTAAGCAGCAGCAGTAGCAGGCAGCGACATAGTCATCAGCATTAATAGTACAAGTAACTTTTTCATCTTTAATATCCTTTTTTTAAAAATACTTTGTCTGACATGAACTGATTAGCGCGGAATATCAGGAGTATATGTATCAGGTTACTACTCCACTGAGCACAAAACTTTATTTATTTTTCTTACATTTATAAGAATAACCATTCATAAATTAAGTGACGGGGAGAGGTGTGCTCGTATGAGTAATGTAACGTACTAATAACTCGACCCTACATTAAGGCAAAACTATTGAAAATTATTAGTTGTATGCATAGTAAAACCAAGTATTTCATATTAGCCATCATTATCTATTTACATTTTTTTTTGGCATATGCAACAGCGACGTATTTGTAAATAAGGCTAATCGCAGATATTGCGGCTATAAATAGCCCTAAAAAGCCAAAAGCCT
>Ga0115551_1000050_pt1 | contig 83167 bp, 111 predicted proteins | sample COGITO_mtgs_1103_FD_87179 | JGI IMG/M metagenome (GOLD analysis project Ga0115551, IMG submission 87179) | Pelagic marine microbial communities from North Sea - COGITO_mtgs_110321 | ecosystem: Environmental > Aquatic > Marine > Epipelagic | place: Germany:Helgoland, sampling site Kabeltonne... | reverse complement strand
TGGCTTAGCTTGGCACCGTCAATCCAAAGGAACCCAACAATGTCCCAGTACTTCTTCAGCAGGTCACGACTACCAATAAAGTTCTTGACCATTGCTGGGGTGAAACCTATTTGCTCTTTTACTTCAGCTTCGTCTAACTCAACCTCACCCAAAATAAAATGCTCAATTAACGTTTTTTGAGTGTCGTTTAATTTAGCAAAGGTTTTAGGCCCAAACCCTTTCAAGCCTTTGATGTTATCCGCCGAATCGCCGCAAAGCGTTTTGTAAATTCGGATATCATCGTAAGGGATGCCATCGAACTTAGGCGCGTTATACTCCAGCGTGATGGTGCTGTCTTTCAAAAGCTGTCTGAAATCTTGGTCGTTTGAATCGATAAACACTTCAGTGTCCGCCGATTTAAAGTTAACAATCTGAGCGATCAAATCATCGCCTTCATAGCCTTCCAATTCTACTTGGATAGCTTTTGAATGGTTCATTAAACCTTTGAACTCAGACATGAACTTGTAGAATTCATCGGTGGTGTTCCCATCGCCTTCTTTGTACTCAGCGAGGATATTTCTACGGGCTTGCTTGGCATTCTTTCCATCCCAAACCCAAATCACTGTCTCACCGGCCAGCGTCTTGGTAAAACTGTTCACATACAAATCTTTGATTACGTATGGCCCTTCAGCTTCTACTTTTCTTCGAAGCACATTATTTCCGTCAACAACATGAATTTTCATAGTCAATTTCCTACTCGGTTAAAAAAGGAGGCTGTGAAGCCTCCTGAGGATTTTATAAAAAGTTAAGCTTCTGGGTTACTTGATTAGTTCTAACTCAAGTACGCCCCAGTTATTACCGTTGTGGCTGATTTCTCTATTGAAAATCTTTGCCTTAACTTTTTGGCCGAGGAGACCTGCTTCTTCAACTGACTCATAAAACTTAGCCCAATCTTGCCAGCCCGTTTTAGGCGTTGTATAACCAAGCTCAGTGCCAACCGGTGCAATCTCGCCTCTACTGCCGCTAACCGCTGGCTCTAACAACACCATTGGGATTTTAGCTGCTGTGTAGATTGGCGACTTGCCTTGGTCACGGTCTTTCTGGTGGCCCTGTTCCCAAGCGTCTTTAACCGCTTCAGCCCATGAACGACCTTTGTCCGTGATTAGGTTGTCTTTGGTTTCTTCATAGATTGGCGAAGTCACACCAATACGAACCATTCTAACAACCTCAAAACCTTTGCCTTCAGTCATGTCGATTTCAACAATCATCTCGTCAATAAATGCTTTGATGTTGCTATCTAGGCACATACCGTACTCAGAAGTTTTAACCCAAGCAGTAACACCCATACGCGCCTTCTCAGCCGTCTGCATCGAGATTGCTGTTGGGTTTAGGAACTGTGCTATTTCTGCAGGGATATTGTTCGGCAACATGGTTTGATTGTTAACAACCTGACCGTTGTCGATTGTCGCTGGCGTGTTCATTGTCGCTACGGCTGACGCTTGCTGAGCAGCAACTAAGGCTTTGGCTTTCGCTAATATTTCAGCGTCAGACGGCCCTGCGGCGGCGGCTGCGGCGGCTTGTTCTGCGGCTGCTTTTTCTGCGGCTGCTTTAGCGGCAGCTTCTTTCGCTTCAGCCGCAGCAATCATCGCTTTAGCTTTCGCCAGCTCATCGTTTTCCGGTGCGGCAGTTTTTTGGGTTTTAACTTCTTTGGTCTGTTGACCCTCTTCAGAATTAACAGGGGTCACAGTTGTTTGAACGTTGTTTCTTGCAGTTGCTTCAGCATCACGTTGTGCTTGTGCGATCATATCTTCTATTTGATTACTCATCGTCGTATTTCCAAATTTTAAATTAAAAGATTATATTTTAAAGATTGCTCTTTATAGTTTTAGAATATTATTCTCAGTTTTTAGGCTGACCCTCAACATTCCAGAAGGGTAAATCGGTATAGAACGTAACCTTAACACCGTTATTTTGAGCTGTCAAGGTCGGCTTCCATTTTATCTAATTGTTCACCCGCCCATCTAGTACATGCCTTCAGATTGTTCAATAGCAATCTAATCTGGCTAAAGAAAATCTTCTGGTCTTTGACAGGCAGGTTATCTAAGTTCTTAGCAATATTCCACATTGCGTCCTGAGCTTCAAGCATCTCAGTGTCGTTGGTTCTCTCTATCATCTTTGGCAAACTAGCTGCGGTAACAATAAAGGGGATGGCCAACAACGGCTCACAATTTCTAGGGTCGAACCTTTTTAGTTCAGGGTTTACATCAATATTGCTCATTTTTATTCCTTATGCTGCAGCAAGTATTTTATCAATAAAATCTACCGGTACACCGGTCTCAATTTTGAGGCGGTCATCCGATTTACTTTTCAATTTTCTAGCGACCTTAACGTCCATCCCGTTGCGATAAATCAACAGAATGATTAACAAAGCTTTCTCTCGAATGCCTCGCATTGCTCTTCGGTAATTTTGAATGAACATGGTGTCTGTCCAATCAAAGCAACCAAAAATAACAGTGTCCACATGCCCCCAGTTGTAACCAACCCCAGCGACTTTTGGACTGCAAATCATTATTTGTATTTCACCCGAGCGAAACTTTTGGTCGAAGTCTGTCCGGTCGTTAACTGTGCCGTTAATAACCGCATAGGTAAGCCCCATTTTCTCGCAGACTAACGCCAGCTTTTCATGGGTGGCCACTATCTTGTCAAAGATGATCAGCGGCTTACCTGAACGCCTATGCTCCTCTAAATAACCAATCAACTTGGCTTCTTTGGAATCGGTCTGGTGATAGGGTAGGCCAAAGAGCTCTGGGGTCTGCATGATGGCAAAACAACGCGCAATCCCGACAGCCTCGTTTTCAGCTTCAAGGTAACCGTCTTCAAGTTCCGTGATACCTCGCTGCTCAATTTCTTTGTAGGCCTTATACTGTTTTTCACCCATTGAACACATATCAACAACAATTTCTTTTTTCTCGGCGCCATACGCTTCTTCGAACGTAATGCGGCGACTGTGAGCATCGACAATGTTCTTTAGTCGGTCATGGTTCTTCCACATATACGGCGTGCCATATTCGTCCACCAAAGCGTGATAGATGAGGAAACTCTTGTACGTAGGGTAGTAATTAGGGTTAATCACTTTTAAGGCCGGATACGCCGAAGTAAGGCGTCCGTCAATCAATGTGCCGGTCATCCCCAGAAAGTTTCCACCTCTGGCCATGAATCGATACATGTTGAATGTTCTTCTTGCTCCCTCAAACCCGCTCTTCAGTCGGTTGTTTGGTTCTCCATGAGTAGAGAACCCCATGTGCCACTCATCCACACAAAGGTGATAGAGGTCTGGGTGTTTCTCGACTATTTGCTCCCACTTGTCAGCTAAAGCATCAAACCCCATCAAAAACACTCGCGTGTCTTTGTGCGCTATCTGCTTTGCTTTTTGGGCCGGAGTACCATCAAAAATAGTGACTTCATTCGGTGTCAGATTTGACCATAGCAAAAGCTCCTCGTAATTTTTTACGATAAGTGACTTAGGCATGGCCCATACTACTTTTTTATCTAAGCACTGCTGATATATCCAAAGCGCAGCAGTCGGACTTTTACCGGTACCGGCTTCGCTCAAATCTAGCCCACGCTTCTGACTTAAAAAGTATCCTAAAAATTTGCTTTGATAATCTCGAAGGGAGAGCGTATCTCGCTTGGCAACCAAGGATTCAAAATCAAATCCTGTTTTCAGGCTCGGTTGTTTCGGTAGTAATATCATCGTCAATTCCCGTGTAATGCTTTTGCAAATCCACTAACTCAATTAGCAAATCTAAGCATTGTTTGTTTTGTTTAGGGTCTTCCATCAAACTTAAAATCTCAGCAATATGCGACTGTACGTTTGGGAATATTTTTTCTATTGGTAGCTCTAACTCTCGAATTATTTTTAATAATATCGGGAGTCTAGCTGGCGTCTTTGATTTCAGTATGTTTGAAATAATAGGCTGCTTAAGGCCCAGCTTATCCGCCAGCTGTTTTTGCGTTATTCTTCTTTTTTTCAGCTCTCGTTGGATAAGGTACAATCTATCTTGAAACGATATATCTGAAGACATCAATTAACTCCCCCTTAAGCTACGTCTAAGTTCAAACTACCTTTACAATATTCACCTACAATGTAGGCTCCGATGTGTTCGAGAGGTAACGATACCAACTCTTCAAAGGAGATTAGTTCTTGTAACCTAGTTTCTAAGTTACGCACTAATTTTGGTAATATCAGTGAACCTTCACCGGCAAGGATCAAGGTTCTTGGGTTTGACACACTGCTCTCAGCAAGCTGTCTCGCTTCGAGCACGTCATCGGGTTTGATGTTAGTGAAAACTAAGGGGTGAATATTAGTAACCCCTAACATTTTGTGTTTTATCTTCGAGCTGTGCTGCCACATGGGAACAACGCTAACGTGGAAAGGATTAGACATTCTTTCTAAACAAGCTAACCAGTGTGTTGCATTGTCCATCTGACTTTGGTCAAAGAAATACGCACGGCCATTTATAATGGGGAGCATCGCTTGGACTAATGGGTCATTAGCTATTTTTAAAAACGTATTCCACTGCTTTTTACTCACATTTCTGTTTGCAAGGTGGACGTTAATACTGTGGGGGCATTTGTTATTCAGCTGTCTAACACTCATCGATGACTTAGTGTTAGCGCCGATAAATTCCCATCCGTATGGACAGGTGTCTTGAAATAAATAAGCTACCCCATTTTCTTCTTCATGGATGCCATAATACGGCAAGTGCTTTGTGTGGTTCATCGTCAATTTCCTAATTGTGGGTAACGGCCTTAAAATTTGGCAGTTACAATTTTATCTAGCGAGGTCTTAAAAAACACTGAAAGTGCTAAAAGTTCTGTCAATGTTAACTCTTTCTTGCCTTGCGTCAACCTCCCAATTGACTCTTTTGAACAATCAAGAAGTTTTGCCAACGTTTCGTCGGTACCTTCTTCAAGTTCAAACTCCAGTAAATACCCCAGCCTCATGCCTATTTTAGCATGAGTTGGGGACTGGACTTTTCTTAACAAACTAATCTCCGGCATCTACCGCATCTTTAGCATGTTGCCGCATCGTCTCGATATGGCTGGCCGGATAAGCATGGGTAATATTACTATTCTCACAACGAATATTAATCTCAACCATCGCCTTCACCAAAGCGTCAATATTTTTCTTGGTGGGTTGCTCATCTACTAAGTCACTTAATGCTATGACTTTAAGATTTAGCATTTCAAACTCTTTAGTCAAAGTTAAATACCTCTTTAATTCCGACAATCTCTTTCTGCGTTTTAGTACTGTTAAACGCTAGGAAATAGTTGCGGGGTAAGTTAAATTTCCAGCAGAAATATTCTGCGTATTTGTCCCGAGCTTCAATGAACCTCGTATTGTTTGCAGCCTTTACAGTCTCTCTCTTTCGCTTGCCATATTCAAGCTCGTAAAAGGTGTATACCTCAGGAGGTAAATGCCAATACTTTGAGGGGTAATGATGGTACGGATTGCAACTCATTTTCCAATTAGGGTCGAGCTGCTTTGCGTTACCGGCTGGCATCAAAGGATACGTATTTAAAAGATAGTCTGGGTAAATCAGTGCCCACCCTGCAACAGCAGGGGAGAACTCCACAAAGTGGTCTTTAATACGGATCCTAATTGCACGGTCTTTGCAGTTGATTAGGCCCAAGCGTTTAGTTCTGGCAATATCATTCCGACAACGAATTATCTCATTATCCCAATTTATAGTCGGGTAATGTCTCTTAAAGTATTTTAGGAGAGCCCCAAAGACGGGGCCAATAAACGGGGCGTGGTACTGCTTTTTCCACGCCAAGATACTGGGTTTTAATCTAAACGCTTGCTCTTTAGTGAGTGCCATCTATCGTCTGTGCTAAGCTAAGCGTTAACGCCGCTACGCTCTTATTTAACTCAGAAAACGTATCCATCTTGACTTTCTGCAGCGCATTTACTTTTTTAGTGATATCGCTGTTGTTGAAGGCGGCAACCAATTCTAAAACCTTGTCTTCGATTTCATCGATAGCATCTTCAATCCTAGTTTCAGAGTCTTGAATTTTAGTCTCTAATTCTTCAATTCCCATTGCCGCTGCATGAAGCTCTGGGTGGGCGGTAACCTTTGAAAGATATACTAATGCTTCCCCCGAGACCGCGATATTAAATCGAGACATCTCTTCCGCCGTGTAATTTGGTAGATCCATAACTTCAGTTACTATTTTCATCGTCAATTTCCTCTAGGTGAAATCTAATTCTGACAATTAGATTCAAGTTTAGATATTATCCTTTAGTTTACTTTCTGTCGCCACTCGTATTCTACGTAGGTTTGCGACCGTTTTTGTTGCTTAAAAATAAAATATACGTTGGGAATTACAAGCAACAATCCCAAATCTTCGTGATTTAAGGCAACTAGCCATACAAATAACAGCCATATAATTACGGATAAAACACCATAAATATTTCTATACAAAAAACTTTTCATCGTCAATTTCCCTATTTACCGTTTCCTGAATGTAGGTTAATGAAATCTTTAACCCCGTTTTGATACGACGCCGAATCATCTTCAAACTCATTTCGTTTGAGCATTTCTAAGCTTTCTCTAGCCCCTATTATTCGAGCGCGTTCAAAACCATCAACCCACTGCAACCTATTTTTGTCCTTGCTCACCATCCAAAGGATGTCTTCAAATAACCAGAAGATTAACGCCGCTGCAATGCAAATTAAAACTGCATACCATGCAACCTTCACACAGACCCACAAAAATTCAAACACACTTAATAGTTCAACCATCGTCATTCTCCAGCGTAGGGGACTAATTTCAGGTCATAATCATCTATGACACCAGTTTCATAATCCTTTGTCTCGTTACAAGTTTGTAATACGTACAAACCATCGTTCACCTCATGCAGATTTACAATGTCGACACAATCGATATCAACTATCAGGTCGTCAAGGTCTCCACGACTTGCTTTCTTAAGCAAGATGACTCTTTTTTGAAAGGTTAATGCTTTACCTAGCCAAAAAGTATTAGACAGAACTTTCACAACTAAGTGTAAGTGATTGTCGTTTATTTCTTTGAGAGGGGGATTGAAATCAGCCATATTTAGTAATCCCTTTACACGTCAATTTCTCAAATTCAGCCACCCGTTCACAGGTGCGCCAAACGGCATAAGCAAACTCGCGATCAACCTCAAGTTCTGAAGTCTCCAGCTCGTAAACAGCTCGACCAACCAGTGTGTTTAAGTGGGTAGCCACGATGTTCTTCCACTCTTCTTCATGCTCTGTGGAGAATTCTATCCCCTGCATTATTTCATGTAGTGCCGTGATACTGCTTTTTGTCATCGTCAATTTCCTTAATTTTTAGTTGTTATAGTTCGTGCCAAGCATCCCCAGGATTATAACCGGATATACTCAGCCATTTATAACCTTGGCGGCTTAGTTTCTGCTTCATCACGACCTTTTTCTGACGGTTGTCTAAGATGTAGCCTTCACACTCTAAGACTAGATGGCCTTCAGAACGCTCTGTAAGGCAATAAACCAATCGAGAGTTCTCAATACCTTGCTCACGTAATAAAACACGACAGGCAAGCGCAAAGTCTTCACAATCTCCGGTAACTGGGCCCGAAGAGGATGGCATCACCCACTTTTCTAAGCGACCGTACTGTTCAAGATCTGTTTTGTATTCGAAACTTTTGAAAACCTTTTTATGGACTTTATGAAGTATGCTTAACTTTTCCATTAGCAATCCGCCTTAGCATCACGCTTCTTAAGCTCTTCACAGCCCCACATCGTGGTTTCTTTGTCAGTAGGGTGGAATTGTTCTGGCTCTTCCGTTGTAGCGCAACCAGAGGCTGTGGCTGCTACAGAGAGTGTTAGTATTAAAGCGATGGCGAGGAGCACATCAGCCATTTTGATTTTATTCATCGTCAATTTCCTTCAATTTTTATTTTTATACAGCGATTTGGTTGTTGATTACCTTTAGGCTATACCCTCCATCAAACTCAGACGAAACAACCGCAACACATCTAAGCTCTTGCTTTTTCCTAAAGATTACCTTACGAATTACTCTTCCGGTAATCTTACCTAAAACCGCAACAACTCGAAGACTAACCGTGTCACCTATAGCTAATTTTCTTTCCGTCTGTAAAGTTACTCTCAGGGTTGGGTTAATTACCTTACAGGAGATTACACTTTTGCTTTCTGGACTGATAATCTCATAGTCTCTTCCAACTTCAACGCTGCACTTGTTAGAGGTTGTTACTATTTCGTGGTGCAATTTTCTTCCACCTTCTCAGTGTAGCGTGAAACTTCTTTATCTAACCAGACTTTTAAATCGGGATTCGACTCTTCAAGTTCAGTAACTCGGATCCATCGTTGTCTTTCGATAGAAAAATAAATCGCGTCGTCCGGCGCATTATCTTTCTCAGCTCGGTCTTTCTCCGATTTTATATAATATTGAAGGCTTGTTAGCTTAGTACCCCAAGCTTGGATATATGGATATTTCATTTTTGTGTTTCCTCGTTGTTAATTATTTTTCCACTTAAAAACCACCTCGCAAACCAACGCTGCATAAACGTCATGTCCTCAAAATAAATGTAATAATTCATCTTCGGGAAATGAACGGTGTACTTGGGCGGGGGTGGTGGGGCAAATTTAACCGCCCCCAGCCCTTCTGTGTTTATAGAAATCTTGTCTTCGTCTTTCATGAAAACTCCGCAATTAATTCTGACTGTGTTTTAGCATCGCAACCCACCCCAATTGCCAGCTGTGTTCGTATCTGTTCCACTTTTGCTAACTTGCAAGTGTGCTTGGAATCTTCTGTCTCCAAGTACTTGCAAGGAAGGGCAGCTGACCCAGATAATTCTTGCCCAATAGAACAGACCTCCGTCATGCAGCACCAACCACAATGATTGCATGGGCTACCAAACTTAGGTTTATTTTTTTGAGCAGAGAAAATTTGTTTTATATCAATTGTCGCCATCAGAAGGGGCTCCGTTAGTTAACTCGTTGAAAGCAGAATTTATCTGCGTTCGAGTACATCGACTTAAACCACTCTCGGTTGTCTGAGTGCTCGGTGGCAATAACTTTGCCGTTTAATATTGCTTTGCATAACCACATATTATTTCTCCTTATCTACCCGTGTTACCAAGGCGGTGCCCTGTGGTAACTGCGTCATTAGCATCTAGGTCTAACGTTAAAGATAGCCCAATATATGAGGCTACCAGCTCAGCTAAGGTCACCGTGTCAAAAAGTTCTTTGGTTCCCTCTTCATCATCATGCTGGTAGACAAAAATCTGTAAATTGTCGTGAGACGTACTAAAGGAAAAATTACAGAAGTTTAATTCACTGGCTTCATAAACCTTTCGTGCCATCGTTATTAGCGTGTAGTTACTTGGTCTTAATAGCATTTTATTTCTCCTTCAGTTGTTGTCGGGTTAGTTCGGCCATCTCTTCGGCGTGCTCTTTGCTCAAGCCAGCATCGACCACTGTGTCGTTTTTAAAGGGTCGTAATATCACCACTCCCCAGCCGCTAGGGTAGGGCCATATGGTTCTTTTTACTTCAACGGTTGTTCTAAATAATCCCATCACTTCACCTTCTTAAAATTTCAGCGTGCTTTGAACCCTCCAAAGCACAATAAAGAACATTCCAGTCCAGAGTATTAATAAATTCCTTCGCTTTGTTAATCTCCGAAGTGTAATCCGCTTGCTTTGTCTCAAGTAATATCCACCCCTTATGATTCTTACTGCATCGCCTATGCTGACTAGCATAATACCAATCTGTTTTGCTGTACTTTTGCCAATAAACATAATCTTCAGATAACGGATAAATCGGTTTATTGCATATTTTACAAACCATATCCCCGACCCTTGTCTCGCAGGGGGCTAACATAAACTTACGATCAGTTACCATCCGTCTCTCTCCAAATCAGGGTGTGCTACACCTTCCTTAAATTTGATTTTACCCCCACAATACTGGCAAAAGTCGCCATCAATATCTTCAGGGTGTACAGCTAAAACCGCGCACCCGCCTTCAACTCTTGAGCAACTCGGTGTGAACTGTTCAATTTTTGATTCGCGGTAGTATTTGCATTTCTTAGACATCACTTCACCTTCTTACTTTTTCGTGGCACAGGCCATCTAGGTTGGTCGGGGTGTTTAATTTCTACCGCCGGATGAGCATAACTTGGATGTAGCATTTCAATCATCATGCAGACCGGTTGCGATCCAGTTACCAAAACCTCTTTCTCAGGCCCATCTAACAACCGCTTAAGCTCCTCCCAAATACAGGTGCTTAAATCAACCACCGTGACGCCATCTTCATCCTGTTCGCCACGCATCAACAAATCTTTTTTAATTCGGGCGAGTAGATTGGTGGCTTCTTGATAGTGTTTAATCTGTATTTTTACTATCTCAACCAACTCTTTTTGTTTCATCTCTTTGACTGAATGGATCATGATTTACCGCCTTTGGCTTGTTCGTGTAGTTGCTTTGCCCTGTCTAAAAATTCGTATCTAATACTCAAAGCATCATTTGTGAGGCTTTCTGGCTCACCTAAAACCGACTCGATAATATCCTCAGCACCCTTAGCTTTTTGCTCCAAGTCGCGCTTTGCTAACCAATCCTTAAATCTAAAAAGTGGGTCGCCGTCTACCGAACTAGATACGGTTTCTATTGCTAAATAAGAAAGTAAAGGTGTATTTTCTGATATAAACTTTTCAAGTTCTTCAATTTTCTTATCTTTAGCTACTAATGCTTTGATGTCTACTAAAGAGCGAGGGTGAACTGGTGAAGCGTCACTTTGACCCCAAACACCTCTTGGCGTTAAATAGTTACCATAAGCATCAAAATATGCGCCTGTTATGTCTGTTACTAAATCATCTAGCTCTGGCGCATCAGCTAATATTTCTAAATCTGTTTTGTTAGTCATTGTCACTCTCCAGTAAATCGCCTAGAAGTTCGCAGATTGAGTTACTAAGCACGCCATACTCGAATGATACCCAGTGGTTCACACACTTCTCAATATCACTACGCTTAACTTTCTTCGGTATCGTGAAGCCTGATTTTTGTATTTCTTTAGCCGTTATTGATAAGCCGCTTTCATAGCATTCATCAAGAATTTTTAACAATCTCTCACGCTCAACATCGGCTTTGGTTGGTACTGAGCGGAACTCGTACTCTTTAGGTATACAATCTAAATAACCACCTTCATTTTCGTAAGCCACAATTTTTTTAGTAACAATTGCACATGTTTGCTTTGACCAACCTCCCGATATACTAAGCCACTCAAATTCCTCACCCACTTTAGGTATATACTTACTCATAAATCACCGCCTTTATCTAGTTGTAACAAACATAAATCTTCAACCGTAGCGTCTACCCAATATTCATTTACTTTTTGTGCGCTCGGAGGTACATGGTCGTTATACCTGTCGTCTTGGGTGTAACTAACCTGCAAGACTAGGAGCGACCTACCGAAAAGTCGCTTTTGTTCTCTGTATCTTGTTTTCATACATCACCGCCTTTATTTATTGTCCGCAAACTTTACAAGTGGCAGGATAAGAATTGCCATGCTCTCTAACATGATTTAATTCATCAACAGTCGAATCTAGCAACTCAATATTTTCATTGTAATTATCTACTCGGCTTTCTTTTCTAGCGACTTTTTTGCACACCTTAACTAGCATATCTATTTCTTTCTCAAGCTCTGCTATGCGCTTTTGTAGTTTGTAATTTCTATCAATAACAGAAACTCTCTGACGCATACGAATATGGGCGCGTTCGCACAACTGATGAATTTCTGTGTTATCGGTTAAGCACTTGACGCGAATAAACTCATCTAAAACTAAATCATTTTGGTCAGTTGATTTAGTTAGCTCCTGCTCAAGCTCTAATATGCGCTCTTGTTGCTTATTAAATACATGCTCACCAAACAGCTTACAACTGACACTAGTCACTGTGCTTCTGTCTTTTGTGCTGAACTCAAAAAACTCATTAAACCATGTTTGTATTTGTTCTCTGCTCATATATCACCCCTCTCAAGCTTGCCTGCGTATTCATTTAAACTAATCAGTACCCTATCAAGTAAATTATTTTCACTAAGATGAAGTATCCAGTGCGCTTCCATACAATCGGATACATAATCTCGAACAGCATCAGCTTTAATTTTGTTTAAAATGTTAGCCATCGCTCTGGCTTCAACGTCATCGTGCGGATAGCCGCAACATGGACATTCTGTTAATTTACTCATACATCATCGCCTTTGGCTTGTTCGCGTAGCTCGTTTACCTTTCTACGTATTGAGTCAGGACACATATACTCTGCTCTAGCGTATGCTTTTACTTGTTGCTCCAAGTCGCGCTTTGCTAAATCTTCGTATGAAACGCATCTTGTTTGGGCTACAGTTCTTAGTGACTCCTCAAGCTCTGCTATGCGTTCTATCATCTGTTCTTTTGAATTATCTAATGCGTTGTCTATATAAGATTGTTGGTGATTTACTTCTTGCTCAAGCTCTTCGATTTTTTGCGCCATTGCTAACACAAAACCATCGCCAGTTAAGTCTCTCCATCGTTCACCGTATCTGAGAGCGTGTTGGTCACTACCGTCATCGTTGCAAACATAAGTGTATTTACCATCGTATAAATCAATTCTCATAAATCACCGCCTTTTTCTGCTTGGTTAATAGCCCATCGTAAATTTAGGGAGTAACCATCAGCGTCATTTTCACAAGTAGGCACTCTTTTATTACTAACCGCAAAATATGTACCTATACGAACCACGTTGTAAAACTTATCTTCTATCAAGTGTAAAAGCTCTGTGTCACTCATAAATCACCGCCTTTGGCGGTAGTTGCTTTTCCCTATCTAAAAATTCGTTTCTAATGCTTAGGGCATCACCTAAAACCGATTCAATAACATCATCAGCGCATTTCGCCTGTTGCTCCAAGTCGCGCTTTGCTATAATTTTCAATAGCTCGTCACTGCAATCAACTTTGCTTAACCCTTGCATCATTGCTTTAGCTATCCAGCCATGCGCTTTAAGGTTTTCTTTCTCAAGCTCTGCAATCTTCTCGCTATAAGCACGACACTCATACTCTTTAGCATTTAAGTCATGAGCTAATTCGTCAGTTTGACTTTGAAGCTCTGAAATCTTCTCGTCTTTAGCTACTAATGCTTTGATGTTGTCTTTCATTGGGATGCCCTCCATCCTTTGTGCTGAGAGAATCTACCCTTGTTAACCTGGCACATTGAGCTTTGATTCAAGCCTCTTTTCTTGCAAAAATCTCTTAAATTGTAAATTTCATTTAATTCCCCTTGTGGGGATATGAATTTGTATCTTTTGGCGTGAGCTTTTTCGATGTTTTTTGATGGACTTACAAACGAGCAAAACTCAGGAGAATATACTTTATTGCCGTCTAGTATTATGTCTTTATCAAGCACTGTATTTGGCTTTTTGTTTTCACTAAACCATCTAGCGAAATTTTGATAATTATGCCATTCATCACAAACAGTGCATCCTACATATGATGGCTGCTTTATTTGCTGCTCCTTGCTGTAACACCTTTTAATCATGTTTGCCCAAGTTATGTAGGATGATTCAGTCCCGCCAGTTTTGCTATATGACATGAACTCACCATCGCCAATAAATCCAACACCAAATATAATTGGTAGTAGCTTATCTTTTACATTTCCTTTTTGTATAGATTGAGCTGTTGCAAAGGTAATATAGCCAGTTTGAATAAATTTAACTTTTACTTTTGACCAGTCTATTTTCTCAAGTATTATTAAATCGCCAAAAGAATTAGTCTCTATTTTATCACCAACATTCAATACTTTTGTTTTGTTAGTCATTGGCTTGCTCCTTTTTATCTTGCAGAATTGAAGCACCTACGCTGTTCTCATAAAGCTGTCTAATGCTGCCTTCATGCCTATTGGTGTGTACAAACATGGCGCTGACGACATTCTCAAGCTCAGTTATTTTTTCTATTAGCTCAAAAACACCCTCGCTTATTTCATGTGTCTCTGAGCAGCTAACAAAATTAGCTTTCGGGCCTTCTTGAATTAACCTGTTGGCCAACTCCTTTAACCTCGCGTAATTATTCATCAGCCTTGCTCCTTGAGTTGCTTGGCTTGCTTAAGCAAAAACTCAGAGCGATCCTTTAAGTCTCCCAAAGTCAAATTCGTTGACTTCATTGACTTCCACATCCCTTCCAAATCAGTGCAAGCTTTGGCTTGTTGCTCAAAGTTGTGTGCATCCATATTAAAGGACTCAACTTTACATTCAGTTCTTTGTAGCAATTCATAACGCTCTTTCTCAAGCGCGGCTATTCTTTCTAATAGCCCACCTTCATAGTCACTCTGCTTTTCTGATTCTTCGGCACATCGCGCTAGTTCGCCCGATTTATATTCCTCAAGCTCAGTTATTTTTTCAGCTTGTGACTCAAGCATGTCAATCATTTCAAGTACTTGAGGGATTGCAAAAATCAACTTTTTATTCGTTGATAACTTTCGCCAAAATTCTATTTTTTCTGGGTTATTCATGGCGTAATATCCTCCAACCGTTTCTGCAATTCCGCAATTTCACGATTAATTTTTTCACGTTCTTCTGCGTGGATGTCTGGGATTACGACACGGTATTGAGAACCAGAATTCCACGTAGGCGCTGTTGTTTTTTGCCACTGAGAGCTAAAAGATTCAAACTCAATCTCAGCCCCCAAAGCGTGAGCAATACGCTGTTTAGGGTGTGATAATGGTGGCTTATGGCAGGGGGTAAAGTGGCTGGCCATAAAGTTTGCCGTCATACCATTAAAACACAAAGATCCATCAGGACTAATATGTGCAATCAACGTCACATCGCCTACAGCGTGATTGCAGGTTTTCTTAACACATATCGCGCCGTGACCGACTTTGAATTCGGGTTTTGACTCGACCAGTTCAAGGTCTGAGTCTCTGTAAGAGTTAGACCCTTTTTTTCCCCAAGCTACTGAGTATTTGTAATCCGTTGAATTGTTATTGACACGAATCACCTCCCCCTCAACATCTTTCGGGTTAACTTCAGTGTCTCCCCCATAATACTTACTGCTTTTAGCAATCCGAACTTTGTCGCCTACTTTGAATTTATTCATGATTTTCTCCGCTTTTTCTTAGGACGATAATGACTAGTAGACTCCGCCTTTACTTTGGCTTTATCGGCGGCAGTCATTTCTGAGTCGAGCACTATGTTGTTAACTCTTCTTGGTAAAATAGCTGGGACACTGTTTGCGGCCATTCCCAACAGGCTGGTTAACATAGCTGTAGATATCATCGATCGTTTCATATTTTGTTATCCCCCAAATAATATTTGAAGACCAAACGGGTTGCGCTTGGACAATTAAATTTTGCGTAAATATTTCTCATCGTTGCTCGTATCGTTCCGACCGCTCTATGCAACGCTAAGGCTGTTTCTTCTTGGCTGTAGCCTTCGACAAGCAAAGCAAAAACTTTTCTCTCAGCAGGGCTTAGGCGGTCATACATCGAGTCATCACCCTTCGTCTCAAAATACTTAAAATGTGCTACGGCCATTTTTAATCGAGACTCAAAATTCAACAGCTCTCGAATATCCCCAAGATGGCAGTGAATGGTGTTAAGTTTGATGCTGAGAAGGTCGGCCAGTGTCTGGTCATCTATCCCCAACATATGCAGTCCATACACCTCGTTTTGACGCTCGTTTAAAAACGGTCTCACGTCTTCGTTGCCGTGGTTTCGAAAGTTCTCGTTCATTCCCATTAGTACGGTATCCTTTTGCCTACGTTATTAAATAACGTCTCAACGACTTTGAGGTAAACACAATCGGAATATTGAAATTCACCGTCAGGGCAAAATTGGTTATACCCGCTAGGCTCTTTGTTTTTGCCACTGATAAACCCCGAATAAAAAACTTTGCGGTGAACTGGATTTCCAGAACTAAACGCAACCTCAACTAAGTACCAAGTTGATTCTTTCCAACCTGTAGCGGGGGCCATTCGAACAGGGTGCTTTTTTGATAGCTCAAACCCCATTTCACTTGGCGTCTTTTGCATGGGTATGTAAATGGCTTGTGGTGATTTTTTTGGATAGAACTTGCAATGCTCTCTATCTAAGCAGATTGCGGCGCCCTCGGGGGTGGAACCCACCACAAAGTCTGCGTTAACAAACTCCGGTATAACAAGGTGATTTTGGCTATTTCCCAGCTTGTAAAACAAGCACTCAACACCGACCTTCGGTTCATATTCATTCATCGTCAATTTCCTTGTTGGGGGCACATGCCCCCTTGTTAGTTAGTCAAATTCAAACAGTAAATCAATTACTGATTCTTCAAGGGCTCTATGCCCTTCGTGCGGGTTGTTTAACACCCAATCTTCTTCTTGCTTACGAATCGGCCGCTCCGAAACATGAGCATCTTTGAGCAAATCAATATCGGTTTCTATGTGGATTAATTTACCCCCTAAAGCTCGGATCAACTGCGCTTCATTCTCAAAACGAACGTCAGTGACAATCACTGGCTTTTTGCTGGCCAAGATAAACTTACGCATGGATAACACCCATAAATCAGGGTGTATTAAATCTCGGCCCCATTCGGTTCCCAGCGTTTGTAATGCTCTACGAGGGTTGACGCCAAATTCAGGATCCACTTTTTCTTTGAATTCTAAACTCTCCATATTCATAGGAGACCAACCAAAAATAATCGTACAGGCCTCTTTCATGGGGGCAGCAAACGAGCGAGTAATCATCTCAGGGTGCTGCTTTTGGATCATACGGGCAACGGTATCTTTGCCTGAGCCTTTGCGACCGGCTATGCCGATTAACTTAGTCTGCATTGACACGCCCCTTCACCTTGTTGTCGATAATCCAAACCGTAAACTCCAGCTTTTGTTCCTCGGATATAAACCAATCAATACCTTTCTCGTCCATGAATCCCCGCATTTCTAAACGCGTTACATAATAGGTTTTTATTTCTTCGTAAGTTACTGCGGGAAGTGCAGTGCTTTTTAGTCGACGCATGTCAGTTACAACATACTTGTCTAAGAAACCAAGCTCCCATAGGGCAACGGCTCTTTGCTGGCTGTCGGTATCCGACAATTCTGTAGGGTCTAAAAGTAGCATCCCAATACTTAACTGTTCTCTCTTAAATACTTCCATCGTCAATTTCCTTAAAGTGGTTCGCCAAATAAAGCAAGGCGCATTAATTTTCTCTCAGGGGAGATTTGTTTTTCTTTTGCTGAGTGCAGCAAGCGGATACTTCTTACGTTCTTTTCACCGTACTCAACTTCATAGTGAAACTTCCCAGACTCCATCAAATACAAAATAATTTGAGAGGCACGGGGAGTGCTGCAACCATAAGTCTCAGCGACTCTTCTAGCTGTCCAAAATTCGCCACTAGCAAGCATTCTTTCGGCTACCATTGGGTAGCCCCATTTAGCTTCGCCTTTTTTACGCATCGGCCTTCTCCTTGCGCTTCGGCGTTTTCAGCTTGTTTAGGGAGGCGACCGCTTTCTTATCCGTCTGGGTCATTAGCGCCATGCCGTTAGAGGGCATAAACGGGTCAAACACTTTGGTGATTTCTCGCAGCTGCTTGTCTGTGTTGATTGACCATAGGACTTTTTCAGCGTCTTTCATCAGCGTGGATAACTCAACATAAAGTGCATTCCAAGCGGTTCTAATACCGAATAGTTCAGGTTCACACCCTTTTAGTACTTCGTCCGAGTTGATATTAAAGTCATGTCTACCATTTTCAGGAACCCACTCGTCACCCTCTAATCTGGGGTTGAAATGACGTTCCATAACAAAATCAAACTTTAGGTTGCTGTCACTAAAGGTGAGGTACATGCGATTATGGCCATTGAAATCTTCAAACCATCCCGAGTAACAGTTAAGCGTTTGGGTGGCGTTTATGTGCATATTGCTAATACCATTTGCTCGGGCAAACCCGAGTAGTTTTTCAAATTTCTTCGGGCGAAATTTAACTGCGGCTTTTCGTGCTAACGCTTTCAATTGCTCTTCGAGCTCTTTAAATCGGTCAGCGAATTGGTCTTCAGCGAGTTGCTCAAGCATGTTGCGTTTTTGGGTAGGTGTTAATTTCATCGTCAATTCCTTTGGGGGCACATGCCCCCTGATTTTAGTTAGTTAAAAAATAGTGATTGCTGTCTTCACACCACGAATCCAACTCAGCATTACCCCAACTTTCATAGTCAAAGTAATTACTGAGTTCGCCGAGGTTATCGTTAACTCCATAGCGGTCGGCCATGTTCATAAAGAACGTGGCTTCATTTGAAAACTCACCGACATAGGTCTCAGAAATATCAGACACAACAATATTGCAAGCATGAGCCGCCTCACAGACACCTTCAGGATGCTTGTCAGAATACTCAAGATACTCAAAATCTATTTGAGTAATAGCGTCATATTCGTGGCCGATATAGCCGCTGACAATGTAATCAACAGCGTCAGAGCAAGCGACAATGATGCAACCGTGATCGTCAATATCCGAAATCAATTCTTCAAGAGCCGCATATTCTTCAGAGTCTTCATCATCAGGGAGGGCTTCGTTTAGAATGGTATCCAGAAAGGTGCGGTATTCATCTAAGAACCAATAAACATTGTTCTCGAAGTCAGTAGCACTGTCGCCAAGCACATCCACGCAAAATTCAACGCTGAAATTAGTGCAGACGTCAACGCGAAGCGTTATCTCATCCGCATATTCTTCATCATTAATTTTGTGTTCAGCGAGTATTTTTTGAACTGTCTCAGGCAAGTCTTCATAGACAGTATTTAAGATTGGTTTTGTCATCGTCAATTTCCAATTTTGTTGCTCAAAAGAGCTAGTTAATTATCGGTGGAATTCTCCACCGGATTCAAATAGTAGCATAACTATTTGTGGGTTTCCATCTCCAAATCATAGTCTGGATGCTCAAAGAAACACACGTATTTATCCGCTTTTTCATCATAGCGAATTGAGTAATCTGAGACGTAAGTTTTACCTTTAATTACTTGGTCAGGGAAGTCATCCATCTCAAAGAAATCGGTTATCACACCGCGTTTTCTTTCTTCATCCACAGCAACAATAAAACTCATCTCATCGTTGCCATAATAATAATCTATCCCATGGATAGTCGAATCAAAAAAGTAATCCTGAGCGACCACACCCGCCTTAAATTTCTCATAGTTAATTTCACGCATTCTTTATAATCTCCACGATTTTAGTATTTACTTTTGCGGTTGCAAACGTGTCGTTTGGTAAGACTTCCAATTCGGTAAAAGAAAAATCACCTTTTAATTTAGCCTCGTTATAACTGGTCGGAACCAAGGCAATCATGATGCCCCCCTCGACCAGCAAATCATACGCATGTTGCATATGCTTTACCACTGGAGTGAAGGGGGGATTCATACAAATACAAGTGAACTCAATATCTGGCTGATAATCTAAAAAGTCCATTTGATGTTTTTCAACATAACTGAAATCCGGCGTATGCTGTACCCGAGAGGCTAACTGAATATTTAATTCAACCCCGACTACTTTGGCCCAGTCATGTTTCAACAACTCTCGAAGAATTTGACCTGTGCCAAAACTAGGCTCCAACACATAGGATTCATGAGTATAAAAATCCCACGCCACATATTCGACCATACGCTGAGCAACATCCGAAGGTGTCACATGACACTCGGTACTTTTATCGACCGTTACAATCTCAATTTTTGGGCCACAATCTAACGTCAACTCAGCCTCAATCGATTTTGTGCAGGGCTTGACCGCATAGAGCGGCTTGTCAGGGCGGCGAAAAGCCGCCGCCCCCATACCACCAACGTTATGCAGTCTCTTCACCGGCCACATACTCCCCTTGTTTTACAAACGAGATGGATTCGATTTTATGTTTCTTCGAATCCGTTAACGAAACAACCACCCAAGGACGGCAGTACCATGCTTCTTTTTGAGCCGCTTCTCGGGTGTCGATCGTAACCTTTACCCGAACCTCACCACAGTAAGAATCACGCGTGCCACGGATTTCACCTCGCTGCTTGGCATAGTCCGCTTTGGTCATCTCAACAATTTCCATCATCTCCAGCTTGCCGCCATAGCCACGCACTCCAGCATGAGAGAATAACTCAGCACACGGATTCACAATTGGCGCTTTCTTTGGCGGTGGAGCAGGGACGGTGTAATCAAGCGAGGCCATCAGGTCAACCCATTCGCTCGCTAACAGCTCCAAACTTTTACCTTCACCAATTTGAATCGGAAGCGATTGAACGCTTGTCACCTTCCATTTGCCCCCCTCCGTGGCTTTTGCCGTCGGTTTCTCAGCGCCGTGTGTTCTGCAAAACGTTTGCAGAATTGGCGCAGTCAACTGGCCTTCAAATTTTGACGTCTCAGCAAAAAAGCTTTGCTCATACGACAAGCGATTTAAGATATGATTAATCCAACGATAGTGAAAATTGGAATCCGCAATTTTCTGAGCCGCTTTTAAATTGACGTCAATTGCATGGCTAGTCGTCCACTCACCGTCGTTCAATTTGCCCCAGCTGCCATTCACTGAATATTTATAGTGATTGCAAATCTGCTTAACAGACTGATCAATCGTTTCTGAATCCCGCTTTTTGTCCAAGCGAACCCACAAGCTCAAACGAAACTCATCATCGTTCAAGCTGCGTTGGTGCTTTCGCAAATCAGCCAGCAAAGTTTTAATGCGATTCGAACGAGTGTACGCATCGGCTTTCTTGTTGGCGTGGTGAATAACTCCGGAGATTTTCCACTTCCAATACTGAATATTGCTTTCCATCTCTTTGGCTTTTGCCTCCGATCGCTCCGCAGAATCTTTCATTTTTTCCGCTTTGCGTTGGCTGTGATGACCGGCCAAAATTGGCTGGTGACTCATCTTGGCCGCAATAGTTTGAGCCGCTTCAGCATACCCTGACGCACGCTGAATTTTCTTCTCGGTCATCTCAATCAAACGCTGGGATTTTATTTCAGCACGCTCAGCCATCGTGGTGCCCTCAGGCTCAATCGAACCGGCCAAAGCAATCGCCATGTCTTCACGTTTTGTATTCCACGCGGCGCCATAAAATTTTTGCATCGGAGCCCACTTGAAGCCTAGCTCTTTGAGCTCACCATACAGCTCATCGCTGATACGGTCGTTAGTGTAAATACGTAGCTTGTTGTCTTCAGCTGAATACGTGGCTGAATCAATTTCTGGGTAGTTAGTTTGCATCGTCAATTTCCTTTGGGGGCACATGCCCCTCGTTAGTTTAGTTTAATTAAAATGTAATCTTTTGTGTAAGCCTCTGCTTCAGCGGCTTTGTAGTGGTTGGGCAAGATTAACTCCAACTCATCGTGGTACTTTCTGGCGGACTCTTCCCCGAAACTTTCCGCCATTTCTAACAGGTCAATTAAAATAATCTTAGCTTGAGGGCCAACGGTCGCCCAAGTTTCTTTTTTTGTATTTAACCAAGCATGATAAAAATCTTGCTTGTTTAACGAGTATTCCAAGCCTCGAAACTTTCTAGGTTTATTAGTCATCGTCAATTTTTCCTTATCGTGAACCGTAATAGAGCGTTGATAACATATCGTTACGACGCTCAACCCATTCAAATTCTTTGGTATCAACTTGAATAGAAATTATCGTGCCATCCGTTCGAGAATTTACCGACACAAACCCTTCGGAGTGGGCTTCTTCCAGCGTCTCAAAGTTTTCGCTTTCAGCAATCGCTTTGTCGTATTGGTCTTTCGTTATTTCAAACATCATCAATTTCCTTACGGGGGGCACATGCCCCCTGATTTAATTACTCGTTGTTAAACTTTACCATTTTGTTAGCGATTTCTATGATTGTGTCCCAAAGCTCTTCAGGGTCAGTCGCCTCAAACATGTCGAAACTTTTAAGCGAAACAAAATCTCGCAATTCATCCTTTGAACCATTTATCAGCGAGACCGTGATTGGCTCATGAAAAAAGCTATCGCCTAACTCAATAATGGCTTTATCAATATCAGACACGGGTGATTCAAAATGCTCACCCTCTCGAACCCAGTAAGCCATTGCCGTTCTTTGAGTCCCCGAATCATAATGATAGCAACCGTAAACGTCTTGGTTAGGCTCAGCAATCACCGCTTTTAAGCGCCCAATTGCCCCTGACAAACTGTTGTCGAAGGTCTTCCAAGCCGAATCAAACAAAAATGTCCACACCCCGCTATCAATCTTAAGTAACCCCATTACCCGACATGAATAACGTGACCATGCTTCCATTTCCATGGGAGCGGGGAGGTCGCTACACATTGCCATGTGCCCCGCCAAACAAAGCACATGCCCGCACTCCAACGGTTCCGATCCACGGTACGCAAGCAAGTCATGAGGGTCATCATGCTTATTGCAATACTGATACATATCGAAGTGTTCATAATTTTCAGGAAGTGCTTCCAAATACGTTAAAAACCGTTTCATATTGCCAATATTCATGCTGTAAATTCCTTAAAATCTTGTGAATTTCCACTGGCTTTCAAGTGGTTGTCGATGGTCTGCGCTTCCATGATATGACTCGCACAATATTTTGTATTGACCACATACTTCAATTTTCCCGTGTCGCCGCTTTCAAAGTGCTGCACATCCCAGACTAGAACATCGCAAGGATAGCCTTTGCGCCACCAATCCAAATTGCCGCCCATCATCGGCTCAAACAACACTTTCTCAAGTCTACGAAAGCCCGTGTTAGTAAGTAGGGTGTTACGAACTCGCATAAAATTCTTGACATGAAAAACCAGCTGGCCAACATCATGTAAACCAGAAAAGTGCCAATCAAAGCTTTGTTTTTGGCTGTGGTTCATCTCCTTAGCGGCCTTTTCATATGTGGCATAGGATTTAAAACAATCCTGAAAATACGCAAACATATTCGAGGTCGTCTTCGGCACCTTTCGAACCCCTTTTTTAATTTCCAGTTGATTGCGGTCAGCATAATCATCCGCTTGTTCAATCAGTGATTTACCTGCAAATCTCAAGAAGTCTGAAAATTCCATGGTTCGAAAGGCTTTCATGCCGTACCCAAAAGCATCATTTCGCAATTTTTCGTGCAGCCAAAATTTTTCCTCAGTCGTTAGACTTAGGCGGCAATCAGTACCCGTTAAATAACGGATAGCATCAGCACGCTGTAAAAAATTACCGACCTGATAAAGTCCCAATACCAAGTCATGCTTGGCCATTTCTGTTTTGTTTAAAGTTGTTGTTGTCATCGTCAAATTTCCTATTCAGTGATCACTAAAAATTCTACGTCGTCGGCTAAGTCAGGGTATTGACCACACAGCTCTGTAATTAACTGGTCGAAAAGCGTTTCATTTTTATTGATATACGTGCCTCTCATTCGAACAATATCCACGTAAATCTCTTGATAGAGTGGGTTTTCAACAACCACACCCCAGTTTTTAAACTTTCGAATGATATGTTTAATGGTTGTTTCTGTCGCAAAAAATCCTACTGTTTTAATGGTATTCATCGTCAATTTTCCTTACGGGGGCACATGCCCCCTTAATTAGTTAATAAGTGTTTTGTGCCAACGCTTGCGATTTCTTGGCCGTGGCCAGCCCTACTAGCAACTCAGCAACCTCTTTTTGATTATTCTGAGCCAGTGTTAGCACCGCAATTTTTAATCGCTCAGGCTGCATCAGAGACTCTAAAAGAGTGTGAATTGCATCCTCTTCAGCCTCATAAATTTCATCGGCGATTTCTTTCATCCTGATATACTCAGCTAATTTCAAAGGCACGTCACTGGTCTGTGCTTTATCCTCTAGCTCACACAAGGATTCATATTTCGCCCAGTGCTTTTCGAGCACCACATAACGAGATTTAACTTCAGCCCAGTAATAAAACAACGCGGCTTTTAATTCTCCCCGAACACTAGAATTATTACCCACAAAACCCCAGCAAGAATCCTGACAAACGTCATCAAGCTCAACCGTGAAGCCGTAGACGTTGCCTTGTATCAAGTCGTCAAAATATTGCACTTGGCTATCTAAATGCGCCATGGCATCAGCGGTACGTTTAGCCGTTAAACGAGGGAAGCCATACGCTTTGATATATTCATCTTTGGCACATATAGCAATCCCAAGTGTGCCCGAATCCCATTGGCAGCTGAAAGGCTGCGTTGAAATGGTGATGCCTGAGTGTTCGTAAACATACACTGGCTTGTGGATATAATATTTATCAAACTTAACCAGTATTTTGTCATAGTCAGATGGATTCTGGTCACTCGATTCCCAGCGGTCATAAGCGGCTTGATCATACTCAGAAACTAACTGAGCAATCATTTCAAAGCGGTTATTTTTTTCATAGCCATGTGTATGGCCAATAGAATAGTTACCGGTAAAACTCAGGACTTTGAACAAATTATCTTCCATGCTCAATTCTTCAGAGTCAGGCTCATGATAAACATCCCGCTCAATTTCACCCCTCAACACATGAGGGCCAACTTCAATCGTGAATTTCCCAGTCGGGTCAAACTCAGACCTAAAATTCAAATCAAAGTTTTCTTTGAGCTCAGCTTCGCTCATATCTATATAATCAAACATCGTCTTTTTCCTTAGAGATAATTAAACCTCAGTAAACGGCGACCGAAACGGCCAGTAATTGGAGGGCACATGCCCCCAGAAATAATCTATCTGTAAACTTTAGTGTACGCTCACTTATAATCACGTAGCGTCACCATCTCAGTCCAACCGAAAACAGGGTGATAGAGCTTGCGAGAATTTTGGATTGAACAGTCAACCTTCCAACCGCTCCACGATTTATTGTCACGAATATCATCACGCCAAGCTCGAACGAGTTCGGCTATCCACTTTTTAGCGGCTTTTTTTGTCTCAAATAATTGATTGCTGCCTGTCGCTCCAGCAACAACGTAATCAACTTCGTATTTAAAGGCCACAAGCTTTCTCCTCATCAAAACAATAGAGGCGAACGCCTCGATGGGTGTCACTGTGATCACCACGTAAAAACGTGCGGCGATTTTGTGTGCCAGAGCTTATGTATTCAACGTGAAGGTTAGTAATAACGACCTCCATAACGAAGACATCACCAGAGGCATAAGCACGGTTCAAATTAGCCAGAAACATTTCGATTATGCTGGGTGGCATATCCAAACGACGGATAATATATTTCATGTATTTTTTGCTGCTCATCGTCAATTTCCTTAAAGGGGGCACATGCCCCTATTCAATAAATAATTCTTTGGGTTCGGATTCAATCACATCCGCAATCGCTGAAAACTCAATACGGTACTGGTCGTTTAATTTAGCCAGCGAACCTTGAGTGTCATACCCCATAATAGGGATTTTTTGGTCATTGAAAAAACACCCCATGTCCGTCTGCAAACCAACCCAGACACCCACGTTTCGCAAGGCCCAACCATACATATCAGTATGAATTAGACCCGAGCCAATAATAAAACCACTCTTATCTCGGGGCAGTTCGTCACCCGTTTTTTGCTCGTAAACTTCAGCCAATACGCCAAGGCAACAATGGCCCCTCGCATTATTCAAGCAATTAGTCGTCTGTTGGTATTTGCCAGAACGCAAAGCATCCACCCATTTCTGGCGGTTCGCTTTCATTTCTACAGGCGTGGGGTGTGGTATAATATCTTTCATCGTCAATTTCCTTAAAGGGGGCACATGCCCCTATTCTTCAAATAACCCAGCAGGGTTGGCTTCAATAACATCAGCAATCTGCTCAAAGGTCATTAGAGCCGTGTCATTTAAACTAACCAGTGAATGAACATGCTTGTGTAACTCAGGGATTAGGCCTAAACCATCTAACACTTTCTGTTCAAATTCACCCGCTCGATGGCGTAAACCCAACCACTCCTGAACTTCACTAGGAGAAACAAAATCTGCGCCAAGGTCTTCATCTTCATACGAAAATAAAGACCCTCCCGCGATATAACCCAACTGGTTTACGGGTAATTTCAAACCTGTCTCTTTTTGAAAGACATCACAAGCCACACCTAAACAGCAAAAACCATCACCCCCTTGCAGCTGGCCAGTATCCTGTGAATAGTCACCCGAACGCAAAGCAGCAAGCCACTTCGCACGGTTATTTTGTAATTCTTCTTTTTTGTTCATCGTCAATTTCCTTAAAGGGGGCACATGCCCCTAGTGTAATTCTGGAGTAGGGTTAAAAGTGAAACGCACAAATCGGTTTTCATACGTATATTTCGAACCAACTCGAATCGCCGTGTCTAATTGTTGACACTGAGCACCGTCCAAAGTTTGGTCAATCAATAGCCGATAACAGTCGTCTCTATCCATCAAAGAATTGAATTTTTGGCCGTGGTCTTTACGTAATATTTCAACGTCTATATTTTTCATTGTTTTTCCTAAAAGTGTATTTGAATAGTTGAAGTGAGCATTTTATAGCGCGAATTAGGGTTTCATATCGAACGGTAAGCGCATCAAATTAGAATTCCATCCTGAGCTACCTCGTCAGAATTATATCCGCTTAAATCGTCTCTCAGGTCGGTTAGAACGCACTCAAGTTCCAAATCTTCAGGAAAAAGGTCTTCCCCGAACATATTTTTGAACTGAATATCGAGCACATTTACGTAATTTTTCATCGTCAATTTCCTTGTAAATCATATAGTTACACTAAATTTCTGTCATTTGCTGCCGGACAGAACGGCATTGAGGTGTTACGTCTCTACGCCTTGAAACTGGGCGAAATGAGGGCGCAGCCCCACAATGCATATTCCCCCTTGATTAAATCATCAGCTTCAAGTGGGTAAATTAATTTTACGCCAAATTGTAAAAATAGGGTTTTAGCTCTTTCGTTCTGTCCCACCCAAAAATTTATTAAAAGAACATAATGTATATTAATAACTTTTTTCAGTGGGACAAACTTATGGAGGCAACGCCAGTACTGGGCTAGAGTAGAGTTAAAATCCAAAGGGAAGGCATTGCAAGTTTTTAGCCCAAAATCCATTATTTTTGCATGTGCAAAAGTCAGTGTTTTAGGTAGTCCAAGCCGCAATCGCTGTCTAACCGCCAAAACCATTAGTTAAGTTGGCCGTCTGTTTGCGACGTAGGGCGTTGGACTTCCAGTGGAATAAGGGCGTGAACATTCCAAAAGATTTCGTCCAATAAGGCGTATTTTGTGGCATCAAATAGCAACGGTCGGGCAGGGGCAACGATGGGAATGTCGACCAACGGCGATGAGGCTATTTTTCTGAATTTACTCTCGGGTTTGTCGATTACTCTATAACCACGTTGATAGAGGGCATCGCACAAATGAGGGTAAACAGCCAGTATGTTTCGAACGGTTTTGTATTGCTCAGCTAAACCGCGAATTTGAATGGTTTGACCTTTGCAGGTCGCTAGATTAAAGCATTCTAGCTCGAATGCTCTTTCTTTAAAGTTGTATATCATCGTCAATTTCCAGTATGTAGTAGGGGGCATGTGCCCCCAACTTGAGGCTAGTTTAATCGCAAGTGATTTGCGAAATCCAATCTAATTTATTAATGAATAAGGCCGAATAAAATCGGTTTTATTAATTAAGAAACTAAAATAGTGTTTTTAGTTTGTATATTTTTTAGGGTAAAACGATTAATTTAGGCTATCGGCGGCGACTTCGGCTGAAGGCGTAGGGCAAAAAACGGCCTGCAATTTTTTCTTTTACGTCAACCACTTAGCGAAAAAACCTCAAAATAAGCAAAAATAAATGCCTAGAATGCTAAAAAACCTAAAACCAACGCCTAAAAACCCCGCCTAAAAACAAAAACACGTCTACAGCCCACGGCTGACCTAACTTGTATTCTTAGTGGGACAAACTACTGGCTATAAACACAGTGAAATAACCCCTAAAAACCACCTGCAAAAACGTGGCGATTATTTTCAATCGTACACACCCCGATTTATGAAGCTCGCGGTCAATTATCACTACCTACATATAACGGCGTACGGCGTGGGCTGTGGGCTGTAGAAGTTTTTTGTTATTCGCTTGCGCGAAAAAAACACGTTTTTGATACGTATCTGAATACATACCAAAAACAGGTGTTTTTCGTTGGATAATGGGGGCACGTGCCCCCGTTTATGGCTTAAGCGATGGCTGCTATTGTGTCTTTGAAGGCGGCCATAACCTTGAGCAATGTTGCGCTGTCCAGTTTAAGTTCACCCATACGGCGGCCAAAATCATTGGTTAAAGCACGCGTTTTATCGGTGCTCTGCTGAAGCGTCTCTTTTTCAACTTCAGATTTACCCGCACTTTCGTTGGCCTCAACTTGGGCCGCTGTACTGCCTGTATTTTGTTGGCCTTTTTCACGTCCACCAGCTGAAGAATGTTTTTTGTCCTTTTGTGGCTTGCCTACTGTTACCTTTGGCGCTTGCTTACTTGGGGCGGTTTGCTTCACTTTGTCCGCATCCGTCTTGGCAAAACCATCGCAAAACTCGATCCATTCTTGCTTTGATTCAGGCATACCGTTTACACCGAATGAGTAAAGGCTAAGCTGTTCAATAACGGCTTCCGGCGTTGGAGTTTCTAACGTCTCAATTAACATGGTCAATTGGTCGGGTAGCTGTTTAAGAACCGCCGCGAATGGAACCACATAGTGACGTCTAAAACCTTTCATTCGGTTATATTGTGCGTGCTCTTTTAAAGCCTTGCCTGTTAAGTCGATACCGAAACCAGTTTGTGCAACGTTGGCTTCCGTTGGCGTGCCCTTGTGTTGCATAGCGATAAGTAAAGCACTAACCACCTTGCCCGCTTCAGACTGTAGACCTTGCATAATTGATGCGCCTAATAGTTCAGGCAAGTTCAATGCCTTAATTGCTTTTGGTTCAACGGCTTCAGGCGCGGTCTTTACTGGTGCTTTTTTAGGTGCTGTTTTAGTAGTAGATGCTTTACGTGTTTTTGGTGCTGCCTTAGTAGTAGTAGTCATTTCGTCAATTCCTTGTAGGGGCATATGCCCCCTTGTTTGGTTTAAGTTGTCCGCTGTTTGCGGCGTTGCTGGGTTGCAACGTGAAACTACTATAAAGGGGGGGTAGTTTTTCTGTCTAGTATTTTAGTGATATGAGAGGGGGGCCACCTCACTCTCCCTGAAAAATTTTTGAGATTTCGGCGATAGGCTACATCCACTACCTTCAAAGAACAGACTAGAAACCCCCGCCAGAAAAAAGTTAAACGTTATTCTTACGATTAGATGATTAAATAAACAACAGAAATATTTAGAAACATTTACGTGACCAGATTGAAGGTAAAACACAACTTAAACGATTTTTATATTTAATTTTTTGTCATAATTATGTAATATCCAGCCTCTTGCAAATCGCAAGTTCGTTTAGTGAGCCTTAATCTGCTCAGCTAAATGTAGTACCGCACAAGGAATCGCAGTATGATTTTAGTAAACGGTATGACGCTGGAAAATGACGATGATATTGAGATAGTAAATTTTACCAAAGCAGTATGCGCGGTAGGCTTTAACTTTATTCCCGAAGCTGTCTCGCTTAGCCCCTAGAATTCCCTAGAGTTTTAGTAGGCTAAAAAAAACCACCTTAGGGTGGTTTTTTTGTATCTGCTCACGACTAACCGCACTTTATTCCGTAATACCGCAGCTGATAGTTCCCGTTGTAATCCGCCCCGCTAACCACAAGAAACCCTAGCTGTGAAGCCAGCTCACGGGTGCGTTTGTGAAACTCCACCTCAGGAACTTCGCGCTTCCCGTGTTTACTGCAAATATAAGCATAATGCTGATACAGCTTTAAACTGTCGGTGCAGCGAAGCTTATTAATCTCCGCGCTCAGCTCTTCTTTTGGCAATGATTTAAGCGCATTGAGATTGTTGACCGTGACTGCGCCTGACCGGTAAAAGTAATAAATCACGTTATTATTCACCATGGCCATTTCGCGCTGTATCTCTAAATGTGAGTTCGGGATTTTATATTCAGACTCTGGCAAAGCCGACGCCGCCCAGTTGATTATTTTTTCTCCCTCTTGCTCGGCAATTTTTCGGCCTAGCTCGAGCACGGGTTTTGTCGTCGGGTTGTTGAAATGGAAAATCAACCAGCGTCGGGTAAATCCTTCAGAGAAATCTTTGGTAAGCGGGAGATGGTTACTGGCGAACCAATGAGCGCACTGAGGCTTGATATCTCGGGAGGTGGTTTTCTTGGCCACCGTAATTGTGGAACCATCCACAATCTCTTTGAATCTTTGTGAGTTGACTGAGGCGCTTTCTGACAATTCCCCGCAGACGTTGAGCAAAACCGAATTCAAACTGAACAGGCTGTCGGTGTCACTCCACTTGTTCGGGGGCAAGGAGACTTGCTTTTGTTTTGGGATGAGGTGACTCAATATTCTGAGTAGCTGGGTTTTGCCTGAGTTCGAACTCCCGTAAAGCAAGAAGGCCTGTTGTAAGTTGTGGGCCTGATTGAATAGGGTGGCTGCGAACGCTTGCCTCAGGGTTTGGATTATTACGATGCGTTCTTCTTCTGGGTGCTGGCCAAAGCACTCGTTGAGGAAGGCGAGGAATTGTTCTGGGGGAGGTGGGAAATTTTGGTACTCGAACGGAAAATAATAGTCCATGCCTAAGTCGGGGTTATGCGCTTTTAGCTGCTGGTTGATATCCAGAATGCCGTTGGCGAAGTTCATGCCCTTCTGATTGAGTATTTTAATTGGCGAGGTTAAGGCGTCTTTAATGGTGCTGATAATAGTATTCAGCGCCGTCGCGTTTCTTAGGGTGAACTCGCACGGGAAGTATAACTGCAGCAGTCGGATGAGTTTATAGTCGGCGAAGACTTCCCAGCACACGCCGTTGTAATAATATAGGGCCGGTTGGTAAGCATGGTCTGAATCAAACTTATAATTTCCCTGCAGCTGCAGAATTTCTAACGCTCGAGTGCTGATGTTGGCCACGGTATCGGTGCCGAGGGCTTCGCGCTGTAATTGCAGTCGCTGGCTTTCCATCTTGCTCATGTTCAGGGACAGGCCTGACTGTTTACTCACAAAACGCTTTAATTGGTCTAATGCGACCTTGTTTATGGCAGTAGATAGGGCCATTTGCTCTATTATTAGCTGACAGTTTTCGACCATTTTACCTTCACTTTCTAGCCCTTCTGATAGTTTTTCATAGATAAACGCTCGTAAATCATCGTAATTACGCTGTTTTAGGCTGAAATTAACGGATATATGGTATTTATCTCTAAAACCGGTGTTTATGCCCTTATCGAAGGTTGGATGTAGCTGCAGCTTGTATTTGACGCAGAAATACTGAATCGTCTGGTAGAGCATTCTTAGGGTTGAATCCAGCAAGGATGGGGCGTTTTTCTCCTCCAGAATGACTTCTAATTCGTTAATGACCTGCAGCAATGTCGGTTGATTAGTGTGATTTAGGGTTAAGTCGAGGGCGAATTCGACAGTCAATGATTGCAGCTGGGCGCTGAACATGGCCTTTGAGGTTTCTTTTTCCTGCAGTTCGGACGCATGACCTAACGCGGTTAAGTCGGTCGGGAGAATACCTTGCGGGTTTGGGATATACGACGCTGAGGTGATTGGAAAATAGGTATTCGTATGCAAGATAACGTCATGATCATTAAATTTCGCTGACGGATGGTCTGTGTTCACTAAGAGGAGGGGATTTTGACCCCAGTCGACAGCCACAGCGTTTGGTATCTCCACGGTTTGAGGAGATAAGAACTCTAACAGGGCCAACGGCGGTTTTAGCAACACTGCCGCGTCTTTATCCCCGTGCTGGTTTTTCCAGACCTCGATTACGGATGGCATGTGGGCCTTTGAAAAGCTGTCTCTTTTGATGGCTGGCAACCGTGATGTTTTGTAAATAGGTATCAGCGGAATAGGGCTCATGTCGACTAAATGTAAGTACACGGCTTAGCCCTCCGTCTGTAATGTTTCTTGCACTGAATCGATGAACTCGGTCTTTTGTGTCGGGCTTAGATATCTGTCCATCGAGTCCAGCATAAGCTCTTTGAAGGCTTTGAAGTTGACCACCCCGCTGGAACGTTCTTGGATAACCAGAATCTTTTCCATGAGAGTAACCATGACTCGAAAAGTACCCATCTTTTCGGTGGTGTCTTCGGCACTTAGCGTTTTCTTAAAGCTTCGCATCTCGTTGTATAGGGTTAACGTCTCCTGAGATAAATCGATGGATTCTAAATCGTATAGAAAAACTTCTTCGGGGCTAATACCCTCTTTTTCCTCAGGCGCGAATATTTTCTCCAGCAGCATGAGCGTCTTTGCATCATAAGGGCAGTCGTCTGAGGTCAAGTAAGTGCGGTGACTTTTAGTCATGGCGGCTAGGGTAGAAAGCGTCGTAAAAATTTCAGGGGTGATTGTGGGATAGTGCATCGTCAATTCCAATGTGGTTTAATAGGGTATAGGCTATCCATGATACCTTTTGACTACAATTAGGCAAGACGATGAATGAGAGTAAACGTGCAAAATACTTATACCGCTGATTTTTGCGACACAGCTTCGCGCCGATATAACCGTGACACAGCCGATATGACCCATGGTCAATGGATGTGTAAAAACACGTCACTCAATAAGAAACCCTTTAGTTTCACTCGCTATCCTTTTCAGGAGCAGATTGCCAACGACATGCACCCTAATTTGGACTGCATAAAACCGTCGCAAGTGGGTCTCACGGAGATTCAAATCCGAAAAGCCCTGACAATCTTAACCAGAACCCCGAACACGTCACTGATTTACACAATGCCTAACGAGCGAATGTTCAAACGTATTTCTAAGGCGCGTATTCAGCCTTTGATGAACTACGACAAAGCATTTAAGTTAGACAAAGGCGATAATACAAAACAGTCAATGGACTTAATGCGTGTTGGCTCTTCGTTCATGTACGTTACCGGTTCTTCAGAAGCAGATGCCACGTCAATCAACGCCGACTATGTGTTTAACGATGAGATTGATTTGACCGACTCCTCGATGCTGGCGCTATTTAACTCACGTCTTCAGGGTTCCGACCACCGAGTCAGCCAACGTTTCAGCACACCGACCTTTGAAGGGTTTGGGGTAGATAGGGGTTTTGCACGCTCAGACCAGCATGAATACATGATTAAGTGCGGTGGATGCAATCACCATCAAATACCGTTGTTCACACCGGACTTTGTTCACGTCGATGGGATGCCGGATATTGATGATTTTATCAATTTGCAAGAATCGTTGGTGGATGCTGGCAAAGTGAGAATTGAAACGGCCTATGTTTTTTGTGAAAAATGTCGAAAGCCTTTAGACTTATCTGACTACTCCAGTCGAGAATGGGTTGCCAAGTTTCCCAGCCGCACGTTGAATCGAGGTTATCGCGTGCGGACTTTTTCGAGCCACCGATTAGACCCTGTTTATTGCTTCACCCAGATGTTTAAATATTTGGAGAAGGACAATATCAAGGGCTTTAAAAATACGGTGCTGGGGGATGCTTACACCAATGCTGATCAGAAGATGACCGAACAGCAAATCGAGTTAGTCCTACTGCAAGATTCTATTCCCGAGCCCGTTCCTGAGGGCCAGTATTTTCTGGGCGTGGATATCGGTGCCACTTGTTATATCACGGTGGGTGATATCAGAGGGCCGAAGGATGCGGACGTCGTGCTCTTTCAAATCTGCACAGCTGACGCCTTACCCAATATAGTTAAAGTCCTCGAAGAGAAATACAAATTTCAAAACGGGGGCTTGGATAGATATCCCTACACGCCGACAGTTAATGATATTCGAACCGCCAGTAACGGAAAGTTGATGCCTGTTCACTACGGGGGCCGAAAAGTGGTTGCTGAAGTGAAAGACGCTGGCGGCGAGGTTGACTATTTGACGGTGAACAGAACTTCGATGCTGGATAAGGTGGCCAATGGGGTTCGTAATGCGACGATGCGATTCAGGGGTTTCACGCAGTACAAAGAAACCATTAAGATTCACCTTCAAGATATGGTGCGTGAGGAAAAAGAAGAGCAAGAGCCTATTTGGATAAAACTCAACGGCAACGACCACTTTTTTCACTCGCTAGGGTATATGTGGGCCGCTTATGAATACCGTCAGCTCTTAATTGAGTTAGGTGGTCATAAAAATATGACACTCGGTTTCAGCACACCGAGCGCGGGTTCCGTGGTTTTGGGCCAACCCGCGCAACAGGATTTCTTTGGCACGTCCACCTTAATCGGGTATGCTCAGACACCTAGCAACGATAAAATAATTCGTAGCAACCGCAAATAACTTGGAAACTGACGATGGCTGAGAATATCATTTCAAAATTTAAACTGTTATTGCCAACACGCACCAAACCCAAGGGCGTTACGCAAACAGGCAGTTATGACGCTGAGAACCGAACTGAGGTTCTAGGTACCCCAGACTATCGTGAGCACCTTCAAGATTTACAAACAGAACGCGCTGCCAAGAACTCTCAGGAGATAATTCAGCAGCTGCTTGAATCTGACCCTGATGCTTCCGCTGCGTTGAACGCTTTCTTGACCACCGCTGGAAGTTCGAAACCCTTAATCAAGATTACCGACCCTGATGGCGCCATCGATAGAGACGGCTATAAAATCTTAAATCAAATTGTGGAATTGCTCGAAACGCGACGCGATTACTCAAAAGGGTTCGTGCATAAGAAAACGCTGCGTGAACTTTGCGAAGAAATGCGCTACATGATTTTGGCACAAGGCGGTTGTGCCGCTGAAGCTATCTTCGGTGACTTCCTTGAATTAAGCGCGGTGAGGATGGTTGAGCTATCGAGTTTGAGATGGCAAGAAAAAGAAGCCGGTACGTTGGTGCCTTATCAAGACCAAGGCGACGGCGACCCTGTTAAGATTGATGTCCCTACCTTATTCATTGGCTGGTTTAGAAAGCCGTCCAGAACGCCTTACGCTTCGTCTCCGTTTGTCTCTGCAATTAATACGATGGCAGCAAGACAGCAGGTAATTAATGATCTATACCGCATATTGCAAATAACCGGTTTCCCGAGAATCACTCTTAAAGTTCTCGAGAGTGTGTTAGTTGAAAATGCGCCGATTGAAATTAAGAGTGACCCTGTGAAGCTTCGTGCTTATATCACCAACCAGCGTAACGCGATTGGTGCCCAGTTTGCTGCGATAAGACCAGACCAACCGATTGTGCATACTGACTCGTTAGAAGTATCGATGCTCAATGAAAAGAATCCGGCCTCAGGCCTCGATGTCTCGAAGATTATTGAAACCCTAAACGCACAAAACCAAGCTGGGCTTAGAACCATGGCCACGGTATTGGGACGCGGTGAGAGTGGGGTTAACACCGCGACAGTTGAAGCTAACTTGTTCTCAAAGAACGCCGATAGTTTGAACGAGCCGATTGGTGATGTGTTAAGTAAAATTTTAACAATGGCGCTGAGATTACAAGGCAGTGAGAGCCGCGTTATTTTAACTTTCCCGAATATTGATTTACGCTCTGAGTTAGAACTTGAAGCGCAATTAAATTTAAAATCCCAGCGGCTCCGTACAGACCTCAGTGACGGTTTAATTAGTGATGACGACTATCACTTAGCAATGTACCGAAGAATTCGACCAGATGCTTCTCCAGAGCTTTCAGGCACCGGTTTTGCAAATGCTAAGATGGAAGTTGACGCCGAGAAAGTTTCACCTAATTCTGACCCTCAAGGACGTTCCGTTTCCAGAGCCTCAGATAAGCAAGCTAAATCTAATTAACTGAGATACTAGAAATTACTGGTTAGATAAAGTTATAGTAATAAAGAAACTCGTTAAGAGTTAAAAAATTTGGAAAATGACGATGGCTAAGAAACTTACACTCACAGAATCATTGCGTGCTGCAATTAGAAAAGCAGCGGGGGATGACGATATAGATTTTAATCTAATTTCTGCTTATGAAGCGGTAGCCGCGTCTACCCGTCCGATTTCTCAGTCAGCGACTGCCTACGATGGCGCTCAAATGACCGAGACCTTTCTAAGAGATATGGAAACGTATCTCGAAACCGAATCAGTCCCTATTCATGTTATGCACAACGGCAGCGTACTTCCTATCGGAAAAACGTTCAAAGCGGGTGTGCTTGATGCTGAAGCAGGGCATTACGATTTAAACGCCTTATTTTATGTTGAGAGTGATAGCGAACATGCTCGTCAAATCGACTTAGGCATTATCGATGAAGTTTCAGTGGGTGCCTTACCTAAGCACGCTTATTGTTCTGAGTGTGATTTTGATTATATGGCTCCTGAGAACGAATACAGTTTTTACTACCGTGAGTGTGACAATGGTCATGCGTTAGGCCAGAACGGAGTGCACCTTCGTTTAACCGGTCTTGAAAAGTGGAAAGAACTTTCGCTTGTTGGAAAAGGGGCTTCCAACAAACCGAAAATACTTGGCACTGCCAAGCAACGATTGAGTAAAGAGTCTTATGAACAATTGGCCGCGTCGGGTATGTCTCCTGAAGCGGTTCAAATGTCTTATTTGCTTTGCTCTGCTACCCCCAAAACTAAAGATGAAGGTGTAATCATGGATTTAACAGCATTGAGCGATAAAGCCATTTCTTTGTCAGCAGAAAAAGCTAAATTGGAAAGTAAATTAGAGATTGTTGAGGCTAACTTAGCGACTTCTGATTCCAAGGTAGCGGAGCTGAATGGCAAAGTGACGGAGCTACAAACACAATTAGCAGCAACAGATGAGTCGGCTATTAAGCTTGAACTTACTGAAGCGAAAGCTAAGCAAGCGGAATTCGAACCAGTAACAGCGTACTTAACTGAACAAGTTAAGATTGCGGCGGTTGCTGCCGGATTAGAACTGAAAGAAGATGCAACGATGCAAGAACAGATTGAAGTACTGAAAAGTGCTCAAATCAAACTAGGTGCAATCCCTAGAAACGGTTCTGACATCTTAGCGTCTGGTGGCAAAGAACAGACGGCAGAGTTGTCGGCTACTATTCTTCGCAATTCAGCATTTTTAACGAAGTAAGTAGGAGTACAATACTATGTATTTTGGACAACTAACACATAAAGGTATTCGTACCGAATCCGCTGCCGCCACTTTCGAGTTAGACGCGAGCATCGATGGGTACGATAAAGTCGGTCTCCCAGTTGCTATGAAAGGTAACTTTCTTGTCGGCTTGGCGGGTGATGGCGATGCGATTGTAGGTTACCTAGAGTCGTATGAAGAGCGTAAAGCGGATGGCACTAAAACAGGTGCAGTTTCGTGGAATATCTGCGCGGAATGGACTTACACGGGCACAGCTCCAGTTGTTGGCGGCGGTGTAGTAGGTTCAGCGACAGAAGGTGCTGTTAAAGCGGCAGTCGCCCCAGCAGGTCAAAACGCGTTGGTAACAGCCGTTGACACCACAAACAAAATAGTTTCAGTTATCCTTCGATAATTGATAACTGAAAATTAGGAGATTGACGATGAGTTTACAATCATTAACAACTATAAAACGCGCCCCTCTTGCTGTGATTCTTGGCGAGATAGGTTCTGAAAATAAACAAGCCTCTTCAAGTGCTGGTCTTAGCCTTGTCGACAAAGCCAAGTCGTATGGTATTTCTGTAAAGGACTACTTGGACTTAGCGGTAGATGTCCGCGCCTCTGAAGGCGAAGACAAAGGCAAGTATCTGAAGAACGCAAACGAGCGTATGTCTGGTTACGAGGCGGCACTAGCTGACTTGAATCTACCAGTACAGAACAACTTCAAGCAAGGCATTGTGCTTCAAGCAGCTGCGGATAGCTTCAGTGCTCGCCCAGGCTCTCGCGCACTTTTCCCTGAAGTCATTGACTCAATGATGCAGTGGTCTACGAAGCAAGACCAGTTCGAATCAACTGAAGGTTTAGTGTCTCAAACCCGTACGGTTACTGGTAACGAAGTTATCACTCAGGCGATTTTTGATGACCAAGGTCAGTTGAATACGAGCCCGATTGCTGAGTTAGCGAACATTCCAGTTCAGACTATCACTAGTTCTGATCGTAGTGTGAAGTTCTTCAAGCACGGTTCAGCGATTCGTACCTCGTATGAATTTGAACGTCGTGTTTCTTTGGACGTACTGACTCCGTATGCTAACCGTGTTGCTCGCAACCTAGAGTTAAGCAAAGTGGCTCAAGCGACTCGTCTTCTTATCGAAGGTGATGGTGTTCATTCTGCAGCAACTCCGTTCGCAGCAAGTGCGCTGAAGAATTGGGACATCACTGGTTCTAAGTCACTTAAAGACAACTATGTTGGTCTTGCTGACTTCCTAGCGCGTCGTGCTAAAGCGGGTAACCCAGTAGATACCATCATCGGTAACTACGACATGTGGTTAGAGTTGTTCTTAATGTTCTTACCGACTAAGACAACTAACTCTGATGCTGCAGAGCTTCAGGGCCGTGGTATGCCACGTGTTGGCCTACAGTTAGACTTCTTGCAAGGTGTTAACTTCAAGATTTCAAGCTCAATGCCAGCGGGTCAGCTAATGTGTTACAGCGTTGGCGATACTTTGGAAGAGTTGATCGAAAACGGTTCTGTTCTGTCTGAGTCTGAGACAGCTATCAAGAATCAGTCAATCACGTATATCAAAACAATGAACATGGGTTACCGTTTAGTTTACGGCGACACTCGTACTTTGTTAGACCTTACGGCGTAATTGATTGGGGGCTTCTGCCCCCTTTAAACTTTGGGAAAAGAAAATGTCAAAAATACTAGTAAAAGTAAAAGGCAAATTTACTTGCCTTGTAGAGAACGACTTTGTACCGGCTTTTCGTCCAGCGGTAGTTGCCGACTGTAACAAGTACAAGCAACTTGTAGATGAAGGTAAGTTAAAGCCTTTAGCAGAGTTGAAAGACGAAGCCACTGACCAAGATTTTGTCGACTTCATTGCCAGCCATGACGGTGACGTTGAAACGGCGACTGAAAACTTCTTAGCGAAGTTTGGTATCGACGCAAGCGATGACCCTGAAGCGGATGCGATGGCGAAAGATATTGCCGACGCTGAAGCCAAAGCGGAAGCTGAAAAAGCACTGGCTAAAAAGCCCGTGGCTAAAAAGTAATTTAAAGGACAACAGCAATGATAAATTTAAAAGAAGGTGCCGAGCTTGAGCTAAAAGACTTTGAAATTCAGGGTCGATTTCTCACGCCAGATGCTAGTAACGTTGCTGTTGTCGTTTACAATGACCAAGGTGTGGAGGCGTACTCAAAAGTATTTTCCTTTGATCCCGCTTATTATTATGTCATGGCCGGAGAGCTTCTGTTCGCATCCCTTGATGCAGCTTATGAGTTCTTTACGATTAAAGTTACGTTTCAATCCAATGGTAAGTCTCACACGTTTAAAGACATTATTCGATTGCAACGAGACCCTATGATTTACACCGATGAGAATTCGGTGCGGACTATTCTAGGCGCTTCTGAAAAAGAGTTGCCAAATGAAGAAATCGATATTTATGGCGCTTACGCTGAGTTATCAGTTGATTTGGGAATTTCGTTTATTTCGAATAATTCGAATATTAAGAATGCGAATGATCTCATCACCTACCACGAAGCCCTAAAGCAATTAGACAGCCTAGAATTGAAGTTACTGAAAAGTGATGAATTCGATGATATCCGTCAAGCTAGATTAGCAAAATTTGATTATGTGGGCATGAAAGCGAGATTGACGAATGTGTATATCCGCTTGCTGAATAATTTCACCGAAGAGTTTGTCGTTGGCGACAGTCCACTTCTAACGGTTGTCACAAGAACCGACCCCTTTCTAGGTAGCTAATATGAGAACCTTATCGAATTATCGGGTAGGTAATCTCAAGGTTAGAGCCGCTGTCACAAAACCAAATGAAAACACGCTGACGATGATGCCCGTGCGTTCGTTGGTTTATGTCCCTAAAAAGTACCCTGTTGAAGCCGGAGAAATATTAAGTTTCGATGGCAAAGATGATGATTTGCTTTTGGCCACCCACCATGAGAATCCAGAGTATTGGGTATTTATGGGTCTTCATATGAATGCCACCGTAACGATTGAAAAACGTTTTTCAGGCATTAACCCTGTGACCAAAATGAAGCAAGGCTCTTTCACGGTTGAGCCGATTACCTGCCGAGCGGTGCATGAACTTGGAAAGCTAATTGATGACAGAGGACTACAGACTTCAAGGGATGTTTATTATGTCGCTGAGCAAGTTAAAGAGGGTGATGTGATTGACGGTCAGTCTATTACTGGTGTGCAAAAGCTGAACGGTATTTATTATATCGAGGTAAAGTAGTGGCCAAGCAGCGGAACGATATTTTCAGAGACCTTCAAACTCGAATTCAGGCCGTTTTATTAGGGCTTGAACAAGGCACGCAAGACCAGATAAGAGGTAAGTTGGAAGTCGCAACCATCGAATTCTTAGATGGTATTTTTAACCAAATGATTAAGATCATAACAGCGGTTAAAATTGACAGTTCCGCCTATAACTTTGAAGGCAATGTCTTTGGGTTTAAGCGAACAAAACCACTCACTAAAAAATGGATTAACGCTAAGACAGGGGGATTGACCGCAAAGGAAGGCGCAAGAAATCCAATGCTTTGGCGGATACCCGCTCAGAACAAAAAACGTTTTAGGCAGAAGCATAGAGACCCCTTAGAAGAAATTTTGCGAGACCTGACAACGAAAAAAGTCGGTAAGCAGTTGTATGATAAATTCGGCGGGATTAGTGGGGGAGCAACGTCGGGAAAGTCCACGTTTAGAGAGAACCGTCGCCGAGGGATGAATGGTAGACCCTATAACACGGTAACCAAGAAGTACGAAAGCTGGGCAACGGCAGTTCGACCTGAAGTGGTAAACGCGGTTAAGAATGCAGATATTCAGTTACTAACCGGCGCGACGAGAACCGCCAGCGGAAGAATAACTATCCCAAAAAGTGGAAGAGGCCGAAGCGTGTCTATCTACAGTGCAATACAATTAGGATACGCGGCGACCAAAAATAAATTAATTTTTTTGGATAGATTAAACTCTATTCAAGGCCCAAGTTCTACGACAGATGAGATAGCCCTCATGCTAAAGAATATGGGTGAAATGGATGGCACGAACTTTAAGAAGTTCGACGGATTGCACAAGCAAGGCCATCCAGTGATTACCGCTATGATGGGGATGCTGCTTTCTAAAGGATTTAGAGGCGGGGATAATAACCTTCACGAATATTTGGATAAGGTAGTTTAATGGCAACTTACAAGAACGTGCATACCTCGCTACTTAGATATTGCAGCGACAAGGCAGTCAACTTCAACATGCTAAAAGGGACTAACCTCGAAGCGTTGAACTTAGATGCTATTTCAGATGAATCGCAATTGCCTAGCGTCAATGTAATTGGCATTGAGAAGATGACTTATCAGAGTGAAGGTGATTCTCAAGGACTGGACAACTTTACGGTGTCGATCACAATCGGGACAGTTCAGGATGAGAACAACATGCTGCTCGTTGACTTAATCGATTCTCTCTTTGAAGAATTACGTTCGAGTAAGACGGTCGGTATTTTTGATGCGACAAGTGGATTGTTAATTGCCAAGGCGGTTGTCTATGGTCAAACGTTTATTACCCCAGTAATGATGGGAGAAAACGACCGTGTGTTTCAATCTATCGTAATTAGTGCCTCAGTGACTTAGAGATTTTCTAAGTCACTAAGGGCCGTGCAGATAGCTATTTGCAAGGCTTGTTGTCTAGTATATAAAGTTTGTTTGCAATAAGTGTCTAAGCTTTCCAACTCGCTACCGAGAAGGCGTAAGGTGAAGTTATGGTCATTCTTGAGATGTTCGTAATTTGACATGTCAATGGGTGACAATTTATTCTCGAAGAAGTGGTTTAACAGTAACCGAATTTTTGAAGCCGTAGTGCTTTTATTAAACGGTGCGTTGGTTGCCATTTCAACAAGTCCTGACGGGATATTAAAAGCAACTGGAATTAATGTTTGTTCTGCATTCATGATTTTTGTTTCTCCTTTCAGGTATTGAGTATAACCTAAAATTTGGAGATTGACGATGGCTGGTGAAGCACGTTCAAATAAATTCATGTTGGGAACCGCTACCGTAATGATCGGTAATACCAACGAACTATACGACCTTAACCCAGACGAACACAGCGTTGGTCTCGTTAAGAATTTCACATGTGAAGCGACGAAAGACCGTACTGACTTAACACAAGGCCGTACTAACGACATCGTTTTCACATTAACAACTAGCTCAACAACCCGAGCAACGTTCGAGATGTACGAGTATTCAGTGACTAACATTGCTTATGCTCTAGGTCTTGAAGGCGGCGCTATTACTGAGTTGACCGGTGATGCATTAGTTACTGATGGAGCCGTAACCTTTGCTTCTGGCACCGCTGATTTAACTTTCGTAGACGCAGCGGGTGTTCAAGATATCTTAGTTGGTCAAGATGTTTCTTTACGTACAGGCGACGGTGAAAACGTTATCCTTGCTAAAGTAACAGCTGTATCAGGTATCACTGGCGGTTCTGCTACTTCGGCAACGATGACGGTTATGATCCCCGATTCTGTTTCAGTGGCGGCTATTTCTGCAGGTACCCTTGTTTCAGGTGTAACGGTTCTTGAAGTTGGTTCTACTGACGTTGACCGTGACTTCTCGGCCAAGGTTACTGGCCAGTTGGCAAATGGTACTTACGTTACTTACTTGTTCCCGAAAATCCGTATCACGTCTGGTCTATCTATGGCGTTTACTACGGATAACTTCGGCAACATTCCTTTTGAGTTTACCCCTATGAAGGTAACTCCTCAGGATGACAACTACATACCATTTAAAGGATTGTCTGGTAAGTTAGTGATGGATACGGTTCAGGCACCATTGGCTTAATAAGCTTTCTAACGTATTATTAAAAGCCTCCCAATTGGGAGGCTTTTTTATTTAAACAATTAGGAAATTGACGAATGTTAGAACCAACGAAAGTTGAACCCCGCCACACTACCATTTTGAATGGTCAGGAACGTACGGTATTCATGAGCTTTGGCTTAATCAATACGCTTACAAATATGTTTGAGAACGTTGAGCAAATACCCGAGTTATTTACTAATCCGATGCTACGTGGAGTAATATTGGTTGAAGCCTTTTCGGAGCGAGATGAGCACGGCAAAATCACAAAGGAGTTGAACATTCAAACCCTTGAGATTGAAGACGATGCCTTTATCGAGTTTGTTGAATGGGTGGAGGTGCATGTCACCAATTTTTTTATAAAGACGTCGAACTCCAACAAAAAGAGACAGCTAAGGCTCACGCAAGCATTGAAGAAAGCGAACTCCTAAGATCATTCAATGGATGGTACATGGGGCTCGACTTAGAAGAGCAACTATGTCTTGCCTTTCAATGCGTACCAAGTCAACTCAGCTCAATTTATTGGCGTAACACGTATCGTGATATTCAGACTCAACTCAAACTTGTAGTAGGTTTGAAGACAGTTGAACTCACACAAAACTACGAAAATTTATTGAAGGTCGCTGGAGCTGTCATGGGTGGCGGTGAAGAGAAGCCACATACCAACGCACCAGAACCAAAGAATGACGCTGAAGCGATGGCCTTAGCAAACGCTGTATTCAGCTAAACAACTTGGAGATTGACGAATGTCTGTGAACAAAATCCGCCAAACGGTATTGGATATTAATTTATCCTCTGCAGCAAAAAAGAGAATGGACGAAGTTCTTCAAAAAGCGCAAGCGATTGAGGAAGCTCTTAAAGCGTCTGAACAGGCATTCAATAAATTAGCTAAAGGCAAGTTTACTAGCCCCGCTGCTCGAAATAAATATATTGAAGAGCAGTCAGGTGGAGCAAAAACAGATCTTACCCAGAGCCGTAAAATAATAGAGCAAAACAGGTCTAACCTAAAAACGTTGCTTGGGGTTGCTTCCCGAGAAATGTCTCAAGGATTACCTCAGGCTCAGAAAGCATTAATCTCCAGCGCGTTTAATACCATACTCTCTGAATTGAATGGTACGTTTAAAGACACCGCTAAGAAGGTTCGTCAAAAGACCTCAGACTTCATTGATAACGAGTTCAAAAGAAAAGTTGGCTCTCAACGAGTTGATGTGCGCTCTAATGCCAATCCTAAGCCACTCTCAGGCAAAAATCTTGAGCAATCAATCCAATCCCTAAGCTTAACCGTTAAGGGCGCTCAGAAGGCGTTAAACACCGGTCTTACTAAGAAAGACGAAAGCCTGATCAAAAGTGCGACGACGACCCTTGAAAAGAACCAAGGCGTATTGAATCGTTTTCAAAATGAGTTGCGTGACCGTAAGCTTTACGAAAGACAGTTAAGAAGTTCTGGGGTTAAGAGCGCCGAGTTGGAAAACTTCAACAAAAAAGCGTTCAAAAGAAATCCGTCAGTCACCCGTCAGGAAGAAATCAAAGATAAAAAAATAAAGACGCTGACACTTCAAGGGCTGCAAGAACAGCAAGCGAGTCGTCGCACGCTATTGTCTGGGGCTCAGTCGGCGAATAAGTTTGCGGACAAAAATAATAATCGAGACCTTTACGATAAATCGGCCTTAGCGATAAAGCAGCACCAGACGGCGCTGGAGAAACTAAGCGCAGAGACGAAGCTTAGAACCAGTATCGAGAAGACCAACAACCAAGCTAGGATAAAGCAGCGCAGCGTTGAGGCTTTCTATGACAAGCGTTATGGCGATAAGCCAGAAGTAAAACGCAAAGAGGCGATTGCTGAAGCGAAAATTCGAGACTTAAAAAATAAAGAGCTTCAGGATGGTTTGCAAAATGCTAACCTGAGAAAAGGCGCGTCCTACGAAGCATTGAACTTTGCTCGAAAGAATGGTGACAGCCGTTTAGAAGCTGATGCTCGAAAAGCGATTACGGAAAACACGGCGCAGCTCAAAGCATTAACCGATGAAAATAAACGCCGCACGCAGACCACCGCGCAGAATAACCGAGCCAAAGTAAAGAACGGCAACTTTGATGAGTTCGTAAACAGGCAGTTTAAGTTAAATCCAGCGGTTCAACGTTTTGACCCGATTAAACAATCCAAGCTCGGGGGTCTTACTGACTCTCAACTCAAAGACCAAATCGCAAGTCAAAAGCTTTTGGTGGCTGGGGCTAACAAGGCTAATTCTTTTGCTATCGACAATAAACGTAGTGAAGCTGAACAGAAAAGAGCTAGTGCCGCCTTAGCTGATTTTACCCGTGCGCTAAAAGCCGCTCAGCAAGAAATGAGTGACCGCAGTACCACGCGAAATAAGAAAGCGCCGATTACAGATGCCCAACGCCGAAGTAACGCTATCGAGAGTGATAAGCAAAGGACAGTGAATCGAAACTTTGACGGCGGGGCGGGGCTGTTTAAACAGCAAGCCGCCTTGCTTAGAAACTATGCGGTCATGGGTGCGGGTGTTGGCGCGGTTACCTCAGCAGCGACCTTCAGCAATGATTTAGATAAACAGTTCAAGCAGCTACAAAGTATCGTCGCATTGACGAACACTGAGATGAATGAGCTGAAGACAAATCTTATCGACGTGTCTGAAGAAACTAAATTTACTGCGCTCGAAGTTGCTGACGCTGCGGTTATTTTGGGACAAGCTGGTTTCGGGTCTAAAGAGATTCAGGATTCAATACAAGGCGTAACCTTATTCGCAACAGCGGTTGGCTCTGACCTAAAAAGTGCGGTTGACCTAGCAACGTCAACGCTCGGGGTATTTAAGAAAGACGCCTCGGAAATGACTGACATCACCGACAAGATGACCACTGCTGTCAACAGCTCAAAGCTGAACTTGGATAAACTAAGCTTAGGCCTCCAGTACTCAGGTAACTTGGCTGCACAATCTAACGTTCGATTTGAAGAAGTTGTGGCCGCACTTGGCGCCATGGCCAACGCCGGTATTCGTTCAGGCTCAACCTTGGGTACCGGTCTTCGTCAGATAATCATTGCCCTGCGTAAACCGTCAGAACAATTTGTTAGTATTGTTCGAGGCCTTGGTATCGGGATGGATGATTTAGATATCTCTACCCGAGGACTAATCCCCGTATTAAAAACGCTGGCTAATGCTGGCTTTACCTCTCGGGATGCAATCGAATCAATGCAGGTTCGAGCGGCGTCTGCTTTCCAAGCGTTCGTAGGTAATATTAAAGTTGCTGATGAGCTGCAAACTAAGATGGAACTTGGGGGGTCAGCGGCAAGAGCTAACGGGGTTCAAATGGGTGCCCTTGCGAACCAACTAGCAAGGCTTGGCTCCGTGGCCAACTCAATCGCCTTTGAAGCGTTTGAACCTATGCTGAAGGTGTTTGCAAAACTAGTTGAAGTGACTGCAGACGCATTGACAGGTATACGTAATATGGGGCCAGCGTTACAAGGTCTGGGGACGGCTGTCATTACTTTTTTAGGGATTAAAGGGATTGCCAGCGTCATTCGTTTACTCGGGTTCTTGGTTGGCGGAGGTGGGGCTTTACGTGCTGCTGCAGGTTTCTTTAAAGGTGCTGGGACAGTTGCCGCTGGAGGAACTGCCGTAGCAGCGAGAGGAGGGGCGGCAGTAGCCTCGACTACAGCTATTTCTTCAATAATGGCGGTAGTTTTTAGAATACTTGGATTGGCAAGCCCAATTGGTTGGGCAGCTACAGCACTTTCGGTTGCGGGGGGTGTGGCAGCATATTCTTCGTCAAAACGTGGCCCAAAAGAGAATAACCTAGATGTTTCTACAGCGGGATATAATAAGGCTGAGTCTGAAGTTGAGTCCTATAATAAGCGTGTGGATAAACTTAGCAACTCCATCTCGGAATTGATTTTCAAACAAGATAGACTTTCTGATCCTAAAGAGCTGCGTCAAACCATTCAGAACTTAAACTCTGACTTTAAGCAGCAGGGGTTGTTCATTGGTAAAAACGTTAAGAGCTACGACGAACTTATTGCAAAGATGATTGAGTTTGAAGAACAAACAAAGGACGCTCGTTTTTTCTTAGAAAGTGAAAGTCGCTCTAAGTTGCAAGAAAATATTAAGGATATGAAAGAGGATATACTTGCAAATCCTGAATTGAGGGATTCAAGTAGTCGTATTCTAAACAACACATCCAATGAAAATTTAGGGTTTAACGATATTAGACAAATGCCTCGCGTTGAAAGATTTCTAACCCAAGAGAGCAGAAATAAAGGAAGCTCTTTTGAAGGATTTAATGCGAAACGTGACGAAGCCTTAACGCTGGTAAGAAATTTTGAAAGTGGTAGTGATACCAGTCTTGAGGGGCTTAGGAGTGCGCTAGAACTAGTAAAAGAAATGCAAGCTCAGTTTGTTAATTTTAAAGAGAATAACGTTTCTGACTACGAAGACACGATTACAAAATACTTTGGTCTCAACAAAGAGGGGCGTGCGTTTGGTATAAAAACGATTGCCGAGGTGGAAAAAGGCTTATCGGACTTTGCTCAAAAAGTAAATGCACTAACGATTGCTGAGTCTAGCTTTCAAGAAAACTCTGAAGAAAATAGAACGAAAAGAGACCAGATAACAGGGCTGGTAACTGATGCTGGGAGAGCTATTGCGAGTGAAGGGAATGCGTTCCGTGTGGGGAGTAAAGATATAAGCGACCGATTAGTTACCCCTAAAGGTGAAAAGTCTACACTTACGGGCACGGATTATATTCAAGCGTATGAAGACACTAAGAAACTGTATGAGCAAGAGGTTATTAATCTCGAAGAAAACAGAGCACTAATAAAAGAGGTACTTCTTGCCAGCGGAATTGATAAAACTCAGCTTGAGGCTACCCTAAACAAAGAGGGTTATTACGAGGAGTATGGAACCTCAATATCCAACGCCAAGCGCACTGTTAAATCAGCTGCTCAGTTAGCCGCTGGCCCTTTTGCACAACAAACGGCAGACCAGAGAGCTTCTATCCAAGCAACGATTGAAGAGTTAACACCGTTGTTTAGTAACGAGCAAAATTTAGAAAGGTCGGAAGCATTAGAAGCTAAGTTGAATACCCTTTACGCTTCTTTAGAAACATTGACCACCAACGAGGTTAAGTTTAATAAAGACCTTAACGGGGGTGACGATGCCACCATCCGCCAGAGAGAAATCACTGAGCTGCAGGTCAATGAATCACGACGTGCTAAATTAGCAGAAAGTCAGGACAGAACCTTCAACCTAATCGAAGTGAGTAAATCCCTTCGTGCGGGTCAGGGTATTCCTGATGGTGAAACTAAGCTGACGGACAGAGACTTGAAAAAGTTGCTGGGCGATTTCATCACTGAAGCTAATTCCAAAATAGACCAGCAAGAAACGATTGGTAAGCGTGGCGTCGAATCTATTGGTCGTGATATCGATGAGACCAAGTACCAGTTTGACCAAAGCACCGAGATTGCTAAAGCGGGTTCAGGCTATGAATATGAAACTCGGGTAGCTGCGTTTGAAAAAGCACAACAACTTCAACAGACAATCGCTCAACTAACTGAAGAGCAGCTGGCCGCTGAACGACAAATCTTGCTAGACAAAATTGATAGTCTGAATGAGCTAAAAGCTCAAGCCGATAAAATCCTTACTGACGAGAACGTTGTTGATGGGGAGGCTAAGAATAAGTTACGTAAAGCCTCACAGGACGCAGCTGAAAAGGTGAGTGAAGTTAGTCTTGAGATGGATAAGCTGGAAACTAAATCACGGGATGCTGGGCGTGGTGTTGGTGAATTAAAAGATAGTCTTAAGCTACTAGAACAGCAGCTGGTTGAGTCTAACTTCAACAGTACGCGTGAGCAGCAGGTAGGCGCTCGTCTATATGGTAAGGGATACAACCCCACAGACAATGCCACTGAGGACACGACTAATTTAAGTCGGAGCGGCATGGGGTACGGTGAAATTGCAGAAAACGGGGCAAACTCTGTACTTGGAGACCTGCAAGCGTACTACACTGGTTTTGATCCTCTGGTTGACTCTGTAATGAACTTAACCGAGATGGGTAAGGGATTGGGGGAGACCTTCTCAGATACCTTTGTATCTATTGTTACGGGCGCAGAGAGTGGCCATAGAGCAATTAAGAATCTGATGGCTGGGTTATTAACGGAAGTTCTCAGAATAGCGGCGAATGCAGCCTTTAAAAAAGCAATCCAGTTGTTGGTTAACTTGGGAATGACTTTACTAGGGGGCACGGGCGATACGGTTGGGGATGGGGCGTCTACCATGAACTTTGGGTCGGACATGACAGCCTATACCGGAGGGGAGATGATTGCTGGGTCTTACTATAAGGGTGGAGAGATAACTTCAGGGTCAACGTCTCGGGATTCTACCTATGCCAAAGTAGCTAAAGGCGAATTTGTTATGCGCCGTCGTGCTGTACAAGCCTTAGGCTTAGATACAGTGAGAGCATTGAACTCAGCTGACCCCTCATCGATTCAATCGAGTGAAGCTAAGCTGGCCAGTGTCGGCATGGATACTAAGCCGTCATCCGGTCAAGATAAAACGGTCAACGTCTGGGTTGTAACCCCTGACCAAAAACCAGAAGGGTTAACCGAGAACGACATAGTTACGGTTGTCAGCGACAATATAAATAGAAACGGCACCATCAAAAAGCTGGTTCGTTCCATTAGCATGAATAGGATTTAACATGGCACTTAAAGTATTTAATTTCCCTTATCATAAGGCGGCGACTCGTTACCCAGACAGAGGAAATAAAATGACCCTCGGGGGAAACTGGGACTACACAATTAAACCAAATACCCCTGCAGCAAGAACGTTTCAACTTTCTTTCTCAGCGATGAAATACTTTGATCCGTTTGCCGTGCTGAGTCTGCGAGAGCAACAAATCAGCATGGCTGCTCTCGAAGCGTTCTACGAAGAGCATGAAACCCACACTGCTTTTGTCTATCCACATCCACAACACGGGGATGTGGTGGTTAAATTCAGTGCCCCTTTAGAAATTCCAACCGGAGTTACTGGAGGAGATGGGGCGGTTTTAAACATCTCAACGAGTTTAAAAGAACAAAAAGTAACCTAATATAATAAATATTAATAAAAGCTATTGACGAAAATAAAAAAGTCGTTAATATAGACCTCGATTAGTAAGTTTACTTACTCAATCATCGTCAATTTCCACGTCAACCCCGCCTTAGCTGCGGGGTTCTTTATTTCTGGCTTCGGAATATCTTCAATTTCTTTGATTTTTACGTATACTAGATACTTAAAACTTGGAAACTGACGATGAAAAATCCTTCCCCTCTCTTAAAACGTGAGGTTCAATCTTTGAACCCGCACGAACCAATCACCTTTATTGAAATTGTGATGGAAGACGCTCAGGGTAATCCTTTTGCTTTTCGATTAACCGATGCTGGTACCCGAATTTGGCGAGGGAATACATGGAGCAATACCCCGTTTCAGATTGTTGGCAACACCTATAGTTCAGATGGTGAATTGAGTCGTCCAAAATTAAACCTTCCAAATATGGACGGGCAGTATTCTTTTTACGTTGACAAGGGTTTCTTAGAAAGAGCTATTGTCACACGATTTAGAGTCTCCCCGTTAGAATTAGAGGTTGGTAGCTTTGACAAACAAGTCTTTTTTATTAGTCAAGTGGTGTCTCTAACGAGGGATATTCTAACCGTTGAGCTGCGTAAAAGTTCAGACGGGAACGCATTTAGATTGTCCGGCACTCGCTATGAACAGCCCGAATATGGAACGGTGGTTCTATGAATGCTGAACTTAGACCCTTTCTCGGTGAACGCTACCAAACCGGTTTTAACGATTGTTATACGTTGGTACAGCGTTATTTCTCGGCACGCTTTGGATTGGAACTGACCAACTACGCCCGTCCAACAAATTGGTACATGCTGAAAGAACTCGATTTCTTTAATAAATTTTTTGCCAAAGAAGGCTTTGAGGACACGGGTTGCTCCTCAAATCATGTTAGAAAGGGAGATGTATTGTTGATCAATCTTTTAAAGTCTCCCTGTGATAACCACGTCGCTGTGTATGTGGGAAACAACAAGATACTTCACCACCTTCAAGGGCAACGTAGCCAAGTAGAAGAATATAGTTATAAATGGCGCCTTCGCGTCTCCAAAGTGTTGAGACACCCTATTGTCCTGATGGGGATTGAAAGTAAAACCATTACAACCTTAGAAAGCCAGCTCCCACCAATGGTGCGTATGCGGATTAAAAATGAAAGATAATATACTAAGCAACCTAGCCAAGTACTGGGTAGATGATGTCGAGCGATGCGGAATCATCAATGGCCGAGGACAGATTGTTGAATTAGAAAATAAGGCAGAGAATCCAAAGCTCGACTTTTTAATCTCTGAAAAAGACTTCAAAAAGTACCAAGAAAAAATGACGGGCACTTGGCACACACACCCAACAGGGAACGCTAATCTTAGCCTTGCTGATTACAATTCGTTCAAGCAGTGGCCTAATATCACCCACGTTATTATTTGTCGGACACATGTTGTTTGTTACAGAATGACCGATGGCCAACTATTAATCGAAAAGGTGACTGAACATGGTAACGATTAACTTAACGGGGTTTGACTCTAGCTTCCCTAGTCAGCTTAAGGTTGCAGCGACAACCTATGAAGAAGCTATCGAGATGCTGAAACTGCATGAAAAATTTAATCCCCTTAAACAAATTAAACGGTTTGTATGCAAGGTGATTGAGTGTGCGGACATAGCAGCGTTGAAAAGCCGCATCGTTGGGGATGAAATAAACCTAGTTTGTGAATCTGAAGTTAAAGCAGGGTTTACTGGCTCAGGTGAACAAAAGATGCAAGTTATCATCGGGGTTGTTCTAATTGTTGTTGGTGTCGTTGTAACCATGGCTGGGTTTCCTACGGTTGGCCCAGCTTTAGTAGCAGCAGGGGTCGCCACCCTTATAGGTGCCATCGTTCAATACTTATTGATGCCAGATGAGGAAGAAGCTGACGACCGGCAAAGTCGAATCGCTCAGCGGTACCCAAATACGGTGGCTTCAGGAACACCAAAGGCGCTGATACTCGGTAAGTTTCGTTTTGGTGGCCACTTGATCAGCGTTAACGTTGAATCCAGAGACGGTGTGGACTTGGACTTTGAAGAGTTTGTTTACAACCTTTGGGATTCAACGCTATATTCAGGGCGAGATACTTGGGAAACCCTCTACCAAAATACAGAAACAGGTACCACCGGAAGGCTTGGTGCTTGGGGTGGTGGCGGTGGAACTGTTGGTGGCCCACGCGATGAAGATTGGCTGCACCCCTAGAAGCACTTAAAATTTAAATGACGATGATTGAGAGAGGTAAGTATGAACTTTAAGGGTTCTGGTGGTGGCGGGGGCGGAAGTAATGCCCGAGATAGTTTATTTTCCACAGACGCATTTGAGTTTGTACTGGGCATTTCAGAAGGCCCAATCGGTGGCATCGATGGCGATACCATTGAAGAGAAATTAAAAAATATTTATATCGATGACACAGCAGTTTATTCAACAACGGGTAAGCCAAATTTCAGCGATAGTAAACTCTTTATCCGCTTCGAAAAAGGCACCGAGTTAACGGCAATTGATGACCCTGATATGGGTCAGACACCTATCATGTATGCCTTTAAAGGGGCGACGGTTAGTGAGCCGGTTAATCTAAGCCTTAGCTCTCAAGCCACGGTCACCAAAGTCACGTCTAAAACTCCTGAAGGTTACGACCAAATAGAGCTTCGCTTTTACGTTAGCCAACTAGTTGAGTATACCGATAACGGCTCTAAGCCCTCTCGAATAAACATGTTCATAGAATATCGTGAAGTTGGTGAGGCGGAATATAAAACTACCTTTCTTCAAGTGGATGGCAAGACTACCGTTAACGGCTTTGTAAAAAGCACGGTTATTACGGTGCCTAGAGGGGACTCTAACACCCAGCATGAATTGAAAGTCACAGTCACCACTGAAGACTCTAACGAAGAAAGGATCGCTGAAATTTCATGGGCCTCCTATGAATTAGTCCAGCTTACCGGTGACGCCTATCAGACCGAGAACCCTGACTATACCAGCGACAGGTTTGAGTATCATGCAGGGAACTCGATGCTGCATGTTGCAGGGGTTTTAGGGCAGCAACTAACGAACCTACCTAATATTAATGCTATCTACAAAGGGTTGCTTTGTGCCGTTCCCTCTAACTATGACCCAGTAACCAAGACGTATGATGAAAGTACTTCTTGGGATGGCACTTTCTTAGCTGAAAAACAGTGGACAGATAACCCTTTCTGGATAGCACATGAATTAATTACTAACATCCGTTTTGGGGCCGCTAAATACAACCCGTTAATTCGTGTGAATCGTTTCTCCGTTTATGAGAAAGCGAAGTATGCTGACGGCTACAATCCTATCAGCGGAGAGAAAGATTTATACGACCCGATTTTAAATATTGAGGGTGCGGCTAGATATACGTATAACGCCATCGTCACTGAGTCTCAAAGCGGCATGGGGGTTATTAACCAGATACTTGCCTCAGCATTCAGTATTGCCGTGGATAATGACGACGGCGAAATTCAAATCTATTCAGATATGCCAGCGTTACCAACCATCACAATAATGCCTGAAATGTGTATTTCTCCTGAGGGCGGGACACCTTTCTCTTATACTTTCTCCGACATCACAGGCAGACACAATGCGGTAACTGCCAAGTACATTGATAAAGAAAACAAGTATCAACCTCAAGTCTTGTCTGAAATTCGAGATGAAGAGTCGATAGCCAAGCATGGCTACAATCGATTTGAGTTCGATGCAGTGGGGACAACTTCTGCGTGGGAGGCTGATAGAAAACGTTTCTTGTATATGCGTACAGCGCAAACAGAAATAAAAACGATTTCGTTCACCCTGCCTATGCTTGGTTATTACATGGAGGTTTTCGATGTTATTGCCGTTGTTGACCCTGACATGGGGAATGCTTTGTCAGGCCGCAGCGTTGAGCTTTCTAATGGTGTGATACGCGTTAGAGACCCACTTTACTTTGCTCAAGCGGGAACGTATGACGTCACGCTGCAGGGCTTTGATCAAGATTATGAGTTCCAGACAACGATTGGTATTCAAGATGAAATGGTACCGATTACGGAGTTAACGGTCGGAGCAACTCAAGCTCTCACTCCGCTGAGATTTGATGGCAGCAATGACCGCTTAAGTTTGCCTGTGGTCGATATCCCGCTGACCGATACTACGTTTACTTGGGTGGGCTCTTTTGCCGCCTTGCTTAATAAAGACTACGGCTTGTTTCAAAGCAAAGCAGCATTCAATGAAACGGATTTAGTTGTCTGGTATGACGACCCTCAAGGGTTAGTCTTCTTTGTAAGAAGAGGAACCTCTGGGGTAGGGTTTAGAAATAGTGGGATACTAGGACTCTCCGTGGATACCGTTTACAAGATTGAGTTAACTATTCAATCCGGTTTGCAAGTAAGCATAAGCGTCTATTTAGAAGATGGGACTTTTGTAGACAGTGCTACTGAGTCGGGCAGCGATGTCTTAGCAAATTTAAAGTTCCTTTTCATTGGGGATGACTTGAATGGTTATGCTCGTCCGTTCAAAGGCGACCTAAAATCCTTCACGATTACCGACAACACTACGACTGAAATTCTGCACGATTACCGCAATACGGATGGAACCACCCCTAGGGTATGGGTGGACGTTGCTAATGGGGTTAATGCTGAACTAATTAACTTTGGGCCCAATCCGTGGAGAACTGTTCAGGGCGTAGTTTCTTTCCCCGCACCAACTGAGATTGCTGAGTATCCGGTCGTTTATATCAAGAATAGTGAAAGCACGCCGACGTCAAGCGTGGGCTTACCTAAACTCTACCGTATTGCCAACATCGAAGAATCTGGAGAGGTGGCCAACGCCTACCAAATTACAGCGACCGAGGTAAATCCAAACAAACACAGCGATGCTGATTTGATGGAGAACACGCCGGTACCTCAGTATTCGTTTTTGAATGAGGGCATTCTGCAGAAAGTCACAGGCCTTCAGGTTAGTAAACAAGAAGCCTTAGAAACTGATACGGGCGTGAAATACAACTTAGTTGTTAGCTGGGATGAGCAGACACAAAAACGCTTAGGAACCACCTACGAAGTTGAAATCCAGAGTCACGAACAAAACGCGGGTAACCAAAAGATTTTGACCTCAACTAACTACGTTGAAATAGACAACGTGGGTTTAGGACAGGTTGTTATTCTGGTTAGAACCCGAGCTGGCGACAGCGTGACGTCTCCTGTCAGAATTGAATGGTATGTCTCAAGAATTGGGATACAAGACTTTATTGATGCTGGGTTGAGCATTGTTACTTTAGGAAACTTAAGCAAGTACGTTTTCAGTGTGTCTTTGAGTTTGCCTTTCACTTATGAAACGAGTCGCGTTGTTAATCTGTTAAAAGAAGACCCGCAGCTTGTTGGCCACATCCGTGTTTTTGATACCACTGACCCACTTTCCCCCAGATTAATACTTGAGGCAGAAAGCGAGGACGGTCGATTCAATTACAGCAGCGGTGAATTCAAGCAGTTCATGGGCGAGGTTGACTATGTTCCAACGAGCTTAACAGTTTACGGGCATTTAAGAGATGCGTTTGGCGGCAGATTTCCTGTTCTTGAAGAAGATGAGATAGCGTACCCAATCGGCGTGGCCAATGGGGATATTCTAAATCTTCGTGTGGCTTTGGTAAATTCAGACATAGACCGCTACAAGTTTGATTGGGATGACACGCACCATGGGTATATCGTTAATGTCCTTGGTACGAATGTAAACAACGTCTTATCGACAAGAACACTTTATGAGAATACGTTTTCGCTGCCTACCTTTTCCGATGGTTCAGGCTATCGAGTAAGCGTTCAAGGTTTTGATATCAATCAAAACTACAGTCGAACGGCTTACGTTATTTTTCGCAATAACAACAATGTGATTACAAACGGACAAGCGCCAAAGGTAGACATTGATAATGGTGTGATTAGAACAACTCCTTTTGTGCTTGAAAGACCTTCTGATACTTACCAGTTCAAGCATGGCACGATAAATGATTTGTCACTGGCAAAAGATGGGCCCGATGGCACAACGTTGGTCATACCTAATACTAAGAAAGGCCAAACCCAATATATTTGGTACCGTCAAAAGTCACCAGAAGGGTTAGGAGAGTGGGCAACTACCTCCGTAGTGGCGGATGAACAGACGCTTTATGATTGGACAGTTTACGCCAATTCAGACACAGGGACAGATATTAGCGTAACCCGAGGGGCCAGAACGTACATTGGTATTTCCTCTGGCCACACTAACGAGACGCCCGAATTGGGAGACCCCAGTATTTACACTTGGGTACCAGCGGTGGAGGGTGTCGATTGGCTAACCGGCTCAGGAGCTCCTAGCAACAACATAGGAAAGATAAGAACCAAGTACTTAGATTTGGACAGCGGAGACGTTTACACCAAAACTGGGGCTGCTGAGTGGACGTTAGAAGGTAATCTTAGCGGTGGAGACGGGGACAACTGGTTTAACGGTGTTGAGGATCCTCCTTCAGCCTCCTTAGGGAAAAACGGCGACAACTATTTAGTTACTGGTTCGGGCAAGCATTATGAAAAAGTCGCAGGGTCTTGGTCTTTAGTTGGCGTTCTTAAAGGAGATGACGGAACTTCAGTTACTGTTTCTGGAAGCAGCATCGATGGTAATGGTGATACCGTTGTTAATTTCAGTGACGGGTCTTCGACAACGATCAGTCGCGGGGCGGATGGAATCGCTAAGGGCGTCAAAGCGATTTATGCGACGAATGCCACTGGAACGAGTGCCAGCTTTACCGAAGGCACAAGAGAATTTATTAATCTGTACGAATGGACAGGTACAGCCCCTACTACCGTTCCAGCTGGGCTTACTTACGCTAGATTTAAAGGTACCGATGGAACCTCCAGTGGTGTCGTTCCTATTTACGCCACGAATTCGACAGGGACAAGCGCCAGTTATACTCGCGGGTCAAGAACCTATGTCAACTTTTACGAGTGGACAGGGACAAAGCCAGCGACGCCGCCAACCGGATTATCTTATTTAAAGATGGTCGGCATCGATGGCGTTCGAGGCGCTGGTCATTACTATACCACAGGGAATGGCCCTACTTGGGATGAAACTAAAGCCAACGGAGCAGTCCCCGCGCCAGTACAAATTGGTGACAGGGTGACGATAAGCAATGGTTCTGATTATTCAGAAACTAAAGTTTGGACAGGAACGTGGGAAGAGGTGGGGGCTTTCATTGATAGCAATCTACTGGTCAACGGGAATGCAATCGCCAACAAGGTGTTTGCAAATGCGGTAACGGTTAGTGAGAGTGTGACGGCCACCAAAGGTGACACCTCAGTACAAATCAGTGCGGTGGATGATTACCCTATTCAAGTCACCCAGAACAATAATATTATTTTCGCGGTTAAGCAGGGTAGCGGGATATTTGACGGCGGCATAATCAACCCTAGCAGCATTAAAGCTGAGTCACTAACTCAAGGGGTAGTTGACTTTCTGCGTGCGACGTTAGGCGTCCCAGTGGCGGCAAGTGGCGGTGTGCTAGATTCACCAATCAGCTTCACTTACCCGAACAACGGGTCAACAGCCCTAGTTAGCAACTTTGTTCATGGCAACAATCCGACCACGATTTCAGCCACGGTTAGATATTTCAGTGGAGCTGGAGCTACGGCGCCCTCACTGGCTGATCGTTCTGCCACTTTAAAGATACAAAGAAAGCTTTCCTCTAGTGCGTCTGGTTGGGTGGATGTTCCAAACACAACCACACCGATGATATTGGAGTACACCTCAAGCACGAAGTACAACACACTATCACAAACAGAAACGATAACGGTTATTGAGAACCAAGCGGCGGAAGAATATGACTATCAATTGGTGGTCTCTTCTGTTGGCTCAGCCTACACCAATTCCGTAACTGGAACGCTCTCAGTAAGCGAAGAGGCTACGGGTGGAGCAACTAGCTCAGCAGAAGCTAACAACGCTCAAATCACGTTGCAGATGGGCTCAGGTTTAAGCGGAGGTGGCAACTTCACGCTAAATCAGATCGCCAATGAAACTATCGATCTCAATCACGCAGACCCACAAGCGGTCACTCGAATAAAAGGCGGTGGTGGCACGAGTCTGAAAGTTGTTAACTATATCGCAACGGACGGCAAGGGGCATGTCCACAATACAACTAACGAAATTGATTTGTCGCTTTATCTTGCAGCCAAGTCGCATAGCCACAGCTATCTTGATGAAGTTGTTGCCGGAAACCTTGACGTAAATAGTTTTGCTGCCGGTTCTAAGATAGCAGTCGGCTCAACAGGGAGTTGGAGCAATCGAGGACCACAGGTTGACAATGCTAATGGTTTAATTTCTCTACACACTCATTCGGGTAACTATTTCAGTCAGCTATGGTTTGACACTACGGGTGACAATTTTTATCACCGCACAGCCAGTAATGCTGCATTCAGACCGTGGGCGAAAGTATGGACAGATAGAAGCGATGGAGAAGGCTCAGGCTTAGATGCTGACTTGCTAGACGGATATCAAGCGTCTGATCTCTTTGACGACACTACCGATTATCGTCAAATACAAAGCAAGGCAGGCAATGGCTCAGGATGGGTAAGAACCCCCTCCACAGGATTGCTACCAAGTAATTCAGGAGGGGCTAGTAATATAGGTTCGGCTTCGTGGAATTTCTTGTCTGGTTATTTCAACACTCTTTACGAAGGCAATCAGGCATTAAGCCTTAGATACTTAGGAATAAATTCTACTGCGAGTAACGCTGCCAAATTAGACAACTTAGATTCGACTGATTTCTTAAAAAGTAATAAAGCAAATGGTACACCTATCGCTGCTTATTATTTAACAAGCGCAAGCGGTAATGTCGGTACAAAGATACGCCTCCCTTTTAATACTGACTCAAGCAAAATGGTGGCGTTTACAGTTCGTGTTTATCAAGGTTATCAACACTATGATGTAGTGTTTAGCGGATATTTGTACTCCGATGCTCCCAATAACTGGTACTCGCCTAAAGCAACTATGCTCTGCTCCACCAATGCAAACGGGATGTTTGTGAGAATGGGTAGAGATGCAGATGGTAGAGCCTACGTTTGGTTAGCTGGTAGCAATTACAGAGGCGTTGCTGTAATGGACGTTGTTGGCGGTTATCGCACAGGTGATTGGAACACGGGATGGGATATCTCCGAAAGCGATTCCACACCTAATCTTGCTTTAGACACGGCCATTTACCCACCTTACAGCCCTCACAATCCACAAGTAAATATCACAGGGAATGCGGGGTCTGTCAGTGGCGGTGTCTATACTACTGGAAACCAGACAATAAGTGGTGTCAAAACCTTTAGCAGCACAATAGCAGGCTCTATATCTGGTAATGCCGGTAGTGTAACTAACGGTGTTTATACGTCTGATTCCCGCTTAACTGATGCGAGACCTCCAACCGTATTAACCATAGGAGCATCAACTGCAAGTCTTGGGTTAGAAACTATATCAAGTATGGTTGGATACACGCAAGGTATACCTTCTGGGGCTATTGTCGGCACTACTAGTTTAAGTGATGGTGCATTGTATGCCAATTCTTACAGTACGTTATGGAGACACCAAATAATAGGCGATTACAGAACAGGGCGTATAGCGGTTAGGGGTAGAAATAACGGTGTTTGGCAACCTTGGTTAAGCCCCGTTATGTCGGGTGATACGGTGGGGTCGGCTAATAACGTAAACCGAAGCGTAAATGCGGGTACGGGCTTATCTGGTGGAGGAACATTGACATCTAATGTGACTCTCAATGCTATTACTTCGGGTAATGTTTTCCACTTGGCAGCTTCTTCTGGGCGAGTAGTTGCTGATTGTAATGCTGCGGCTTATAGAGAAAGCGGGTTTTATGGATTTAATAACCTCCCTACAAATGGCCCCTCAAGTAAAAGCTACTTAGCGATGATGGTCGCTAGAAATAGCGATGTCGGCTTTCAACTTGCTGGCGGTTTCATACATGACGAATGGTATGCACGAGGTTGGTCAGCTTCGGGTACTTATAGAGCTTGGAAACGCTTTCTACATGACGGTAATGCTTTAGAGATAATTAAAACCATAGATGTGAACGGCTCGGCAGGGATAAATGCGGGCACTTTTGACAGTTTAGGTAGTGGCAGCTTCTTACGGTCTGATGTGACGGACTATATCAACGGACTTCTTTATTTAAGAAACGACATTGTTGTAGAAACTGGATACCGTAATCGTGGTGTTTTTGGAACATACGACCCTGCTAAAACTCAGCACATTTGGTCTATGGGTACCAATTACAGAAATGCAGCCGGAGGTGTAAGAACGTCAGGTTCTTCGGGTGAACGAATAGGTTCTCCTTTTGGCAACATGTATGGCGCATCTTATTATCATCCTAGTAACGGAGAAGGAACGTTAGCCAACGGTCATCAATTCGTTTGGTGTGAAAATGGTGTACCTAAAGTTGCTTTAGGCCAAAACATATGGACGGCGGGTGACATCACCGCTTTAGGTGACATTTATGGTGTAGAAGTTACCGAAACCTCAGCATTAAAGTACAAAAACATTAGCCATCGTGTTGGTATAGATGAGTCATTAAGGCGAGTAGTTGCACTCGGTAAAAAAGGTGTCGCTGTTGGTAGCTATAAAGATGATAAGACCAATACGTTAAAGCTCCACTTTATTGCTGATGAAGCCGAAGAAGACTTCAAAGAAGCGGTCAAATACAAAGACGGTGAAGTCGACGGTCTTAGCTACACTCGTATGCTTCCAGACGCTTACGCAGCCATAGCAAAGCAGCAAGAAATTATTGAAAGGCTAATGGCGCGTGTTGAGATGTTGGAGGCTAAATTAAATGGCTAATTACAATGTTACAATCGATGCTGTAGATTTTGGCGGCGGCCCTCAATTGTTTGTTCAAAGCCCAGATGGAGGATTATCTTCGAATGATCGCCTCGTAGTAGCCCCTAACGATACGGTTAAGTTCACTAACCAATATAGCAGCAATGCGACTATCAGTGGGCAGGGTACAGCCAGATTTAACACAAATAATCTGTTAGCCGCTGCAAACAGCTTTGGCACGTTGACGGTTAATTCAGGAGCTACCAGTGGCACAAACAACGCTACGATATTTTTAGCAGGTCAATCGTTCGCTTTCTATTTTGAAGTTGTGTCAAGCATCGACCTAACCCCAGACGCTTACGATATGGGGCAACCTGCGAGGTCAGTGGAGCCTAGTTCAACTGTCTATTTTGCAGCGTTTGTTGTGAGAGGAATATCACAATCGGTAGGTATCACTTCTAACAATTGTGAGTTTCAGAAAAGCGGTACTGGAAGTTGGCTAACAAACTCGTCAGTGTTACCTAATCAGCAAATTCAGGTTAGAGCTACTGCTCCGTCAGGTTTTGCTGAAACACTACCGTTAAGCATGAGCATTGGGGGTGTTAACGATACCAACAACCTGATAACAAAGAACAACCCTGCCGATGGTATGCGTTTGTATTTTCCTAAAACTCAACCACCTGTCAGTTTGAAAGATGTGACTCAGCATTTTGCCGCACCTATCACAGCACCAGAAACAGATCGTGTCATGTCACACTTTAGGCGTGGCGGCGATCACGTTCCTAATATCCCTGAGAATTCGCAAGTTGCGGATATGAATCAGAACAACGATTTAAAATTGGGGCAGTTTTTAACCGGCACAGCAACGCTATTTACATTTGAATCTTACCCTCAAAATAAGTTTCAGAGTGTTAGCACCAGTGTAGGAACGCGCAATTTGAGTTTGAACTGGTCGGCAGAAACAGATTGGCTTCTGGGCTACAGTCCTCTGACTAAATACAACGTTGAATATAAGTTCACGCATACCCCAGACATAAACCTATTTAATGAGCCAGTTACTTTTAGTAGTAGTGGCCCATCAACAGGCTCTTATAGCTCAAGTAACTTTAGAGTCTCAATCACAGCGTCGGCACCACCGGATAAGTACCGCTATTTTACGGGAAAAATCACGATGTACATGCGCTCTTTAATCAGTCCTTACCCTGTTTTAACCGCTGAATTTGAATACGCCCTGCAATTTGAAGGCGCATTGGAACAAGCTAATTAATTTACAACTAACCACAATCTGGAGATACACATGGCTTTATTAAAAAATATACCGTTCACAGACCCACAAGGCATGGAGTTTGCCGCTGCAACGTTTGGCGTTTCTTATGCGTCACGTAACACAACTGAAAACGTGGATTTAAACCGTAACATGGCAGACATGGAGAGCATGAATCAAAATGTTTTCAGCCAAGTTAACGTCAACGTTCAATTTTATTATTGGGCAGATGAAGCAAAACGTTTGGAAGGTAAGAGCCCTTACATTCTAGCAAATATGAATGATGGCACAGCCCCCCCGACGATGAGCTTTAATTTTGTCGTTGAAGGTGTTGAGTATGAAGGTATGTCTCTTGAAGAACAGTGCTTGCACTATCTACAAACAGTCATCTTAGCTTAATAAATTAGGAGTCCCCTTATGAAGTATTTAAAAGCGTATTTAGTCGTAATAATGTTAATTCTGATGTGGGGGACTCGTATTTTTAATGAATGGGTCTCTATGATTTTTTGTGTGCTATTCGACATCTCAGATGCGAAGGAAAGAAAAACTCGAGACCCAGAAACCGGTTGGCTTCACAGTAAATTATTAGCCCAAGACGTCAACGTCAACGTCGACTGTGGCGGGTATTTTAGAACAACTATTTCCAGTGAGCTGGGGGAGTTAAAGCTAAAAGGGAGTGAGGTTGGAACCATCGTGGCTGAGATTGTAGATTGGTTTTTCTGGAAACTTTTCAAACAAGCGAACCACTGCGTAGGGGCTATCGAGCCAAATGACCGGCATATCTTTAATCCTTTGAGGATGGTTATTGGCTTTTTTATATTTATGTCCGTTAATATAGCTAAATATGCGGCAATTTATTTATTGCTTACGGAGATTTTATGGGTACTCACATAACCAAACGCGGCAATCTGTGTGAGATACTTTATACAAACGCCGAGCTAAGACTTTTTACCGGCGATAAAGAACATAGATTGTTCCAATGCTCGTTGAGTGTGGATGGTACGCACGCACATGTAACCCTCGGGGCAACCTTTGACACCTCAGGCGTCGGCGTCTTCTTTGACGTTGAACAAGGTTTGTTAGCTGAAGGATTTTCTTCTGTCTCTTTTGAACGAGAAAAGGGCGGGGAAGTTAAACACCACACTTTAAAACAAAGAGATTGATAAAATGAACTTACAAGATTTCGCTACACTAGCAGATGCACAGGCTCACTTTGAAACTACTTACCGTAAAATTGGCGGTAATGAAGCGAGTCAGATTTTAGCCAAGACCAGTGCGTTAGATAGCATTGAAGCAAACACTGAGAATCTTCAACAAGTAGAAGTGACAGCGGGTGATCCTACAACAGTCGGTGCATTATGCCGTACTGTTATTCGTACTCTCAATGGCGGTCAGTTTGCTACTGACCCAAACACTGAGGACGGTGCAGTTAATCGCGGCTCAAGCTCAATACTAGTTGCCTTCGGTGTATTGACTCAAGCACAGATGGATGGCTTCTATTCTAAAGCTGAAACGGTCACATTCCCATTCAAGAACAAGACTGAGTATGATTTTAAGGTCGCTAAGAACACGATAACCAAAGTGCCGTTGAGACAAACAGCGAACGGTGATTGCGCAGTGATGGAAGTATCAACAAGCTGTGACAACCACGCACCGAGAGTAACGATTGCTAACGGCACACGCATTGGATATTTCTACAATGTTGCCGCTGTTGGTTTCTACTCGTTCACTATTCCTAATGAGTATCGCGGTCAAGATTTGTTTGTGGATGATGCTTATGGTGTGGTTGCTTAACTGTGGCTTATTATTTACTGCGTCAACCTGACCAGCTAGTTACATTCCCATCACTAGCTTGGACTAGCAATGTTTGGGCAATAGAGTTTGATATAAGGATTGATGCAACATTTACAACTGGTGAATATTTAATTTCCAGCTCATCTGGAGATGTTAGCACTCAAATTACATTCCAGAATGGAGGTAACACCTTAAGGTTACGCGCTGTAGGTACAGCGTTAACAAACTATGATTTTAATGTAACCACTATAGATTTATCAATCAGGCATAAATTTAAAATAGAATCAGACGGCTCAGATTTATCACTAATTGTAGATGGGATTCCGCTTGAAACAAAAGCAGGCGATGCTATTCAGCCGCCTAACGCGCTTGTTGGGCTTTTTTCTACTTTTAGAGATAGACCTGACGCTAATTTAGAACTTTATGGTATTAGTTTTTCTGGTGGGTTCGCCTCTCAGCGTAACTACAACCCATCAAGCTCAAGTGGTACAGGAAGTGTATTGCCTGATGCTCTTAATGCATCTAATGACGGAACACTTGTAAACTTCGATCCACTTACCGCTTGGGTAGAATACTTCACCGCAATAGACCCTACGTTTTGGCAAAAGAAAGTTGAGATAAAAACCAAGAACACAATACCGAGTATTGCCGATCCGTTTGTGTCACTCGTTACAGAGGCTAATTTACCTGCTGAAATATGGGATATTGCTGAAAGTGGCGGAGGTGACATACGCGTTTGCCTAAACGAAGACGGTACAGGACGTTTGCCACTTGAAATAGTTAACTTTGATACCGTAAATCAAAAAGCGGTCATGTGGTCTAGGTCACCGAACATTAACCCCGCACAAGGGTTGTGGCTGTTTTACGGTAAAGCGGGTGAGACTCAGCCAGCGGTGACAGATGTTAATGGTAGGAATGCAGTAAACGTTGATTATGCTTCCGCATGGCATCTTAATACTTTAAGTGACAGTGCTGGAAACGCTAATGACTTAACGGTAGTTGGTAGTCCAAGTCTTATAGAGGGTATTGTAGGTAAAAGCTACAAGTTTGCATCGAGTAGTGATTATCTTCACACTGATTATGTAGGTGTTGTTGCAGGTACTTTTAATATGTCGTTTTGGTATCAAAGAGACGGAAGTACTGACTTACCATTAAATGAAGCTGTTCTTGGTATAGCAAATAGCGGTAATGCTTTTGACAACTATGCAATAGTTTTAAATAGAGTAGGTGCGGACTTTAAAGTAGCTCTTTTTGCTAGAAATAGTAATACAGCAGTAATAGACGTTGTGTCGATTCCAAACTTACCTAGTAGCGCTTTAGTCTATATATCGGTCAATCAAGATATAAATGGATCAACGGTTACTGCGATACATAATGGAGTTACGTACTCTGGTACAAGTGCTTTAAAACTACAAGGTTCTGGATTTAACAAACTCTCATTTAATAGGCTTATGGATAGTTCTCCTATTAGTGGGGGTAATGTAATAATAGATGAACCTAGATTAACTAATAACAATATTAGCAGGCCTACAGCTTATATAGAAACGGAATACGCGAACCAATCAGACCCCGCGACATTCTGGGAAACAGGTGTGCCGCAGAGTACGGTAAGTGGCCCAGCCAACGTCGTAATCGACTTTGAGATTGCCACCAGTGAAGTAAAAACCACTTACACTTCGGTAGCTGCAGCCGTGGCTTTAGCGTTAAACGCTAAAATATCCGAAGTTAAGAACGAGGCACAAACATTATCTTTGTCTGGTGCGATTGACCTTGATCTAAGCGCCTCTGAAGTTATTATTTCAGCGGCAGCGTTCAGTGTCGGCTTAAATTTCTCAATCAACACCACGCCAACAGAGCAAGTTACAGGTGTACAAGCCTTAACCCTTGCCAGTCAAATAGCTACAGTTTCCTCTGAGTCTGAAATTATTTTCCAGACAACCTCGCTGACACTGGGTAATCAAATCGTTACCCAATCGAGCGAGGCCGAAGTATTAATTGAATACCAAGGCATTGTATTAGACTCTGAGCTTGACCTTGCTATCTCAGCGGCTGAGGTGCTAATCGAAGCACAGGACGTGCAGGTTAGTTCTCGTCAGTTGTTTAACAGCGTCGACGTTGAAACGGTAATCGAGGTTCCTAGCTTCCAAATAACCTCAAACCAGTTCTTCAATAGCTCTACCGTACAAACCTTATTCGAAATCGGCCAAGTATCTTTGACTCAGGATGCGACATTCAGCACCTTACCTTCTGAAATAATAGTCGGCACCCAAGCAGCCACACTACAGAATATCATCCTTGTGGATGTTCCCTCTCTGCAAATACGGACAGAGACACAAAGCCTTGACCTTAGTCAAAGTCTATCGTTAACAACTTCACCATTAGAAATTTTAAATGAGGCTATTACCGGTAATTTAGATGGGGTTGATAAGTTTATTGCCAGCGTTGTTGAGCAGCTGAATGAAACGCAGACCGCAACCGCAAACAGTGACTTGCATTTCTTTGTTGTGAATGCTGAGCAGTTGACGGAGAGTGACGTATTGTCAGCATTGACTGTGCAAGAGTTAGGGGGCGTTGAGACTGAGCAGCACTGCAATTACACTGTCTTAGATTTGTTAGACCAAGCCAACGTTATTGTTGTACGGGTCGAGCAGAATACGGACGTAGAAAGTTTAATCGTTGACCAAACAATCAATTTGGAAACTCCTCAGAGCGAAATCGAGGTTCAGGTTGAGCTTGTTGAGCTGAATCAATTAATTAATTTCGCTACAACGTCAACGGAGCAATTGACCGAATTAACTGGGCTAACCTTACTAGGGGACAGTGAGCTTTCATCGAATCCTACGGAGACAAACACTGCAGTTAATTCCGTTTATGTTTCTAGCTTGCTAAACTTTACGGGCGCAATGACCGAGCAACTATCGACCGTTGATATTATCAGCATCGTTATTAGAAACTTGAACATTGACCCTGAAAATATTATCCCGCTTGGTAGCAACGTTAGATTTAAGCTTACCGAGACAACGGAACAATTTAGATTGACGATGAGGTAAGTAAACTATGGCTAATTTCAGCTCATACCAGTACAAACAAGCTCCTAAGGCTGTCCTTGAGGCCTGTAACGAAATTGGGATCATAAAGAACCCTTTAAAAAGCGACAGTGATGCTCAGCTGCTTGCTAAAGTAATCTGCACAACGGCAATGACCGCCGGTGACGTAGGTTTCACTGCCGAAGGTGATGGCTCAGCCCGTGTTGTAATTAATGCGAAGACAGGCATTGACCCAACAGGTTCAGCGTTAGACAGCGACGATATTTGTTTGTATGTTCGTAACTCCTCTGCAACCCGCTTTGAATTTATTCAAGACATCAACGACAAAACCATTGCTAACGATGACGGCGACACGCTGAACATTCCGCAGTCGGTTCATTATATTCGAGAGCCTTCGGCGATTGTTGTCTAATGATTAAGCGCATCCCAGTTTATCAGGGGGCACTTAGTGTCTCCTCTTTCAAAGTCGAATCCTTCCCAGCGAACAGTCTTAGTTCGTTGAAAGAGTTCGACTTGCTTAAACATGGGATAGTTCGTGTGGTTGCGGAAGCAGGTAATAAGGTTCTCGATTCTGATATTTCCCCAGACTCTATTTGGTTTGACGTGGATACTGTGTTTATAAAATTTGGTGACCTTATGTTGCCAAAAGGTGGGCAGCATGTCCTAACCTTGCTTGTTTATAAATTGAATGAAGACGCTCCTATCCTTGTCTCCTCAGCCTACACCTACACTCAAATAGTGCTTGTCACTATTTAAGGTTAAAGGTCTTTATATGGGTTTTGCAGAAATCATTTCCTTTTTCGGGATTGTTGCAACTGTCCTTACCACAATATCGCTATTCATACTCTCCGGCTTAAAGTCTGATTTTAAACAGACTCAAGACCGAATTGATTCTCTTTCAAAAGAAACAAGCTCAGCCATGACTACCTTGGCAGAAAAGACCAGCGAGTCTCTTAGGTCTTCCTACGAAAAAACCAATGACCGGATTAACGATTCGGATAAAACGAACAGCGCGTTTAGAGAGCGAGTGATTAGTTATTACCCTCAGAAGAATGACGTTGACGTTAAGCTTTCGGCGTTGGAACAGAAAACCGATATGCAAATCAATTCCACCCTGTCAGCTATCGATTTGCGTTTGAATAAACTTGAAGTACATGCAGCAACCACAGAAGAGGGCATCAAAGGTTTAACCACCTTATTACCTCAAATGGTTGAGGCGATGAAAACACTCAACAGCAAAGGCAACTAACATGGATCCACATTTAATTGGCCACATAAATGAAATCATTTCTAAAGAACGTGGTTACGTTAATCATCCTGACGATTTGGGCGGCGAAACTAATTTCGGTATTACTAAGAAGACCGCTGAGAAATTTGGGTACGTTGGTGAAATGGTCGACATGCAGATTGATACTGCTAGGGATATTTACGCTCGTTTTTATTGGGACGAGCCCCGCTTAGATTTAATCCAACAGCATTCAAGCATAATCGCGCTGGAAGTCTTAGACACCGGCGTGAATATCGGTATGCACCGCGCTATTAAATTTCTTCAACGCGCCCTGAATGCATTCAATAAAAAAGGCGAGTGGTATACCGACCTTGTTGTTGACGGTGTGATGGGGGAGAACACGCGTCATGCGCTCAAACTTTATTTTAACCGTCGCAGTCTGCACGGTGAATATGTGCTAAGTAAAGCATTGAATTGTCTTCAAGGTGAGTATTACATTGCTGCAGCTGAGGCCAGAGAAGAAAATGAAAGCTTCGTCTTTGGCTGGATAAAAGACCGAGCATAAGGGGAAGAGTATGTTTCAGGACTTAAAAGATTTACTGGTATTTTTAATTCCACATTTTATTGAAGAGTATGTGGCTTTTGAATATGGTACGGACAAAACATTGTTACTAGATGCTTTCCCTGTTGGGCCCGTAAATATGTTTAAATCCTCAGCACATTATCCTCTTATGGCACGACGTAAATCTATTCTTTGGCTAGGGGTATGTTTCTTTAATACCTTTGGCGAGTTAGAGCCTTATAACCACCAAAAGGGGTGCCAACCATGTGGACGCTAATTTACAGCGGTTTTAAGATGTTGATCGGCGGTTACTTCGATATGAAGAAATCGCAAATGGAATACACTGCCGCTTACAATCGCCAAGAACTTTCGGGGGAGCAGAATTACGACCTGCAAGCTCAGAAGAATGCACAGACATCATGGAAGGATGAAATACTCATGTTGATTTGGTTTGCTCCGATGGTTTTAGGTTGGTGGGATGAAGACGGAAAACGAGTAAGTGCCACTGAATGGGTGGCCTTTGCTAACTCCTTGCCTTACTGGTGGTGGTTTGGGTCGTTTGGGATAATTGCTGCAACGTTCGGTTTACGATGGTATTTCAAACGTCAAAACTTTAAGATGGCCGACATGAAACTCGGGGCGACAAACACCCCAAGTTTAGGTATAAAAAAGGAATAAAGGCCAAAAGTCTTGCTCCCCCAAATTGGCCTCCAGCCCTTTACCAGCTTGATTTTACTCCTGACTTGAAATCAGACGTACGGTCAAACGTACCGGGGGTTCGAATCCCTCGCTATCCGCCACACACAAGGCCTCGACGAAAGTCGGGGCTTTTTTGTTTTCACGAAGGGGAGCAAAAGGGGAGCACTTTTGGGGAGCAATAATTCCCTGCATTATTTATTGCTCCTGTGTGTGAAATCTGAGAGGTTTATCGGGGCTAAGTCACCATCGAGAGCCGGTACGACCGATAATTTCCTATCATATGACTGTGTTTGCCTAAGATTGGTGTGCCCTGCAGCGAATCTTTTATCCTCAAGACTACCTTTCATGTCAGAAACACCCTTCGATTTTAAATCATGGAAGTGTATATTCATTTCTGATGGTGTTTTGAATCCACATTCATCCAGTGAATTAAAACGAGCTATCTCAAATCGCTTTTGAAGCATTCGGATACTCACTTTCTTACCATTCACTTGATGAATGAGATAAATAGAATGCATATTATTTTCTAATGGGAGTTTATGCGCTCTTTTTATTGCATCTCTCAGTCGGTCATTCCATTCTTTTATTTGGCCCACTCCGGTTTTTGACTGTTGGATAAATAAACCTTCTTCAAGCAAGTTTGATTTTCTTAATTCAACTACATCATTAATTCTGGCCATGCAGACATACGCAATTTCCATGGCCACTTTTAATATCGGGTCGGCGTTCTTATAAAGGATGGAGTATTCTTCGTGGGTGATATAACGAGTTCTCGCCTTCTCTGGCAGCTTCTTTATCTGTAGGGCAGGGTTTGTCTTGAGGTAACCGTTCTCTTTCCCGTAGCGGCATACTGAGCCAATGAAGGAGACGTGTCGATTACCTTGGAGGGGGGAGCTTCTTTTCTTTGCCAGTAGATTACGCCACTTAACAATATGTGGCGTCTCTATGCTGTCAGGATTCATGTTGCCAAAGGCCAGTGTGACTTCTTTGGCATACAGAATATAATCTTTTTGGGTTTTGTTAGCGAGGCGACTGAACTCCTCGCTATCAAGGTATTCAAGAATGACTTTCTTGAAGTTGGTATCGCCATCTAATTCACTCAGAACGCGATCATAACTTAGCAGCACGTCTCTTCGTGAGTCACTGGTCGAACATAATCTGTAACGCTTTCCATTTCTCAATGGTCTGTAATAATAAAAATTCCCTTTTGGGGATACCTTGGGCGGAAGCCAGTCAGGTCGTTTCATAGTTAATTTCCACGTAGCTATAGTTAAGTTAAATGAGAAAAATCCGGCTCCTTTTGTTTAGTCTGGGTGGGGAGGTCGTTCCCCAGTAAACTTACCCAAGCTACTTTTAATTTACCGTCTTCTTGCTCCACATAACGGATTCGGTTTTTATCCAGAACCAGTTTTTGTTTTGCGCGGTGTGTTGCGCCAGTTAAAGTTTTCATTTCTTCTGCAGTTAGAAAGCTACATACATTCATCATCGTCAATTCCAAAGGTAGGCGGGGGCACATGCCCCCTTTAATAGTTAAACTTCAATACGGCGACTCGCGTCCAGCTCCTTATGACTGGCTTGAATCACTTGGCCAATTTGTGGCGTGATGCGGTTGATACAATCCCAAGTATAACCGGCTCTGGTATCATCCATTGCTGAATCGATTTCATCCAGCATAACAACCGGTAAGGTTTTATGGGTCAGAATGCGTCCCAGTGCAATTCTAAGCGTTAAGTTGGCTAAGTCTTTGCCTGAGCCAGATAACGTCCTTAGAGACTGTCCGTCGACGTTTACCTCGAAGTCTTGACCAATCTCCACTTCTTGGAATTCACCGCCGGTCATGTCGAACATTAACTTAGAAGCAACCACGTTCAAGCTCGGAATTAAATGGTTCTGAACTTGGCTCTTAACTGATTTCAACGCCGCCTGAGCATTGGCTAATTCAGATAACTCGGTTTCCTTTTCTGAAATACCACTAAGTTGTGCGTTGTATTCCTTTAAGTCACTCTCATAGCGCGTCCATCTATCAGCGTGCAATTTCAACTCAGCGATATTTGATTGGCAATTTTGTTTGTACGAAACCAGCTCTTCTTTATAGTTCGAGGTCGTTACCAACAAGCCTGAAATATATTTCTGAGCTGTCTCGTAAGCGGCCACACCCTCGTCATATTTTACCAACGCCGCTTTATAATTTGTCAGCTGAGTTTGGTAAGCTGAGAACTGAGCATTGTATTTCGTTTTCTGGCTGGCAATTTGCTTCTTCCAACTATCCAACTGTTCAGCATGAAGGGACAACAGCAAATTCTCTTGCTTGGTATACGTGGCCATCTCATCTTCAAACAATTCTAAGTCCGCCCGAGCTTTACGAATTTGGCTTAAGGCTGTTCTTACGTTGTCCATTCGTTCAGCATCGAACTCAGCTTCAACTTTGTCATGCTCCGCGTTAATCTCTAACTGAGTTTTTAGTTCAGCCCACTTTGAACGGGTAATACTGGGCTCTGTTTTTCTAGTCTTACCTTTTTCTAGCTCAGCAATCTCAGTGTTTAAAAAGAAATGTTCTTTACAGTGTGGGCAATCTACGCCGCTCTGGTCTTTCAACGTTTCAATCTTTAAGTGTAGATTATATTCGTTCCAAGCAGCCTCAAGTTTTTCAACTGTCTCAAACCCTTTTGGGAACTTCACGTCTGGGTTGCGTTTAGCTTCAAGGTCTAACAGTTTGCGTTCCATCGGCTCCAAAATCTGCAGCTGATCAAGAAATTGATTCTCAATAGCTATCGCTTGCTGAACAGTCGAGGGCATCCCTTGTTTAATCTCCAAAGGCTCCGGCTTCTTAACGCTTTGATTGCCCAGCTTCTTAGGCTCATCCGCGTAAATAGGCTCTGAAGGCTCAGTCGGGGCGAATGGCTCACTAGGCTTCTGAACCGATTGAGCTTCATTAAATTTAGTTAATAACGCTTCTGTTCCCGCTAAAGATTTTTCCCACTTAGTAACATCACCCTCGACGCTACACTCGGGTTTTTGAGGTTGAACTAACGTGCCCTTTACGGCATTAACTTCAGCACTGAGTGTCTTCCATTCGTTGTTCAACTCTTTAGATAGACCGTCCATTTGAGTAAGGCCAGCCACAGAATCAATCATCGCTTTACGCTCAGTCGGACGCATGTTGGCTAGGGCTTGGATATCGCCTTGGGCACACCAGTGAGCAATTCTAAAGACGTTGTAGTCTTGGCCCAGTGTTCTGGTCACCCACTGATTAACCGGCGTATTACCGCTGACAATCGTTTCACCTTTCAAGATGACTTTCGCATTTGATTTGGTGCGGTTTATTTCGTAGGTGACTTCTTTGATCGTAACTGTCATATCGCAGCTGATTTTCTTGTAGTCAGCGGCAGCTCCTCGCAACGCTTTGGCGCCGAAGAAAGCAAAGGCAATCATTTCAAATGTCATGGATTTACCTTTACCGTTTTTACCGGTAATTAAAGTAGAGCCATTTTCCAGCGTCAGTTCTTGGCTTAGGCCTTTGCCGTTTGAAAAGCCTATGTCGTATTTTAATAGTGAAATCATTTATTCAGCCTCATTAACTGATAAGAAGCGAGTCCATAACTTAGACGTTGTTTCGTCTGAGACTTTAAAGTCGCTCATTGTATTTTTAAATATTGATTCAAGGTTGAAGCTCTCGATATCGACGTCGATATTTTCCTGTTCATCCTTCTGCATTCTCTTTACTCGATAGCTAAGGCAATCGATGTCCGCCAGCGGCACTTCGTCAGGGCCAAGCAGCACTCTCAAGTTAACGTACTTGTAATGCTCTGGATTGGCTGACAGCGTGGCCACAACTTCTGGCAAGCTTTCTGTCCGGTAAAGTTCACCCACCTCGTCTTCAGCGTGGGTGTATGGCTGCATTGAACCGGTGATGTTAATTGTCATACCGTCTAACGGGAATGCCTTGGGTAAATGATAATGCCCTGTGTAAATTCCAGCACACTCTTTGAAGTGCTCGGTAGGTACAAAGTTTTCTTCAGAGCTGCTGCCTTCTTCAAAGGCTAAAATATCCCAGTGGCCATAAACGTAACCGCCTTTAGTTGGGGGGTGCAGCTCAACCATTTCTTTGGCATGAATGAACGGGTGCCAAGGGTATAGAGTGTGCTCCTGTCCTAGCGAAATCACATGCAAAGGTTCTTCTGATATGACATTCACGCCGTCAACGTCTTCAAGCAACGCTTCAAAAACGTCAAAGCTTGATTTAAAAGATGAATCACGGCTGGCGTCGTGGTTACCTCGAATGATGTAATACTCAATATTCGGGTTTCTCGCGGCGGCATCACGGTATGCTTGGGCAGCAAACAAAATAACTTCTTCAGGCACACGGAACTTATCAAATAAGTCACCCATGCAAATGTGATCAGTGATTGTGTCGTCGATAGGTTCAAGCTCTTCAAGGAACTGTTTACGAACCATCTCCTCGCGTTCGCCAAGTCTTTCTCTTGGAACGTGTGAATTGAATTTCTTGCCTAAATGGGGGTCGCCTAAAAGCTGAACTCCTTTAGGGGTTTCAAAGTGTTTAATTTTCATCGTCAATTTCCTGTGGTGTTTTTATGTAAAATCGTTATTTATTCTGAAGGGTACTAAGTCGGGCTGATTCATTGAGCGTTTTTCATGCCTAATGATTTCTTTTGCCGGAACCATAAACCATTCGTCTAGTTCTCTAAAATGAATAAAGAAGAAATATAATCCTCCTGTTTGGACTACTTTAAATGCTGTCCTCCATTGTTCTTTGGTGATACTTGAGAAGGGGAAGCTTCTCTTGGTGGCCACACTCTTTACCTCGGCAAAGAATAAGCTACCACTAAGACTCACAATATAATCTGAAGGCTTAGCATCTACCGCTTTGTTTGGGCTGTTACTGCCGCCTTTATAATTAATATCGGCGTAGTCTTCGAATCGATAGACAAAAGCATTTCGTTCAGTCATACGGTCTTCAAAAATGAGTTCTGAGTCTTTGCCTGTGTTAAAGGTCTTTTCAGGTCGTGCCATCGTCAATTTCCTAATTGTGGGGTCTACTTCTTAACTGCTAGTTTACCCCTGTTTGGTATTTGATTTCTAGCCCCATTATTCACAACTATTCGGTTGTTCTTTTTTCGGGACTTTCTAAGATCCATTAAATACCCTGAATGCACTTTAACCATCTTGTCTCGGGCATAGGCAGCCTCCTTCTCAGTAACTTTACCGTCAGGGCGACCGTATAGGTTCCAACGATTATCCCCAGCCTTAATCGACTTCAAATAGTTAATTGAGGTCGTGTAAAAACCAATGGCAGCATAAAGGTCTTTGGAGCTGATTATTTTAGGGGAGATAACATTTCTTATCTGAAGATAAATCTTTGTTGCAAACGGTTTGTCTCGTTTGAACTTGTATTCGTTCTCTCTTAAGTAGCGTGAGACCCAAATCCATCTGTAATGGTCTGATTTGAAGTGGAGTCTCTTTTTGTGAGGGTAATGATAAACCCCCGCCGATAAGTAAATCTTATCCTCGTCAATTTCCGTCATAATTTTTCCCGAATTATTTATTATTTTTTATTATAATTATTTATTTTTAGAATGAAAGCCCTCAGGCTCTCATTTTCATACTTAGTCGCTGTCTTAACTCTAAGCCCTCAAATAAATCACGTTGATATTCGTAAGGCATTCTCTCAACAAAGGCGTGCATTGCAGCTGCCTTCGCATTTCCAGCTAACCGATGATAGTAATAGCTCTCAATAGCCACGGGTATTTCTTCCCGTTGGTTATACATGCCTGAGGTCGATGCTGCCCTAGCTCGGCGGAGGTCTGTATTCAATTCAATAAGTCTGACCTCGCATAATTTATGAGAGGTTACTCTCATACCATTCACTCTGCTACGCTTTCTTTCAAACTTAAGACCAATCGAGCCCAAGACCTTAGATATAAATTGTTTCTTTTCTTCAGGGTCTTGTGTGCTCGGTACCTTCATATGGTGCAAGTAATCCATTTCACGCTGGCATATGCCTAACGCCCTAAACGCGTTCTTTTGTACCTTCTCATCGATGTCGCGCCCGTCATAGCTCAGCTGGCCGTTTAGAATAATAACCCCTAACTCAGCTAAGAAGTCCTTTAGCATCGTGTAGTGTTCGGCATAGGCCGTTTTATCCTTGTCCGCTCGAAGGTCATCTATTCGGTTCAAAGCATCGGTAAATCTAAGATGATTAATGTCTGCTCCTAGGATCAAAGACTTTCTTCTCGCAGCAATTCTTTGAGTCGAGGACAATAACAAATCGGCAAACTCTTCACCGTCTTCCTCAAAGCCAAAGGTATGGGCAAGACGCTTCTTAGTTACCCGTCTGGTCTCATCCGCACTTAGGTTCACACCAATATTCAATAAATGATATTCCTCATCATCAATCAAAGGCGTGGCCACCATCTCCTCACGTTCTTTTCGAGTAAGCTCTTCCGCTAACTGGCGAATTTGTTTATTGGCAAATCTACCGGTACCTGTGTCGAGGTCATACAATTTGTTAATCGTGTAACCTTCGTTCTCAAGCTGCGTTAGCAAGTTTTCACCAAATTCATTTTTGTTATTGTTCTCAATAACCGTAAGGGCCACGTACCAGCTGTTCCAACCAAAGTCGTTATAAGTAATCGACTTTGTTACAAGGTCGTATTCCGCCACGTTCGAGAAATGCATCTGATTATCTAAGGTCATCTTTTTACCGTTGATGTCCCGAGCTAAAATCTCAATAGGCGTTGTCGGATATTGCTGAACGTTGTCCTGAATGCACAAGTGAATCTTTGTGCATTCTCTTACTCGGGACATATGCTGAGCACAATCCGAGGGTAAGTTACCCGAGCGTTTGCTGAAGTAGCCAAAAGTTTCAGCAAAGAAACTTTGTCCGTCCGTAGCATCAATCGAGTGGCCTGTCCCCATCGAGGGTGAACTTAATAAAATGTCATCGTGTCTCAACTCAGTGTTGATAGCCTTTACAAACGTTTGCACTTCTTCATTCTGAGAATTGTGGCTGGTTATCGTAATGATACGGCGACCGGCAACCTCAGTGATGAAATGCTCTTCAGCAATAATCGGGTCACCCCCAAATTTCTTTATCAACAAACTGGCTTTCTTAAGCACATCCTTACGCGTGTTACTCGCATAGAAGGTACCTTGGCCTTGCTCGTAAACCACTTCAAGTAGCTTATTCGTGAAGGCGTTGACGTCTGCTTTTTCATCATTGTTCTTGTAAAGCTCAATCCCGCTGCCTTTCTCTTTTGCCGGTTTAAAATTATTCTCTACAAGGTGCATTGCTTTTTCTTTATCGAGGATCCCAAACTTCGGGTTGTACATTAGTTCAATCATCTCCTCGTTTAAATCTGCATCCATCAAAACAACTTTGTTGGCCATCTGGCAAAGGTTTCTCAATGTTCTTACTGTCGCCGCTGGGAACTCAACAACCGGCGACTTTAACGCTCTAAGTAACTGACACGCTTCATCAATAATTATGATGTTATATTGCGTGCCTTCGATTCGTCTTAAGCTAGGCAAACATATTGAAAGGCGAGGGCACATTCTCAAGTTTCTACCTTCAACCTCATTGTAATCCTCAAGATTGAAGACTTTAGCCGTTGTCTTAGCCAGTGAAATAAGGTGGCTGATTGACAATACTCTGCCCTCCGTAGCCTTGATTTGCTTGGCCAACGAATAAGTTTTACCGGTTCCTTTACTCGACTTCACAAAGGTGTAACCCGAGCGCAACGTAATCTCTGGTAAGTATTGCTGTTCAAGTATGTACGGCTTTTCAAACAAGTGACCTAAGCTTGACGGTGCAGCTGGCGGTTTTTCTTGATGATGTGATATCGACTTTCTTAAAACGAATTGGCGACCACCTTCAACGAAAGAGTTAATCACTGGGTTAGTGTTACCCCACTTATCGAAGTTGGCATAAAACTTAGCCTTAGATGCGCCTTTCTCCGGTCTGAAGGGGTCTACACAAGACGCTTTGTCAAACTCTAACGGGTTTAACGCTGCGTACATAACCGTGGCGACTCTACCATCTTCAAACTCTAAGTGATCACTTGGATGAAGGATGAAGCTCTCACGTCCTAAAACAATCTTACGCGCTGTCTCTTCATCAATCCTGTCTTTGGTATAGTGCCTCTCATGCACAATACGCTTTATATTAATCTCTCTCAGCTTCTCTAAGCGGTTTAAAAGCTTAGGGCAAGTCTTGGCATCGTTTTGAACTTCTTTAAGCTCACGGAGGCGCTGGTCGTCAACCGTTGATAGCTTCTTTGTATCCAGAACTTCGTGGGCCTTGCCGTAATACTCAGGCATCGGACGCTTTTGATAAAAGTCCTCGTTCTCAGGGATGAATGCCCCCGCTTCGAAACACAATCTTTCCGGTTGGAATACTGAGGTATCAAAAGGAACGCGTAGCATCTTGCTTCCGTTTCTTGATAACTTTATATGACCCAGCCCTGCAAGCCAGCAACGCTTTTCTAACGCATCCGAGAAGCGTTTAATATCGCGTGCATCTTTTACTTGGAAATAAATATGGAAGCCTCTAGGCTCGGCAATACATTCCCCTGAACTCTTCAGATATAAACCACCTGAGGTCGAGAATGTTCTAACGAAAGAGGTGTCGGCTAGTTCTAATTCAGGCACTGCTTTGTTGAGTAAACGAATAAACTCTAACGGGCAGTTTATTGGGTTCTTTTCTTGCTCATCGACATCGTAATCCATCATGATGAAACCACGGTGCGATTGCTTCATCGACTTACCTGAGCGAGTCCCATAGGTTCCTGAGTCGTCAACGTGAACAGGGTACTGATAGCCCCTGTTTTCAAATTCATTTACAGACAACACTTCAATTTTTTTGTCTTGATACCCTTCGAAAACACCAAGTGAAAAACACTCATCTGATTCTAGTCCGTTGATGAAGTTGGGTAATTCTTTTAGTGATAGATTGACGGTGTTGGCAATGCCGGAGAACATCTTAGGCGCTTCTGATTTGATCTCGCCGTGAACACGGGTAAGCGTCTTTGTAAGCACACCACTACCGGTTTTAAATACGGTAAGCGGGGCACCCTTATTATTAGTTTTAATCATCGTCATTTTCCAAATTGTTAAGAGAAGGGGGGGAGCTCTCCCCCCTAATCATTTACCTTATAGTCGACTTAGGTCTGCCTCCATGTATTCAATACATTTCAGAACCTTGCCGCTTGGGAAGGTTTTATCACCCAACACAGTCGTTTCTTTCACTTTCACAATAAATAACGCTTCACCCACGGTGTGCTCCGAATGAACAGGGTCGGCAGCGGCTGAAATACCTAGCTCTCGATAGAAGTCTAGTGTTAATCCAACGTTGGCTAGGGTACATATTTTTGAAAGATTGCTTCTGTGTACAATACCCCATGCGTCGAAAAAGTTAAATTTTAAATTCTCGGCAGCACAGAGGAATGTGTCTAAAAGCCCCAGCAGATAAGGGTGTTGCATTTTTAATGTTTCGTAAGTTAGCGAATTTTCTACAAAGTACCCCATGACTACATACGCACTATCAATAATGCCGTCTATCTGCAAAGCTCTCTCGGTGGATGAGAATCCTTCTATCAGCTCTTCGCGCAATAATTCAATGTGAAGCTCGGTGTTATCGTTGTTGGGTTGGTTGCAAGGTAAACCAAAGGCTCCTCTAAACTCAATAATATCCATCCAAAGCTTAGAGAATTTGTCACCATTTAAAACTTTATACATCGTCAATTTCCTAGTTGTTTGTGAGTTCCTAAAGCGGATACCCGTTATTAAGCCTGTCGGCAATTACATCGTTATCGTTTTTCTTTGGCTGAGCTTGTAAAGCCTCAGCCTCAGCGTTCTTCTTTCTTGCCTGTCGGATATCCCACCATGCTGAGACAAATCCCAGCACGATGATCGCTAATCCGTAATACAAGGCATATTCCTCAAGCAAACTTTCGATTTTCATCTCTTATTTCCTCCAGTATTTTTGCAATTAACTCCCGAGTTAAGTAGGTATCAGTATGGGCTCTGTGTGTGTTTGAAGGGACTTCAATTTTCTCCATCTCGCAAGCTACCACAAGCTTTATCCACTTCGCCGAGTTCCGCATGATGTCGTAGAGCTTAGCTCTCTTTGAATACTCTTGCATCGCACAAAAGTAACCATCGAAGTTAAACAGCGGGTCGACAATCTCACCTCTAGCATTGCTGCTTTGTATCAACATGTTGATATCAAACTGAGCATTATAGGCAACGCCTATTTTACCCTGAGCAACATAGCGAACCGCTTGGCTTATGATGTCCCATGTCGGAGCATTCTCGACCATTTCTTCAGTGATGCCATGGATACGCATGGCTCCTTCTTGAATTGGGTTCACCGGCTTAACCAGTGTGTTTAAGAGTAGCTTTCCAGTGTGGCCATCCATCATACAGATTTCACATATCTCAGCCGTTGGGCCAAGTCCCGTGGTCTCTGTATCAAAAACGACGAATTCCTTGTCTAGCAAGTATTCAAAAGGTTGGGGAATTTTTATCACGTTGTTCACCGAGTTCATTGTTAATATTCCTGAGGGCAGGGTGCTTAGGGTTAATTTCCATAACCGCTCTTTCCAATGCCTTATTATAGTTAATTAAATCGCGCACTTGGCTCACTAACTTCGGTTTATCAACAAGTGAACCACAACACCATTCTAACTCAGGAATTTGATTTAGTAATCCTTTTGGGTAATCTTCTGCAATCATCGTCAATCCTTATTCATTAAATAATCGACAACTCTTTGTCTGTGAGCGTCGTCTAGCTTTGTGTCAGCGAGGCTCTCAGGAATATAACCCTCCAAATGTGGAGCTTCGTCTAACTCTATTTGACCAAAGGGCGCTTTCACAGGGTGATAGGGCTCCAAGGTTTTACCAATCGATATTGTACCATCCAGTTTTAATTCTGAGACTAAATCAGGATGATCACACATCGTTTTTAGAATAATTTTTGAGAACTCAACTGCCTGAGTATGATGAACACTGAATATCAATTCATCATGGATAGGCATAATAAAGTTAGCATCCCATTTACCGGTCTCTAATATCTCGTCTAAGCGGATAATAGAGCGTTTGGCTAGGGTTGCACACCCTCCTTGTATCTTTGCGTTTACGCTTTGATTGCCAGCTCTACGTTGTATCTTTTTAGCTATCATGTAGCCGAACTGAGCAAGGCCGCTGTCGTTATATGCGCTCCATTTATTCGTAAACTCAAAAAACCATTCGTTGGTTGCTTCGTATCTAACGCGGCGGTGGCCATCAAAGATATTTACAAACCCGTTGTAACCCACCTCTTCGATAACACCCTTGCGCCAAATCTCAGCCCCTCGGAAAGTTAACCGGTAATTGTCGGTACCTTCCCACATCTCATCGCTTGTCCAGCCCAGCTTCTCCTGAACCGTCATCAATGAACCTGAATACCAGTAGCCGAAGTTTGAAGGCTTACCGGCAGTACCACGCCAAAATTTTAAGACCTGATAATTTTCCAAGTGGTTTTTCTTAACCGGATCAATAAAGACCTTAGGGAAATGCTCACGAAGCTCAAAGATATCCTCCTCGCTTCCTGATTTAATCGAAAGCAAATTCTCTTCAGTGAACTCAGGGTAAAACACTTTCAACGCTGCAGCTGCCGCTCCTAAGTGCAAATCCTCATAGGGGATCTGACCATAAGCTTTTTTAAATGCTGGGTCTAAAGACTCCTCACCAATCAACACTAGCTCTACCTGAGACCAATCGATGGCAACCAACAAGTGCTCATCGTTCTCGGGTAAGAAGAAACCTCGAACGTAGGTTGAGTCCCCCTGCTTAGAGAGCTGCATTGTGTTGGGATTCTCAGCCGCCATTCGTCTGGTGTTCAATAGTGAGCTGATAACCGGATACATTCTTTCTGTCTGTGGGTCAGTCAGCTGTCGATACGAGGTTACAAATAACTTAATCCGCTGCTCAATCTCAGCAATTCGATTTAACGAAGTGATGATCCTTTTTACCGTCTCAGTCGGGTAGGCTGCAGCAATGCCTTTGGCAAGATTTAAACGCATCTCTTCCGGTAGATTGGTATGCTCTCCGTACCGGTTCCACTCTTTTAGCCAAAGCTCTGGCTCGTTCTTTAATCTATCTGCCGTCTCAAGCATCGTACCGCGTGCTTCACCATCACTTTTTATTTCCCCTTTGATGTAAACGAAAGGCAACATACAAAGGTCGTGTAGCAAGGTACGCATAACCATGTAGTGAGTATAATTACCTCGTTTGTCCAGCTCAGCTTTCTTTAATTTAACATCTTGCTCATATAGCCAAGCTTTGCTCACCGACCCTGAAGTCAACTGACAAAGTTCAAACGCAATTTCTTCATTCTCTAAGTCATCTGAGCTTATATGCTCTAAATCAAAGTAGCTGCAGATATCGTCAACGCCATCGAGGAGGAACTGAATTTTGTTTCGGTAAATTTGGTACTTGTCGTTCGTCTTTCCTAGGTACCACTTAGGGTTCTTCTGGCTTAGTCTCGCTGAAGGCGCACTCATGAAACTTATTTCAGCAATCGCATTGCTTAAGTTCAATAACTCCTGAGCATACATTTTTCTTTCTGAAATATTACGCTTCTCGATATTCTCAAGATTAACTCTCCAGCCCTTTATCCAACTTTTGCCGAAGATCCTAACCATTGGATTTTCTTGAGTGAAGAACGTGTTTAACAACTGAGGGTTAGTATTCTGAACGAACTGCATAAGCCAATCAAAGCAACGTACACACCAGTAAGCATCATCCGCACCGTAATGGAGAATTTCTTCACCGGTAACCTGTCCCATATGAGCACGGCCTAACAATGCGTCTTTGAACGTGGTCTGCTCATATCCGAATATTTTTTCACTCATCTCTTTAAGGCCGTAACCGTAGCGAAGGCTTCTAACGTAGCCGTTATAGCTGTGTGCTGCGATAGATTGCTTACCGATGACCATATTCATGACTTGAACCTGTTCGGTCGTCAGAGGCTTTCCTGTGACGTATCCGGCAAAGGTCTTTTTGATGATAGGAAGGACAGCTTTCATGCCACCAAGGTCTGCTTTCTTGAACCGCTCCTTGTCGTACTCGTCAGAGTTATAAGCTGAAACGGCCAGTTGCATGGTATCTACATAGTTCTTGCCGATATCAACGCCGACTGTCTTCATAAGCATGACGAATTCGAATTGATAATTGTGAATGATAAGTAGGCTGTTATCTCGAACCTTCTTTACAAACTCAGCAAAAATTTCTTTTGGGATTCTGTTCTCAACGTCAGCATGAGCAACATTGATATAATAAACGGTTTCATCTCCTCGGAGATAAATAGAACCACCGCAGAGGGTAGTTCGGTTTGTATCGAACACGAGCTTTCTAGGTTTCTTAAATACTTTTGACTTTGGATTCATTTCCATGAATTGGTTCAAACCGTCATGTCTATCCGCATCGTGGGTTTCAATATCTAAACCAACAACTGCGTTTTCGGTAAACTCAATTCGGTCAATCAACTCGCTCAACATGTTAATATTACGCATGTCGATCAGTTGCTCAACAATCCCCGTGAGGGGGTTAATTCTACTAATCATCGTCAACTCCAAAGATTGCCCCCGAAGGGGCGTAAATACTAAGCGGTGGCCATACTCGGAATATCTTTGTCGATGGCTAAGACATCTAGTATTTTTTGAGCCGCTGCCATATTGCCGTCACCCAGCTTCATTGCTTGGCTTAGCTTGGCACCGTCAATCCAAAGGAACCCAACAATGTCCCAGTACTTCTTCAGCAGGTCACGACTACCAATAAAGTTCTTGACCATTGCTGGGGTGAAACCTATTTGCTCTTTTACT
>Ga0115551_1000046_pt1 | contig 88370 bp, 71 predicted proteins | sample COGITO_mtgs_1103_FD_87179 | JGI IMG/M metagenome (GOLD analysis project Ga0115551, IMG submission 87179) | Pelagic marine microbial communities from North Sea - COGITO_mtgs_110321 | ecosystem: Environmental > Aquatic > Marine > Epipelagic | place: Germany:Helgoland, sampling site Kabeltonne... | reverse complement strand
TGACTCAGATGCATTACGTGTGGGAGATTTTGTAGTCGCTATTGGCAACCCTTTTGGTCTTGGGCAGACTGTTACATCAGGGATCGTAAGTGCGCTAGGTCGTAGTGGCTTAGGCATCGAAGGCTATGAAGATTTTATTCAAACGGATGCCTCAATTAATCCAGGTAATTCAGGTGGTGCTTTAGTTAATCTTCGTGGTGAGTTAGTTGGTATTAATACTGCTATTTTTTCGCAAAGTGGCGGTAATATCGGAATAGGTTTCGCTATACCAATAAATCTTGCTCTGCAGATCACAGAACAGCTGCTTGAGACAGGCGAAGTTAAACGCGGTTTCCTAGGAGTTAGTCTGCAAGATATAAGTCCAGCTCTTGCAGAAGCCTTCGGTTTGGAACAACAAAGTGGAGCAATCATTAACGAAGTATTAGATAGCTCTCCGGCGAGTAAAGCTGGTTTGAAGATTGGTGATATTGTTATTTCTATAGATGGTAAAAAAATTCTTAATTCAAATGATGTAGCAAATCGTATTGGTTTGTTACCGGTAGGTGAAATAATAAAATTTAAAGTGTTACGAAATGGCAAACAATTAGAATTTATTGTAACGGTTGATGAAAGAACTCAAATCAGTACAGAACCAAAATCTATTAATGAATTATTAGAAGGTGTTTCAGTTGGTGATATTCAACAAGATAGTTCTTATTATGGAAAAGTTGAAGGAGTAATTGTTGCAAACGTGGCACGGGGGAGTATTGCTTGGCGAGGTGGCTTAAGAGCAGGAGATGTAATTACGTCTGTTAATAAGAGCCCAGTTAAAACGTTACAAGCTTTTTTGAAAGCTGTAGATAGAAAAGAAGATTCGCTTTTATTTCTGATTTTTAGAGGTAATGCAGCAGCTTTTATTGTACTTAGGAAATAAACTATATTAACAAGAGCTCTCTATAGTTTTTTCGATTAATGACAGGTGTTGCTTTCGATATTATACAAATTTTAATGATGTAGATTGCGAAATTTTAAAGTTCTAGAACTATTTAAATCTATTTGTAGGCATAATTGTAAAATTCATATTGATGCCGTTCAAATAATACAACCATTGATTTTTTGGACTTTTATTGCCGGGTTTATTTGGCAATACCTCAATTTAAATTTGATATGTTCTCGGGCAAGACGAATTCAGATGAACTGTTAATGTGATGGCAAATAATATGATCTAAGAGTTCCACATCAACATATGACTTATTATAAGCGTAGCCATATGTAGTCTTAAATGTATTCTTAGCTTCGCCGAGGTGATTTGTTACTAATGAGGCACCAGTGAAGACATTGTCTATAGTATAGGAGTGAGTCGTGATTATTGTCCTTATCCCTGCGCTGAGTGCCGCTGTATTTCCATTTTGAGTATCTTCAATTGCAACGCAGCTCTCTGGTTTTAGTCCAAGACCTGCAAGAGCGTATTGATAAGCAATGGGCGAAGGTTTTTTGTCTGGGACGTTGTCACTACTAATAATAGTATTGAATATTTCTTTTGGGTCAATATCTAAAGTGCTGTTGATTAGTGTTTTCAAGTTGGCCAAACATGAGCTGGTTGCTATGCCTAGTTTTAACCCTTTGTCCTGTGCTTCATTGATTAATCTTTTAATACCAGGACGAAGTTGAATATGGCCATTTGAAAGCATTTTACGATAGTGGTTCGACTTACATTGATGTAATTCTTCAATGAATAAATGAGGATCTATTATTTTACTTTTAAGTTCTTTGTCTTTTTCAAGACAGATTTTAAAACGTTCCTTACCTCCTGAAATAAAAAGCAACCTGTAATAATCTGTCTTTGACCAGTGCCAATTAAGGTTAAACTCATGAAATGCCTCATTGAAAGCTTGGCGATGAAGTTCCTCAGTATCTGCCATGGTACCGTCTACATCAAAGATAATGCCTTTTAGTTTCATCAAGTTCCGGATAAAAACATGAATATACTTTTAGTATTCACAATTAACTGTTGATTATAAACAATAAATTTATTGAAGCAATGAGATTTTGGAACATTCTATCAACAATTAGATGTAATTATTTAATCTTATGATTTCATCAGGTAAGGTGGTCGATGTCTAAAATTAATAGCAACTTCAATATGAAAATTCTTATCACTTAGCTAAAGGTATGATTGAATTATTAATAAACGATTATTTGAAACAGATGGTAGTTCTGGGATGTGTCTCGGGATTAGTCATCATGTGGTTAATTTATCGAAACAAGCTGCTCAAGTCATCTAATAATGAGTTACAACTTAAACTAGCAGTAGCAAAAGAACGTATTGAGCATAAAGATAGTCGAATAGAGGATAAAGATTATGAGATAGAGAAACTTAACAAGATCATTCAGGAACGTGAAAATTCGAATAAAAATCTGCAGAAAGATATCGAGAATAAAAAAGTGTCAATTGCAGAGCTGAATACAAAACTTGATGAAGAAAAAAAAGCAGCACAAGAAAAACTGATCTTGTTAGAACAAGCTGAAAACAGGATGACGAATGCCTTTGAAAATTTATCTAATACGATACTTGAAGAAAAAACCAAAAAATTTACTGATCAAAACAAATTAAATATTGGTGAGGTATTGAATCCTTTGCGAGAACAATTGGGTAATTTTCGCAAAAAAATTGAAGATGTTTATGATAAAGAAACGAAAGATAGAATGTCTTTATATCATGAAATAACTAACTTGAAATCACTCAATGAAAAAATGAGTAAAGATGCAATAAATCTTACAAACGCACTAAAAGGAGATACAAAAAAACAAGGTGATTGGGGGGAAGTCATTCTAGAGAGAGTACTTGAGGATTCAGGCCTAAAGAAGGATCGTGAATATGAAGCACAGGGTACCTACAAAGATGAAAACGGGAACTTCTTTCGTCCAGATTTCGTCGTGCATTTACCAAATGGAAGAGATGTTATTATTGACTCTAAGGTGTCGTTAACTGCATATGATCGTTATTATTCATCTGATATGGAATTGGATAAATCACAGGCTTTAAAAGAGCATATAGCTTCAATTAGAAGGCATATCAATGAGTTAAAAGATAAAAGTTATGATGAATTAGTTGGTGTTAACTCATTGGATATAGTATTGATGTTCGTTGCCATAGAACCCGCGTTAATGTTGGCGTTTGAAAATGATAGGAACTTGTTTCAGGATGCCTTCAAACATAGAATATTTTTAGTGAGCCCGTCGACATTAACGATGAATTTACAAGTTATTGAAAATATGTGGCGTTATGAATATCAAAATAAAAATGCACAGGAGATAGCAAAACGAGCTAGTGACTTATATGACAAGTTTACTGGTTTTGTTGAAGCATTAGAGGCCATTGGTGACAAACTAGACAAGGCACAAGAATCTTACCAACTGGCTCATAATCGTTTGACTGATGGGAAAGGAAACCTTATCTCCAGATTAGAAGCTATTCGTAAACTCGGCAATTTGAAAACGAAACAATTGATTCCAGATGAGCTTGTCAATAAAGTATTGCCCGAACATAGTGATTCTAATTTTTAAATAAAAGTTGAGTGTTTTTAACATTTTTTTAACGTCTAAGTATTGCCCACCATCGATAAAAATTTAGCAGGCTTGCAAGAGATGCTGAAATATATGTAAGTGCAGCGGCAGAAAGTATTTTTCTCGCAATAGGCATTGCTGAATCAGGGATATAATTTCCTTCACTTAAAATAGGTAAGGCACGATTGAAGCTAGCATCGAATTCAACGGGCAAAGTAAAGAGGTGCAGAATTATGGGCAAGCACATAATAGTTAAACCTGCCAGTAATATAATGAAGCTGATTATTGGCACTTTTACCAAAATGAAAGTGAATGGTAAGCTGACTAAAATGACAGAAGCAATTTTCTCAGCGACGGCCGCTATCTTTGCTAACCGCGTTCTCAAAAGCAACGGTTTATAATTTGTATGGTGCTGCAATGCATGACCGAACTCATGTGTTGCGATTGTTGCAGCGGCTAATGATTTTCCATCATAATGAGTTTCAGAAATTCGAATTGTTTTCGATTCGGGATCGTAGTGGTCATTGCCATTATCAGTTTTTTCAACAGAAACGTCTTCCAATGCAAATCGATTGACAAGATGATGGGCAAGTTCTCCACCCGTTCCTGGTAGTTCATCTATTGCTTGACTATATTTTTTTATTACTCTCTTTACCCAAAATTGGGGTAGAAAAATAATTATAACTAATATTAGTAAGACAATTACTGGCAGCATGGTCGGGTCATGATATTATTTATTATTAATCCTTCGTTTTCTAGACATAGCGATAACTTTATAGTCGATAGTACATAATAAGTAATAACGCATGCAGACTCCATTAAAAAAATATAAAAACGATCTTGGTTTGAAAGGATTTAGTATCGATCCCTCTCAGGAAAGAGCAGTTATGTATCTGCAAAAATTATATGACGAGCTGTGTGATTTATCACGGGAAGATGATGGCTTACTTAAAAAAATTAGACTTTGTCTAGGATTAATTTCACCAGAGCCAGTCAAGGGTCTCTATTTTTGGGGCGGTGTCGGTCGTGGTAAAACATACCTGGTTGATTGTTTTTATGAGTGTCTACCATTTCAAAAAAAAATGAGAATCCATTTTCACCGTTTCATGCAAAACGTACATAAAGAACTTAAGTCACTCGGCAACATCGAGAGTCCGCTCCAGATTATTGCTGACCGTCTAGCTATAAAAACACAGGTGTTGTGTTTCGATGAGTTTCATATTGCAGACATAACTGATGCAATGTTGTTGGCCGGTCTACTCGAAGCCTTATTTGAACGAAATGTTGTATTAGTCGCCACCTCGAATCAACATCCCGATCAGCTGTATCAAGGAGGGTTGCAAAGAGAGCGAATTTTACCTGCTATTGAGCTTTTAAAAAAATATACTGATGTCGTTAATGTGGATTCAGGCATTGATTATAGATTGCAATTCCTTGATAGAGCGGAAATATATCATTCACCGCTTGATGGTAATGCAAATATGATGTTAAAAAATGATTTCATTCATATCTGTGCTGGCGTTGGTACAGAAGGGGTTCCGCTTGAAATTGAAGGACGATTTATTGAGACGGTAAGGTGCGGTGATGGAGTTGTTTGGTTTGATTTCATTGATATCTGCGATGGCCCAAGAGGAGTAGCGGATTATATTGCAATTTCTAAACAATATCAGATTGTATTATTAGCAAATATCCCAATTATGGATGACTACGAGAACGATATAGCCAAACGATTTATCGCATTGATTGATGAATTTTATGATCGAAATGTTAAGTTGATAATGACAGCAGCAGCTGAGCCTAAAGCACTTTATCTTGGTGAACGTCTATCAGAATCATTCACACGGACAATTAGCCGATTAGAAGAAATGCGAACACATGACTACTTAGCAAAACAGCACCTTCCTTAAAATATTTATGTTTGATAATAAGATACAATAATAGTTTGACATTTGAACTTAAGTAAACTATATAAACACATAATATATATAGATTATATACTTTAAATCAATTTTCAAAGGGCAAATGAATTGAATAGTAGATTATCAACGCCGGATCAAAGTCTAGAATCAGATATAGTTAGAGTATTAGAACATCGTTACGGAGATGGTTTAATTTACTTACCACAGCATCAGCCTGAAGGTCTATTTAAAATAGCAAAAAGTGAGGGTTTTATTGACTCGGAAGGGTATTTAACTCGTAAGGGAAGAAATTTGATAGCAAAGTATCAATTCACCGATTAATCAACGCTATACAACATCTAGTAGTTATATCTTTCTCTACAAAAACTCTTTGATTAATACTGAATTCAGTTATTATTCATTCGGTAAAAATAGTTGCAGCTTCGTATAACAATTACGAATAAGTGTAGTAAAATCTATTGATTATTACGTTTAAAATAGACGACTATTTATTACATCTGTTAAAACTGTGGAAATACACCAATAATATGTATAAATATGACAATTACGATCAGACAATCGTTGATGAACGTGTAGCTCAATTCCGTGACCAAACTGAACGATTTTTGGCGGGTAAGCTGACCGAGGAAGAGTTTCGTCCCCTAAGGTTAATGAATGGACTCTATGTACAACGATACGCTCCCATGCTGAGAGTCGCAATTCCTTATGGCTTGTTATCAAGCGAGCAATTGAGGATGTTGGCTCATATTTCCAGAAAGTACGATAAAAATTATGCTCATTTTAGTACTCGTCAGAATATTCAATTTAACTGGCCTGCATTAGAAACGGTGCCAGATATATTGGCTGATCTTGCTAGTGTTGAAATGCATGCAATTCAAACCAGTGGCAATGTCATTCGTAATACGACATCAGATCAGTTTGCTGGTATTGCAAAAGATGAGTTGGAAGACCCAAGGCCTTATTGTGAAATAATTAGACAATGGTCTACTTTTCATCCTGAATTTTCATTTTTACCTAGAAAATTTAAGATTGCAGTTTCAGGAGCAACAAGTGATCGTGCTGCTATTAAAGTTCATGATATTGGTCTTAACTTGATAAAAAATGATGCAGGCGAAGTCGGTTTTAATGTGATTGTTGGTGGTGGCTTAGGCCGTACACCGTTTATTGGGGCAGACATCAGACCTTTCCTGGAAAAACAACATTTACTTTCCTACCTTGAAGCGATATTGCGTGTCTATAATCGATTTGGACGAAGAGATAATATATATCGAGCTCGCATCAAGATATTAGTTAATGACCTAGGTAAAGAAGAATTCACTCGACAAGTTGAGGAAGAATGGTCACATATAAAAAGTGGTGTGATGAAACTTGACCAAAAAGAAATTGAACGTGTGCAAAGATACTTTACATCTCCAGAATATGATGACAATGCATCTGATGATACTAGCTTTAACGAGCTAGAAAAATCAGACAAAGGTTTTTCAAATTGGACAAAACGAAATCTATTTGCGCACCGAGTCCCAGGTTATAAAGCGGTAGTAGTTTCTTTAAAAGCTCCAGGTATTGCGCCGGGCGATGCAACCGATGAACAAATGGATCATATTGCTAGCCTTGCAGATCTATATAGTTATGGAGAAGTTGTAGTAACGCATGATCAAAATTTGATTTTACCAAATGTTAAACAAGCAAATTTATTTGCTCTTTGGAAAAAGCTTTCTAAAAAGAATCTAGCTACTGCAAATATAGGTTTGTTAACAGACATGATTTGTTGTCCTGGTCTAGATTTTTGTTCATTAGCAAATGCTGGTTCTATTCCTATAGCCAAACAGATTAATGAAAAATTTGATGATATTGATTATTTACATGATATAGGTGAATTAAAGATAAAAATGTCTGGATGTATGAATGCCTGTGGACACCATCATGTAGGTCATATCGGTATTTTAGGCGTCAAGAAAAAAGACAAAGAATTCTATCAGCTCACACTTGGAGGCTCAGCTGAAAAAGATGCATGTTTGGGCGATCGTCTTGGACCATCTATTGTTAAAGAGGAGGTTGCCAATGTAATTGGTAAGTTGCTTAGTGTTTATGTTGAGAAACGTCAGGACGAAGAACGTTTTTTAGACACTTACCGACGTGTTGGTATTGAACCATTTAAGGAACGTGTTTATCCGAAGACACCAGCTAAAGAAAAAGCTCATGCAAATAATTAAAGATAGAAATATTAGTAATGATGATTGGGTCATCGCACGTGAAATAGATGACGCAGCATTCGTTCCTAAAGATAACACAATTTTTCCATTTTCATATTGGCAGTTGAATAGCGGAGATTTATTAAAACAAAATACTTCACATGCCATTTGGATTGACGGTGATATTGAGACAGAGCAGTTATCTTCTCACCTGAATCATTTATCAATTATTGCACTTGATTTCCCAGCTTTCAAAGATGGTCGTTCCTATAGTCATGCACGAATATTACGTGATCGTTATAATTATGAAGGTGAATTACGTGCTATCGGTAATGTGTTACGTGATCAAATGTTTTTTATGTTACGTTGCGGTATTAATTGCTTTGAAGTCACGGAAGGGAAAAATGCTGAAGACGCACTCAAGAGTTTTAATGATTTCACTGTGCGCTATCAAGCTGCAGCAGATGATGCGGTACCGATTTATAAATTAAGATAGATTAATCTGAATCTTTAAAATAGCGACAAGTTAAGCATGTCACTTTTAACAATTTTACCTGAGTAATTATTGATATATCTTGATGACTGCGTAACAGGTTAATTTTCTATTTGTGCGAGAGTATGTTACACATTGTAAGCCTCGAATTAGTCTAACCTGATGTATAAAAATAAATATCTAAATCAAGAAATCTTTAAAGGTATATTCTAGTATACGGTGACCTCAGAAAGGTATGTCATCATCAAAATCATCAACTTTAGGTGCAGGATTCGTTTTTGATTCTGCCGGAGCATAGTTCTGATCCTGAACAGGTTGAGATTGAGGTGCAGACTCGTAGCTCGCATCCCCACTACTTTTGCTACCAAGCATTTGCATTTCATTTGCGACAATTTCAGTTGTGTAGCGGTCATGACCTTCCTTATCTTGCCATTTGCGAGTTTGCAGGCGACCTTCGACATAAACTTGTGAGCCTTTTCGGAGATACTCACCAACAACTTCTGCAAGACGACCGAAAAAGACAATACGGTGCCATTCAGTTTTTTCTTGTGGTTCACCGCTATTTTTATCTTTCCAAGACTCGGCAGTTGCAAGACTAATGTTTGCCACTGCAGCACCACCTGCGGTGTATCGTATATCTGGATCATTGCCCAGATTACCAACTAGAATGACTTTATTTACACCGCGTGCCATATTGATGCTCTCCTAAAAAATTAATTATTATACTATTTTTAACTAAATTATTTAATATCTATGAGAGCCTTACATATCTTCATAGAAATATTCTCGCTTTAAAGCATATTTTCTTCATATCTCTTCTTAGTTGCGTTTTTATCATAGGGTAAATACATGATTGTAAAGATCCATAATAGCCCGATGAACAAACAAAAGAAATGAACACTTGCGATCCCAAATTGATGGTGAAAAAAACCACCGACCACACCACCAATAAAAATCCCAATAAATTGGGAGCTTGAATAGACTCCCAGAGCAGTACCCTTAGTCTCGACTGAAGTTACTTTAGATACCTCGGAAGGTAATAGTGCTTCTAAATAATTGAATCCACCAAAGAATAAAATCATGAATAATACCAGTGTCGTCCGGTCTAAGTGAAAAAAAGTGAGCCCAGCCTGAGAGAAGATGATGAGTATGATACTGGTGGTATAAAATACTTTTGTTTTCTTCAATCGCTCGCCAAATCCAATAAAAGGTACAAGTATAAACAAAGATGCGAATAGAACGCCAAGATACACCTGCCAATGTGATGTTGGTTCGATTTGTACAAAATCACGAAGTGAGAGTGGAATCACAACAAAATTAGCCATTAGAATTAGATGTGAGCTAAATATGCTAATATTTAATTTTAATAAATAAAGATCAGAAATAACTGATTTTAAACTCTGAAAATCAATTGAACCTCTGTTGTTTTCATTATTTTTTATTGGGCTTGGAACAATGATTAACAAAATTGAAATGGCTAAGATTGCCAGACAGACACCAAGATAAAATAGACCGTTTATGTCTATGTAGTTATATAATAAGGGTCCTAATACAAAGGCAACAGAAAATGAGATGCCAATACTAATTCCAATGCAGGCCATAACTTTGGTGCGATGTTGTTCTGTGCTGAGATCAGCCGCCAGAGCCATTATTGCTGCTGCAATAGCACCAGCCCCTTGTACGGCCCTACCTAAGATTAATCCATAAATTGAGTCTGACGTTGCCGCAATTAAGCTACCTATAATAAATATAACCAGTCCTAAACATATAATCGGCTTTCTGCCAAACCGGTCCGATAACATACCAAGAGGTATTTGTAGGCTGGCTTGTGTCAGACCATAAATACCTAATGCAATACCAAGTAATTGTGGCGTTGAGGCTCCATATGAATCCCCAGTCAGACTGAGCACCGGTAGAAGCATGAATAAAGGTAGCATGCGTAGAAAGAAGACAGCAGAGAGTGACAATGTTGCCTTTATTTCGATAGCTGACATGGACATTGAATTTATTATTTACAAGTTATCTTGGATCGAGTTTACAAAACCATTTATATTAACAGGTTGCCTTTAGAATAGTGAAATCTTTGCATGGATACGATTAGAATACGTGGTGCTCGAACCCACAATTTAAAAAATATTGATATTGATATTCCTCGCGATAAGTTAATCGTCATAACAGGTCTTTCCGGGTCTGGTAAATCATCTCTAGCTTTTGATACTGTCTATGCAGAAGGTCAAAGGCGATATGTTGAGTCATTGTCTGCTTATGCTAGGCAGTTTTTATCGATGATGGAAAAACCGGATATCGATCATATTGAAGGATTGTCACCGGCTATTTCTATCGAACAGAAGACAACTTCTCATAATCCACGCTCTACTGTAGGCACCATTACTGAGATATATGATTATTTGCGTTTATTATTTGCGCGTGTCGGGCAGCCCCATTGTCCTGAACATAAGACTTTGCTAGAGGCGCAAACTATCACACAGATGGTTGATCTGATTTTGACTAGGCCTCAGGAAGAACGTCTCATGTTATTGGCTCCTATAGTTCAGGAACGAAAAGGACAACATCTTCAGGTTTTAGAACGTTTACGTACCGAAGGTTTTATTCGCGCCCGCATTGATGGCCACATAGTTGAATTGGATGCTGTGCCTGAGCTTGAATTACGTAAAAAACATACTATTGAAGTTGTTGTTGATCGTTTTAAGGTTAGGAGTGATTTACAATTACGCTTAGCTGAATCATTTGAAACTGCATTACGTTTATCAGACGGAGTAGCACTCATAGTACCTACGGAAGCCGATGAAAAAACAGAAGAACAATTATTTTCTTCGCGATTTGCTTGTAACAAATGCGGTTATAGTCTGAGCGAATTAGAACCGAGGTTATTTTCGTTTAATAATCCAGCAGGTGCATGCGCTAAGTGCGATGGATTAGGACATGTTCAATATTTTGATCCGGACCGTGTCGTTCAAAATCCTGAATTAAGCTTGCCTGGAGGCGCAATAAAAGGCTGGGATAGACGCAATGCTTATTATTTTCAAATGATTAGCTCAATTGCAAAGCATTATAATTTTGAGCTTGATACAAGCTATCAATGTTTACCAGAGGAAATAAAAAATATACTGCTCTTTGGTAGTGGTGATGAAGAAATATCGTTCGAATACCTACGAGATAAAAATAAAGTTGTTACGCGCAGACATGCTTTTGAAGGCATAATACCAAATTTACAAAGACGTTATTTGGAAACGGATTCAGTTATGGTTCGTGAAGAATTAGCAAAATACCAAACCCATAAATCTTGCCAGGTCTGTGGGGGCACACGCTTAAATAAATCTGCACGTAATGTTTTGATTAATGGGGTTGCTTTATCTGATATTGCTGCAATGACAGTGAGTAAGGCGCAATCATTATTTAAAATACTAAAGCTTGATGGTGCTCGAGGCAAGATTGCTGATAAGATTTTAAAGGAGGTTAATGACAGACTTAATTTCTTGGTCAATGTTGGGCTGGATTATCTGACTCTAGAACGTAGTGCTGAGACTTTGTCTGGAGGAGAGGCTCAACGTATTCGTCTAGCTAGTCAAATTGGAGCGGGATTGGTGGGAGTTATGTATATTCTTGATGAACCCTCGATTGGCTTACATCAGAGAGATAATCAACGCTTACTAAAGACCCTCTATCATCTTAGAGATCTAGGAAATACTGTTATTGTTGTTGAGCATGATGAAGAAGCGATAAATGCAGCAGAACATGTGATCGATATTGGTCCAGGAGCGGGCGTTCATGGCGGTAAAATTGTTTCTCAAGGTACACCGGCAATGGTAGCTGCTGATAAAAATTCTTTAACTGGACAATATTTGTCTGGTAAGAAACAAATACCAGTGCCGCAGTATCGTGTTCCCTATGACTCAATGAAGGTAATGGAATTGAAAGATGCGACAGGTAATAACTTGAAGCATGTTAACCTTGTTATTCCAGTTAGTTTAATGACGTGTATTACAGGCGTTTCAGGCTCAGGTAAATCAACCTTAATAAATGACACGCTCTATCAAATAGTAGCACGTGATTTAAATCGGGCGAATACAACGCCAGCGCCTTATGAATCAATTAATGGATTAGAACACTTTGATAAGGTCGTTGATATAGACCAAAGTCCCATTGGACGTACACCACGTTCAAACCCTGCTACATATACAGGATTATTTACGCCCATTCGCGAATTATTTGCAGCGACGGTAGAGTCCAGGTCGCGAGCTTATAAACCCGGTCGCTTTAGTTTTAACGTCAAAGGTGGACGCTGTGAAGCTTGTCAGGGTGATGGTTTGATAAAGGTCGAGATGCATTTTCTCCCTGATATCTATGTTGCTTGTGATGCCTGTAAAGGTAAACGTTATAATCGAGAAACACTCGACGTCCGTTATAAAGGTAAAAATATTAATGAGGTATTAGATATGAGTGTCGAAGCGGCTCGTGATTTTTTTGATGCCGTACCTGTACTTGCGCGAAAGTTACAAACATTAGTTGATGTTGGTCTGTCCTATATCAAACTTGGACAAAATGCGACCACCTTGTCAGGTGGTGAAGCTCAACGAGTAAAGCTTTCCAAGGAGTTGTCAAAAAGAGACACAGGAAAAACTCTTTATATATTGGATGAACCGACAACGGGTTTGCATTTTCATGATATACAGCAATTGCTCGATATACTTCATCGATTAAGAGAACATGGTAATACCATCATAGTGATTGAGCATAATCTTGATGTAATCAAAACAGCCGATTGGGTTGTCGATCTAGGCCCAGAAGGTGGTGATGGTGGTGGAGAAATAATTGCAGTGGGGACACCTGAGCAATTGGCTAAACACCTCAGTTCCCATACCGGACATTATCTTAAGGCAGTTCTTAAAAGTTCAAATATGGAAGTAAAGATACGTAAAGTATCTTAAGTTTTTTTTCAAACTATTTTTTTTCCAGAGATACGCCAAACATAAATATAATGAGATACTGGGTAATAAGTATGATGACTTTAAATCTCAGTGCTTAAGTCACAAACAACTAAAGAAAAGGAAATATTTTAATGAGATATTGACCAAGTAAAAAATAAAATCAACAGATATCTTTAGTGATGATATATTGCATATTAAAATTAATACTGTTTATCGTTAGTACTATCTAATTAGTGATAGTCAATAATTCGTACCAAAGGGTTTTAAATTATGAGTGTTTTGATTTGTGGGTCTATGGCATATGACCATATTATGATATTTCCTGATCAGTTTAAAAATCATATTCTTCCTGAAAAAGTGCATATGATAAATGTCTCGTTTCTTGTTCCCGAAATGCGTCGCGAGTTTGGTGGTTGTGCTGGGAATATAGCTTACAATCTTAATTTGCTGGACAATAAAATTGCATTACCTATGGCCACAGTTGGAAAAGATTTTAATCCTTATTTCTATTGGATGGATAAACGCGGCATTAATCGACAGCATATTACAGTTATTGATGAGGCTTTTACTGGGCAAGCATTTATTATGACAGATCTGGATGATAATCAGATTACAGCATTTCACCCGGGCGCGATGAATGAATCACACCAAAATAAAATTGTCGATGCTAAAGATTGTAATCTAGGAATCATATCGCCTGATGGTCGAGAGGGGATGTTACAACACGCTGAGCAATTCATAACTGCCGGTATTCCATTCATCTTCGACCCAGGGCAGGGAATGCCAATGTTTAACGGTGATGAACTTTCTCAGTTTATCGAAAAAGCAACATGGGTAACGGTCAACGATTATGAATGGCAGATGATGCAGGATAAAACTGGCTTGGGAGCAGATGAGATTTCAGCACAGGTTGAGGCATTGATTGTTACTAGAGGCGGTGATGGCTCAACCATTTATACCAAAGAGAAAGAAATAGAAATACCATGTGTAAAACCAGAATCAATCACTGATCCAACAGGATGTGGTGATGCTTATCGCGCGGGTCTGCTTTATGGACTTATTAATAAGATGGATTGGGAGACTACTGGAAGGATTGCATCGCTAATGGGCTCGATTAAAATTGCGCGACATGGAACACAGAATCATTCATTCACATTTGATGAATTTAAAGTAAATTTTGAAAAAGAATTTAATTTTAGTATACAAGAATAATATTTCTATAAAGATGGAGTATATATTTAAATAGTTTTAATTAGGCTATGTTTTTTCTGTTCTTGTCGTCGTTTATATAGAATAAACTCAGTATAGCCATTTGCTTGTTTACGGCCTTTTAAAACTAGATCGAGAGCAGCTTTAAAAGGAACACTACCGCTAAAATCGTACGACATGGGAACATAATTCTTGTCATCCCGATTTTGTCGATCAACTATAACTGCCATTCGTTTCATTGCATCACGAACTTCTTCTTTGGTTACAATCTCATGATGTAACCAATTTGCAATATGTTGACTAGATATTCTTAAGGTAGCACAATCTTCCATTAGAGCTATATCATTGATGTCTGGCACCTTGGAACAGCCAACACCTTGTCCAATCCAACGCGAAACATAACCAAGAATGCCTTGTGCATTATTTTCTAGTTCATGTCGTATCTCCAATGGAGACAACTTACGTTTTGAATCCATTACTGGGATATCAAGAATGTTATCGACTGGAACTTTGACAGCGCTCATCAATGCAATTTGTCTACTCTTAACGTTGAGACGATGATAATGGATAGAATGCAATGTTGCTGCAACAGGCGAAGGAACCCACGAAGTATTGGCACCTGCCTTAAGGTGCTGAATCTTAGTCTTCATCATCTTTTGCATTTCTTCAGGCATCGCCCACATGCCTTTCCCAATCTGTGCTTTACCTTTTAGGCCACATTCGAGACCGATTTGAACATTTGAAGACTCATATGCCTGTAACCATCTAGCCTGTTTTATTTCTTCTTTGGGTAAGATAGGGCCTGCTTCCATGTTGGTATGAATATCATCACCAGTACGATCTAGGAAGCCAGTATTAATGAAAACCAAACGTTCACTTGCTGCCTTTATACAGGCTTTCAGATTCACAGAAGTGCGTCGTTCTTCATCCATGATACCCATCTTTAAGCTATTTTTTGATAGGTTAAGTGCTCTTTCTGTGCGTGCAAATAGTTCATTTGCAAAAGCAACTTCATCAGGCCCATGCATTTTTGGTTTAACAATATAGACAGAGCCTTTTAAGCTATTAGGACGCTTCGAAGTTCCTTTTAAATCATGGATAGCACAAAGTGATGTAATCATTAAGTCCATCATGGTTTCGGGTACTTGCATACCATCATATAAAACCATATCAGTATAGAGGTGGCTACCAACGTTACGTATCAACATTAGACTTCGTCCCTTTTTTATAACAGGCTTGCCATCAACGCCGATGAATTCTTTATCCGGTTCCATAGTTCGCTTAACAGTTTTGCCATCTTTTTTAATGGAATGTACTAGTGTTCCTTTCATTAGCCCCAACCAGTTCCTATATACATTTAACTTGTCTTCGGTATCGATGGATGCAACAGAATCTTCACAATCCATAATCGTAGTTATGGCGGATTCAATATGTATATCATAAATTTTGGCATGATCTCGGCGACCAATAAATAAAGCATCACCAAATTTGATTTCTACATGTAAATTATGATGAGAGAGAAGTACGGAATCCGGATTGTCTGGTTTCCCAGTATAACCTACAAACTGTTGTGGTTTGAGTAATGTTGTCTCAGTACCATCGCCGAAATGCACTGTAAGATGATTATTTTTTATAAAATACTGTGTTACATGCTTGTGTGTATCTCTTTCCAATGCAAAATGTCTATCGAGCAGATTTCGACCACGTGCAATTACACGGTCACCTCGAATTGGATTATATTTCTTAATGTTTCTACAACCATTACCTTGCGGTATTGTGTCAGTCGTATATGAGGCATCGTAGAGGCTACCCCAGCGCGCATTCACAGCATTTAAGACATAACGTGCATTATCTAAAGGTACGACAAGCTGGGGACCAGGTACTACAGCAATCTCATCATCAACACTCTCAGTATTTATATCAAAGTCTTTAACTTCATCAACTAGGTAACCAATGGTTTTGAGGAATTTTTTATAAGCTGCAGGATTATGCTTTGTTGAACGATTTTCAATATGCCAAGTATCTATCTTTTTTTGTAAATCATCACGTTTTTTTAATAACAATGCATTTATTGGCATGAAGTCGGAAAGAATTTTTTCTAGTGATATCCAGAATTTTTTGTTTATAATTTCTGTTTTCGGCATGATCTCTTTCTTTACAAATTCATAAAGATTTTTTTTGATGTGCAGTTTTCCTACCTTAACATAGTGTTCAGTTTCAATATCCATGGCTTAATTGATGCCTTTTACTTAGTTGAAATTAGTTAAATTATCGGACCAAAAGACTAGATGATATTAATACTCAAAGCAATATCAAACCAATTATCAATTAAAAATAATTTTTGCATTTATACCAGATTAAGATAGTATTTTTCGTGCCTGACGGAGCAAACCGTCGACTAATTAGAGATTAGATAATGAACGTATCCGCTAAACGGCTTTGTGAGAAGCCTACTTTGCGTCCGGCCGACCCTCGCTTTTCATCCGGACCGTGTAAAAAACATCCAGGTTGGAACCTTTCTAGCCTATCTGTCGGTAATCTAGGGCGAAGTCATCGGGCCTCGATACCAAAATCTCGGTTACAAGAAGCAATTTCGCATTCGGCTGAATTATTAAATCTACCTGATGATTGGCAGCTCGCTATCGTGCCTGCTTCTGATACCGGAGCCTTTGAATTAGCCTTATGGTCTATGCTTGGAAAATGTGGTGTCGATGTATTTGTTTGGGAAAGTTTTTCCAGTGATTGGGCTGATGACATTCAAAATCAGTTGAAAATTGAGGACCTAAATATCTATCAAGCTAATTATGGTGATTTACCAGATTTATCTCAGACGAAAATTGATCGTGACATCGTCTTCGTTTATAACGGTACGACTAGTGGTGTGCGTGTTCCCAATTTAGATTGGATATCTCCAAATCAAAAAAGCCTTGTTTTTTGCGATGCTACTTCTGCGGTATTTGCTATGGAATTAGATTACAAGAAACTTGATGTTGTTACTTGGTCTTGGCAAAAAGTATTGGGTAGTGAAGGAGGTTTTGGGATGTTAGCGTTAAGCCCAAAGGCTATTGAACGTTTAGAAAGTTATCAGCCATCGCGACCGTTACCGAAGATCTTTCGAATTACCAAAAATGGTAAAATCACCCAAAGCGTATTTAAAGGTGCGACACTAAATACACCAAGTATGTTAGCGTTGGAAGATTTGCACTCGGCATTAAAATGGGCTGAATCGATTGGTGGCTTATCGGCATTGATTGAGCGTTGTAATAATAATTTTAAAGCAGTGGATAGTTGGGTGAGACAAACGGAATGGATAGATTGGTTACCAAATAGAACGGAAACATTATCTACCACGTCAATGTGTCTAAAGATTATATCAAAAGAATTTTTAATTTTAAGTGAAGAACAGCAAAAAATAGCAATTGGTTTAATGTGTCGATGGTTAGAAGAAGAAGATGTCGCTTATGATATAGCCGCTTATCGAAGCGCGCCCATAGGTTTTAGAGTATGGGGTGGTGCAACTATCGAATCGTCCGATCTTGACAAATTAATGCCATGGCTCGATTGGGTTTATGCGAGATGGTTGAATGAAGAGTTAAATGCAGGAGAAGCATTATGAGTAAAACACGTGTCTTAATTTCCGATCCCATGTCTAGTCAGGCAGTAGATGTATTTGAAAAACGTGGGATAGATGTTGTTCAGACAGGAAAAATGACAGAAGAAGAATTGCTTGACATGATTCCAAGTTTTCATGGTTTAGCAATACGATCTTCAACAAATGTGACAGAAAAAGTTTTACATGCAGCAACCCAACTAAAAGTCGTTGGTCGCGCCGGAATAGGTGTGGACAACATTAGTGTCTCTGCATGTACAGCGAAAGGTGTCGTAGTTATGAATACTCCAATGGGTAATGCAATTACAACAGCTGAGCACACATTAGCGATGATCTTTTCTTTAGCACGGCATATCCCTCAGGCTAACCAAACCACGCATGCTGGGGCCTGGGCAAAGTCCAAATACATGGGTGTTGAATTAACCGGCAAAATCCTTGGGATTATAGGTTCTGGTAATATAGGCTCTATAGTTGCTCAGAAGGCAATAGGTTTCGGTCTTAAGGTTCAAGCCTACGATCCATATTTAACTGAAGAGCGCGCTAATGTATTAGGTATTAAAAAAGTAGAATTAGAAGAATTGTTAATTACTTCTGATGTAATTTCACTACATGTACCAAAGACAGTAGAGACTGAAAATATTATTAATGCTTCAGCAATTAATAAGATGAAGAAAGGTGCTATGTTAATAAATTGTGCTCGTGGTGGTTTAGTTGATGAGCGTGCTTTGCATGTTGCATTGACAAGTGGCCATTTAAGAGGTGCTGCTTTAGATGTATATCTGGAAGAACCGGCAAAGAAAAACTCTTTGTTTGGCTTAGAAAACGTAATTTGCACACCGCATCTTGGAGCATCAACAACAGAGGCGCAAGAAAAAGTTGCTGTCCAAATTGCTGAACAAATTTCAGATTATCTTTTAGATGGTTCAATAAAAAATGGACTGAATGCACCAAACCTATCAGCAGAAGAAGTGCGACAATTAAGACCCTATTTTCAGTTAGCCAATTATCTGGGCTTATTTGCTGGTCAATTAAGTCATACTGCAATTCAAGGTATAACAGTAACTTTTTCTGGTGATGCAGCCAAACTGAATGTAGAACCATTAACTACTCAAGTTGTACAATCAGTTTTAGCACCGCACTTCAATGATATTAATGTCGTTAATGCACGTAAAGTGGCATTTGATAGAGGTATACATGTTACTGAAGCAAAAGAAGATCTCGAAGACGTTTACCATAATCGCGTCACCATTAGTATTATGGCCGGAGATAAAACACGAAGCGTTTGTGGTACATTAATACAAAATCGTCCTAGGTTAATTGAAATTAAAGGGATTAAGTTAGAGTCAGAGTTTGGTGAACACATGTTATACATCACTAATCAAGATGAACCTGGCGTGATAGGAGCGATAGGTCGCTTTGCCGCAGATAAAAATATTAATATTGCCAATATGCATCTTGGGCGTAGAGAAAGTAGGGGTGACGCAATCTCTTTACTTGAGATAGATGCGCCTGTTAGATCAATAGACCTTGATGGTTTAAGAGAAATTAAATCTATCAGTGACGTTCAGTATTTAAATTTTAATTCATTAATTCTATGAATGAGATGTTGTCTTTTCCTAATCCTTATTGGCTATTAAACCAATCAAAGGATAAACAAATAGAGTTTGTTGTTGTTTTGGTGAGCTCTTCGAAAAATGACTCTGCTATTAAACTTGTGTATCAATTTTTTGATAAAAACAATATCAATATCAGCATAACTAATATGCTCTCTGATAAACATATGACTGAGATTTTTATTTCAGAAACGACTCAAAATGCGTGGAAAATTTTTAAAAGACTATTAGTTTTGACTTTAAATATAAATGCTGATGTTTTTTTGTTACCCATTTCAGGACGAAAGAAAAAACTTCTAGTCTGTGACATGGACAGCACAATTGTATTAACTGAAACACTGGACGATATCGCTGCGAGTATTGGTATAGGAAAACAAGTTGGAGAGATTACTCTCAGAGCAATGCAAGGAAAATTGGATTTTCATAAAGCATTGAATAAACGGATTAGTTTGCTGAAAGGTATTTCAGAGAAACTCTTCGACGAAGTTGCAAATAATGTTAAATTTAACTCCGGTGCAGAGGAACTTATTAAATTCGCGCAGAAAAATGGTATACGAACAGTTCTTGTTAGTGGTGGTTTTGAACCAATAGTAAATGTTGTTGCAGCAAAGATGGGATTTGATCGCTATGTCTGCAACAAAGCAGAAATATCTTCTGGAAAATTAACAGGAAATGTTTTAGAACCAGTTATTGATGCGGGTGCGAAGTTAAAAGTTCTTCAAGAAGAAATTAAGCAATTAGCAATACTCCCCGAGCAAACTTGTGCGGTCGGTGATGGAGCTAATGATTTACCAATGCTACAAGCTGCGGGTGTTGGTGTTGGCTATATGGGTAAAACGCTTGTACGTGCAGGTACACCTTATCAAATTAATTCTAGCAGTTTAGTATCCATATTATTAATGATGGGAATCGCTGTGTATTAATCGTCATTAGTTCTTATGTAACTAAATAGCCAATGTTCCAGCTAAAGCACATGCATGATCTTCATCAGGAGCACCACCACCTAAGCCAATCCCACCAATAACATGACCATTCTTCATTATAGGCACCCCTCCCGGGCTTGGTAAAGCTTGCGCGGGTACTACGCTTGGTAAGGAAAACCAGAGCAATGGGTTTGCATCCTTGTTTTCTGTGATTTCCATTGTTGAGCGTTTAAACGATGCTGCAGCCATAGCTTTAGCACGAGATGTATCGAAAGTAAAAAATCCAGCGTTATCACTACGTGAAAAATAAACTAAACGGCCGGATTCGTCGACGACCGACACACTCATTGGTCGACCTATTTCATTAGCCTTTGTCAGCGCCGCCTTGCCTAGACGTTCCGCGATCTCTAAAGTCATTTCAATCAAGATTCAATTCCTTTTCCAATGAATAAAACTCGCACAAAATGAGTCTAATTAGATTAGCTGAAGCATTCACGCTACAGCTTTTTTTGTAGATTCAAGACGTTCCTTAAGGGCTAGAATTTGTGTTCGCAATTCTACTGGTAAATGATCACCAAAAGTGTCGTAATATTTTTCAATGCTTTGTAGTTCAGATAACCAACCTTTAGTATCAATACACATTAGGTTTGTGATATCTTCATCAGACATATCTAATCCGTTGAAATCGATTCCATTAGCTGTTGGCATATTACCTATTGCAGTTTCAATAGCTTCAACGCTACCAGCACAACGTTCAAATATCCACTTTAGAACACGGCTATTCTCGCCATATCCGGGCCACATAAATTTACCGGCTTTATTCTTACGGAACCAATTAACGTAGTAAATCTTTGGCATTTTAACACCTTCAGTTTTACCCATTTTTAACCAATGACCCCAATAGTCTGCCATGTTGTAACCACAAAAAGGTAGCATCGCCATGGGGTCACGACGTAATTGGCCTATGTTACCGAATGCGGCGGCCGTAGTTTCAGAAGCTATAATGGTTCCGAGAAAGGTGCCGTGGTTCCAATTCAATGCCTCTGTTACTAAAGGTACCACAGAGGCGCGACGGCCACCGAATAAAATCGCGCTGATAGGAACGCCTTTTGGATCTTCCCATTCATCCGCTATAACTGGACATTGATTTGCACGTGCAGTGAATCGGGCGTTTGGATGTGATGAGAGTGTATCTATACCGGGTGACCAGTCATTACCCTGCCAATCAATTAAATGAGCGGGGGGTTCTTTTGTCATTCCTTCCCACCATACGTCACCATCGTCAGTTTCAGCAACATTGGTGAAAATAGTATTTGATTCCATAGATAGCATGGCATTCGCATTTGTCGCCATGCCAGTGCCTGGCGCGACACCAAAGAAACCTGCTTCAGGATTGATTGCATATAGCTGTCCATCTTGTCCAAATTTCATCCAAGCAATATCGTCGCCGATAGTTTCTACTTTCCAATTCGGGATGGTAGGAGTTAGCATAGCAAGATTAGTTTTCCCACAGGCGCTTGGAAAGGCACCGGCTACATACTTAACAATTCCTTCAGGATTGGTGAGTTTCAAGATCAGCATATGCTCAGCCATCCAACCTTCGTCACGTCCCATTGTCGAGGCAATTCGAAGCGCAAAACATTTTTTACCTAACAAGGCATTACCACCATAACCCGAACCAAAAGACCAGATTTCACGAGTCTCTGGGTAATGAACTATGTATCGATTATCAGGATTGCAAGGCCATGGTACATCTTTATTTTTATCGATTAATGGCATGCCGACTGAGTGCATACATGGAACAAAATCACCATCTTGACCTAACATATCTAGTACTTCACTACCTACTCTAGCCATAGTATGCATGTTTGTGACAACGTAAGGTGAATCTGATATCTCAACACCTATTTGTGCGATATCAGAGCCAATAGGCCCCATACTGAAAGGAATAACATACATCGTTCGACCCTTCATGCAATTAGTGAACATTGATTTCATTGTTTCACGCATTTCTGTTGGATCAGCCCAATTATTCGTAGGGCCAGCATCTTTTTCTTTTTTTGAGCAGATGTAGGTGCGATCCTCAACACGAGCTACGTCCGCAGGAATCGAATTGACATGATAGCTATTGGGACGTTTATTCTCGTTAACTCTCCTGGCTGTGCCACTTTCGACCATGAGGTCCCACATGGCTACCCACTCTGCTTCTGAACCGTCACACCAGATTAAGTTATCTGGTGTGCACAGGGCGACCATATCATCAACCCATGCCAGTAGCTTTTTATTTTCAGGTGCCATTGATATTTCCCTCACTCTTGACTAGTTGATTTTAAGACGAAGTGTTCTTGCATATGTAATATAGAGATATAATATCATGAGCAGCATCGTCAGAAACTTATGTTCATATCATTCTTGTTTTACTGGACTAAATCAAGCAGAACTATAAATTTAATTTTGATTTAAAAATGTTAAGCCAAGAATACTTCTAAAGTGGTTATTAACGATTATTCAGGATTATCTGTCTACGATATTAACAATTCAAGATAAATAACCTAATTTTAAAAGAATATTATTTATCTTGAAAGATATTATGATTAGTCATTTGATTCTAATCGATGTATCAATAATGAACATACATGTGTTGATGGTATGCAAACTTGGAGTAGTCTAAATTCATCACAATGGGCGTGTATGATATGTATCCTTTACTGTAATGGCAGTGACTTCAAGAGTTGAAGTGACAAAATTCATATGATTCGTTTATGTGGTGTATAAAGTGAAATTTTAATTTTTTTTGAATTTATAATTTCATGCTTAAAATTTCACACTTCTTGTCACGTTGTTAAATAGTAATGTTTAGTTATATTATGAACCCTAATGAACTACAGCGATTCTGATAATGAATTCATTAAACGGCATATTTTTTATCAGACAAATTTTTGTGAGCGTAAGAACTATCTTGATTACTGATATATTAATAAGCAGCCACTATGATTTCATATCCTGATATTGATCCTGTTGCGTTAAATATTGGATTTTTGAAGGTACATTGGTATGGAATTAGTTATGTTTTTGGAGTTTTGGCAGCTTGGTGTTTATTACGGTTTCGCGGTAGTAAAAATCAATGGAGTTATAGTCCAGAAGAAATTTCGGATCTTATTTTTTATGCCATGTTGGGTATTATTATTGGCGGTAGACTAGGTTCAGTTATTTTCTATAATCTATCTTACTATATTCAGCATCCAATAGAGATTATTTATCTTCAACATGGTGGTATGTCATTTCATGGTGGTCTACTAGGGGTATTTGCTGCTGTTTGGTTTTTTTCCGATAAGTATGATAAGTCTTTTTTTGAAGTTACAGATTTTATTGCACCTGTGATTCCCATTGGACTAGGCTCAGGGAGGATAGGCAACTTTATCAATGGTGAATTATGGGGTTCACCAAGTAATCTACCTTGGGCGATGGTTTTCCCTGATCCTGCGGCCGGAGGTCTTACTCGGCATCCTTCACAGCTTTACGAAGCATTACTGGAAGGTTTATTATTATTTATTATCCTTTGGTGGTTTTCATCCAAGCCACGACCCGTAATGGCAATCTCAGGATTATTTCTTTTTGGATATGGTATCTTCAGATTTATAGTTGAATTTATTCGGGTACCCGACTCACATATTGGGTATCTTGCATTTGATTTCGTAACAATGGGCATGTTGCTTTCAATACCTATGATATTATTCGGTTTTATCTTATTTGGCGTCGCTTTTCGAACAAAAGGAAATTAATTAGAAGTGCATCAATATCTCGATTTATTACGCCATGTAAAAGAAAATGGCACAAGAAAGAAAGATCGTACTGGTACCGGGACTATTAGTGTTTTTGGATATCAAATGCGATTTGATTTGAATAAGGGCTTTCCATTAGTGACAACCAAAAAATGCCATCTCAAGTCTATTGTCCATGAATTATTATGGTTCTTACAAGGTAATACTAATATTAAATATCTTAAGGATAACGGTGTATCAATTTGGGATGAGTGGGCTGATGAAAATGGTGATTTGGGTCCAGTCTATGGAGCACAGTGGAGATCATGGAATACGACAAATAAGACAATCGATCAAATAACACAAGTCATTGAACAAATAAAACAGAACCCTAATTCAAGACGCTTGATAGTGAGTGCCTGGAATGTGGGTGAAATAGAAAAAATGGCATTGGCACCTTGTCATGCATTGTTTCAATTTTATGTGACCAATGGAAAACTATCGTGTCAGTTATATCAGCGCAGCGCAGATATATTTTTAGGTGTCCCCTTTAATATAGCATCCTATTCATTACTACTCATTATGATTGCACAGGTAACGAATTTAAAACTGGGAGATTTTGTTCATACTTTTGGAGATGCACACATCTATTTAAACCATATTGAGCAAGTAGACGAACTCCTAACACGCGCACCCTTTATGCTACCTAAGATGAAAGTTAATGTGGATATTAAAGATATATTCTCATTTACCTATGAGGACTTCGAGTTGTTGAATTATAAAGCACACCCAGCCATAACTGCGCCAATTGCTGTCTAATTCAATGTTTATAAAAAGATCTCATATATTGATTACAGTACTTTTCCTGTTTATTGACGGTGTATTGAAATAAATGAAACATGATGTTGTTTGTGGCAGTTCTAGAAATCAATCAGGTTTAGAATTATAATCATGCAATTTTCTATCATTGTTGCGATGGATCATAATCGTGTTATAGGAAATAATGACTCACTACCATGGCATATTTCAGCAGATCTTAAAAATTTTAAGAGAATTACTATGGGTAAACCTATAGTAATGGGGCGTAAGACTCATGAAACAATAGGCAAACCTTTACCGGGAAGAGAAAACATCATTATTACCCGCGATAATACTTATGAGGCAGAAGGTTGCACGGTATTAAATAGCATTGATGAAATATCTAAATATTGCAGAGACGTTGAAGAAGTTATGATCACGGGGGGCTCAGAGATATATAAATATACTCTAGCGCAAGCATCCCGATTGTATTTGACAGAAGTACATACAGAAGTGGAAGGAGACACGTTTTTTCCTGAATTTAATCGCAATGAATGGCATGAGGTTATACGAAAATCATTTGAGGCTGATGAAGAAAATGATTTCGACTTTAGTTTTATTTTATTAGAAAGGAACTAACTACTAATCAAAACGTTCTGCTTTTACTATATTCAGAAATCATAGTTTCATGTACATGTAACCATCTCAATGGTTCAGTTTTCTTAAAAACCACAGTTGCAACTCTGCCATTATCCGAAGCAATAGAAGTAACGCCATTACGCTGCCATTCCTCATAAGTTGCAATAATTTCATTATCTAGAACACGTTGAAGTTTAACTTTTCGAATAGAAATATGAAAATTTTCATAAGTATGGTGTGTATTTCTGATTTTAGAACTTAATTCTTTCAATGTGAGAATTATTCCAGCAGGAGAGACAAATAGAAAGTCAGAATCAAAACGAGCAAGAAAGCCCTCGTCAAAACTATCGGTATCAACCATGCCGGTAAACCAATCGACAAAGAATTTATGCAATTCTTCTATTTCAGTTCTAACAACATCTTCCAGTTCATTTAAAATCATTTGGTCATATTGTATTCGATTATATTACTATAAATATTAACATTTTTTTATTAACACAATCGATTAAGGATATCTTCATTTATTTCTCGGTAATGATATCGATTGAAATTACATTATCTCTCAAAAATTATAAAAAATAAGAGTTATACCGCGTTCATTTACTCCATTTTTTATGATGAATTTCATACGCTATATCTATGGGGCTAACTCCATCTTACTTCGACTTGAATTGCCTTGAAGTTACACTAAATCTCTTTTCATCCTCCAGTCGCATTGCTGTCATATAACCACCCCACAAACAACCTGTATCTAATGGATAGACATTAAACTGCTTAAAGTCTTTTACATTACCCAAATGCACTGTAGACCAATGACCAAATATAATTTTATTTTTATTTGTTTGTCGATTAGGTAATGAATACCAAGGAATTAAATGGTTCTCTTCCTTTCCTGGCGCATTCTTTGCTGTAAGGTTTAATCGTCCGTCAGCATAGCAATACCGTATACGTGTTAAAGCGTTGATAATGAAACGATGACGATCATAGCCTTTTAATGACTCAGTCCATTCATCGGGTTCATCACCATATAAATATTTTATGAAGTCATTAAAACCATCACCACGCAGCAAGACTTCAGTTTCTTGTGCGAATTTTTGTGTCTCTTTCAATGTCCATTGTGGAGGTAACCCAGCATGTGACATAACGAAATTTAATTCATTGTCATTTACAAGAAGTGGCAGATTTCTTATCCAGTTAAGGAGCTCTTCAGCATCATCAGAATTCAAGATTTCATCAAGTGTGTCTTTTCTATGCAGATTACATACATTGTTAGCAACGGCAAGAAGATGTAGCTCATGATTACCCAATACAGTTCTAGCGTTATTGCCAAGCGATTTAACAAACCTCAGACAGGCCAGTGACTCTGGACCACGATTAATTATATCGCCAACAAACCAAAGTTGATCCGTAGTTTCATTGAAATTGATTATATCAAGCAGTTCGTTTAGTTCTGAAAAACAACCTTGTAAGTCCCCTATCGCATAGGTGCTCATGTTTAGTGTAATGTATTTGGTGTAGATAGCTTGAATATAGGTATTCGTGTAACGAAATCTTTACCATCCTCGGCGAGCATTTCATATTTTCCTTCCATGCAACCGACGGGAGTTTCTAATATTGCGACACTAGTATACTCGAAAGATTCTCCTGGTTTGAGATGAGGTTGTTCGCCTATTACGCCATCACCTTTGACTTCTTGCACATTACAATTGGCATCAGTTATTAACCAATGACGACGAAGCAAGGTTGCTGGCATACTCCCTGTATTTGTTATGGTCATAGTATAAGCGAACACATATCGTTTCTGTTCTGGAAATGACTGATTATTTATATATTGAGTCTCTGTACTAATACGGATTTCATATTCTTCTTCGTTCATTATATTATTGCACCTTATTCGCCAAACTGTATTCAAGTTGATTTGAAATTATTTTTAGTAATGTAATAGCTTCATATACTTTTTTTTGCAACTGATAGTTTTAATGATTGGCATGCATAAAATTATTCTTATATGTTTTAAATTAAAATATATCATTCGGCATGAAATATAGAATCATTATTACTACTTTTGAAAATACCTCAACTTTCTAGATCACTTATAACTCTTTTTGGTGATATTGAATTTTAATCTAGAGCTCGCCTGAGACTGCTATATTAGCTTTATATCAAACGTATCGTAGATATTTTTTTAACCGTTGCTATTGCGCTATAAGAGAATTTTCTTTTTTGATTGGTAATAAAACCGTGTTTACTATGTTCTGCATTGATTTTCTATTTCAGTTATTTTTTTTTCTAATTCATCAAGCTTTACCCGTGTTCTTTGTAATAACATAGTCTGAATATCGAACTCTTCACGTGTCACTAACTCTAGTTGCGCAAAGTTAGCATTAAGAGTAGCACGTAAATTTTTTTCTATTTCTTTCTTAATGTGTTGTATGTCATTGGGTAATACATTTGATAAGTCTGAAATCATTGATTCTATTTTTTGTTTAAACATGTCTTTTTAATTTCCTGAAATTTTACTACATCATAATTTTTATATTATTTAATGTCATTTATATCCTTTATCTGAACAATAAAGATTATGAACTATTAAAGGGCAATAAAAAATAACCAGCACTAATTAAGTGCTAAGAACCTATTTTCGTTGTGGCTGAAATATTCCAATATATAAGTAAAAAACAATTAAGTGGTTGAATTAAATGAAAAATATTTAGTTGGCATGAATGATGCGTTGACGTTATTGAAATAACTTTAAAATGGGGAAAAAAATGAAAAAGATAATAACTTTTATGATGGCTGGTTCGATAATGTTCTTTTCAAGCATAACACTTTCCGAAGAACATATTCATGAGATTAGTACAAATGTGGCAATTAGTACTGACTATATGTATCGGGGTGGTAGCCAAACAAGGGAACAACCTGCAATCTCTGGAGGTTTTGATTACGGGCACGCTTCAGGTGTGTATGCAGGTATTTGGGCGTCCAATGTGGATTTTGGTAATTCTGCAAATATTGAGATTGATTACTATGGTGGCCTAGCTGGCGAATTTAGCAATGGCATTGGTTGGGATGTTGGTGGTCTCTACTACCAATACCCGGGCGTGAAGAGTTCTGATGATGTCGGTGGTGATTTCGATTTTTTTGAAGTCTATGGCAGCTTAGAATACACATTTCCAAATGTTCAGTTAGAACCCACGATTAGTACATTTTTCGCTTATAGTCCCGACTATTTTGGTGAAGTAGGTGATTCCTATTATGTCGCGATTGACTTAGGTTTGTCTCTGCCTTACGGCATTGGATTAGCTTTCCAATATGGTAATCAGATGTTTGATGACAATGCTACTGCGGGTGAAGATTATCAGCATTATTCAGTAGGTATAAGTAAAGAAATCTCAACGTTCACAATTGATGCCAGCTGGTATGGAGATATTGATGACACGGACTCATTCTGGGGTGATGGTCCGTCAGAAGCGATTGTCGTCTCTATATCAAGTAGCTTCTAGTAAGTTTTTTAAACTAATCTAAAGCAACTATTAGCCTATCAACGAGGATAGTGCTGGAGCACTTTCGGAGGAGAATTATGAAATTGGTAATAGCGATTATTAAACCCTTTAAGCTGCATGATGTCAGGGAAGCACTGTCGGAGATAGGGGTACGAGGAATGACGGTCACTGAAACAAAAGGATTTGGTCGACAAAAAGGTCATACAGAATTGTATCGAGGCGCAGAGTATGTTGTCGACTTTTTGCCAAAGATAAAAATTGAAGTGGCTGTGAGTGATGACAAATTCAGTGACGTTATTGAAGCAATCACTAAGTCAGCCAATACAGGTAAAATTGGTGATGGAAAAATATTTGTTTCAACCTTAGAACAAGTAGTTCGTATTCGTACGGGTGAATCTGGTGATGAAGCCCTTTAAGTTAATAAAAATTCCTGGAGATTAGAAATGGAAAATAATATTTTCGAATTACAGTACGCCATGGATACATTTTATTTCTTGGTTTGTGGTGCACTAGTTATGTGGATGGCTGCCGGCTTTACAATGTTGGAAGCCGGATTGGTTCGTTCAAAGAATACAACTGAAATCCTAACAAAGAATGTAGCATTGTTTTCTACTGCTTCAACAATGTACATGCTCTGCGGTTATGACTTCATGTATGGTGGTGGTATGTTTCTATCAAGTGTAGAAACAGTGGGTAATTTAGATGTTGCTGCTGCATTAGCGGTATCTGTAGCGAATGGTTTTGATGGTGATTCAGTTTATTCACGCGCATCAGATTTTTTCTTCCAAGTTGTTTTTGTTGCTACAGCAATGTCTATTGTGTCAGGTGCAGTTGCTGAACGTATGAAGCTTTGGGCATTCCTTGCTTTTGCAGTTGTTATGTGCGGTTTTATCTATCCCTTACAAGGTGGATGGACCTGGGGTGGTAATTCTGTGTTTGGCTTATATGAACTAAAATACAGTGACTATGCAGGTTCAGGTATCGTGCATTTGGCTGGTGCTGCAGCAGCACTTGCAGGTGTCTTGGTGCTGGGTGCGCGAAAGGGCAAATACACAAAAGATGGCAAGGTCCGCGCCATACCGGGAGCAAATTTGCCATTAGCAACCTTAGGTACATTTATTCTCTGGATGGGTTGGTTCGGTTTCAATGGAGGCTCAACATTGAAGTTAGGTGGAATCGCAGCTGCTAATGAAGTCGCTTATGTTTTTCTTAATACTAATGCCGCGGCCGCGGGAGGTTTGATAGCTGCTTTAATCATTGCTAGATTATTGTTCGGTAAAGCTGATCTAACTATGGCACTTAATGGTGCATTGGCTGGGCTTGTAGCTATTACGGCAGAGCCAGCTGATCCAACGGCATTACAAGCGACCTTGATTGGTGCGGCCGGTGGTGCATTAGTTGTCTTCAGTATTATGATGATGGATAAATTTAAAATTGATGACCCCGTTGGTGCTATTTCAGTGCATGGTGTTGTCGGTATTTGGGGTATATTTGCGGTACTTATTACGGATGCTGATGCAACATTTAGTGGCCAATTAGTTGGTATGCTCACCATCTTTGTCTGGGTTTTCACTGCGAGCCTAATAACTTGGTTAGTGATCAAAATGGTCTTCGGTGTCAGAGTCAGTGAAGATGAAGAAATGGCAGGTGTTGATATTAGCGAATGTGGGCAGGAAGCTTATCCTGAATTCACCTCTTCATAAGGTATGTCTATAACTTGTTCGTCAGGTATTCTTTTAAACTAACAACGGGGACTTAACGTCCCCGTTTTATATATTTAATGAATAGAGAGGTAATGATGATACGTCTAGATGACAAGAATTGACGTTTAGGCGAAAGTGTAATCATCATTTTCTGTGTGGCGACGAATTTTTAAGATATAAAATAATCATCCCAATTATTATTATTCCTGACTTTACTAATGTGTGATCCTGGTGCGAAGTATAAAATATTGCACTTAATAAGTGCAATTCAATGTATCTTTATAACCCATAAAAAAAGATTAATAACTATAAGTCATTGTCAACTCTGTTAAAAAAATATTTGGCATAAGATCTGCTTTGATAAAGTGTGTCAAATTATAATTATTGATAGTCTTATTAACCTAAAATAACCATGAATAATATTGCTACTAAAGAGGATTTGTTATGAAAATGATTGCTGCGGTTATTAAGCCATTTAAATTAGACGATGTTCGTGAGTCTTTATCAGAAATAGGTGTTCAAGGTATGACGGTCACTGAAACAAAAGGATTTGGTCGACAAAAAGGTCATACAGAATTGTATCGAGGCGCAGAGTATGTTGTCGACTTTTTGCCAAAGATAAAAATTGAAGTAGCCGTGAGTGATGACAAAGTCAGTGACGTTATTGAAGCAATCACTAAGTCAGCCAATACAGGCAAGATTGGAGATGGCAAAATTTTCGTTTCTTCTTTGGAGCAGGTTGTCAGAATAAGGACAGGTGAAGCTGGCAGCGAAGCACTTTAATAAAATGATAGTTCCTATTTGAATTGCATTATTAATGGAGAGAGTTCGATGCGCTGTGTGTTGTTGTTATTAGTTTTTTTATTTCCAAGTATCGTATTTGCGGTGGACTTAAATAGTGGTGATACGGCGTGGGTTTTAACTTCTACGGCTCTAGTTTTGTTTATGACATTACCTGGACTTGCATTATTTTACTCAGGCCTGGTTCGTGCAAAAAACGTGTTGTCAATTTTAATGCAATGTTTTGCCATAGCTTGTCTTGTATCTATTCTCTGGATGGTTGGAGTTTATGGTTTAGCTTTTGGTGATGGTGGTTCGATAAACCACCTAATTGGTTCCGGTAATTTTATGTTATTTGATATTAGCTTAGAAAGTATAACCGGAACTATTCCGGAGATTGTATTTTTTATGTTTCAAATGACTTTCGCTATCATTACGCCTGCCTTAATAGTGGGTGGTTTTGCTGAAAGAATGAAATTCTCTGCGGTACTATGGTTTAGCGCATTGTGGTTAGTCTTGGTTTACGCACCTGTCTGTCATTGGATTTGGGGTGGTGGATGGTTGAGTGATATGGGATTCATGGATTTTGCTGGCGGGGCTGTTGTTCATATAAATGCGGGTGTTGCTGCGATTGTTGCTGCAATGATTCTGGGTAATCGTAAAGGATTTCCTAATACAGCTATGGCACCGCATAACATGACCTTAACTGTCGCGGGTGCCTCTATGTTATGGGTAGGTTGGTTTGGTTTTAATGGCGGTAGTGCTTTAGCTTCAGACAGTAGCGCCGGAATGGCAATCGCAGTGACGCATATATCTGCAGCAGCTGGGTCGTTAGCCTGGATGTTTTGTGAATGGGTTAAATATGAAAAGCCAAGTGTACTTGGTATTGTTACCGGAATGGTTGCTGGTTTAGGAACAATTACACCAGCATCCGGTTTTGTTGGCCCAATGGGAGGACTTGCGATAGGTTTGATATCAGGTGTCGTATGTTTTTTTGCTACACAATATGTAAAACATGTATTAAAGATTGATGACTCACTTGATGTTTTTCCTGTTCATGGTGTCGGTGGAATTTTAGGGACTCTGCTGACCGCTATATTTTATGCCGAATCTTTTGGCGGCCTAACAACTAATGAAGCATACTCGATTATATCTCAGCTGGGTGTACAAGCTATTGGCGTCGTCGCGACGGTTATTTGGTGTGGCATGATTACATTTGGTTTGCTTAAATTAATAGATATATTCATTGGTCTAAGAGTCGATGAAGATGAAGAAACGGAAGGCCTTGATCTTGTTCTGCATAATGAACGTGGTTATAACATGTAGTAAATATGGGCTGTTATAAAACTCGTTTGATGGCATAATCATCTTATCGTCAGGCGAGTCATGTCAGTTTAGCTTTCGGCTAGTTAAATAATATCACTTTTTTATACGTCGACCGTTAATTTTAATATTACTCTTCATCCTACATAATCTGGAACGATATTTCATGTTAATCACTTTAAAATGATTTTTTTATTTAAATATTTATGCTCAACGCTTACAATTGATAGAATAATGGCTTGACAATAAACATTTGTGTAAGGAAAAATATAAATGGCTGATCTTATTGATAAAAACATATTAAAATCATTTGTCCCGCCAAGTGCATTAAGTACTGAAAATTTTCAAGAGTTAGCAGGTAAAATATATGTTGAAGATTTTCAAGCAGGAAAAGTTGTCTTTGAAGAAGGGGACACTGATAAACAATCTGTTTATTTGCTAGATGGCCAGGTCGATGTTTCATCAAGTAGCCAAGAGACATTTGTAATTTTATCTGGTACCGACATATCTAAACATCCGCTTGTAAATCAACAGCCAAGAAAGCATACAGTCACTGCTAAAGTAGATTCAAAATTAATACGAATTAATAGTGAGTTACTAGATATTTTACTCACGTGGGATCAACTTTCAGGAATTGAAGTTGATGAAATCCAAGTTAAAGAAGGTGATGAACAAGAGGCAACTGATGGAGATTGGATGACGCTTATATTGAAGTCCAAGGCTTTTCTTCAAATTCCTCCAGCAAATATACAGGCATTATTCATGCGTGTTAAAGAAGTGCCTATGAAGTCTGGCGATGTCGTTATTAAGCAGGGTGAAGATGGTGATTATTACTATATCGTCAAGAATGGGAAGTGTAAGGTCACACGCAATTCAAAAACTGGGACAGAATTAACCTTAGCTACATTATCTGATGGTGCCTCATTTGGAGAAGAAGCACTACTCTCAGAAGGAAAAAGAAATGCCAACGTTACTATGATAACGGACGGTTCCCTTATGCGTTTATCTAAAGAAGATTTTAACGAGCTACTAAAAGAACCGATGTTAAGCTGGGTAAATAATGAAGAAGCAGATGTCTTGGTTAAAGATGAAGGAGCAATTTGGATAGATGTTCGTTTGGAAAGCGAATATAAGAACGCAAATATTGAAGGCAGTATGAATATCCCACTCTTCATGTTACGAATAAAGGCGCAAACACTGGAATCAGATAAAACGTATATTCTTTACTGTAATAGTGGTCGCCAAAGTTCGGCTTGCGCCTATTTGTTGAGCGAGCGAGGCCTAAAAGTTCATTGTCTCAAAGGCGGGTTGGTCGAACGGTCAAGTGATTAGTATATATTTTATTCAATCCACAACATTGTTATAGCTGTTTACTGTGACAGATGATTTTAAGTTAGAGTCTTCAGTATCAAATTATGCTGTATTTGGTAATCCGATAAAACATAGTAAATCACCCCTAATTCATTCTCTTTTTGCCAAACAAACCGGTGTAGCACTCCACTATCAATCGATAGAAGTGCCCGCAGATAAATTCGACGATTATGTTAGCTTATTCGTATCTCAAGGTGGTCTTGGATTAAATATTACCGTGCCTTTTAAAGAACAGGCTTACTCTTTTTGTGGGGCATTAACTGAGCGTGCTGAGCTGTGTGGTTCGGTTAATACAATTCGTTTTGATAAAGAGTTAAATAGTTTTGGTGATACTACCGATGGGCAAGGTTTTATTAATGACTTAAAAATTAATCATCAAATAGACGTTAAGGGTAAAACCATACTTATATTGGGTGCAGGTGGTTCAGTTAAAGCAATATTAGAATCAATATGTAATCAACGGCCTTATAAGATCGTTATTGCGAATCGAACAGTTTCTCGTGCTGAGCAATTGGCAGACAAATTCTCCGGATTGTGCAATGTAACTGCATGTTCATATTCAGATATAGAAATAGGACCATTTGAATTAATAGTTAATGGAACATCACTAAGCTTAATTGGAGAACTCCCCGCCATCTCACAATCTATCGTTGATGAAAATACCTTTTGTTACGATTTAATGTATTCATCTACGAGCACGGTCTTCATGCGATGGGCCTTTGAATCGGGTGCAGCAAAGGTTATGGATGGTTTGGGTATGTTGGTCGAGCAAGCTGCGGAATCATTTTTAATCTGGCATGGTGTGAAACCTGAGACTACTACAATGATTAATGCGCTTAGAAAAAAAAATTTTAATTACAATTAATTTGAGATTTATATCTAAATACCGTGAATGTTATCCATCAAATCAGGTAACCAGGTTACCAAATCTGGTATTAAAATTATTATTATTATCGTAGCTACTTGAAGTAATACAAACGGAATTATTCCTATGTAGATATCTTGGATGCGTACTTCAGATGGTGCGACTGCCTTTAAGTAAAATAAGGAGAACCCAAAAGGAGGAGTAAGAAATGAAGTCTGTAGGTTTAATGCTATTAGTATAGCGAACCAAAGCATGTCGATATTAAGTTGATTAGCGATAGGGACAAGAATGGGGATAACAATAAAACAAACCTGAAGAAAATCGAGAAAAAACCCGAGGACAAAAATCAAGAACATACTGATAAGCAGGAACCCCCATATGCCACCAGGCAAATTAGACATAACATCTAATACAAGGCTATCACCGCCGATTCCCCTGAAGACAAGACCAAATGCTGTGGCCCCGATTAAAATCATAAACACCATACATGTTAGCTTTGTTGTTTGTTGCATTGAGTCGACTAGGTTCTTTAAGGACAATCTTTTATGTAAAGCAGCTAGTACTAGTGCCCCTATAGCACCAACTGCCGCCGATTCGGTTGGCGAGGCAATACCGAAAAAGATTGATCCTAATACCGCCAAGATAAGGATAAGAGGAGGTAATAAAATAGTCAGTATATTCAGAATACTCAGCTCATTTGAAATAGTTTTAAGTGCAGGGGCGGCTGCAGGTTTGCACCACGCATAGATGAGAATATAGACGATGAATAAAGATACCAGCATAAAACCAGGAATCACTGCCCCCATAAATAAACGTCCAACAGGTACGCCTATAATATCGCCTAAAAGTATTAAAATAATACTCGGTGGGATTATTTGACCAAGAGTTCCAGATGCTGCGATAGTTCCAGCTGCAAATGATGTTGAATAATTATGTTTGAGCATTGTTGGTAAAGCAATAATACCCATAGTTACAACTGTGGCACCTACAACGCCAGTTGTTGCTGCTAACATCGCACCTACTATAACAATTGAAAGCGCTAAACCACCGTTTAGTTTTCCACAAAGCTTTCCCATTGTTTCTAATAGATCTTCAGCTAAACCAGATCGATCTAGAATGACTCCCATGAAAATAAACAACGGAACTGCAATCAAAGTAAAGTTAGTCATGATGCCCCAAATACGAAGGGGTAATAAATTAAAAAAATCAAAGCCAAGAAAAATACCGCCAAAGACTAACGCAACGGCGCCTAAGGTAAATGCAACAGGATACCCCAGCAATAACATGACCATCAGGCTAATAAACATCACGATTATCCATACTGTCATTAGTCTTTTTCCAGTACTTGACTTAGTTTTTTTATAGTTTCGGCAATCCCTTGAATTAATAGCAAACAAAAGCCAATCGGGATTGTAGATTTAATCAACCAACGAGCAGTCAATCCTCCTGGGTCAGGAGAAATTTCATTATGTATATAGGATTGAAAGACAAAAGGCCATGCGCTTATGATGATCAATAAACAAAATGGGATGAGAATAAATAAAATACCGAACACATCAATCCATGCACGATGTTTATCAGTTAGCAACCTACTTCTATATAGGATGTCAAGACGAACATGTTCATCATGCTTAAGGGTATAAGCTGTACCGATTAGCAAAACAACTGAAAAAAGATGCCATTCTAGTTCTTGTATTCCGACTGAGCCGCTTTGAAATAAATAACGCATTGATACATCATAGCCTACTAGCAAAACAAGAATGATTATCAACCATGATGTGCATTTACCTATATATTCGGTAAACGCATCAATTTTTAAGCTGGATGTGATTAGTATTTTTTTCAATTATTTATTATTGTTAACTTCAAAATCGATACTAAAGTATAAACTAAAGAGATGAAAAAATAGAGTGAGTTTGTAAATCTTTAATTAGTTCTGGGTTGTAGTGAAATTATTACTAAAGATTGACTTATATTTAAAATTAATCTGTACTTTTTGATAATACAGATAGGAATTGAGTCAAAATAAGTTATTTACATCTGAAAGATTAATAAGATGGGTGCATATATATTAATTAATCATTTAAAGTGATATTCAAGATTATTTTGGGGAACTGGTTTGTAGTTACCAATAATAATCTTATTGAAAAGTTTACAGAGTTATCCATAAATTTATAAAATTTTGGTTCTCACGTGGTGGTAACAATTAGCGAGTGTTATGAAATCACAAACCTCTAAATTTTCAGCACGATTTTCAGGTTCAATACCGGCACTTATAATAGTTGATTCATCCAGATACTTTCTTAGTGCATTTCGAATAGTTTTTCGTCGTTGTGAAAAAGATTCTCTAACTATGATTCTTAAACTCTCATGATCTGATAGTTTATGTTTTAGATGTGAAAGGGGAGTTAATCTAACAAGTGTGGATTCAACATTTGGAATAGGTATAAATGCCTTTGGTTCAACATCAAAAAGTGACTCAACGTCACAATAATATTGTAGCATTATAGATAAACGTCCATATTTTTTGCTTCCACTATTTGCACACATTCGTTCGACGACCTCTTTTTGCAACATGAATGTCATATCTTTAATGCATTCTCGATATTTTAATAGATGGAATAGGATAGGTGTGCTGATGTTATAAGGCAGGTTCCCAACTATACGTAAATCAGTATACTTAAACGAATTAAAATCTATATTTAACGCATCTTTCTCATAGATTACTAAATGATCTTTATCCTCAATATTATTCCTTAATTTAGCAGCTAGATCTTTATCTATTTCAATGACATTAAGTTTTTTTACACGATTAAGTAACGGAAATGTTAGCGCACCTTTCCCAGGACCTATTTCTATTATATGTTCATGGCCTTGAGGATTTATGCTATCAAGGATACGCCGAATAATATCTTGATCATGTAAGAAGTTTTGACCAAAACGTTTTCGAGCACGATAATTATTAGAATTCATTAACACTTTTAGATGTGTTGTTTATATCCGTTGAATTTAACTGATGTCGTGCTAATTGGTCAGCCATGTTTATCGAGGTTAATAAACTGTTACACTCGGCCTTGCCTGTTCCGGCAAGCTCAAGAGCTGTTCCATGGTCTACGGATGTTCTGATAATGGGAAGCCCAAGTGTTATATTGACAGTCTCTCCAAAACCAAGTGTTTTTAGTACCGGTAGTCCTTGATCATGATACATACAAATAAATACGTCTGTATTCTCACGAATATAAGTCCTAAATGCCGTGTCAGCTGGTAAAGGGCCTGTGATTGCATGTCCTTTTTTTATAAATTTATTGATTACTGGTGTGATTACTGTGGTCTCTTCGGTTCCAAGATGTCCACCTTCACCAGCATGAGGATTTAGTCCGCAAACAGTAATTCTAGGTCTTTTTATACCGAATTTATTCTTCATTTCATCGATAACAATACGGATAGTCTTTTCAACTCTTTCAGTCGTTATTGAATCAGGGACATCTCGCAAAGCTAAATGAGTTGTCACTAGTGCAACACGTAATTTCGAGCAGTTAAGTAACATTACCGGTAACATTCCGCCGCATCTTTTTGCAAAATACTCGGTATGACCACTAAAGTTAATTCCTGCATCATTAATGATTGATTTTTGTATGGGAGCAGTAACAATAGCATCATAATTTTTAAATAAACATTCACGTGAGGCTATATCAAGTAATTCAAGAACATAATGCGCATTAAGTTTATTAAGCTTACCTGGGGAACAAGGTACACTTAATTTGACAGGAATGAGTTTTAACGAATTTGGTTTGTATGAATCTTGGGAAATATTGGTATCGGTTATTGTATGAAATTTTAAAGGGAGAGATAAATGTTTTGCACGTTCTATAAATACTTCAGGATCACCAACGATCGTTAGATCAATTTGATGATCAATTTGAGCTAGTTTTACTATTAAATCAGGACCAATACCAGCAGGCTCGCCGCTCGTAATTAGAATACGTGGTTTTTTTTCATACTTCATCTAAGCGATATTCGACATAGGCTTCGTCTCGAAGTTGCCTAGTCCAGTTTTGCATCGCTTCTTCAAGTTTACGATTTTTGATGGCAAACCTAGCTTTGCCACGTCTTATACTTTCGCTATTATCATGTTCACGACGTTCTAAAACCTCGAGAATATGCCAACCATAATCAGTTTTAAAAGGTTTGCTAACTTCTCCAAGTTCAATACTATCCATCATCTTCTGAAATTCAGGCACAAGTGCACCAGGAGAGGTCCAACCCAGGTCTCCGCCTTTAATCGCGCTCCCTGGATCATCAGAATTACCTTTAGCTAATAAGCCAAAATCATCCCCGCTCTCAATGCGAGTTTTTAAAAGTGCTGCCTTATATCGTGCTTTTTCGCTACTAATTAGATCGTTTGGTTTTATCAATATATGTCTGGAACGAGTTTGTTGGACGATATTTATCTTATCGCTTCGGATATCAGATATCTTAATAATATGAAAGCCACTGGAACTTTGAATTAATTCACTGATATCATCCTTCTTCATATCAGAAATATGGTCAACGAATAATGATGGAACATCTTCCAGTTTACGCCATCCTAAATCACCACCATTCTCTGCATTCGCTCCGTTAGATATAGATTTTGCAGTATCTATAAATTCTGCACCGGACAAAAGATCTTCACGGACTTGAGTTGCAACTTGAAGCACTTGTGTGATTTCATTAGGTGTGGCTTCTGAGGGTAATGCTAAAAGTATATGGGAGATCTTAATCTCAGTTTGATTCGTTCCTTGAAAATCTTCGTTTGCTATGAAGATATCAATTTCTTTTTCAGTAACAATAATTCGATTTTCAACTTGTCGTTTGCGTAATTGGCTTAATTTTATTTCGTTACGAATATTTTCTCTAAATTGTTCATAATTATATTCATCTTCTTCAAGAATTTCACGAAATTGACTTAAGGATACTTGGTTTTCGGCGGCGATATTATTGATAGTTTGATTTAAAAATTCATCGTCCACTTTGACGCCAGTTCTGCCGGCCATCTGTAATTGGATACGATTTTCAATCATCTTATCTAATACTTGTCGCTCGAGAATAGATGCAGGTGGTAATTGAGTCCCTTGTTGTTGTAATTGTCCACGTATGCTGCGCACCTTCTTTTCCAATTCACTTTGCATTATCACATCATCATTGACTATGGCAACTATACGATCAAGCGGCACGTACGCATGTACTAATGACTGAAATAAAAATAAGGTAAAAAGCCCCAACATAAGATGTTGATGGTTAAGCTCGGGAAGTTTAAAATTCACTCTGATAACCAGGAATATTTTGTCTCAAGAAGTCTGCTGTCTTTTTACCGATTCCTGCTAGTCCTTTAAGTTCCATTTGGAAGAAAATGCCGGTATCGTATTCACCGCGTACGTTGGATAAAAATCTACGTGCAACACCTTTGACGGCCCAGCAACAACTTTCATATTCAATTCCACCAAATAACTCTAATGATCGTCCCTCACGGATTGAATGATTCCAACGACCAACAAAACTCCAGTTTTGTTGGAATGGCCAATGAAATGATATATCGCTTTGCTCGATATTAGTGCCTATGATATTGACTTCATTATTTCGAACATTGCGATAGGATAGATTCAATATTTTTCCTGGTCTAGGGTTGTAAGTAGTCTGAAAGGTGATTTTTTCTGTGCTATTTGATACATTTGGATTCCATTGAAAATTTCCACTAACATGCGTATTTTTAATGATACTAGTATTAAATGCAGCAATGAAAGATGAGGTAGCTTCATCCCTTGCTGAACTTCCAGGAAGAGTCACTTTTCTATCACGAAAATATATAGTTTGACCGAGGCTTACATCCCCTATTTCTCGGCCATATTCTGTAATCAATCTAGAGGTAACAGCTAATGTCAGCTGATTAGCATCTCCCACACGATCGGCATTACTAAAACGATCTTCATAAAATAGAGAAGCAAACGAAATAGTATATTGACCAGTATCAAAAACTGGCAAGTCAGTTTGATCATCATGAGGAACAAATAAATAGTATAAACGTGGCTCAAATGTGTGAACGTAATCGGTGTTGAAAAGATTAGTTTCCCTTTCCAGAAAGATACCGCTGTTTAAGCTAAATATAGGTAATATACGATTAGGACTTGAATTAAATAATGCATTTTTTTCTAGTGCATACTGTGTAAAACGCAATCGTAATTTAGGTTCTAAAAATGTTGCAACACTAGACATTGGGAAACTAATATGAGGATCCAGATTGAGACGGAGACCGTTCACATTAGTATTAGATTGGATACCATTAGTTGTAACAATATTATCTCCTTTATCGAAGTAAACAGCTTCACTTGACAGACCATAGTTGAGTTTGTTATTTTTTTTAGGGGTGTTATAGTTAAATTTTATTTGTGGCAACCGCTTATAAGGTCTAGAAGAAGTTGGAATACTACGATTTACAGTCTGAAAATTTTGGACTCGTGCTAATAAATTCCAATTATTTCCAGAGTATGCGACATCAGCTCGTTGCTCTAAAAATGAGGTACTCGTAGCACTTAATTGGCTGCCAAAATCTTCATGATAAAACTTGTCGGATACTCTGCTGTAGGTAGCAAATAAATCACCGGTGTTTGCAAATTTTTGACTAAGCTCTAGATCAATGAAATTTCGATGTTTGTCGCTTCTTCTATTGTCACTGGGTAAATACTCAGCATTTATTGAACCGCTACCACGACTATATAAGTAGCGAAATTCACCCATGGCCATAATGCCATTATTCGTTAACAATCGAGGTGTGATTGTTGCATCCATATTGGGTTTGATGTTCCAATAATAAGGAGTTAGAGCCTCAAACCCATTCTTATTTGTAGTCCCATAACTCGGAGTCAGAAACCCAGTTTTACGCTCTTTACTGAGCGGAAAAGACATGTATGGGGTGTAAAAGACTGGGACATCTTTTATTCTTAGGACAACATTTCGTGCTTTCCCATTGTTGTTTTCATGGTCTAGAGAAAGGCTGCTCGCAGTAAAGCTCCAAAAGCGATCTTCGGGTTCGCAAGTCGTAAAATCTAATCGATCCATATCCGTTCGTGTACCAATATCTAGAACTAATTTCTCTGCAGTCCCTCGACCACGACTATCTTTAAGAATATAGTCAGTGTAAGAAAATTCACCGATTCCATTATCATGTTGTAAAAAAGCGTCGTCACTACGTAAGTAAAGTTCGGTATCCCAGTAATTGACGTTATCACTCAAATCAGAGGTGTCTTGTGGTTGATTATATTTGATTGTTCCAGCGGTTACTTGTTGATCGTTTCGAGTTATAGCCGCGTTACCGGACAATGTCGAGATTCCATCTTCTATAATCTCAGCCTCATCAGCGGTCATATGAGTATCATCTTCTGCTAAATCAGCATCAACATAGGGTCTTTCAGGAATGCCCAGAGATGTTGGACATACCAAACTAGTGTACTCGCCTAGTACTTCAGTAAATGCGACCGACGTCAACCCAAGCCATAGCAGACAGATACTCATTGATACGATAAATCTTTTCAGTATAAACCTCATTACTCTTCCGTTGATTTATAATTGTATGTCTAGTTTATAGTGTCTAAAATCGCATACAATAGTTTTATCATCAAATCTTTATTCAAAATCATTGTCATACACTTAAATATAGCAATTTTTGGTTAAAATTAAGTAGCTCAATACAAAATTAATCTTATGAGAATACTTTTTATAAGCACAGTTTCAATACTGATAATAACGGCCTTGCTCTTGACGAGACCTGATACGCATGCTGAACTCCAAAAATTACCCCCGCCAACGGTAAATATTAGTATTGTAGAGAAAATAGATGTTCAGCCTATCACAGAAGTTATCGGAAAATTTCAACCTGCTAAAAAAGCACGTCTTCATTTCCAGGTTTCTGGGCAAATAGACCGACGTTTCGTTGAAGTAGGCCAATATGTTATAGGAAATAGCAAATTGCTCAGCATAGATTCGGGTGATTTCAGTGATGCAGTAGAAGAATCGGTAGCTACTTTGAAGACAGAAGACGCTGCAATCGAACGAGATTCTCAATTATTAGAATTGATGCGAAAAGAAAGGAAATTGCAAGAACAGGAAGTTCTCAGGATTAAACAACTAGGTCGAGATTCTCTTGCATCAAAATCCAATTATGACCAGACATTACAAATATTATATCGACAACAAGCAGAAGAAACACGTCTCGAGCATAGTATGAGTTCAGCCCGAAATCGTTTGATGATAGAACAGGTTCGACTTAATAAAGCAGAGCGAAATCTTAAACGTGCTCAATTAATGTCTCCATTTGACGGCACAGTTAATGCCATTTACGTTGAAGTAGGTGATTATGTTTCACCGGGTGAACCCGCACTTGAGATTGTCCAAGTTGATAAACTTGATTTGAGTCTTGAAATAACAATGATATCTGCAGTGCAATTACAGTTGGGACAAGAGATACAAGTAGTTACCAATAGTGATGAGAGAACAGGTGAGATAATCGCACTATCAGTCGCTCCTGATGCTGAAACAAACACTCACACATTAAAAATACGACTACCGTCAGATGGTCTGTTTTCAGGACAATTAGCCGTAGCAAAATTGCCAGGGGTTTTTTATGAAGCTGCTAATGTCATCCCTATTAGTGCAATTTTGTATGAAGATGGTCAGTCTTATGCTTTTGAAGTTATCAATGACCGCGTTGTTAAAAAAACAGTTAAGTTGATTGAGCGGTATAAGGATATTCAAATCATCAGTGGAATTGAGTCTGGTAGTACCATAATTAGCAAAGATGTTTCTAGTCTGACTGATGGACAAGTCATTATCATCCCTTAAATGCTAATTAATTTAGTTTAATATTTAATTATGACGTTTATACATTTTTCACTAAAAAATCCATTATTAATTAATTTAAGCCTTTTCATTATTTTAATAATAGGTGTTTTTGCCTGGCGTGGTTTACCACAGGAAATATTTCCAGTTGTTGATCTAGATTTGATAAGTATACAAACTATATATGAAGGTGCCTCGCCAGCAGAAGTAGAACAACAAGTAACTTTGCCTATCGAGGAAGAATTCGAAGATAGTCAGGATATCGAGAACATTCATTCTACTAGTATGGAAGGTCTCTCAAGTATTTATATAAAATTAAAATCAGGTACAAATGTTGATGATTTTATGCGTAATACTAGGACATTAATAGATCGAGTAAATGATTTGCCTGAGTCAGTTGAAGAGTCAGAATTAAAACGCATACGCACACGCTTTCCGGTTATAACACTCACACTTTTTGGCGATCTTTCTAAAGCTGATTTGTATGAGTACTCAGGAAAAGTTCGCAGAAAAATGCAGAAGATTGATGGTGTCGCCAGCGTTAGTATGACAGGTAAGCGTGATTGGGAGATTTGGGTTGAGATTAATCCGCATGAATTGTCAGCACTTAATATCCCCTTGGGACAAATTTATGATGCACTTCGGAATAACCTAGTTGATCAACCAGGAGGCTCAATAAAATCAAACGAAGGGGATGTACGATTGAGAGGAAAGGGCGTTAGACCCGAACCGGAGGATATTGAACAGATAGTATTACGGACCAATGAAAATGGTGGTGAACTAAAATTGGGTCAAGTTGCTAAAGTTGTTCGTCGATTTGAGGAGGCAAAAACGTACGCCCGATTTAATGGAAAACCGTCTGTTAACTTAACAGTAACCAAAACAGCTGAGGCGTCAACGATACGTATTTCAGAACAAATAAGAGCACTAGCTAGTGAACTGAGTGAGGAACTTCCTGAAAGTATTAATGCTGGATATCATACTGATTCGTCTATTTATGTGAAAACGCGTTTAGATCTGGTGAAATCATCAGGCTTGATCGGTTTGATGCTGGTTCTTATTTCTTTATACTTATTATTAAATTTTCGTATAGCGGCAATTACCGCTTTTGGAATACCAGTATCCTTTCTCTTCGCAGTCATTTTACTTTATTATTTTGATTACACGATCAATATGGTTTCATTGTTTGCGTTCTTAATTGTCTTGGGAATGATTGTAGATGATGCAATCATTGTTACTGAGAATATATATCGGCATATAGAAGCAGGGATGTCTCCAATGGAAGCCTCTTCATTGGGTGCAAAACAAGTCTTCTGGCCCGTGGTTGTCTCAACATTAACAACTATAGCTGCATTCTTGCCTATGTTTGCTATTGGAGGAACATTAGGAGCGTTTATAAAAGTAATTCCGGTTGTTGTTTGCTGCGCACTAGTTGGCTCACTCCTGGAAGCATTTGTCGTTTTACCTTCGCATGCAGGACATATTTTAAAATTTGAACAAAAGGAACCACGATTTAATTGGTTTCATATTTTAAATAGATATGCTCGATTATTATATTGGGCGGCAATGAATCGTTATTTTGTTGCAGCATTGAGTGTTGGTGTCTTGGCTATTAGTCTTACATATGCGAATACAAGGTTGCCTTTTCAGTTATTCGGTGATGTGGAAATAGGCCAATTCTTTGTCAATATAGAAGCACCCAACACTTACAGCCTTGAGGATACTCTTGAATTGGCAGTTCAGCTAGAAAATAGAATAAATAAGCTTATGACAAAAGATGAGTTGCTCACTTTATTAACTAATGTTGGTGTTAGTGTGGTCGACCCTAATCGAAGTAAAACAGGAAGTAATGTCTTGCAGTTTGTGGTTGACTTACAAAAATCTGCACCAGCTAGTTTTATTGAAGAATGGGTCACACCCATAGTCAGTTTTGATTTTAATACGGGCGGTAAACGCACTCGAACTGCAGATGAAATTATCAATGTAATCAGAAAAGATCTATTACAAGCTTCTGGTGTGGAGCGCTTGAGTATTTTGAAACCAAATGCTGGGCCAGCAGGAGATGATATCGAACTGGGTATCGTTAGTGCTGATCTTGACATATTACATAAAACAGCCATTGAAATAAGTGATTATATGAAACGTATGCCCGGTGTAAATGATGTGGTGCATGATCAAGAACCGGGCAAATTGGAGTATAAATATCAAATGAATGAACGTGGCAAACGGATGGGTTTAACACAAAATGAATTAGCTAGAGCTGTTCGCGGTGGTTATCTTGGCAATGAAGTTGTTCATGTTACCTGGAAAGAAAAACGTTTGCCTGTACGTGTTATCTATCCAGAATCAATGAGAGAACAATCGACGAGTTTAAGTAGCCTACCAATTATACTTTCAACAGGTCAAACAGTCTATCTAAGCGATGTGGCCGATATCACTATTGGTCGTGGTTTAAATCAAATCCGACGTCGTGATGCACAACGCATGGCTAAGATTACCGCTGATGTTGATATGTCGATCACGACGCCTAGTGTAGTAACAACACAAATTAACGATGTCTTTGGCGAAGCAAAAGATAATGATCTTTATTCATTATTATTTTTAGGTGAAAAGAAAAAAGCTGCTGATTCATTCAAAGGGATGAATCAAGCATTAATTATAGCGCTTGCGTTTATTTTCTTTATGTTGACGGCACTTTTTAAATCATTGATCGATCCTCTGGTTGTTATGTTTGCTATTCCCTTTGGATTTATTGGCGTGGTGATTGGTCATGCTGTGTTTGGATACAATATACAATTTCTATCAGCTGTTGGTATGTTGGCATTATCGGGGATCATTGTTAACGATTCTCTTATTATGGTAGATTTTATTAAGAGACTTAGAAGTGAAGGAAATGATAGGATTACCGCTGTCGTTGAGGCAGGCAAGGTTCGTGCTAGACCTATAATTCTAACTACCATCACTACCTTTTTGGGTGTTTCTCCATTAATTTTTTTTGCAACTGGGCAAACGGCATTCCTCTCTCCCATGGCGGTAAGCCTAGGTTTTGGGTTGTTATTTGCCACGGTATTAATACTTTTAACCTTACCATGTTTCTATTTGATTGCAGATGATATGCGTAATCGATTACTTAAAAAGAAGCATAAAGTTGCAGGCGATGATCTTGTTATATGAAACATGTTCTCGTTACGGGTTGCTCATCAGGTATTGGACGTTGCATAGCTGATGGATTAAAAGAACGTGGATTTAATGTTTTCGTTACCGCAAGAAAACAAGAAGATATCGATGCATTAAGTAAGGCAGACTTCGAAGTTATTATGCTCGATCTTGCCGATACTGAATCGATCCAAGCGGCTGTTCTAACACTTTTAAGCAAAACAAATGATCAACTTTACGGACTTATAAACAATGCTGCTTATGGTCTGATCGGCGCTATGGAAGACATTCCTATCATGGCTTTACGTGATCAATTTGAAATTAATATCTTTGGTACGCAGAAATTAACCAACTTACTTATACCTGTAATGCGCAAACAAAACTCAGGTCGTATTATTCAAATCAGTTCGGTTCTAGGTTTTATCACAATGAAATTTCGTGGGTCGTATTGCGCATCAAAGTATGCGCTGGAGGCAATAAGTGATGCCATGAGATATGAGTTAAATAATACCGGTATAAATGTTAGCTTAATCGAACCTGGTCCCATAACTAGTAATTTTAGAAATAACGCACTTAATAATTTTCAAGTAGTAGTTAACAAAGAACATAGCCATTTCAAAGAAGACTATACTAAAATAGAAAATGAATTACGTGGCAATAAATATAATGCACCGTTTTCATTAGGCCCTGAAGTAGTATTGAAACACGTAGTTCATGCATTGGAAAGTGATAATCCAAAGGCGCGTTATCTTGTGACGTTTCCTACTTATTTATTTGCAGTTTTAAAACGTATCCTTCCGGAGTTTCTTTTAGATAAGATCCTAGCTAGAGTTTAGTTCTTCTATTAATTCTAGTAACCAGTGATACAGAATATAGAATCAAGTTCGATAATAAGTGCATACCTGAAGAAATATCTAATCATTATCAAGATGAAGGAGTTTTAAAACTTGTTTGAAATCGAAAAACAGGAAACCTATTAAATTACCATATGGGGGAGATTGAACTCTAATATACATTTCAGTGTTATTTTATAAAAAATCATGAGATAGATTCTAAATTTGGTTAAACCAATCGACTATTGAATTTAATTTACTACTGTTGCTAATTTGGAAGTTTTATAACCGGTTTTTCACTATTTTTTTTAAAAAGCGTAATTATGTTACCTATGCGTTGAACTAATGCTGCATTCGTGCCTTTGCATATCTTGACTATTCCTATGTCGCGTTCCTTTCGTTCACCTAAACGACATTTCACTTTGACTAGTTCATGACGTTCTAACACCTCTTTAATTTCATTTATAACCGCTTCGGTAATACCATGCTGGCCTACCCAAACAACGGGTTTTAAATGATGTGCTGATTGACGTAAGAATTTCTTTTGTGCGTTATTTATTTTCATAAAATTTATCTCGATTTTGTAGATAGTACTCTAGTGTTTTGTGGAGCACATCGATTATGCTTCTTGATGTGATGGTGGCCCCGCTTAATTGATCCAAGTCATTACCACTTTTTTTAATGGTCCATTTTTTTTCAGCGAATACTGAGATCGTCATATTGTTGAAGTTTTGTAACCAATCTGTTTTATTCTGATGTATCTGGTCGCCAAAGCCTTCTGTTTCACTATGTTGCAGGACGTTCACGCCAGTTAATATGCCATCATAACTTATTCCGACAATTAGGCTAATACGACCGTTATAGCCTTTTGTAGTGACTGGCATCAAACTAATTGCAACCGGTTGATTCTTTAACCTTGCTCTATAAACGCCGATACTACCTGTATGATTAATTTCAATAGGCACATCGATTTTGATATTGTCTGCGAATACATCATTATCATATACAAGTGGCAATGTTTTGGTGATGATTGCTAGTTTAGCTTTTTGTTTGTTGAGATTGATTTTATCTTTGGTGAATTCATGCACAACAAAAATAGTTATAATGCAAATTACACTGGTAACGAGTAAGGGTAATTGCGCAAAATTTTTTTGTTTAAATGAATTAGTTTTTGAATTCATTTTTCTCCCAAATATTTGGGTCGAGTATAATAGTCAATTAAGGGAACGAGTCCATTCATAATTAATATTGCGAAGGCAACACCATCAGGGTAACCGCCCCAAGTCCTAATGATATAAATGAGTAACCCCACTCCCAAACCGTAAAGAATCTTTCCTTTTGGTGTGATTGACGAACTAGCAGGGTCAGTTGCAATAAAAAATGCACACAACATCGTTCCACCTGTGAACAAGTGAAATAGTGCAGAAGGGTACACATCATTATCAATAAAGTTGAACAATAAGCTTACTAGAAAAATACTACCCACAACACATAGCGGGATTTCCCAGCGGATAATTTTATTGATGATTAAAAAGATACCACCTGCAAGATAAGCCAGTGCGATTGATTCCCAACCTTTACCACCGAATGAGCCATACAGTGGATTCGATTCAATTTCAGACACCATATTCATTAAGTCTAACTCTAATTTCATATTGGTCAACGGTGTGGCACCTGTTATGGCATCTAATTCGATTGGTAATCCTGAAAAAATAATGCTGATGTTTTGCCTAATAGTTAATTCCTGTTCTGTAAACCCGGTCAAGTCAGGCCAATAGGCTATTTGTATAGGAAATGATAAGAGCACAAAGATATAACCAGCCATGGCAGGATTAAAAGGATTACTACCAAGTCCGCCAAAGAGATGCTTAGCAACAACTACTGCGAAGGCAATACCCGTAAAGGACACCCACCAAGGTGTATAGGGTGAAATAGTAAGCGCAAAAAGTATTGCAGTGATGATAGCTGTGCCGTCTGTAATCACTGGACGAATCGTCTTTTTACGAAGTATTAAAACTAACGCCTCAAATATTAATGCAAAGGCGACGGCTAATAGACAATTGATTAGGATACCTATTCCAAAATAATATGTACTCAATATTATTCCGGGAATTAGTGCATAAAGTATTTTGTGCATTATTCCTGTAGCACTATTCTCTGGATGAGTATGTGATGAATATATCTGCATATGATTAAGGAGCAGGTATCATAGTGATACAATCAACTGGACAAGGCGCAACACACAATTCACAACCTGTACAATAAGCATCTATTACACTGTGCATTTGTTTTGGGGCGCCGACGATTGCATCGACAGGACAAGCAGTAATACATTTAACGCAACCTATGCAGTGTTTTTCTTCAATTAAGGCAAGTCGAGGCACTATGTATTTATCTGTTTTTTTGTATAGAGGTTTTATGTCTACACCCACATTCAACGACAATGCCTTTATAGTTTCATCGCCGCCCGGTAAGCAGCGGTTTATCTCTGCTGAATGATTTGCTATAGCTACTGCATAGGGACGGCAACCATTAAAGCCACAATCACCACATTGCGTTTGAGGTAACAATTCCTCAATTGACTCAATATCCCGATATCTTTTTTTCTGCAACACATTTTTTTTTTGATTTGATGTAAGATGACCAATAAGCATTGTAAAGGCAATGATGAGTAATAATGCAATTAAAAATGAAGTACTCATTTTAGACCTGCTAGTCCCATGAGGCCCATTGAAAATATTCCCAGTGCGATGAGTAATATAGGTAAATAACGAAAAGGTTTAGGGACATTATTATTTTCAATACGTTCGCGTAAGCAGGTTAATACTAATAGCAGAAATAAAAAACCAATACCTGTACTGATGCCGTATAGCATTAATCTAAAAAAAGAAAAATTTTGTTTTTGAAATAGTAAGGCAACAGCCAACAAGATTGGGTTAATTAATATGACAGGAATTAAGGTGTCGATCTGCTTTTGAATGCGAAGTGGTAGTCGATGCATTAATTGTTGAGAAGAATATACAACAAGAATGATTAACATAACATAAAACAATAGATCGAGATATTGTAATGATAATGGAATGATTATCAGATGGTCGAATAAGTAAATAGCAGGTAGACATATCGCGAGGCAGTAAATAGTAGCTAACCCAACCAACCAGGCTTCATTCATGCGTTGGCTAGCAGCGATTTGCATGTCAAGACCAACGAGATTGGTTAATACGAGATTATTAACCAATGCAACACTGAATAATAAGCCAAATAGTTCATTCATTGAACGAGTATCGGATTTTTGAGACGTTACAACAAGTATTGATTTACTTCACTTTCATGCCCGGTTCCGCACCTTTTGCTGGATGGAGGATAAAGAGATCTTTTCCACCGGGACCAGCAGCCAACACCATACCTTCTGATAATCCAAAACGCATTTTTCTGGGCGCCAGATTTGCCACCATAACAGTGAGTTTTCCTTCTAGATCTTCTGGTGCATAGGCCGATTTGATGCCAGCAAAAACTTTGCGTGTTTCATCACCCAAACTAAGTGTAAGTTGTAATAATTTATCAGCTCCTTCAATATGCTCTGCCTTGACGATTTTGGCGATGCGTAAATCAATCTTCATAAAATCTTCAAATGAAATTTCGTCGGCGATAGGATCATCTGCAAGTGGGCCGGTTAAAATCTCTTGTTTAGTTTCGTTGAGATTTAAATCTTCTTTACTTTCTTTAACCATGGCGTCTACATGGTCCTTTTCGACTCGGGTCATCAAGGGTTTATACTTATTTATCTGGTGATCAGTTAATGGTAAAGCTGCGTCTTGCCACTGCATTGGCGTAATATTAAGAAAGTCTTCAGTATTAGCGGCTAGTGCAGGCAAGACAGGTTTCAGATAGAGAATGAGTAAACGAAAGCAGTTTATGCCCATTGTACAGACAGCTTGCAACTCTTCATCACGGACTTCTTCTTTAGCGATGACCCATGGTTTATGACCATCAATGTATTGATTCGCTTTATCAGCCAAGGCCATAATTTCGCGCATTGCTTTAGAATATTCTCGCGCTTCATAAGCGTTGGCTATATCTTTATTTGTATCAACCATTATTTTAAATAGTGTTTCATCATGAATGTACGCGGACAATTTTCCTGCGAAGCGTTTTTTGATAAACCCAGAACAACGGCTGGCAATATTTACTACTTTACCAATGAGATCCGAATTAACACGAGCAGTGAAGTCTTCCAGATTTAGATCGATATCATCAACACCTGATCCTAATTTAGCTGCGAAGTAATAACGCAGATATTCATGATTTAAATGGTTTAAATAGGTGCGTGCAGTTATAAATGTACCGCGAGACTTAGACATCTTTTGTCCATCGACTGTTAAGAAGCCATGGGCATAGATTGCTGATGGTGTTCTAAAACCACTACCTTCCAACATTGCCGGCCAGAATAAGGCATGAAAATATATGATGTCTTTACCGATAAAATGATACATTTCAGTATCACTATCCGCGCTACACCACTCGTCAAAATTCAACTCTGTTTTATCACATAAATTCTTAAAGCTAGCGAGGTAACCAATAGGCGCATCTAGCCACACATAAAAATATTTTCCCGGTGCGTTTGGGATCTCAAAACCAAAATAGGGTTTATCGCGGGATATATCCCATTCCTGTAGACCGGCTTCAAACCACTCATCAAGCTTATTTGTAACTTCAGCTTGTAAATGACCCGCACGGGTCCATTTATGCAATTTGTCTTCAAAATCACCAAGCTTGAAGAAATAATGTTCCGATTCTTTTTCGATGGGGGTGGAACCAGAAATGGCTGATACTGGATTTTTTAAATCTGTTGGGTTGTAGGTTGCGCCACAAGATTCACAGCTATCGCCATACTGATCAGAGCTTCCACACTTAGGACACTCGCCACGAATAAAACGATCTGGCAAAAACATCTCTTTTTCAGGGTCATAGGCTTGTTTTATAGTACGTTTATTGATGTGACCTTTTTTATTCAGTTCTTCATAAATCGTATTCGCCAGCCATTGATTCTCGTCAGAATGAGTACTGTGGAAATTATCAAATGTGACAGAAAAATCCTTGAAATCGGCCTGGTGTTCTTCAGAAATACGTTCAATTAAAGCTTCTGGACTGATACTTTCCTTTTGCGCACGTAACATGATGGGAGTGCCATGGGCATCATCTGCACATACGTAATAGCAAGTATGACCTTGCATTTTTTGAAAGCGCACCCAGATATCCGTCTGAATATATTCGACTAAATGTCCTATATGAATTGAACCATTGGCATAGGGAAGGGCGCTGGTGACTAGGATTTGGCGTTGTTTGTCTTGCATGATTATTATGGCTACAGGTATTTAAGACAGTAAAGTAGCATTATTCAATAGCAGCGTGAAGAGAACCTGATAAATAATGTAGAATACTCATCTAACTCATAGTGCAGGTCATAAATAAATGTCGGTAGTCAGTCATGAAGAAGTAGAATCAATACTTTCCGGAATAGTCGATCCCAGTAGTAATGAGAATATTATCAGCTCAAAATCAGTCAAAGATATCACTATTAGTGATGATGTTGTTTCCATCACTGTTCAGTTGGGTTATCCAGCTGAAGGCAATAAACAAGAACTGACAAATGCAATAACTACAGCATTTGACGATCAAGGTATTTCTAAGCCTATTGTTAAAATTTTCAGTAAGATTGTTTCTCATTCAGTGCAACAGGGAGTAAAGCTTTTGCCGAATGTTAAAAATACGATTGCCGTGGCTTCTGGTAAGGGTGGAGTCGGCAAATCTACAACTTCAATCAATCTTGCACTTGCGCTGCAAGCTGAAGGTGCCACAGTCGGAATACTCGATGCTGATATTTATGGTCCCAGTCAGCCGCGTATGCTTGGTCTTATGGGCAAACCGGATACAACGGATGGTAAAACTGTTGAACCAAAAGTGAGTTATGGTGTGCAATCAATGTCCATTGGTTATTTAATCGAGGAAGATACACCTATGATTTGGCGCGGGCCGATGGTAACCGGTGCATTAGAACAATTATTGAATGATACGAATTGGCAAGATCTTGATTATCTGATTATCGATCTTCCACCAGGTACGGGTGATATTCAATTGACTCTATGTCAAAAGATTCCGGTCAGTGGCGCTGTAATTGTCACAACGCCTCAAGATATTGCTTTATTGGATGCAAAAAAGGCGTTAAAAATGTTTGAAAAAGTTAATGTGCCTGTTTTGGGAATCATTGAAAATATGAGCACATACATTTGTAGTAAATGTGGCAATGAAGAACATATTTTTGGCAGCGGTGGTGGTGATCAAATGTCCAAGCAATATGATATTGATTTGCTTGGTTCATTACCTTTAGATATCCGTATTCGAAAGGGTGTGGATAACGGTAAGCCGACTGTTGCTATAGAACCTGATTCAGAGATTGCCATGAACTATCGTGATATTGCTCGACGAACAGCTGCAAAACTTGCTATTCAGTCAAAAGATTACACTAATAAATTTCCTAAAATTATAATTGAGAATAATTAAATGAGTGTTAAATCAGACAAATGGATTCGTCGTATGGTGAAAGAACAAGAAATGATAGAACCCTTTGAAGCAGGTCAAATTAAATCGAGAGGTGAAGAAAAACTAATCTCATATGGTACTTCTAGTTATGGTTATGACGTTCGTTGCTCAGATGAATTTAAAATTTTCACTAATGTACATTCGGCAACTGTCGATCCCAAACATTTCGATGAAAAAAGTTTTGTCGATATAAAATCGAGTAGTTGTATTATTCCGCCCAACTCATTTGCACTTGCAAGAACAGTTGAGTTTTTTCGTATACCAAGAAATGTGTTGACGATTTGTTTAGGTAAATCTACTTATGCGCGTTGCGGAATTATTGTTAATGTCACACCACTTGAACCAGAGTGGGAAGGACATGTAACGTTAGAATTTTCAAATACAACGACATTACCTGCAAAAATTTATGCTAATGAAGGTGTCGCTCAGGTAATCTTCATTGAATCGGATGAAGTTTGTGAGACGTCATATAAAGATCGTTCTGGTAAATATCAAGGTCAAAGAGGAGTTACTTTACCAAAAACTTGAGATGTCCCCATGATTACCAAGTACAGGTTTGTTCTCCTGTTACCAATATTGAGATTAGACTTTAAATCGATAGGTTATAGAAATAATTTTTTTTAATCAATTCGCTTGAATAAATATTATCTTGAGCTGTAAGAAAGCTATTTACTATCGTTATAAAGGTGTTCTCTTCATGGATATTGTGTTGATTATAGTTAAAATAAATACTTAAGTGATAATCAAAAAAATATGTGAAAACTGATGGAAAATTATAAAGAAAATAGATTTTACTATTCCTCATCCGCATAATGGTCAATTGTTTTCAGTCTTACTCTAAGGTAATGGCGATTAGCAGAAATAAATTTAATATTTTTTAGAAATCAATTAATAATCTATGCTATGACGAATTTCCCAATATTTTTAAAACTTGAAAATCGTCCATGTTTGGTCGTTGGCGGGGGTCGTGTTGCTGCGAGAAAGATAGAACAATTGTTGAAAGCAAATGCTAAGGTCACGCTCATAGCACCTAAAATTAGTTCCGTTTTAAATAAGTTTATAGAAGACAAGAAAATTACTTTTCTTGAGAAGAGTTATGAACGGAATGATCTCGCTTCTATGGAGATGGTTATTGCAGCAACCGATGATAGAGAAGTTAATAACAAAATCGCTGAACATGCTAAATCAAAAAAAATCATGATTAATGTTGTTGATAATCCAGATGCTGGAACGTTCGTCATGCCATCTATTATAGACAGAAGTCCAGTTATAGTCGCCGTGTCGACAGGTGGTGCATCGCCTGTCTTAACTCGATTATTACGTGCCCGTTTGGAGATTTTAATACCGGCAAGCTACGGCAAATTAGCAAGTCTTATCTCTATATTTAGGGAGACTGTTAAAGAAAGATTTCCCTCTATTGACGAGAGAAGGCGATTTTGGGAGCAACTATTACAAGGACCAATTGCTGAACTAATATATACCGGCCAAGATCAAAAAGCCCTGAATTTACTGGAAAAAAAAATAACGAATGAATTCTCCATCACACAACCTGAAGGTGAAGTATATTTAGTGGGAGGCGGACCAGGAGATCCTGATTTATTGACATTTCGAGCATTACGTTTAATGCAACAAGCCGATATTGTATTATACGATAGATTGGTCGCGCCGGACATTGTGAATCTAGTTCGTAAAGATGCTGAACGTATTTATGTTGGCAAAGAACGTGATAAGCATACAGTCTCGCAAGAAGAGATTAATCAATTATTAGTCGAACTTGCTAAAAAGGGTAAGCGTGTTTTACGACTCAAAGGAGGCGACCCTTTTATATTTGGACGTGGAGGAGAAGAAATTGATTTGCTCTCTGAAAATAATATTCCGTTTCAGATAGTCCCGGGTATTACTGCGGCTAGTGGTTGTGCCTCTTATGCCGGTATCCCATTAACACATCGTAAGTATGCGCAATCCTGTCTATTTATCACAGGCCATCTTAAAGATGGGACAATGAATTTAAATTGGTCAGCTCTAGTACAGCCGCAGCAGACCTTGGCTGTTTATATGGGGACGCATGGAATAGAGATATTAAGTCGAGAATTAATTAAGCATGGTTTACCAAAAACAACCCCTGCTGCAATCGTGCAGCAGGGTACCACTAAAGTTCAAAAAACCTATATAACAACGGTTGAAGATTTACCTAATATTCCTAAGCAAAATGAGGTGAAACCACCGAGCATGATAATTATCGGTGATGTTGTCTCATTACATGAAAAGCTAGCATGGTTTGGACAGCCTGATTAACACTAAGTCCTATATATATTGAAACTACAATAGGGGATCAAATATTCATCTAAAGAAATTTTTTCAATAGCCATTCTATCTAATATACAAAAACTAAAATTACATAAGTGAGCAATATTTATAGAGATATTAAAAAGATTAGATAAGTCGCGCTACTAGATTAACAAGCATAGTGAATTACTATTCATATTTTGAATTGAAGCATTCATTGAAATAAATGTAAGTTACTGAAAACTAGATGTAAAGTGAATTAATCTTGATATTATCTTTCGCTTGCAAAGTCTCATTAACTCGCACTATATAGTGTTATTAATTTCTTAATGGAAATAGTTGTATTATTGGTGTTAAGTTAGTGTTGTGTAATAAGTTAGACATTATTACGCGACGATGTGAAATGGGCTGGACTAACGTCAAGTCTTTTGTGGAAAATTTTGCCGCTTATTTTATTCCAGTTAAACAGAGATTAATTTTTCTTCAATTTTAATGAAATTGAATTTATGCAGTAACGTAAGCCTGTTGGCTGTGGTCCGTCGTCAAATACATGACCCAAATGAGAATCGCATTCCTTACATACAACTTCAACTCGTTGCATACCTAAACTATTATCAATTAAAGTCTTTACTTTTGCTTCGCTGGGCTCCCAGAAACTTGGCCAACCTGAACCAGAATTATACTTTTTATCAGAATTGAACAAATCACTACCACAACAAGTGCACTGATAAATTCCTTTGACTGTGCAGTCATTATATTTCCCAGTAAATGCAGGTTCAGTGTTTTTAAGTCTACAGATGGCATATTCTTCATTACTTAGAGTCCTCCGCCAATCTTCATTAGATTTTATTTTTTTATTACTCATTTCAAATTCCAGTTACAACTTTCCTCTAACATTAAGAATATAATCTTTTCCTGTCTTTTTATTTATAAGAATGACAACATTGTTAATGATCTTCAACAATTCAAAATCAAGATTACAAAAGAAGTTATTATGAAACATAGTAAGCTAATAACAGTAACATAACAAAGAGAATGATCATTACTCTAATAGCGTAGAAGGGTTCAATTAGCTATGCAGCACTTAATGATGGATACTTTGTTTTATTATCAAGTTCTTTATTGAACTATATACTGTAACCATCGTAGTAAGTAACAGGACCTAAATCACGTATCGAGATATTCTATGAAAAACTTGCCCTCTTCAGGTTGCATTTTTTAGTTTGTTCATTAAGCGGCCTGCCCTTCCACTCAGATCAAAAATGTATATTTAATTTTTTATAAAAGATAGCAGTAAGTTCTGTTTTGCATTTGAGGCATTGCAAATAACTTTTCCAGAAATTAAATTATCTAGAATCACTTCATAATATCTAAAATTATGCTTGAAAGTTCTCTTAATGTTCATTATGCTCGGAAGGAGAACTTAAGGAGAACTTAGGATGTTGACAAAGTTAGAAGAAAAAATACTTCAATGCATAACTCGTCAAATTACACTAAATGGCCATGCACCAACTTTAGTTGAAATCGGAGATTTAGTTGATATTAAATCTAAAGGTACCGTGCATCGTTATATTGATTCATTAATAAGAAAAGGTCACTTACATCGAACTGGAAGAAGTTGGCGCGGTCTTCGTTTAACGGGTGAACAAAGTCGAAGATTATTGGTTTTACCATTTATGGGGCGTATTGCCGCTGGACAACCTATAGAAGCTATTCCTGAACAGCTTGAGATAAACTTCTCAGAGATGTTGATGGGAGAGGGGCGCTATGTACTCGAGGTGAAAGGTGATTCAATGATCGAGGCAGGTATATTTAATGGTGATTTTGTCATTATTCAAGAACGTAGTATCGCTAACAATGGCGATATCGTTGTTGCGTTAATCGATAATGGTGAAGTGACATTAAAAAAACTTCGTAAGCATGGAGATCGAGTTGAGTTGATCCCCGAAAATCAATCAATGGTGCCTATGATTTATCCTGCTGAACGCGTACATATACAGGGTGTCGTTGTTAGTCAGGTAAGAAATTACAAATAAAAAATGAACAAAAGCTAGTACAAAAAAATAGATTTTTATTGAATTAAGTAAGCTTTGTTCTAATTCTTTATACTCGATGTTTAAGAATTGCGTCAGGTATAGTCGTCGATTTTATAGAAGTATTGATAATGTTAAAATATGCAGAAGAAGATGTGTTGCTGATTATGTGAAAAATACTTTTCCCACAATGATATATTCAGAGTAGTGGCATATAACAGCAAATCAATTATTTTTATTCTGTTTGAATTAAATATATTTAATACTACATCAAGAACATAGTCATGAAACCATTTTCTAAAGCATGTGAGAATAATAAACTTCCAATATTAAATGTAATTTCATCATTTTTTTCTGCAGGTGGTGACGTGTTTGAAATTGGAAGTGGTACGGGTCAACATGCTGTATTTTTTGCAAATAACTTACCTGCCATCCGTTGGCACACAAGTGATCTCATAGAAAATCATGTTGGCATCGTTGAATGGATTCAGGAGAGCATGTTACCAAATGTTATATTTCCAATAGAGCTTGATGTTGTTAGTGGCATATGGCCGAAAAATATTTTTGATGGTGTCTTTACAGCAAACACTTGCCATATAATGCATTGGCATGAAGTTGTTACGATGGTTGAAGGTGTTAAGCGTATACTATCCGTCGGTGGTATATTTATGATTTATGGACCATTTAATTACAATAATGACTATACGAGCTCAAGTAATCGCCTCTTTGATGACATGTTGAGAGCGCGAGATCGGCAAAGTGGCCTCAGAAATTTTGAAGACTTAGAATTGTTAACTAAAAATAATTCGTTTATCCTTTTTGGAGATGTCACTATGCCAGCAAACAACCGGTTATTAATTTTTAAAAAAATAAAGTAGGGCTAAAATTTAATATACATATTAAATATTTTTTTCATTCTGCTTGAATCAGGCCTACAATTTTCCACCCTGATTCTGGTTTCATGTCTCCATTTGCAACAAAAACTTGAACTATCTGTTTGCAGTCAATAGCAAAAAGGGGAATAACTCGACCATCATATTCTTCAAGGTACTGTTTAAAAGTAAATTCATCACTTATTTGTGTGCTTTTTATTTGGGCGCCTTGTCTTAATAGGTAAGAAAGCTCACCGTAATCAATATTTTCACTAAATAATTGGTAGCCTCTATGACGAGTCGATACTAGGTGTTTTTCATCAATATTTTCGTCAATATTTGACTTTAATTCGTAGATATTCTTAATATCGAATTCTGATTTGAATCTTAAACAGGCCAATGTATCAAGATTACTACGACCAGACATAGCTAAAACCTTACCAAGACCGATAAGGTTTAAGTTCCTATCGGCATGCTCTGAGATAGGGTTTCCATAATATGTATCTAAACCTTCCATCCGAGCGAGAGTGATATTTTCCCATGTACTGTCTGTCAGTATGACTTTGATACCGTGGGCTTGTAATTCATGGCCAATTGCACGTGCAACATTACCAGCGCCTATTATCAATAGGCCGCTTGGTGAAGGTTCTCGAACATCAAGAATTTCAGCTAAAAATTTAGCAGACACACTTTGAATAACTACTGTGCCAATGATAATTAAAAAGGTGAGTGGGACAATTAACTGAGCTTCAACAAAACCTGCATTTTCAAGTCGTAATGCGAAGAGTGCTGATACCGCAGCTGCGACAATACCACGCGGACCAATCCACGAAATTAATAACTTTTCATTAAATGACAAATCTGAACCGATAGCAGAAATAAATACAGACATCGGCCTTGCAATTAGCATTGTTATTGCAAGGATACCGAAAGCAGGCCAGCCTAATTGAATGAATTGATGAAACTCAATTCTTGCAGCCAGAATAATGAACAAACCAGAGATTAGTAATAGGCTTAAGCTCTCTTTGAAATCTAAGATGTCATCAATGTTCATATTCTTCATATTTGCCATTGTAATACCCATGACAGTAACCGCTAACAAACCAGATTCATGTTCTATGGTGTCTGATAAAACATAAACTGTACAAACAGATATTAAAGTGAGTACATTTCTTAAATACTGAGGAACAAGTTGTTTTCTTAACAACATACCTAACAACCAACCAGTGATAAATCCCATAACAAAACCAACAAAAAGTATTGAACCAAAGGTTATTGCGACTAGGCTTATTCCATCATGTCGTTGTTCTGACATGATGAAATTAAAAACAAGAACTGCAAGCAAAGCTCCAAGTGGGTCAATAACAATACCTTCCCAACGGAGTACATTTGATATTTTGGCATTTGGCCGTACTGTCCTGAGTATAGGAATAATAACCGTTGGACCGGTAACTATGACTATGGCGCCAAATAGAAAAGCAAGCTCAAATGGTAAATCGATTAAATAATGCGTGCTGTACGCAATAATCAACCAGGTTATCAATGCTCCAATAGTTATTAGATTACTAACGGTCTTGCCATGTCCTCGAATGTCCTCAAGTTTTAATGTCAAGCTTCCTTCAAAAAGAATCACAGCGACTGATAAAGAGACGATCGGGAATAACAATGGTCCAAATAGTGCGTCCGGATCAAGTAAATTGAAGACTGGCCCAACTAACATCCCAACAATTAATAGAAATAATATTGCAGGTAATCTTGTCCACCAAGCTAACCATTGACAACAGATGCCAAGAACGCCAATGCTAGCAAAAGATAATAGGATTGTATTATTCAAAATTGATTAGTTCAATATATGTAGTGTTGTAATTAGTTTGTATTTTATGTGGAGTATAGTTGATGAGAATTATTACAAAGCCATCAATAGTTTTGCTGAAATAATCATGAATTATTGAGTATGTTGTATAAGATAACCCAGCTGCAACAATCGAACGTGGGTCGAACGTCAATTTCATATTTAGGTCAATAGTATAGGTGATAGTTTTCTATTAATAGAATTTAACATGCTCACTATGCATTGCAGAAAAAATAAATCACCAAGTTAACTACTCTAAGTATTCTTACCCAAAAAAAATGGCTTTTACGCTTATGCTGAATTATAGAAATTCAAGAAATTTATTAGTCGGTTTTTTGAAACAACAGAGTTGCGTTAGTCCCACCAAATCCGAAGCTGTTAGACATAATTGTATGTAGTCCTGCATTATCAATCCGATTAAAAGCAATTGGCGTCTTTGCTGCAGCTGAATCAAGATCTGTTATATTTAAAGATGAGGCAATAAAATTATTTTCCAGCATCAATAAACTATAAATTGACTCGTTTACGCCAGCTGCGCCAAGACCATGCCCTGTTTGAGATTTAGTTGCACTGATTATGGGCATGTGTTTTTTTTTGAAGACTTCTTTTATTGCATCTAGTTCAGCGATATCTCCAACTGGTGTACTGGTAGCATGTGCATTAATGTAGTCAACTTCATTATCAACATTATTTATAGCTTGTTGCATACATCTTATTGCACCTTCTCCAGAGGGTTTGACCATGTCAGCTCCATCTGACGTAGCGCCATAACCTATGACTTCTCCATATATCTTTGCGTCACGAGCTAATGCATGTTCCAGTTCTTCCAAAACAAGAATTCCGCCACCTCCAGAAATCACGAAACCATCACGATTTTCATCATAGGGACGAGAAGCTGTAGTAGGAGAGTCGTTATATTTTGATGAGAGAGCCCCCATGCTGTCAAATAGTAATGTTGAGGTCCAATGAACCTCGTCACCACCACCTGCAAATATAATATCCTGTTTTCCTAACTGAATTAATTCATAAGCATTGCCAATACAATGAGCACTAGTTGCGCATGCAGAACTTATAGAGTAATTGACCCCTTTTATTTTATAGGCTACAGAAAGACAAGCACTGTTAGTACTTGACATTATTCGAGGAACAGTTGTTGGCCCAACTTTACGCGCACCGCGTTCGCGAAGTATATCAATTGACTCTTGTAGAGTAGCATTTGAACCGCCGCCGGAACCAACAATAACTCCTGTTCGATAATTTGAGATATCGTCTTCTGCAAGTGATGCGTCTTCAATTGCTTCGCGCATAGCTAAATATGCATATGCAGCACCATCGCCCATAAAGCGCTTAAGCTTTCGGTCAATTAATGAATTCAGGTCAACATCAATTGCGCCATGGACATGGGAACGAAATCCTAATTCAGCATATTCTGAACAGTATGTAATTCCAGATGTTCCTTTTTTGAGAGAATCTAGTACCTCAATTTTATTTTTTCCAATACTCGACACGATTCCCATGCCTGTTATGACAACTCTTTTCAATTTGTACTCCTAAAATTCTTCGGTTGATTTAAAGAGCCCTACACGGAGATCCTTTGCAGCATAAACTTCTTTTCCATCGACAGACATGGTTGCATCGGCAACTCCCATGACTAATCTACGTAATACGACTCTTTTCATATCGACATTATAAGTCACTAATTTGTTTTTTGGGGTAACTTGCCCTGTAAATTTAACATCTCCGGCTGCCAAAGCTCGACCACGTCCAGGGGCACCGGACCAACCCAAGAAAAAACCTATTAACTGCCACATTGCATCTAAACCTAGGCAACCTGGCATAACCGGATCACCAATAAAATGGCAATCAAAGAACCAGAGATCTGGTGTAATGTCGAGTTCAGCAACAATATTACCTTTTCCTGCCGAGCCACCATCACTAGTTATTTCTAGAACACGATCGAACATTAGCATATTTGGTAGGGGTAGTTGAGCATTCCCTTTTCCAAACATTTCCCCTCGTCCACAGGCAATCAATTCTTCCCGCGTATATTTATTTTTACTATTCATATCTAGCATTATCTCATGCTGATATTAATATATCTCAAAAAATTAACCGAACCATTCAATTGACTGTCTGCTTGACAGCGTCTTCTCGCGGATTAGACTGCGAGTATCATTCATCACTAACATCAAGGTTTTTTGTCATGTCCGCAGGTATTGGCCCACTCGATAGACGTAATAGCATAGGTGTAAAAATAGGTTCCGTTGTTGTTGGCGGTTGTAATCCTATTGTTGTTCAATCGATGACTAATACGGACACTGCTGACGCTGATGCAACAGTAAAACAAGTTCAGCAACTTGCGGCAACTGGTTCTGAATTAGTCAGAATTACCGTTAATACGGATGATGCAGCTTCAAAAGTATCAACTATTCGTGAAAAACTCGATGACCTTGGTTGTCTTGTACCGTTAGTCGGAGACTTTCACTATAACGGACATCAATTATTAACTGACTATCCTGATTGCGCAAAGGCTCTAGCTAAATATCGTATCAATCCTGGAAATGTTGGGTTTGGACGAAAAAAAGATAACCAGTTTTCAATCATGATAAAAAAGGCTATTGAATATGATAAACCAGTTCGAATTGGTGTTAATTGGGGTAGTCTCGATCAAGTTCTTTTAACTAAAATGATGGATAATAATGCTAAATTATCAGTTCCATTGGAAACTGATGATGTTATGCGTGAAGCACTGATTGTTTCTGCATTAAAAAGCGCAGAGCGTGCCGAAGAGTTGGGTTTACCTCATGATCATATTATTCTGTCATGCAAAGTGAGTGGTGTTCAAAAATTAATTACAGTTTATAGAGATATTGCCAAACGTTGTGATTATGCTTTGCATTTAGGATTAACCGAAGCTGGAATGGGCTCGAAGGGTATTGTCGCGTCTACGGCTGCAATGGGTATTCTTTTGCAGGGAGGAATTGGAGATACAATTCGAGTTTCATTGACTCCTGAACCGGGAGGTGATCGCAGTAATGAAGTGATTGTCGCACAGGAAATATTACAAACAATTGGATTGCGCTCATTTACTCCGTTGGTTACTGCCTGCCCTGGTTGCGGACGAACTACTAGCACAGTATTTCAGGAATTGGCCGACAGCATACAGGCCTATGTACGTAGTCAGATGCCAATATGGAAGGATAATTACTACGGCGTTGAAGAAATGACACTTGCTGTAATGGGCTGTGTAGTAAATGGACCTGGAGAAAGTAAACATGCTGATATCGGTATTAGTTTACCAGGTACAGGAGAGACCCCGACTGCACCTGTGTTCATAGATGGTAAAAAAACAATGACACTCAGAGGTGACAATATAGCTAAGGAATTTCGAGATATCGTGCAAAAATATGTCCATAAGCGCTACTCACCTAAGTATAATTGTTAATTTTTTATAATATATTTAAAAAATCATTGTTTTTTTAGGGTCTTCATGTGAAAAGAAACTATTTGAGTCCTTCATTTGGAGATTTTGATATGGAGCAATATGTCATCTTTTAAATAATTATTCTGGCAAATAAAAATTGGTTGCGGGGGTTAATTTATGTCTGAAGATAAAAATTATGATGTGCCTGAGAAACTTGCTGAGCATGCACATATCAATTTAAAGCGTTATCGTGAGATGTATGAGCGGTCTATAAGCGATTCTGATTCTTTCTGGGCCGAGCAGGCAGAAGAATTCCTAACCTGGTCTTCAAAATGGAGCAAAGTTCAAGATTGGGACTATAACGAAGCAAATATCAATTGGTTTGTCGGCGGTAAATTAAATGTTTCATACAACTGCATAGATAGACATCTTCAGTTACGTGGAGATCAAATTGCCATAATTTGGGAAGGTGATGATCCCGATGAAGATCGTCAATTTACGTATAAAGAATTACATGAGCAAGTCTGTCGATTTGGCAATGTACTAAAAGCCCGGGGCGTTAAAAAAGGGGATCGGGTTTGTCTGTATTTACCTATGATTCCGGAAGCATCAATTGCTATGTTAGCTTGTGCCCGAATAGGTGCTGTTCATTCGGTTGTTTTTGGTGGCTTTTCTCCTGATGCTTTGCGCGATCGAATTAATGATGCAGATTGTAAAGTAGTTATTACCAGTGACTACAGTCTTCGTGGTAAGAAACAGATTCCATTAAAGGCAAATACAGATAAAGGATTGATTGATTGTCCTAATGTGAATACCTGCATTGTAGTTAAACGAAGTGGTGGTGATATCGATTGGAATGAAGACAGAGATATCTGGTATCACGAAGCAATTGAAACAGTCTCTGCAAATTGCCCGCCTGAGGAGATGGATGCTGAAGATCCGTTATTTATTCTCTACACTTCTGGTTCCACCGGAAAACCAAAAGGTGTTGTACATACAACTGGTGGTTATTTGTTGTATGTTGCGATGACACACAAATATGTTTTCGATTATCAGGAAAGAGAAGTCTATTGGTGCACTGCTGATGTAGGATGGGTAACAGGTCATTCTTATGTTGTTTATGGACCTCTTGCTAATGGAGCCACCTCAGTGATGTTTGAGGGTTTACCTAACTTTCCGGATGCTAGTCGTTTTTGGCAAATAGTAGATAAGTGGAAAGTAAATACGTTTTATACTGCACCAACTTCTATTCGTATGTTGATGGGGCAGGGTGATGGTTTTGTGACGAAGACTAAACGAACTAGTTTACGAATTCTTGGAACGGTAGGAGAGCCAATTAATCCTGAAGCATGGGAATGGTATTATAATATCATTGGTAGAGGACAATGTCCTATTGTGGACACATGGTGGCAAACAGAAACGGGGGGTCATTTGATAACACCATTCCCTGGTGCTACTCAACTTAAACCGGGATCTGCAACGCTTCCTTTCTTTGGGATACAACCTTGTATAGTTGATGCTCAAGGTAATGAACTCGAAGGTGCAGCGGAGGGAGCATTATGTATAAAACGGTCATGGCCTGGCCAGATGCGTACCTTGTATGGGAATCATGATCGTTTTAAGGAAGCATATTTTTCGATGTTCCCAGGTAAATATTTCACTGGGGATGGGGCACGTAGGGACGATGATGGATATTATTGGATAACTGGTCGTATCGACGATGTTATTAATGTTTCTGGTCATCGAATGGGAACTGCTGAAGTTGAAAGTGCCTTAGTATCACATGTTGATGTATCTGAAGCAGCAGTTGTCGGATTTCCTCATGATATGAAAGGTCAAGGTATCTACGCCTATGTCACCCTCATGATTGGAATTGAATTGACTGAAGTCTTACGTAAGGAATTAATAAATCATGTAAGAAAAGAAATTGGACCGATAGCTTCGCCCGATCTAATTCAGTGGGCCCCAAGACTACCAAAAACACGTTCGGGAAAAATTATGAGACGAATTTTACGTAAGATAGCTGCCGGTGAACTAAGTATGTTAGGTGACATAAGTACCCTTGCTGAGCCAGCTGTGGTTGACGATCTTATCGAAAATCGTCTTAATAAATAAAATGTAATGGACCTTTATAAAATAATCTGTCCTTTCTAGCGTCATCAAGAATAATGGAGTCAAATAAGTGAATAAAGGTCTATGCATGGTATATATAGGGTGAAAATATTTGATAATCAGATTATCGATGTATTTAAGATTTATACTGTATCGTTCAAAATTTAAACTCGAAACAGACCTTCATATCACAAAAGGTGCGTTTTTAAAGTTCAATCAATTTTGTATTCAATGTTCTTATAAACAGTTGACATAAATCACAAGCTGAGATATGTTGCGCCGCAATATATATTGTTTTCATGTATAAAGATGAGAGATGCTCTGTATACAACTATTAGAAAGTTGATGGTAGACAATATAACACCACCAGATATTTTAAGACTCAATCTATAATGTCGTAGGTACTTTAGAAAGATATCGAAAATGTGTTCATAGACTTAGAACTCGTAGATAAAGATAAGCTGAAAAGTGGACTTATGACGTAAATAAATTCCTCCTCTTGTTTTATACATACCCGCATAGCTCAGTTAGTTATGCGGGTTTTTTATTTTAAAAGTGTATGTGAATGTTAGATGTCTGTATTAATTTGTAAAAGAGTTAATCTTAATTTGTTATGCTGTGTTAGAGAAAGCATCTGATCTCAGAGATAATAAAAATGAGTAAGAAATATAGAACACCGTTTGAAGATCTTGGTTGGTCTGAAATGCAGAAAAAATATTTAGATGCATTCAAAATATTTAAATCATCCGAATCGGTAATGAATTCCTCCTGGGTAAATGAAATGGATGAATGGTGGAAGTCTGCCAATAATAAAAATTCCCATCGAAGCTCAAGTATATTTGATAGGGTGCTTGAGCAAGCTAATGTCTATTATTTCATGAGTGAACAATTTTCAATTTTGCTTAATGAAATAAACCATTCAAATAATGACGAACAAATACAAGATATTATTAATAAAAAATTTAAAGAGATTGAATCTTATTTATCAAGTTGTGATGATTCGTTTGACTGGAGTGATTTCTTAGCTAGTCATGAAGTACCGAATGATCTGATGAGATCAATGTTTGACAACTCGATATTCAACCATATTCAACTATTAAATGAATTGAATCCTGATTTGGAGAGATTAGTACAAGAGATTTTGTCTATTTCTGGTTTAGGCTATAGCCGAGAAGCTCAAGAAAAATTAAAAGAAGCGATTAAATCATGGAGAGACTTTCAAAGTAATTTTAACGAATATCAGTCGGTAATGATGCACTTAAGTAAAAAAGGACTTGAGTTAATGCGTAATCATATTATAAGTATGCAAACAGGTGATGAAAGTATTAACTCAATGCTTCAGATATATAACTTATGGATTGAATCAAATGAAAAAGTTTACGGCGATTATGTTTGCAAAGATGAATATTCTGAGCTGATGGGACGATTGATGAATTCAATGATGGCATTTAAAAAGAAAAGCGATGAAATTATTGAAGATACGTTGTCTGCATTACATTTACCAACAACAAAAGCAATGAATGAATTGGAACAGAGGCATTACTTATTACGCAAACAAGTAAATGAAATGCGAGCAGAAATAAATAATCTAAAAAAAAATATAAAACAAGATAACAGTATTGTGCCCGTCTTCAAAAAAGGATCAAAAACAATTCTTAGAAGTGAAGGAAAAGTAAATAAAAAGGTAACTCCAAAAACTTCTAATATAGTCGAACGCAAACAAGTCAATAAAAAATCGGTGAGTAATGTAAAAACGATTAAGAAAAAAAACAAGTAAAAAAGGATGATTAAAATAAAGTTATGTATTATGGAGTGAACTATGAATCCATTCAATTTGATACTTGAAGATATCGTGAATGAAATTCATGAATTTAATATAAAATTGGCAAAAGGTTACAAATCACTATCTGATCTAGGTGAGATTCAAGTAGGGGTCTCTGAAAAGGAAGCGGTCCATCAAGAAGATAATGTTGTTTTATACCATTTTAAATCACGCACAAAAAATCAAAATCCTATTCCTTTATTAATCGTTTATGCATTAGTTAACAGACCTTATATAGTTGATTTACATGAGGAATGTTCAATTATTCAGGAACTACTTGATGAAGGTGTTGATGTTTATCTCATTGATTGGGGATACCCAGTTGGTGCTGATAAATATTTAACTCTGGATGATTATATTAATGGTTATATCGATCGTTGTGTTGATGTGATTTGTGAAAAATGTAATAGAGAAAACATCAATTTATTAGGTATTTGTCAGGGAGGAGTATTCAGTCTTTGTTATACGGCATTAAATCCGAAGAAAGTAAAAAATCTCATCACCACTACTACGCCTGTTGATTTTCATACCAAACAAGATTTATTAAGTCATATTGTAAAGAAAATAGATATTGATAAAATGGTAGACACTTTAGGAAACATTCCTGGTGAGGTGCTTAATGTAATATTTCTTTCTTTGAAGCCATATACTCTGATGGGACAAAAATATGTAAGCCTTGTGAAAATTCTCGACGATAAAGAGAAGCTGATGAATTTCATGCGCATGGAAAAATGGATATTTGATACTCCGGATTTAGTAGGTGAAGCATATCGTGAGTTTATAAAACAATTTTATCAACAAAATAGGCTCATAAAGGGAACAGTCAAAATTGGTGATAATATTGTCGATTTGAGTAAAATCATTATCCCAACATTAAACATATATGCTAGAGATGATCATCTAGTGCCTCCTGATGCTTCTATAGCATTAGAAAGTTATATCAACTCACAAGACTATCAGTCGTTAGAGTTTCCTGGGGGACATATTGGAATTTACGTGAGCAGAAAAGTACAAAACATTATTTCGCAGAATGTTGCTGTGTGGTTGGAAAATCGTAATTAATAAATATCAAGACCAATTAACAATATGGAGTATTGTTCTAGGGAATATTTGAAGTTTGTTTTTTTTATGCATATGATTATGTGTCTATACTTTTTTGCTGCAATAATCACAATATTAATAAGGGGCGTTCAGAAAAATTTGTGAAGATACTTTTTGATTACTCAATGGCCTCAGCACAAAATTTATTTTGTATATTAAGTGTTTTTTTCTTTAATAAGATTTATGTGAGATCAGTTAACTGAATAGACAGCAGATGATGCATTACAGTATAATGAACTCTTATTATGCGGGAGTAGCCACACGGTTACTCCCTTTTTTGTGTGTAGGAGGTGCTCTCTGCTGAGAAGCCCAACATTAGGTGTCACATACTAATTATGAGTACCTTCATCTATATTGGACCAATGTCGCGAGTAGAAACGAATTTCAGGCGACGATTTGTATCAGAGGTATCTTTTTTTGATAGATAATGCCCTATTAGCGCTTGAAGATGGTTCATTGTTTTATGGTACATCGATTGGTGTCGATGATGAGTCCATTGGTGAAGTTGTTTTTAATACCTCAATCACAGGATATCAGGAAATACTGACTGATCCTTCATACTACAAGCAAATTGTAACCTTGACGCATCCTCATATTGGGAATGTCGGTACGAATCTCGAGGATGAAGAATCTAGTCAAGTTTTTGTAAGCGGTTTAATTATCAGAGATTTGCCAATGGTGATGAGTAATTGGCGTGCCACTGAGAATCTGAGAGATTACCTTATCAGGCATAATATAGTTGCTATCGCTGAGATTGATACGCGTCAACTAACGCGGCACCTACGCAAGCATGGTGCAATGAAGGCCTGTATCGTTGCTGGTGATAATATTGATGCAGATAAATCAATTAAAACAGCAGAATCATTTGCAGGGCTGATTGGTATGGATCTGGCAAAAAAAGTATCGACAACATCAAGATACAACTGGGTCGATGGTATATGGGATCTCGAAGATGGAATTCAAGCATCTCACAGTAAAAAAGAGTGGCGTGTCATCGCGTATGATTTTGGAGTTAAGCGAAATATTCTTCGCATCTTGGCAGATTTGGGTTGTGAGATTACGGTAGTTTCTGCGCAAACACCCGCAAGTGAGGTATTGGCTGAAAAACCAGATGGTATCTTTTTATCTAATGGCCCGGGAGATCCAGATCCTTGCGATTATGCAATAACTGCAATAAAGAAAATTATCAATTCAGGTCTACCAGTATTTGGTATTTGCCTTGGGTATCAGTTACTTTCATTAGCATTGGGTGCTAAAACAAGCAAAATGAAATTTGGACATCATGGCGCAAATCATCCTGTGCAGTCACTCGATGATGGTCAAGTGTTGATCACTAGCCAAAATCATGGTTTCGCAGTTGATGAGAAAACATTACCTAATGATCTAATTGCAACCCATCGCTCTTTATTTGATGGGTCATTACAGGGTGTACACCATGTAAAATATCCTGTTTTTGGTTTTCAGGGACACCCTGAAGCGAGTCCGGGACCAAATGACTCAAAACGGCTATTCAATCATTTCATCGAATTAATGCAAGAGCATAAAACGTAATATATCCATGCCTAAACGTACAGATATTAAAAGTATTCTAATTATTGGCGCAGGCCCAATTATTATAGGTCAGGCCTGTGAATTTGATTATTCCGGTGCTCAGGCGTGTAAGGCATTGCGCGAAGAGGGCTTTCGCGTCATCTTGGTGAACTCAAATCCTGCAACGATTATGACCGATCCTGAGATGGCGGATGCTACGTATATTGAACCAGTACATTGGCAAACAGTGGCAAGGATTATTGAAAAAGAACTCCCGGATACTTTATTACCAACGATGGGTGGTCAGACGGCATTGAACTGCGCATTAGATTTAGATAAGCAAGGCGTGCTCGAAAAATTCGATGTAGAAATCATAGGTGCATCAAAAGATGCAATCGATAAGGCCGAGGATCGCGAAAAATTTCGAACTGCAATGCAAAAGATCGGCTTAACTATGGCGAAGTCTGAAATTGTTCATAATCAAGAAGAAGCAAAGGCAGCCATGGAAATCATTGGCTTTCCTGCAATCATCCGTCCTTCGTTCACTTTGGGTGGCACAGGTGGCGGTATTGCTTACAATCGAGATGAGTTTATGGAAATTTGTGGTCAGGGTGTTGACGCATCACCGACCAATGAGGTTCAGGTCGATCAATCCGCATTAGGTTGGAAAGAATATGAAATGGAAGTTGTTCGTGATAAAAAAGATAACTGCATTATTATTTGTTCTATTGAAAACCTTGATCCAATGGGTGTGCATACCGGTGATTCAATAACGATTGCACCAGCGCAGACATTGACTGATAAGGAATATCAAATCATGCGCGATGCTTCTATAAAAGTATTACGTGAGATTGGTGTTGATACTGGTGGGTCGAACGTTCAATTTGCGGTTAATCCAAGAGATGGTGAACTGATTATTATTGAAATGAATCCTCGTGTATCACGTTCATCAGCACTTGCCTCTAAAGCAACAGGTTTCCCAATTGCCAGAGTCGCTGCAAAATTAGCGGTGGGTTACACATTAGATGAGCTTGAAAATGATATTACTGGTGGAGCTACACCAGCATCGTTCGAACCCAGTATCGATTATATTGTCACTAAGATACCTCGGTTTACTTTTGAAAAATTTCCACAGGCAGATGATCGCTTAACAACACAAATGAAATCTGTCGGTGAAGTCATGGCCATGGGTCGTACATTCCAAGAATCATTGCAAAAGGCAATTCGTGGGATGGAAACTGGCGTAACAGGTTTTAACTCAGTTGTTGACCAGTCATCAAAGACTATTTTAGAACAGATTGAAAAAGAATTGCGTGTGCCGCGTGGAGATAGATTGTGGTTCGTCGCAGATGCCTTTCGATATGGATTGAGTGTTGAGGATGTTTTCAATATTTGTAGTATCGATCCTTGGTTTTTGGTACAGATTCATGATCTTGTTGAAGAAGAGGACAGACTTAAAAAAGAAGGAGTCACTTCGTTAACTAAAGACCGTTTAAGACGATTAAAGCGAAAAGGTTTTTCTGACGAAAGATTAGCTGAGTTGATAGACCAACCTGAATTGGAAATAAGAAAATTAAGAATAGATAATAATATTCGTCCAGTATTTAAACGCGTCGATTCCTGTGCCTCAGAATTTGAGTCAGCTACGGCTTATATGTATTCAACTTACGACGTTGAATGTGAAGCAGCTCCAAGCGATAGAAAAAAAATTATGATCTTAGGTGGCGGTCCTAATCGAATAGGACAGGGTATTGAATTTGATTATTGTTGTGTACAAGCTGCCTTCGCTATGCGTGAAGCTGGATACGAAACAATCATGGTTAACTGTAATCCTGAAACTGTTTCCACAGACTATGATACGTCAGATCGTCTCTATTTCGAACCATTAACTTTGGAAAATGTATTAGATATTATTCATGTTGAAAAACCATATGGTGTGATTGTGCAATATGGTGGACAGACACCCTTGAAATTGGCGCGTGATCTTGATGTTGCCGGTGTCCCAATTATTGGTACGAGCCCAGATTCAATTGATCTTGCAGAGGACCGTGAACGGTTTCAAAAATTATTGGAAGAGATCGATCTGAAACAACCACCAAATCGAACAGCGCGGAATGTTGAACAAGCAGTAAAAGGAGCTAAAGAAATTGGTTACCCACTTGTCGTAAGACCATCATATGTATTGGGTGGTAGAGCAATGGAGATTGTCTATAACGAAGATGACCTTCGGAATTATATGGATAATACCGTAGCAGTTTCTAATTCGTCACCAGTATTGCTAGATAGGTTTTTGAATAATGCTATCGAAGTTGATGTCGATGCGATATCAGATGGGACTGATGTCTGTATTGCCGGGATTATGGAGCATATTGAACAAGCTGGAGTGCATTCAGGTGATTCGGCTTGTTCTCTACCTCCCTTTAGTTTAAGTGATAAAATTCAAGACAAAATTACGCTACAGGTTGAAGCAATGGCACACGCTTTAAATGTTGTTGGTTTAATGAATACGCAGTTTGCAATACAGAACGATGAAATTTATGTCTTGGAAGTTAACCCAAGGGCTTCAAGAACTATACCTTTTGTTTCTAAAGCAACAGGCGTGTCGATTGCTAAGATTGCTGTAAATTGTATGGTAGGTAATAGTTTGGCAGCACAGAACTTAACTCAAGTACCGGTGCCAGATTATTACTCAGTTAAGGAATCTGTATTTCCATTTATTAAGTTCCCTGGTGTTGATCCTCTACTAGGGCCTGAAATGAAATCAACTGGCGAAGTAATGGGAGTAGGAAAAACATTTGGTGAAGCATTCGCAAAAGGACAGTTGGCTGCTGGAGAAGAGTTTCCGCGTGTAGGGAATGCATTTATCAGCGTTAAGGAAATAGATAAAGAAAAGGCAGTCATGGTCGCGAGAGAGTTATTCTCATTAGGTTATAAACTTTTTGCTACTAGCGGTACTTGTAAGGTTTTAACAAAAGTAGGTATAGAATGTGAAAGGGTTAATAAAGTAAGAGAAGGACAACCACATATTGTTGATATGTTGAAAAATGATACGATTGATTTGATTGTTAATACAACAGAAGATAAAAAGGCGATTGCAGATTCATACTCAATTAGAAGAACGGCACTTCAACATCAAGTCTTCTACACAACAACAATAACGGGTGCAATGGCAACTATGGAAGCACTGAAACAAAGAGACAGTATTGGTGTGAATAGTTTACAAGATTTACATAAAGGAGTGATTGCATGAGTCAAACACCGATGACTGTAAGAGGTGCAGAAAAATTAAAAGAAGAACTGCATAAACTCAAAACGGTAGACCGCCAACGAATCACCAAGGCGATTGCTGAGGCTCGCGCGCATGGCGATCTGAGTGAAAATGCTGAATACCATGCTGCACGTGAACAACAAAGTTTTGCAGAAGGCCGTGTAAATACCATCGAGTCGGCCTTAGCCGATGCGCAGATAATTGATGTCACTTCGGTGGATGCTGAAGGTCGCGTTGTTTTTGGTGCGACTGTCAAGCTGTTGAATGTTGGTACTGATGCAGAGGTCACTTACCAGATAGTTGGTGAGCAAGAAGCCGATATAAATGAAGGATTGATTTCGATAACCTCACCAATTGCGAGAGCACTAATTGGAAAGCAACAAGATGATGAAGTAAATGTGGATGCACCAAGTGGTATAGTCGAGTATGAGATATTGGATGTGAAGTATTTATAATGTTAAACATTCTAATAAGTTTTATATGTAATTAATTGTTTTCTGATGGCCAAAAAATCCAATAAACAATGGCTACACTCACAAAATAAAGATCAATATGTAAAACAGGCTCGTGAATCTCACTATCGTTCACGCGCTATATATAAACTTCAAGAAATTGATCAAAAAGACGAACTCATCAAATCAAATTCCTGTGTTGTTGATTTGGGATCAGCCCCCGGCAGTTGGTCGCAATATGCTAGTGAACAAGTTAAAGTCAATGGTCGAGTAATTTCAGTCGATATATTACCGATGGACCCCATAGAAAAGGTGTTGTTCATTTTAGGTGATTTTACTGACGAATCAATTAAGAGGGAATGTACTAGACATATAGGTAAACAGAATGCCGACCTTGTGATTTCAGATATGGCCCCCAACTTAACAGGTATTAGAATTACTGACCAGGCAAGAAGTCTTGCTTTGGCAGAACTAGTCTATGATTTTTGTCATCACGTACTTAAGCCAGGTGGTGATTTAGTTATCAAATTGTTTGAAGGTGCTGGAACTGACGAATATCGTCGATTATTAAAGGAACGTTTTACTAAGGTTGTGACTCGAAAACCTCAAGCATCACGTGATCAGTCGCGGGAATTTTATGTTTTAGCACGTTCTTATAGGTTATAATGGAGATATGAAATGATTATTTATAGAGGTTTATTGGTTTGAATGACATGGCAAAAAATTTGATCTTGTGGGTGATTATTGCACTAGTCCTTATGATGGTTTTCAATAAGTATGATAAACCGACATCGTCTGCTGAGATCAACTATTCACAATTTATTTCATATGTGAAAACTGGACAAATTACCTCTGTCGGGATTGAGGGTAATTCAATTAAAGGTCAAATGTCAGATGGTAATCGACTATTCACTACATATAGTCCTGAAACTAGTAACGATGCCTTAATTGGTACACTCTTGGAAAACAATGTCGAAATTAGAGGTATTGAGCCAAATAAAAATTCATTTTGGGCACATGCTCTAATTTCATGGTTTCCTATTTTATTGTTACTTGGTGTCTGGATTTATTTTATGCGTCAGATGCAAGGTGGTGGAGGTGGCCGAGGGGCAATGTCCTTCGGTAAGAGTCGCGCACGATTATTAGGCGAAGACCAGATTCAGATAACATTTAATGATGTGGCTGGTGTTGAAGAAGCAAAAGATGAAGTAGTAGAGCTAGTTGAATTTTTACGTGATCCAGGTAAGTTCCAGAAACTTGGAGGTAAGATACCTTCTGGTGTGTTGATGGTTGGTTCTCCCGGCACCGGTAAAACTTTATTAGCTAAAGCTATCGCCGGTGAGGCAAAGGTACCATTCTTCACAATTTCAGGTTCCGATTTTGTTGAAATGTTTGTTGGTGTGGGCGCATCTCGCGTGCGAGATATGTTTGAGCAAGCTAAGAAACAAGCGCCTTGTATAATATTTATTGATGAGATTGATGCAGTCGGACGTCATCGAGGAGCTGGCTTAGGTGGCGGACACGATGAACGTGAGCAAACCTTAAACCAATTATTGGTAGAAATGGATGGTTTTGAGGGTAATGAAGGGGTTATTGTTATAGCAGCAACAAACCGTCCAGATGTATTAGACCCTGCTTTATTGAGACCTGGTCGTTTTGATCGTCAGGTTGTTGTACCACTACCTGATATTCGTGGTCGTGAACAAATTCTCAAGGTTCATATGCGTAAAGTTGCTTTGGGCGATGATATTAAAGCTAATATCATTGCACGTGGGACACCGGGATTTTCGGGCGCTGACTTAGCTAATTTGGTAAATGAGGCCGCACTATTTGCAGCTAGAGCTAATAAAAAATTAGTTGAAATGAGTGAATTCGAACGTGCTAAAGATAAGATTATGATGGGCGCAGAACGACGCTCCATGGCTATGAGTGAACAAGAAAAAAAACTCACTGCTTACCACGAAGCAGGTCATGCTATTGTTGGTAGATTAGTTCCATCGCATGATCCGGTGTATAAGGTAACAATAATTCCACGTGGACGTGCCTTGGGCGTCACTATGTTCTTACCAGAAGAAGATCGTCTCAGTTATTCGAAACAATTACTTGAATCACAGATATCGACTTTATTTGGAGGACGAATCGCAGAAGAGCTGATTTTTGGTGCCGACATGGTTACTACTGGAGCAAGTAATGATATTGAACGTGCGACATTGCTCGCACGTAATATGGTAACCAAATGGGGATTATCACAAAAATTAGGTCCTTTAACCTACAGCGAAGAAGATGGTGAAGTTTTTTTAGGTCATTCGGTTACACAACATAAGGCTATCTCAGACGAAACATCTCATACTATCGATGGGGAGATTCGTTGTATAATTGATAAAAATTATATTCGTTCAGAAAAAATTCTGAGAGAAAATGAAGATAAGCTTCATCTTATGGCTGAAGCGCTAATAAAATATGAAACAATAGACTCTGGTCAAATTGATGATCTTATGGAAGGTAAGATACCTAGACTGCCATCAAATTGGGATGATAATGATGATGGTCCATCTTCGGCAAACAAAAAGGCCAAAGAAAAAATCACAAAAGAAGATGATGCCCCCTCGGGTGATCCACCAGCAAAGCCTGCATAACCTAACTGTAAATGTGTGTAAAGTATTTATTACCCTATAGATTTTTTAATCTTAATAACACTGTGTTCAATAACCATATCGATAAGTGAATCACGATTAATAAAAAAAGTAGAACATATTTTGGTACTGATGGCATCCGAGGTACTGTCGGGGAAGGTATTATTACTCCTGATTTTATTATGAAGCTTGGTTGGGCAGCAGGGCGTGTACTTGCAAAAAAAGGTAGTGGTCCTGTATTGATAGGTAAAGATACGCGGATATCAGGATATATGTTCGAATCAGCGCTTGAAGCAGGTCTATCTGCAGCAGGTGTTGATATACGCTTGCTCGGTCCTATGCCAACTCCAGGCATAGCTTATTTAACTAAAAATACACGAGCGCAAGCAGGCATTGTAATTAGCGCGTCGCATAATCCATATTATGATAATGGAATTAAATTTTTTTCAGGTGATGGTACTAAGTTACCCGATCAGATTGAGCATGAAATTGAGCATGAATTAAATTTGCCATTACAATCCGTACATTCAGGTTTTCTTGGTAAGGCTCGCCGCATTACAGATGCGCCGAGACGATACATCGAGTTTTGTAAATCAAAATTGCATAATGATATTGATTTGAACGGATTGAGAATAGCTGTCGATTGCGCCAATGGAGCAACATATCACATCGCACCAAAAGTCTTTGAAGAGTTAGGTGCAGAAGTATTTCTTCATGGAACAACACCAAATGGGGTTAATATTAATGATGAGTGTGGCGCGACTTCTCCTCTAGCATTACAACACATGGTGAAAAACACCGATGCAGATGTCGGTATAGCTTTGGATGGTGATGGTGATCGCTTAATAATGATAGACGAAAAGGGTAATATAATCGATGGGGATGATATCCTTTATGCTATATCACAATTAGACACGAAAAAACTAAATGGTGCTGTTGTAGGTACCGTAATGAGTAACCTCGGTTTGGAACATGCTCTTAAAAAATTGCGGTTGAATTTTTTAAGAGCTTCAGTTGGTGACCGTTATGTAATGGAGTTATTATTGAAAGAAAAATTAGTTTTGGGTGGAGAAACATCAGGACACATAATTAACCTCAATCGTACAACGACAGGTGACGGAATCATTGCAGCATTGCAAGTGCTTGAGGCTATGAAAGTGACTCATAAGAAGTTGTCAGATCTGGTTGGTGATATCACAAAATTTCCACAAATAATGAAGAATGTAAAACTTCAAAAGAAAATTGATATTACTTCCAATAGTGAAATTAATGATGCTATTAAAGATGCTGAGAAGGCACTTGGTGATACGGGTCGTGTGGTGCTCAGATCTTCTGGCACAGAACCTTTAGTTAGGGTCATGGTTGAAGGCGAAGATCAACAACAAGTAGAATTCTTGGTTAATGAACTTTCAACTAAAGTTAATGAAGTAGTAGAAAATTGACTTTAAATTATAAAAATAAATCAATAGAGAATTACTATCCTTGAGATAGTGAAAAACAAACCTTTCTTTGGAAAGTTAGATTGATAGTTAGATTGATAGTTAGAGTAGAGCTGAATAATTTTCTGTCTTTTCCAGTAATAAACTCTAGTGTCTCTGGTGTTGAGATTTCAGCAATATGATCAAAGAATATGACGCGATGGCGTTGTTGTTGTCAGTTTGATTTTACTATTGACATTATATGGATGCTTGCACGCATCTCAAAATACCATAATCGTAATCTTCATTTAACGCTTCATAAATAGGTTTGAGTAGATTCTTATCTTTGTCTTCCATAGTTTCAATGGCATAAACAATCTCATTGTATTCTTCGTCATCTAACTCGATAACATCACGTACATCTATTAATCCGACTTCAATAGCATCTGCTAAGTGCGTGTAAATAGTGTTCATATTTTTATTTCGTTTTTCTGCAATTTCTTCAATACTAAACTCTTGCTGATAGAGCATCAGTGTTTCATTAATTGTGTTGCTAAGATTATTGTTAAGTAAAGCAGTAAGAGAATGTTTGGCTATTTCGCTGAGAAATTGCTTGCCATGACGTCGCAGTTTTTGTTCTCCAACTCCTGATATACAAAGCATGCTGTCAGGTGAGTTAGGTCTTTTTCTAATCATTTCTTGTAAGGTTGCGTCATGGAAAATGACATAGGGGGGTACTCCAGATTCTTCTGCCAGTTTGAGTCGCAGTGAGTGTAGGGACTCCCATAATGATTGATCTTGTGGACGAACTGTCAATTTTTGTTGTGATTGTTTGGTAATTTTCTCTTCTTGTGTTTGTTTTCTCAAATCAAGTTTTTGCTCCCCACGTAATATCGGGCGACATTTTTCAGTAAGACGCAAAGCACCGTGACGCTCCATATCGATATTAGTATAACCAAGAGCGATAAGTTGTCTGAACACACTGCGCCATTCTGTTGTAGTTAACTCTTTACCAATTGCAAAGGTGCTGATTTTATCATGTCCATTTCTCTGAATACGGTCATCGTTTTTCCCAATCAGGATGTTGACGATATAGGTTACCCCAAAACGCTGTTCTGTATAATAAATAGTGGATAATGCTTTTTGTGCAGATTCAGTAGCGTTCCATTTTCTAGGTGGGCTTTGACAATTATCACATGCTCCGCATTGTTCTGAAGACGTTTCATCAAAATATTCGAGTATGGCATGACGCCGACAAGTGATGAGTTCACAAAGGCCAAGCATAGACTCAAGTTTGTGATGCTCAACATGTTTATGTGCTTCGTCGGCATTAGAATTCTGCATAAATTGACGAAGCATGATCACATCTTGTAATCCATATGCCATCCAGGCACTAGCGTCATTACCATCACGACCAGCACGGCCTGTTTCTTGATAATAGGCCTCGATACTTTTGGGCAAATTTAGATGTGCCACAAAGCGAACATCAGGTTTATCAATTCCCATACCAAAAGCAATTGTCGCAACTATAATGACGCTGTCCTCATGTAAGAAACGTTGTTGGTTTTTTTGCCGCACATCAATAGTCAAACCTGCATGATAAGGTAAGGCCGTCCGCCCTTGTTCTGATAACCATTCAGCAATTGCTTCTACTTTTTTACGAGCTAGGCAATAAACAATTCCGGCATCATTTTTATGGTTTTCTTCAAGGAATCTCCATAATCGTTGTTTAGGGTTGTTTCCTTCCGAGATAGCATAGGTGATATTGGGACGATCAAAACTATTGATATAAAGTTTCGCTTGTTCAAGCTGCAACTGTGAAATAATTTCTTCACGAGTACGTTGATCTGCAGTAGCTGTGAGTGCAATACGTGGAATAGTGGGATAGCGCTCATGCAATATTTTTAGACGTTGATATTCAGGACGAAAATCATGCCCCCACTGAGAAACGCAATGTGCTTCGTCAATAGCGAATAAAGCAATTTGACATTGATCTAGCAAAAAGAGCATGTGATTAGTCAATAACCTCTCTGGTGCTACGTAGAGAAGATCAAGGTTATGATTTATCAATTGTTGTTCAACTAATTGAGTTTCCTCCTGACTCATGCTGGAGTTTAGAAACGCAGCTTTGACTCCAAGTTGTATTAAGGCGACGACTTGATCTTGCATCAATGCGATCAGTGGTGAAATGATGATTGCAGTACCTTTACGTACCAGTGCCGGAATTTGGTAACATAAAGATTTTCCGCCACCGGTCGGCATTAAAACTAGAGCATCATTACCATCCAATAATTCTTGTATTACTTCTTGTTGGGAATGACGGAACTGGTCATAACCGAAAGTAGATTTTAGAATTTCGTGAGCATGTTTCAATCGGCAAGTTGTCATTTGATTTTTATGATTGTTGGTGATGTAAAAAATAATCCTCTATTAATCAAAATTGAACTGTACTTGATACTAACGGAATAATCTGAATACCTATTGAGAATATTCAGAAGAGAGGGATTATTTTCATAGTGACTGCAACATTTAAGAGTAATCGCTTCTCGCGTAAACAAGCATTAAAACTTAATTGCCCTATAACTTTTATCACTAAACCCAATAGCTATTTTCTTATTTGCATCCAACACTGGTCGCTTAATAATTGCTGGGTTTTCAATCATTAATAATATCGCTTGTGTCTTATTCGTAATCTCTTTTTCTTCATTTGACAATTTACGCCAAGTTGTACCGCGTTTATTGATTAGTATTTCAACATCGATTTGTTTCAGAAAGTGATTAACGAGAGCTTTGTCGATGCCATCAATACGAAAGTCATGGAAGGCATAAGGCACTGAATTTACCTCTAACCATTTCCGTGCCTTTTTAACAGTCTCGCAGTTTTTTATGCCATAGAGCATTACGGATGACATATTAATGTTTTATACGTCGCGTAGGATTTCATTAATTCCAACTTTACTTAAAGTCTTCTCATCAACCGTTTTAACAATGACTGCACAATATAAACTATATTTGCCATCTTTTGATGGTAGGTTACCTGAAACCACTACTGAGCCAGCTGGTATATAGCCGTATGTGACCTCACCGGTCGCACGATCAAAAATTCGTGTGCTTTGACCAATGTAGACACCCATAGAAATTACGGAGCCTTGTCCGACTATCACACCTTCAACAACTTCTGAACGCGCACCGATGAAACAATTGTCTTCAATGATGGTAGGGTTAGCTTGTAAAGGTTCTAAAACACCACCAATTCCAACTCCACCGGAAAGATGAACGTTCTTGCCAATTTGCGCGCACGAACCAACCGTTGCCCAAGTATCAACCATAGTGCCGTTATCGACATAGGCGCCGATATTTACAAAGCTTGGCATCAATACGACGTTTTGACCGATGTAACTGCCGCGCCTTACAGTTGCGTTTGGAACAACGCGTGCGCCTGTTTCGATAAAGTTAGTTTTGTTATAACCGTAGAACTTATTAGGCACTTTATCGAAGTAATTAGTCAGGCCGCCTTGTATAACAGTATTATTCTCAAGGATAAAAGAAAGTAGTACAGCTTTTTTTAACCATTGATTAACGACCCAATTACCATCAATTTTTTCAGCTATACGAAATTGACCACTGTCGAGTTTCCAAATAACTCCTTCAACAGCATCTTTGATTTCTTTATTCATTTTATCGGGCTCGAGCTTATCTCGATTATCAAATGTATTATTAATTAATTTTTCTAAATCGCTCATATTTTTTCCTGATATTAAAATGAATTTTGTAAAAACTGTTTAATCCGATTTGCAGCTTCTGTGCATTCTTGAACTTCTGCTACTAATGCAATGCGCACACGATTTCTACCTGGATTAATACCACCTATATAGCGGGATAAATATGAGCCAGGTAGTATTTTGACATTCTCGCTTGTATATAAATTTCTTGCAAAGTCTGAGTCTGAGCAAGGTAGTTCAGGCCATAGATAAAAACTGGCGACGGGTGGTGTAACTTCTAATACTGGTTTCAGTATTCCACAAACTAAAATAAATTTTTCTCTATATTGCGCTCTATTATATTTGACATGTGCTTCATCACCCCAGGCGGCAATACTCGCTTTCTGGGTGTGTAAGGGCATTGCACTACCATGATAAGTTCGATACTTAAGAAAACGCTCAATTAACGTACTATCGCCAGCGACAAAGCCAGATCGCAAACCAGGTATATTTGAGCGTTTGGAAAGACTATGAAAAACTAGGCAGTGCTTAAATTCTGAATTACCTAGTTGATTAGCATACTCAAGTAGACCGATTGGAGGATGAATCTCATCATGATAAATTTCAGAATAACACTCATCAGATGCGATAACGAAGTCGTGTTTTTCTGCCAAGGCCATCAACTCCTTGACTGAATTTGAATCAATCACTGCACCGGTAGGGTTTCCGGGAGAACATAAATAGATAAGTTGGCATCGTTGCCAGATATCTCTTGGTACTGATGATAAATCAGGAATGAAGTTGTTATCTTCAGTACAATTTAGATAATAAGGTTCGGCTCCCGCGAGTAAAGCGGCACCTTCATAAATTTGATAAAAAGGATTCGGTAATACTACTATGGGTGTCTCAGAACTCTTATCGATTAGTGTTTGTGTAATAGCAAACAAGGCCTCCCGCGTGCCATTTACTGGTAGAACATTTTTTTCTGAGTTAACTGATGTTTGTGGTAAGTTGAATCGTTGGCATAACCATTTAGCAATGGCTTCACGTATCTCAGTCGAACCATACGTTGTAGGATACATAGCCACGTCACCTAGGTTTGATTTTAATGCATTCAATATAAATTCTGGTGTGGGATGTTTGGGTTCTCCAATCGCAAGACTGATTGCCGATTTGTCCGAATTAACGGTTGTACCCTCGAGCAACTTTCTCAGCCGCTCAAATGGGTAAGCATGTAAATTTTTCAATCCTGAATTCATTAAATCTAGTGATTTGTTAATAATAGCGAAAAAGACGAATAAGTATATGCGATCAACTCCCTCATCCCAACTACCATCACAACACTTCCCAGCATTATCTTGCATGGTCGCTGCTGTTCTATGGGGTTTTTTTTGGTATCCACTCAGATTATTGGATGAGATGGGAGTTTCCGGATTGTGGTCGACGTTAATTATCTATTGTTCTGCCTTGATATTTCTTCTTCCCGCTTGCTGGCGTTGGCGTGCTGAGTTCTTAAGACATAAAATGGATTATATGCTTATTGGGCTTTTTGCTGGTTGGGCTAATCTTGCCTTTATTCTAGCCGTTTTGGAGGGTGAGGTTGTTCGAGTGTTACTGTTGTTTTATTTGTCTCCAATATGGGCAATTTTATTAGCTTTTTTTATATTACATGAACATTTAACGAAGACAGGCCTTATGGCATTAGTTATTGCAATGCTGGGTGCGTTGTTGATATTGTGGAATCCCGAATTGATTGATATCGATACACTAAACTGGGCAGACTTTTACGCTATTACCTCAGGTATGGCATTCGCCATAACCAATGTTATGGTCAGAAAAATTGGAGAGGTTTCTATTAGCATGAAAATGGGGTCGGCATGGCTGGGAGTGATCTGCCTCACACTTTGTGGTTTATTAATAGCTAAATCCCAATTACCAGATATTACAACCCAATCAGGCGCATTGGCCTTTTTAATAGGTTTTCCAATAATGTATGTAATGACATGGACAGCTCAATATGGGGTTACTTTTTTGCCTGTTCAGCGATCCTCGGTGATATTCTTGCTAGAGATTGTTGCCGGCGCGGTATCCGCTGCATACTTAACGAATGAAATAGTCAATGATATTGAATATATTGGTGGTGCATTAATTATATTTGCTGGCTTAATCAGCATTATTAAAGAAAAAAATGGCGATATAAGTGCCTATAAGTCGTCCCCGAGTTAAAGTTGATGTATGCTTTGCGGCCGTCAAAAATAGCGTAATTTTTCTTACTTGGAATTTATTAAAACGTGACTAAAAAAATCTTAATATTGCCTGGTGACGGTATCGGTCCAGAGATCGTTGCTCAGGCAGAAAAAGTATTAGCCTTTTTAATTAATGAACGTGGTTTCGATTTGAAACTGGACCATGGTTTGCTTGGTGGTTGTGCTGTAGACGCTCTAGGTTCTCCTTTTCCAGATGAAACTCTAAAGAAGGCAAAATCATCTGCAGCCATCTTATTGGGAGCTGTGGGGGGACCAAACTGGGATTCTATCGAGCGTTCCTTGAGACCGGAACGTGGTTTATTAGCGGTAAGATCTAAACTTGAGTTATATGCTAATTTACGACCAGCAGTATTGTTTCCACAATTAGCAATGGCTTCTTCGTTGAAGGAAGAAGTTGTTAGCAATCTTGATATCATGTTTGTTAGAGAACTTACCGGTGGTATCTACTTTGGTGAACCACGAGGTATCAGAACGCTTAGTAATGGACAGCGACAAGGCTTTAATACGCTTATTTATAGTGAGGGTGAGATTGAACGAATTGCGCGGACTGCATTTGAAGTTGCAAGTAAACGTCAAGGACGTGTTTGCTCGGTTGATAAGGCTAATGTACTAGAAGCAACTGAACTATGGCGAGAAGTCGTTAATAGTGTCGCTAAAGATTATCCTAGTATCGAGTTACAACATATGTATGTCGATAATGCGGCAATGCAATTAGTTCGTGCACCAAAACAATTTGATGTAATCGTTACGACTAATATGTTTGGCGATATATTATCTGACTTGGCGTCAATGTTAACAGGCTCGATTGGTATGTTGCCGTCCGCATCCTTAGCCAGTGATGGAAGTGGACTATATGAACCAAGCCATGGTTCAGCTCCTGATATTGCGGGACAGAATATAGCTAACCCTTTAGCGACGATATTATCTTTATCAATGTTATTACGCTATTCGCTTTCTGAAGTTGAGGTGGCAGCTCAAATCGAACAAGCAGTGAGTCAAGTATTAACCGAGGGACTCAGAACACAAGATATTCACTCTAACGGGACGAATTGTGTAGGCACAAATGAAATGGGTGATACGGTAGTTGAAGCTTTGGCATCAATTATTAATTAAAACTTATTTAGATAAATATAAGAAGTGTTATGACTAAGAAAAAATATGATGTGGCCATTGTTGGTGCCACAGGTGCTGTTGGCGAAACAATGTTGTCTATTTTGGAACAACGTAATTTTCCTGTTGGAGAAGTTTATGCTTTGGCTAGTAGTCGTTCAGCTGGCAAACGAATCCAATTTAAAGGCAAGCATATAGTCATTGAAGATCTTGAATTATTTGATTTTACTAAGGTACAAATAGGACTTTTTTCACCGGGCGCAACCGTATCTGCCATCCATGTGCCACGTGCAGCTAAAGCAGGTTGTGTTGTGATAGATAATACATCCCAGTTTCGTTATGACGATGATATCCCTTTGGTCGTGCCTGAAGTAAATTCACATGCAATTGCTGATTATAAGAACAAAGGAATAATTGCTAATCCAAACTGTTCGACTATACAAATGATGGTTGCATTAAAACCAATTCACGATGCAGTTGGAGTAGAAAGAATCAATGTTTGTACCTATCAAGCGGTGTCAGGTACAGGCAAAGCAGCCATAGAAGAACTTGCAAAACAAACCGCTGATCTTCTTAATATGAGAGAGGTTGAATGTAATGCTTATCCAAAACAGATTGCGTTTAATGTCCTACCCCATATAGATATTTTTCAAGATAATGGTTATACAAAGGAAGAAATGAAGATGGTTTGGGAAACCAGGAAAATACTTGAAGATGAATCAATCCAAGTAAACCCAACCGCTGTAAGAGTTCCTGTTTTCTATGGCCATTCTGAATCCCTTCACATTGAGACGAAAGATAAGATTAATGCGGTAACGGCCAAAAAATTACTTGAAAAAATGCCTGGACTAATCGTTATTGATGAGCATGTCGATGGTGGCTATCCCACTGCTGTAACAGAGGCCGCTGGGGAAGATTCTATTTTTGTTGGACGTATTCGGGAAGACATTTCACATCCCAATGGTCTAAACATGTGGGTAGTTTCAGATAATGTTCGTAAAGGAGCCGCATTAAATAGTGTTCAAATAGCTGAAACTCTGGTAAAACACTACCTATAAAGTATAGTTATCGGCGATATTTGAAGAACATTCGCAAGTCTAAAAGTACTAAAAATTGATAATAAATAAAGATAATTTGCATATTAAAAATATGCAGGTGTTTGTATTATTTTTGAAATATATTTAGTATATCAAACAATGATATAGGATAAAAACTGGCGGGATTAAACAAAACTGATTTAAATCACTCGATATTAAAGTTCGGTTATACGGGTCTGATGTAGCGTACATTGGCGATCTTAAGCTTGGTTTAATATGAATAATTGAAAATTATACTTTCCGCTATCTCTGAAATACGAAGTTATAAATAGTGGTGGAGTAAATATACTCAAGATAATTACTAAAAATGTTGTTTGAAAGTTCAATCTTGAATTTACGTTATGTATTGGTTGGTCTGATTATTATGTGCTTAGAGAATACTATTATTTAACTGATTCACCTCGTAATTGATTTCAAGGAAATTGAAGTAAAAATGAAACGTAAACTTTACATATTCATGTTTTTAGCTTTAGCTCCAAAGATAACAAGTGGTATGGGCTTAAGTAACATTGAATTAAATTCAGTGTTTAATGAACCGTTTGATGCAAAGATTCAGTTACTTTCCCCTACTGTCGACGAACTTGATTCGTTCACCGTTAATTTGGCCGACAGCGAAGCTTTCGCTAGAGCTAAAATTGATCGCCCGTTTATCTTAAGTGAACTTAAATTCATTTTACGACGTTCACCTGACTACATAAGTATTTCCAGTCAAAAACCGATTCGAGAGCCTTTTTT
>Ga0115551_1000045_pt1 | contig 88711 bp, 76 predicted proteins | sample COGITO_mtgs_1103_FD_87179 | JGI IMG/M metagenome (GOLD analysis project Ga0115551, IMG submission 87179) | Pelagic marine microbial communities from North Sea - COGITO_mtgs_110321 | ecosystem: Environmental > Aquatic > Marine > Epipelagic | place: Germany:Helgoland, sampling site Kabeltonne... | reverse complement strand
TTGCCAGCAGGTTTCCCGCTGCGTCGCTGCCTATATCTTCTAATAGCGCTTGTTTAACGGTATTGCAGATGTCATTTTTAAAAGGGGTTAAATCAAGCGGCATGGCTTACTGTCTCGTGAATCTGTTTGGTAGGGTTTTCTGGCTAGCTTTTACACTAGCCTTGTTTATTAAATGTCTTTTTAAACAGCTGTCTTCTTAAACTGTTTTTTAAGCTTCTGCTCAGGACGCTTCTTTGTCTAAGGCACTTTTCTTTTGTGCCGCTTTGGTCAATTTAAATACCACGGGGCTAAGCAAGAGTAGAGCGACTAAGTTTGGCAGTGCCATTAATGCATTAAGCGTATCTGCGACCAACCAAGCTAAATCTAACTCGAACGTAGCACCTATTGGAATGGCTAATACCCAAACAATACGGAAGATAATAATCGATTTTACACCGAACAGGTATTCAGCGCACTTTTCACCGTAAAAAGACCATCCTAGTAACGTGGTAAAGGCAAAAATGATGAGGCCGAAGGTAACAATCATTTCGCCAAAATTGAAGCCTCCAATGGAGGGAAAGCCTTGGCTAAAAGCAGCGGCGGTTAAATTTGCCCCTGATAGCGCCTTACCTGTACCTGGGTCAATGACTTGCCAAGCACCCGAAGCAACAATAACCAAGCCTGTAATGGTACAAATTACTAGGGTGTCAATGAAGGTGCCCAGCATGGCGATGGTGCCTTGCTGAACTGGATTATTGGTTTGCGCTGCTGCGTGGGCAATCGGTGCGCTACCTAGACCTGCTTCGTTAGAGAAAACACCGCGTGCAATACCAAAACGAATCGCCATCCAGACACTGGCGCCCGCAAAACCGCCTGCGGCTGACGCAGGGGTGAAGGCGTAGGTTAATATGGTGCTGAATGCTGCAGGAATTCGATCAAAATAAATAACTAATAGAATCAGACCACCAATAATGTAGGTGATGGCCATAAATGGGACGAGTTTGCCCGCAACCGTGGCAATACGTTTGATTCCACCCAATAATACCAAGGCGGCGAGAATAGCCATGATAATCCCAGTCGTTAGCTCTGATACTTGAAATGAACTGTGCATGACATCGGCAACGGAGTTGGCTTGCACGCCATTACCAATGCCGAAACCTGCGATCATGCCAAAAAAGGCAAAGGCCGTGGCCATCCATTTCCAGTTAACCCCAAGGCCATTTTTTATGTAATACATTGGGCCGCCAACAAAGTTGCCGTTTTCGTCTTTTTCTCGATAGTGCACGGCTAATACGGCTTCTGAGTATTTTGTTGCCATGCCTATTAAGGCGATCATCCACATCCAAAATAAAGCACCTGGGCCGCCCATGGCGATGGCTGTTGCAACCCCTGCGATATTCCCCGTGCCTATGGTGGCTGAAAGCGAGGTCATTAAAGCGTTAAAACCAGAAATATCTCCCTCGCCCTTTGCCTTGCGGCCAGACCATAAAAGGGAGAAACCTTTTTTGATATTAAGAATAGGGTAGGCTTTTAGACCCAAGGTAAGAAAGAGACCTGTAATCGCAATTAGCAATAACATTGGGGGACCCCATGCCCATCCATTAATGGTATTGATAATGTCGACCATGAAGTCTTCCTTCTATATGATTTTTATTTAATGTTTCTGACACTATACTCGGCTGATGGTATGAGTCAAAATCAATGGTATAAAACTTTTAAAATAAGGCTGAAATGTGAAACAAAGCCACGCTACGGCACTTGTTATTCATGATCACTGGTTGAATATTGCGCAACAATGCCCGTCGCCTAATTATAATGAGCGCCCTGATAACGAAGTTTCGTTACTGGTGATTCACAATATCAGCTTGCCACCGAAGCAATATGGAGGACCTTTTGTAGAAGATTTTTTCTGCAATCGACTAGATGTTAATGTCGATCCTTATTTTGCTGAGATAGCGCATTTGCAGGTATCCAGTCATTTGTTCATTCGTCGTGATGGTTCTGTTATTCAGTTTGTACCTTTTAATCAGCGCGCTTGGCATGCGGGCTTATCGCATTATGGGGGCCGAGATAACTGCAATGATTTTTCCATTGGTATCGAAATGGAAGGCTGTGATGATGAGGCTTATAGTGATGAGCAATATGCGTGCTTGCAGCAAGTAACACAGTCGTTGATGCTGGCCTATCCGCAGGTTTCTCGCGATCGAATTACGGGGCATGAGTTTATTTCGCCTAGGCGTAAAACCGATCCCGGCTCGGCCTTTAAGTGGCAGACGTTATTTTCTGGATTGAGCTGCTAAACTGTATCTATAGGCTGTTCACTGGGTCGGTTATCGATAGACTCATACAAAAATATTAGTGGGTTATTACATGAAGTTTTTGATCTTATTTATCACCCTAGTACTGCAACATTATCGTGGTATTAATCGAAGCACGACGACGAGCCGCAGTTTTAGTAAGTGGTTCTATTTGTTTCAGGGGCGTCCGTGGTTGCAAAAACTGGGGCGTACAGGGCGGTACATTTTAATCGTATTTATACCGTCAATTGTTATTGGCGGTTGCTTCATCATTATAGAAGACCAGCTGTTAGGTTTGCCCGCGATTATTTTAGAGGTCGCCTTATTGCTGTATGTGTTAAGTCACGCTGATTTTGAGCGCCATGTTACTCAGTATCGTAAAGATCTAGAGAATGGTGATGTTCAAGGCGCTTATCGTTGTGCAGAGCAATACTTATCGATTCCTGAAATAGAGTTGAGTGATGAGCTAGCTAAGATGCACGACCAGGTATGTCATACTATTTTGCACCGCTGGTTTGAGTTTTTCTTTTTAATGATATTTTGGTTTTTGGTATTGGGTGTGCCGGGGGTTTTGTTGGCTTGGTTTAGTCTGCAATATTCTCAGCTGGTGCATTGTGAAGAGAAAGCTTGGCGTCCGATGCATTGGTTGTCTTGGATTCCTGCACGTTTATTGGGTTTAACGTTTGCGTTGACGGGAAATTTTGTACAAGGCGTTGTCATCTGGAAGCAAACATTATGGAAGGGACGTGCGCCAGCAGATATCGTTTTATATAAAGTTGCGTTAGCTTCTTTATCGGGAAAAAACGATAAAGAGAGCTGTATGGATGCGATGACGAATGCTGAGGCGAATACTAAAGTAGCATGCGATCAGATGTTGGAATTACAAATGTTGCATCGTCGCAGTGCGATTGTTTGGTTGGTGATTATCGCTTTAATCACCATCGTGGGTGGTACGCTTTTTTAAGTGAGCTATTTATCGGGTTTGTAGGACGCCAGCATGAGCTGTGCATGTTCGCTCAGCTCGATCACTTTGCAGCCATTTCCGTACATGCTTGGGGTTATGCGATCGTTCCACATAACTTGAGCTTTGACTTGGCCCGTGCGGCGGCTATCGATATTTGGTGGAATATCCACCATGTCGACTTCTAATATGGTACCGATTTCTAACGGTGTATAAGATGACAACATGATGCCACTGGCTGAAAAATCGACCATTAATCCGATGTATTCTTTTGAGTCATGCAGAAACAAGCTGACGGTAGCTTCTAGAACTTGTCTTGCATGTATGCGATTTTCTTTGCCCATAGCGGTATACTTCCCCGAATATTAATAAATAAATTATAGACGTTATTTAGCAAAATGTTTGTTGATTAACAGCCATGAACAGCGGCATGAGTGACTGACATGAATAATCAAGTGCATTTGGTATTGGGTGGAGCGCGTTCGGGGAAAAGTCGTTTTGCTGAACAAGCGGCCATCGAGTCGGGTAAAGAGGTTGTCTATATTGCGACGGCCACGGTTTATGATGATGAAATGCAGCAGCGAATTAATCGCCATATTGATGATCGACCTGAGCATTGGGTAACCGTAGAGCAGCCTTTATTATTAGCGGAAGCGCTTAAGCAGCATGCTCATAAAGATGTTTGTGTATTGGTTGATTGTTTAACGTTATGGCTGACCAATGTGCTTATGACTGAGCAAGATCAATCCACGGCTATTGATAGCGATATAAAATCGCTGGCGGATTATAAAGAAGAATTATTAGGCACTTTAGCGGACTTGCCCGGGCAGGTAATTTTGGTCAGTAATGAAGTTGGCCAAGGTATTGTGCCAATGGGGGCGTTGAGTCGACGTTTTGTGGATGAGGCGGGTTGGTTGCATCAAGATATTGCGCGTACCGCTGAAAAGGTAACGCTGGTTGTTGCAGGCTTGCCCATGGTATTGAAGTCCTGAAATATTAATTATCACGAAATCTAAATTGAGTTGAGAATATGACACAAGCTTGGTGGGAAAATGATTGCTTAGCGATTAATGAAAAAGTGAAAACTCAGGCTGAAGAGCGCCAAGGCATGTTAACAAAGCCACCAGGTTCTTTAGGGCGTTTGGAAGATGTTGCAATCACATTAGCCAGTTTGTATGGTGATGAAAAACCTGAAATTAAACAGCCTCTTATTACTATTTTTGCGGGTGATCATGGTGTCGTTGCACAAGGTGTTTCTGCTTTTCCGCAGGCGGTGACTGTTGAGATGATTCGCAATTTTGTGAAGGGCGGGGCGGCAATTTCAGTATTGGCGCAAGTGAACGATGCTGAATTGAAGGTGGTTAATTGTGGAACGGCTTTTGAAGTAGATTTTGCTGATGACTATGAGGCTTTGATCGATAAACAAGTCGGGCCGGGAACTGCGGATTTAAGTTTAGAAAGTGCGATGAGTGCTGAGCAGTTAACGCAAGCGCTAAGCATTGGTCAGCAGGTTGTTGAGCAGGGTAAAAAAGACGGTATCGATTTATTCATCGCGGGTGAGATGGGGATTGGTAATACCACGCCTGCGGCGGCGTTAGGCTGCGCTTATACGGGCCAGTCGGCGGCGGTTATGACAGGACGTGGTACCGGAATTGATGATGCTGGGTTAACGCATAAAATTATGGTTATCGAAAAAGCGTTAGCGCGTTTGCAGTTGACTGAGTTAAGTGCGGAGCAAATTTTACAAGAGCTGGGTGGTTTTGAAATCGCTGCGATTGTGGGGGCTTATATACGCTGTGCGCAGTTGGGTATTCCTGCGCTGGTGGATGGTTTTATTACCACCGCGGCGGCGTTAGCGGCGTGTAAAATGAACCCACAAGTTCATGACTGGTTATTGTTTAGTCATCAGTCAGATGAGTCAGGCCATCAGTTTATGCTAAAAGCCTTAGAGGCTAAGCCGTTATTGCATTTGGGTTTACGCTTAGGTGAAGGCAGCGGTGCGGCGACGGCTTTGCCTTTATTGCGCCAAGCTTGTGCGTTGCATAATGGCATGGCAACGTTTGCTGAAGCGGCTATATCTTCAGCGTCTGAAGAGACTGCGTCTTAGTCGGCTGTGTAAAAGTAACCTTGTGACAAGTAAAGTCACTCGTTTTATAAGAAGACATAAAAATGCAACCCACTTTTATTGATGTAATGCGCCATGGTGAACCTGAAGGCACGTGTTCTGATGGGGGTACAATTTTACGCGGCAGTACCGATGATGAGTTAACCCCAAAAGGTTGGGCGCAAGCACGTAAGCGCACTGACATGTTATTGGAGAGTGGCGAGCAGTGGGACGTTATTATTTCCTCTCCTTTGCTTCGTTGTGCAAATTTCGCTCAGTCTTTGGTTTTAAAAAAGTCTAAGGATAAGAGTGAGCGTCTTTTTATAAGTGCTGCTTGGCGTGAAATTTATTATGGCGATTGGGATGGATTAAGCACAGCGAAAATTTGGCAAGATGCCCCTGAGCTAATGGAGAAAATGTGGCAAGATCCGCTGGAGTTTTGTGCGCCGAATGGTGAAGCTGTAAAAGATTTTAGTGTGCGTATTGAGCAGGCGTGGTCAGACTTGTTGCGGGATTTTCAAGGTAAGCGAGTTTTGTTAGTTTGTCATGGTGGGGTGATGCGTCTTTTATTAAAGCAGTTATTGCTGTTAGCCCCAGAGGCAATGAACCGTTTTGCTATTCCTTATGCGGCGGTTTCGCGGTTTCGAGTAGACCATTCTGTTTCGGACGAAGGCGTTGCTTTGACGTGGCCAAGTTTGATGACTCATTTAGGTGATGAAATACAGGGTGATGAAGCAAGTAGTTATGAATGAAATAGTTATCAAACAAAGAGCGATCATGTAAATGATAAATAATATAAAACAGGCGTGGTTTTCATTTTGGTATGCCATTGCTTTTTTAACTCGAATTCCTGCGGTTAATTTATCGAAAGCGTTAACATCATATAATAAAAAAATTGGCCAAGGCTCACTCTATTTTTATCCTGTGGTAGGTTTAATTATTGGATCGTTGATGTGCGTGGTTTATTTTATTTGCGCATGGCAGGCTGGTAACTCATATCCTTTATCAGCAGCGGCTATTTATGGTTCGGGATTTGATAGCTCGAATTTAGTGATAGCGGCTTTGATGTTATTAGCGTGGTGTTTGGTGACGGGGGGGTTGCATTTAGATGGTTTAGCCGATGCGGCAGACGCTTGGGTAGGAGGTTACGGCGATAAACAGCGCACGTTAGATATTATGAAAGACCCAACAATAGGGCCGATGGGCGCTATGCTGGTGGTGGTGGTTTTATTATTAAAGTTTGCTGCGCTGGTGGTCGTGGTTGATAAAATGCAAGGCTTCTATTTGATCGGTGCTATGCTCGCAGTGCCTATGCTGGCACGATTTAGTATTTTACCGTTATTTTATTTTACCCCTTATGTACGCGAGAAAGGTTTAGGCAGTGATCTTAAACAGTCGATTAGCCCACTGTTATTAATGATAGTGACTGTGATTACTGTGCTGCTTACGGTTGTTTTTTTGCAGCAAAAATCGATTTTAATTTTGATTCTTTCCGCGGCTATTTTACTTTGGGCGCGCAATATTATGATGCAACGCATTGGTGGTACAACAGGAGATACCGCGGGTGCTTTGATTGAAGTTCAGGAAGCCTTGTTATTGTGTGCTTTGGTTTTGTGATTACTTTTTTGGAATGAACTCAGGGTGTGAATACCGTAATTCTAGGGTTATTCAAGCGCTACATTAAGTGGTTCGTTTGAGCGAATCCTGCCAAATTTAACGCCACTGCGTTTAAATCTAGTGACATTTAAACTTAGCTAATGCTTTTTCCAATTTCACCCACTCAACACTCTCAAAAGCAGAATCCGCCAAAGCATCCAAACTTTTCTCACGCAACTCCTGATAATCAACTAACTTAGTTTCTGCTCCCGCCCAGCGTAAAATAGATTGCAGCGCTTCAGGAGTATCCATTAAACCGTGCCAGTAGCTGGCTAGAATTTGTTGGTCTTCAGAAAGTAATGCACAAATATGATCATCTTCTGTAGTGATGATTGACGCATTCTCAGTTGAACTTGATGACGCTAAGGTTAAGCCCGCATGAATTTCATAACCCTGAATATCGCAGCTTTCTTGGTTGGGCAGATTTAGTTTCCCTGTTACATTTTTCAACGTTTTTGCGGGTTGCAATTCAGTTTCAATATCTAGCCAGCCAAAGCCTTCACTATTGCCCGGCAGACCTTCCAAACCTAATGGATCATTAATCGTTTTTCCTAGCATCTGTAAACCACCGCAAATTCCCAGAACTTTGCCGCCATAGCGTAAATGCTGCTGCAAATAAGGCAACCAGCCTTGCTCTTTTAACCAAGCTAAGTCTGCACGAGTATTTTTTGAACCAGGTAAAATAACTAAATCCGCTTTGGGAATGTGAGAAGATCCAGATATCTGGCTGCCAGAAATAGACGGGCCGATTAATTCTAAATTCACCTGCGGATGCGCTGCGATTGGGTCTAGATCAGTATGATTACTAACCCTTGGATAAATCGGCACCACTACTTTTAATTTCTTCTGATTATCAGAGTCTTTATCTTCCAATGGTTCCGATAAGCTAACAGAATCTTCACTATCCAAATGCAAGCCCATCAGGTACGGCATAACCGCTAATACCGGCTTGCCTGTTTTTTCTTCGAGCCAATCTAAACCCGGTTGTAACAAACTCACATCGCCGCGGAAACGATTGATTACAAAACCGACTACTCGGTTGCGCTCTGATTTCGACAAGCAATCCAGCGTGCCAACAATGTGTGCAAACACCCCGCCACGATCAATGTCTGCAATAATAATGACTGGGCAATCTACCGCTTCAGCAAAGCCCATATTAGCAATATCACGATCACGCAGATTAATTTCAGCGGGGCTGCCAGCACCTTCGGCAACGACCCAGTCATACTGCTGCCTTAAGCGCTCATGAGAGGCTAGAACTGCCTTCATCGCCGTAGGTTTATAGTCGTGATACTGACGCGCCTTCATCTTGCCACCGTCGGCTTTGCCGTCAGGGCTTAAAATAGGCTTGCCGTTGATGATGACTTGGCAGCCAATATCAGATGTTGGTTTTAATAACACAGGGTTAAAGTCGGTATGAGGTTTTAATCCACAAGCTTGAGCTTGCAAGGCTTGGGCGCGACCGATTTCGCCGCCATCTTCCGTGACCGCACTGTTGAGCGCCATGTTTTGCGACTTAAACGGAGCGACTGCCATGCCTTGGCGTTGGAATACACGGCCTAAGGCGCAGCAGAGTGTGCTTTTGCCAGCGTCAGACGTTGTCCCCTGAACCATTAACGTGAGCTGTTCGTTGTTTTTAATAAGTCGTTCGAGCGCACGTTGCTGTTCAAGTTGTGGAAGCATATAAAGGGTAAGCCTGTTAAAATCAGCGGGTTCGTTAACGTCGTGTAACGTGTTAACGAGGAGTTAAAAATTAATGAAAACCTATTTTAAGAGATTATATCTTGATCCTCAGCTTTTTTTCATTGTTATTGGCTTTAGCGTTAGATTATCGTTTCGCTGAACCCAAAAAATACCATCCCTTAGTCGGGTTTGGACGTTATGTTGATTTCTTGCAGCAGATGTTAAATCGTCCTGCTAACGCTACGGTGGACAGTCGTGCGCAATTCATTAATGGCACTGTGGCTTGCTTGCTGGCAGTGACGCCGTTTATGGCGGCGATTATTATGGTGCAGCATTCTATGCCCACGATTATTAATGTTTTCATTGATGCCGGTTTATTGTATTTGTGTATTGGTTGGTCGAGTTTGCAGCAACATGCCCGTGCTGTTTTTAACGAGCTGAATATTAACCAACTTGATTTAGCGCGCACAAAGCTCAGCTGGATCGTTAGTCGTGAAACAGAGCAATTAGACAGTACCCAAATTGCGCAAGCGTCGGTTGAGAGTGTTTTAGAAAATAGTTCAGATGCATTATTTGCCAGTTTATTTTGGTTTATGGTCTTGGGTGTAGAAGGCGCGGTTTTACATCGATTAATTAATACACTGGATGCAATGTGGGGGTATAAAACAAAACAATTTTTATACTTCGGTCGTTTCTCAGCCTACTTCGATGATGTATTAAATTATATCCCAGCTCGATTGACGGCTTATGGTTTTGCATTTTGTGCTAGCTCAGTCGAGCAAGGAAAAAAAGCGTTAATGTGCTGGCGAACACAAGCGAAAGACTGCGCTAGCCCTAACGGCGGACCTGTCATGACTGCGGGTGCGGGGGCGTTGAATGTGCGTTTAAGTGAAGGTGCTTTCTATCATGGAGAATGGAAGGTTAAGTCTACGATGGGATGTGGTGAAGTAGCGAAAGCACATACCATTATTGAAGCATTGGACCTGGTTCAGAAAACTTTATTCTTTTGGTTATTCAGTATTGGAGGATTGGTGTTTGTCTTCTAATCAAACAACGTCTAACTCAGCCCCTTCGAAAATGTTTTTGCCTGTTCATGGAGGCGCACTTAATGCGGCGGCTGAATTCTTTAATATCCCTCACGAGCAGTGGTTGGATATCAGTACGGGAATAAATCCTAATAGTTGGTCTGTTCCTGAAATTCCTACACGGGTATGGCAGCGCTTGCCTGAAGAGCAGAGAGACTCTCGTGAGAGTTTAGAAAATATTGCGTTAGAATATTATATCGATAACGACCTGTTAAATATCAATCTGTTAAATAGCAATCAGCTCGATAAGCGGAAGCAGGATGAAGCACAAGTAACGGTCGCCAATATTTTATCGTGTGCTGGTTCACAGCAAGGCATTCGTTTATTGCCGCTTTTGTATGCTGTATTTCAGCACGGACGTAAATATGAGGCCAAAGTCTGGGTCACATCGGGCAGTTATGCTGAGCATGGTATCGCCTGGGAGGAGCAAGGTCATAGAGTCCGAAAAGTCGCCTGCGATAAAATTTCTGAGTTATTAACGCAGCAGCCTGTTGATGTTCTTATTTTATTAAATCCTGATAATCCCAGCGGTCATCGGTGGCCTGTAGAGCAGCTATTAAAATGGTGGTCTATTTTGCATCGCCGTGGTGGTTGGCTAATTGTTGACGAAGCGTTTATGGATATGACTCCAGAGCAAAGTATTGCTGCCAGTGTTGAGCGTGAAGGTTTATTTGTGTTGCGATCATTAGGTAAGTTCTTTGGTCTTGCGGGATTGCGCTTAGGGTTTGTATTTGCAGCCGATAAAAACATTCAACGGTTGCATAAAATGCTTGGCCCTTGGGCTGTGAGCCATCCTGCACAGTACTTAGGTAAATTAGCTTTGCAGGATGAAACTTGGATTAATACACAGCGTCATGAGCTATCGCAACAGTCTTTACGTCTCGCGTCTTTGCTTGAGCAATATATTCGCTGCAAGAGTCAGGGTTCTGATTTATTTCAGACGGTGTATCATGAAAAATCTGAAAATTTATTCAATCAATTAGCGAAGCAAGGGGTTTTGGTGCGCTTTTTACCCGCAACATCAAAAACCGCTACGGGTTTACGTTTTGGTTTGCCTGGTAATGACGAAGAACATTGGCAGCGCTTGGATGAGGCTTTGAGCCAGCTAACGTTTTAAATTTTAGGCATAGCTGATTTTTTATAACTGATTTTTCATATTATTTAATCATTGGATTTTTTATGTTTTGTTCTTTTTTGTTTTCTAATAATCAACGATTGCTGCCTTTTTTAGCCGCGCTTTTTTTCGCAGCAAGTGCAACCGCTTCCCCTCAAATAGAGGTGATTGACGATGACGGTATTCAGCATACTTTCGATCAGCCTCTAACTCGGATTGTTAGTTTAATGCCTCACGCAACGGAATTATTATTTGAGGTCGGAGCGGGTGATCAAGTTGTGGGGGCGGTGCAATATTCCGACTTTCCTGAAGCGGCTAAAAAGATTCCTCGTGTTGGTGGTTACAGTGCTTTGAATATTGAAGCAATTGTGGCGTTAGAACCTGATTTGTTAATTGCTTGGCCAGAAGGTAATCGAAATCGTGAGCTTGATCGCTTAAAAGCGCTAGGGCTTCCTATTTTAGTATCAGACCCACGTGAGTTTAAAGATATTGCCAATGCACTTTCTATCTATGGAAAAATTACGGGTAAAGATGCGCAAGCGGCTATCGCTTTAGCTAAATTTAATAAAAAATTAACCTACTTGCGTGATACTTATAGTGGACAAAAAAAAGTCAGTGTTTTCTACCAAGTTTGGAATGCGCCGCTCATGACACAAAACGGCAATACCTTTATCAGTCGTGCGATTGAGCTGTGTGGTGGTAGAAATATTTTTGCTGACTTGCCGATGACTAACCCTCAAGTCAGTATTGAATCGATTTTAGTGCAAGATCCGCAGGTGATTGTTGCTAGTGGTATGGGGCAGGCTCGCCCTGAATGGTTGGATGACTGGCGACAGTATAAAACGCTGCAAGCTGTGCAGAAAAATAACCTGTTTCATATTTTACCTGAGTTGTTTCAGCGCCCGACTTCTCGCTTTTTAATCGGTACTGAGCAATTGTGTGAAGCGATGGAGCAAGCCCGACATTAGTGATGATTTTTTATGCTATCTTCTTATGGGGGTGTTCAGTATAAAAGACTATGTAAATTCTGATCTGAATGTAGCAAGTTAGCTCAAATTGATTAAAACTTGTCATACTGGTCAGAAATCATTTGTTTCTCTTTCGAATCTTTAACTATACTGAATTACAGCTATGCATAATTCTATTAGGATAAGGACTCTATGGACGATCATAAAGAGAATCAAGACAACGATCCGATTGAAACCAAAGAATGGGTGGATGCGATTCACTCCGTTATTCGGGCTGAAGGTCTTGAACGGGCACACTTTTTAATAGAGCGTATTGCTGAGCGCGCAACCCGCAATGGGTCGCCGTTGCCTTACGCAATGAATACGCCTTACCGCAATACTATTCCCCCTGAAGCCGAAGCCCCTATGCAAGGCGACTTATTTATTGAACGTCGAATACGTTCGTTAATACGCTGGAATGCTTTGGCCATGGTGAGCCGTGCAAACCAAGAGAATGCTGGAGATCTTGGTGGTCATATTTCTAGTTTTGCTTCTAGTGCGACATTATACGATGTAGGTTTTAACCACTTTTTTCGTGCCCCCAATCCCGCCAGCGAAGAGTCGCCGTTGGGAGATTTGATTTATTATCAGGGTCACATTTCCCCCGGTATTTATGCGCGTTCTTATTTAGAAGGCCGTTTTGATGAAAAAGATTTAGAGTCTTTCCGTCGTGAAGCCTTAAAACCCGGTTTGTCTTCTTATCCACATCCTAAATTGATGCCTGATTACTGGCAGTTCCCAACCGTGTCGATGGGGCTTGGTCCACTACAAGCCATTTATCAAGCGCACTTTATGCGTTATATGTCGGCGCGTGAGTTGGTGCCGCGTAAAGACCGTAAGGTATGGGCATTCCTTGGCGATGGCGAGTGTGATGAGCCAGAAAGCTTGGGAGCGATCTCTATGGCAGGTCGTGAAAAATTAGAGAATTTAATTTTTGTTGTTAACTGCAACTTACAGCGCCTTGATGGCCCTGTGCGCGGTAATGGAAAAATTATTCAAGAGCTAGAAAGCTCGTTCCGAGGTGCCGGTTGGAATGTCATTAAGGTAGTTTGGGGCCGTTTTTGGGATCCTTTATTAGCCAAAGACCGCGATGGGTATTTGCAAAAGCGCATGGATGAAACCGTTGATGGTGATTTTCAAAATTATAAAGCGAAAGGCGGAAAATATACTCGTGAGCATTTCTTTGATAAATATCCTGAACTGAAAGAAATCACTAAAGATATGAGTGACGATGATATCTTTAAGCTCAACCGTGGTGGCCATGATCCGTACAAGGTGTTCGCAGCTTATCAACAAGCAATGAATCATAAAGGTCAACCAACGGTTATTTTGGCCCATACGGTTAAAGGTTATGGTATGGGGCCTGAAGCAGAAGCACAAAACCCCAGTCACTCTGTGAAGAAGCTCGACTTTAATAGCTTGAAAGCGTTCCGTGATCGTTTTGATGTGCCGATTCGTGATGAAGATTTAGAAAAACTGCCGTTTTATCGCCCCGCAGAAGATAGCCCTGAAATGGTTTATTTACGCAAACAGCGTGAAAAACTCGGGGGTTATATGCCAGTACGTACTGAAAACTGGCAAGCACTAAAAGCACCGGAACTGGAAAGTTTCAAAGGCCAGCTTGACGGCAGTGGTGAACGTGAAATTTCATCGACTATGGCGTTTGTTCGAATTCTTTCCCAGATAATAAAAGATAAATCGCTTGGCGAGCGAGTTGTGCCGATTGTGCCGGATGAAGCACGTACTTTTGGTATGGAAGGTATGTTCCGTCAACTTGGTATTTATTCGTCGGGGGGACAGCTTTATAACCCCGTCGATTCTGGGCAGATGATGTATTACCGTGAAGATAAAAAGGGCCGTATTCTAGAAGAAGGTATTAATGAAGCGGGTGCATTTGCAGCCTGGATGGCCGCCGCAACGTCTTATAGCACCAACAGTTTAGCTATGGTGCCAGTGTATGTTTTCTATTCTATGTTTGGTTTCCAGCGTATTGGTGATCTAGCGTGGGCTGCAGGGGATATGCAGGCGCAGGGTTTCTTGATTGGTGCAACGTCAGGGCGCACCACCTTAAATGGAGAAGGTTTACAGCACCAAGATGGCCACAGCCATATCTTAGCGTCTAGCATTCCTAACTGTGTCAGCTACGATCCGACGTATGGCTATGAGCTTGCAGTAATCATGCAAGATGGCTTACATCGCATGTATGAGAAGAAGGAAAAAGTCTTTTATTACATCACCACTATGAACGAAAATTATGCCCATCCTGCTATGCCAGAAGGTGCAGAAGAAGGTATTCGCCGTGGCATGTATGCATTAAAAACAGTGGGCAATGCGGCGAAAGATAATGAAAACTGCATTCAGCTTTTAGGCAGTGGTGCAATTTTATTACAGGTCGAAAAAGCTGCTAGTTGGTTAGCGGAAAAAGGCATTTGCTCGCAGGTATGGAGTGTAACGTCATTCAATGAACTGCGCCGTGACGGCCTTGGCTGTGAGCGCAAAGATTATCTGTCGGCGGGTGAAACCAAAGAAGAACCTTACGTTACGCGCCAGTTAAATAAAACATTGGGGCCTATTATTGCCGCAACCGATTATATAAAAACCTATGCTGATCAAATACGCCCTTATATACCCGTAGATCGTGCTTATAAAGTGCTTGGTACCGATGGTTTTGGTCGTAGTGATACCCGTGAAAATTTGCGTCACTTCTTTGAAGTCGATTGGCAGCATGTGGCTTGGGCGGCGTTATACGAGCTTAAGAAGCAAGGAAAAATAACCGATGACACGCTCAATCAGGCACGAGAAGAGCTGGGTATTAATCCTGCGAAACTTGATCCGCTGTATAGCTAATACACTAAATTAGGAATTAATGGTATGACGATTGAATCATTAAAGGTCCCTGATTTAGGTGGGGCTGAGCAAGTAGAAGTAATAGAGATTTTAGTCGCGGCGGGTGATCAGGTCGCTGCTGAAGAAAGCATTATTGTATTGGAAACCGATAAGGCGACGATGGAAATACCATCGCCGTGGGACGGCACTATTTCAGCGATATCGATTAAGGTTGGTGATAAGTTGAATGAGGGTGATCAGTACGGTGAAATTGAAACGGCTGCCGCGACTGAGGTAGATGAAGTATCGACACCGCAAGTCGATGTAGAAAAAGTAACAGCAGAAAAAGCACAGGAACCAATTCCGCAATCAGACATCGCGACTAAAGCAATTGAGCCTAGCGCGACGCGTATAGAAATTATTCCAGTGCCAGATCTTGGCGGTTCAGATCAGGTTGAGGTGATTGAATTATTGGTGAACGTCGGTGAAGAGGTCGATGCTGAGCAATCGGTGTTAACTTTAGAAACTGATAAAGCTTCGATGGAAATTCCTGCAGGAAAAGCGGGGCGAATAGAAAAAATATTGCTAACGCTTGGGGATAAAGTCTCTGTGGGCGATGCCATGATTGAGTTGCTGGTATCTGAGCGGTCGCCAGCTACTTCAGCTTCGAAATCAGTTGAGCAGTCATCACCTTCAACAAAAGAGTCAGTACCGGTTAATGCAGCTAAAAGCTCTGCTGCACAGACTAACTCCGCACAGAAAGCTGCTGCCCCCGTTGATGATGTTAAACCTTCTGGAAAGGTTCATGCTGGCCCCGCGGTTAGAAAGTTGGCGAGGGAATTTGGTGTCGATCTTTCATTAGTAAAGGGAACGGGTGTTCGCGGTCGAGTAACGAAAGATGATGTTCAGCACCATGTTAAGTCTGTACTGCAGAACCCAACGGTTTCTGGTTCGGGCATCCCAAAAGTAGCACAAATTGATTTTAGTAAGTTTGGTGAAGTTGAAACCTTGGCTCTGAATAAAATCAAGCTGGCAACCGCAAGGAATATGACTGCGGCCTGGCTGAATGCGCCACAAGTAACTCAATTTGATCAGGCTGATATCACAGAATTAGAAGCCTTTAGAAAGCAGATCAACAGTGCGCCTACTACAGAACAAAAATTATCGGCAGTGCCTTTTGTCATGAAAGCACTGGCGACTGCCATGAAGGAGTTTCCGCAATTTAATGCCTCGCTTTCTGCAGACGGTAAGTCAATAATTTATAAAAAATATTTAAATATTGGCGTCGCGGTCGATACACCGAATGGATTATTGGTGCCCGTCATTCGTGATGTGGATAAAAAGAGTGTTACAGAAATAGCACAAGACCTAACCGATAAGGCACAGAAAGCCCGGGCCGGTAAATTGGGATTGGCAGATATGCAAGGTGGATGTCTGAGTGTGTCCAGTCTTGGTGGAATTGGTGGTACAGCATTTACACCCATTGTAAATGCTCCAGAAGTCGCGATTCTAGGTTTATCTCGTGCAGAGATGAAACCCGTGTGGAATGGTAGCGATTTTGTGCCTAAGCTTATGTTACCGCTGTCACTTTCTTATGATCATAGAGTGATTGATGGTGCAGAAGCGGCGCGCTTTAGTCAGCGCCTAGCCATTCTGCTAGGAGATATTAGACATCTAATATTGTAGGTATTAGTAAATATGGATATCTAAGATTTACTCTTTTAAGGGGTGATTAAATAGGTATGTTGAATTATGAGCATAATATAGAAGTGAGGGCGTTATGCTAAAAACTATTTTGTGGCCAGCTATCCGTTTAATGGGGCGGCTGAGTTATGCTGCTAAGTTTGGATTGATTAGCTTTTTATTCATGGTGCCTTTGGTCTTTTTAAGTGGCCAAGTATTTTATGCATCCTATCAAAGTCTAAAGAAAACTGAGAGTGAATTAGTTGCGGTAGATAATATCCAAAGCATGATGAATGTTGTGTATACGATTGAAGATTATCGTAATTATGCATCCCCATCGATCTTTCAGCAGGACACAAGGCTGAATAGCCGAGTGAAGGAATATCGTTTAAGTATTGATGGCCAATTTAACAAAGCGATTGAGGCCATTGAAAATGATGACCTTAGCGAACAGTTGATTGCTTTTAAAAAGAATAATTTCAGCAAGTTGAGTGTTGATGGTAATGCGCGAATGCCTACCTTGCCTGATCAATTTAAGTTTTATCAGGAAGTAATCGATCAGCTTTATCTTGTGATTAATAAGTACGCACAAAGCACAGGTTTAGCGCTGGATTCAGATCCCGAGATTCAGCAGTTATTGATCATATCTCTAGCCAACTCACCTGTGATACGTGATGCGGCAGGTCTTGGCTATTCAGCGAGCATTTTCGCGATGATTGAAAAATACCTTCAATCTATGACTTATGATTTTTTAAATGACGTCTTTGATCAAATGGCTGCTGCAGTACCAGATATACAGTTAGTGACCAGTAGTTTAGAAGCATTAGGCTTAGATAGCGTTGCTGAACAGGCTACAAATTCGGGTAATGGCATGCTTGATATTCAGATGACATTAGATGAAGAAATCATCGCTGCAACGAGTGTCACTATGGATTGGGTTGATTTTGAAGCGATGGCTCAGTCTAAAATACAGGCGTTGCGTGACCTAGATGGCATGGTATTGCCATTAATTGGTAAAAAATTACAAGCACGTTTAGATGATCAAAATTCACATATGTTGGTGACCGCGTCTGTATTATTAACAGTAATGGCAATTATTATTTACTTGTACTCGGCCTTCTTCTTATCAGTTCAATACTCTATCGCCCGCTTCTTTAGTGCCGCCCAAAAGATAGCAAAAGGAGACTTAACTCAGGTCATCGTCTTTGCTGGCACAGATGAAATGGGGCAATTAAGGGATGCCTTTAATGAAATGACGTCAGAAGTTCGTGGCATTTTGTCAACAGTCAAAGATACCGCTGAAAATGTCGGTGAAAAGGTGGCTGATGTCGAGACTATTGCAAATAACAGTCGTAAGTCAGTGAATACTCAGATGCTGCAAACTGAAGAAGTTGCGAATACGATTACTGATATGTCTGATCGAGCGAGTACGGTTGTCATCATGGCGGGTGAGGCTGAACAAGCGGCTCTTTCGGGAGCGGATCGTTCACAGCAAGCAGGCAAAGTGGTTGATCATGTGATTACCGATGTGCAGCAACTGTCGGAAGAAATGAGTAATTCAATGGAAGCTGTGAATCGTTTAGCCGATAACTCAACCAATATCAGCTCTATTTTAGGTACGATTAAAGGGATTGCTGAACAAACTAACTTACTGGCATTAAACGCGGCAATCGAAGCTGCGCGTGCGGGTGAGCAAGGGCGTGGTTTTGCGGTGGTTGCTGATGAAGTGAGAACATTAGCGAGTCGTACACAGGGTTCAGCTGAAGAAATTGAAGGTCTCATTAAGGAAGTACAGCAAAATATTCAACGCGCTGTTGAGACTATGGAAATTAATAGAACGATGGTAAATAAAACAGTTGATAGTTCTGGTCAGGTGGGTGAGGCCTTAGAAAGTATTCAAGGTAGTATGCAAGAGATTCAAAGAAAGACATTAGAGATTGTTTCCACTGCCAGCAGTCAGCAAGAAGCAGCTAAAGCCTTGAATAATAATTTATCGGTTATTCGAGGGCATGGTGAAGAGACCGCGAAAAATGTAGAAGGAACGGTAGATGCCGTGCGTCAAACTCAGTCTTTAACGGAGTCTTTAAAGCAAAGGGTCGAACGATTCAAAGTATAGTGGAGAAGGTGTTATGTTTTCACATCCTCCCCACTTTCTGCTTTTTAACTAGCGGCTTTTAAAATACCCGCTAGTTAAAATAGGTAGTATTAAGCATCTTTCTTAGATTTCGTATGACGGCTTTTCCATAGAATTTCTTGGCCGTCATTTTTTCTAGCAATATCTCTGGCTAATACAAAGAAAAAATCTGACAAGCGGTTTAGGTACTGAACCGCAAGTGGATTAATTTCATTACCCGCCTCAGCTTCTTCGTTAGCTAAAGCAACGATCGAACGTTCCGCACGACGACTAACCGTTCTTACCATGTGACAATAAGATGCAGCTTTGCTGCCACCCGGTAAAATAAAATCCTTTAGCGGGGGTAAGGCTTCGTTGATATTAACCAGTGTATTTTCTAATTCTTCGAGCATACTGGGTGCTAAGGCTTTATAGCCTGGCACACAAAGCTCGCCACCTAGATCGAACAAATCATGCTGAATTTGGCTAAGAATCATCTGATGATGATCGTCTGAATCCAATTCAGCGGCCAAAACACCCACCCAAGAATTTACTTCATCGACTTCGCCAATGACGTGAATACGTGTCGACGTTTTACTAATCCGACTACCATCACCTAAGCCGGTTTCGCCTTTGTCACCTGTTTTGGTGGATATTTTTGATAGTCGGTTGCCCATGATTTTTTCCTTATGTGTGCGTTTTATGTACATTGGTTATGCTTTTATTGTACGGTTAAAAACTCAATACGTTTCGCAGGCATATCAAGTTCGATGAAATCACCGCTTATAGTGTTGGTATCGGTATCCATAACCCAAATGCCTGGTGCATCGGCATTTGCAATGCCTACCCATAAACGATCATTCGAATCGATATTAAGATCACTGATCTCTTTACCATTTATAGCAGTAGGTTGAGATAATATCGTTAATTCTTTTGTGCTGGGATTAATCATTACGATTTTTGTTTCAATAGTTTTATAGCCAATTTCAATATTTAATGTGGCATACGCTAGTTGATCACTTACCACTGCTACATCTAATACGTGGTAATAGCTGTCATTCGAATTGTTATCGTCATCACTAAAATCAATTAATTGAGGAAAGCTGCTTTCATCAATTAGTTGGGTAATGGCATAAGTAGTCGTATCTATTACATCTAAGCCGCCAGTATCGGAGTTATAACCGCCACGTCCTGCTGCATATATCTGACCATTATGTTCGACTAAAGAAAAAGTGTTGGTTGCATTTAAAGGAATACCTTTAAAACCATCTTCTTGAATATTAGTATCAATTTCTTCGTTAGTTTCAATATCGATAACCGCAATATAGGCTGGCTTTGGTGCCCAGCCATCTAAGCGTTGCAGAGCAACGAAAAGCTTATTATCAGCAATCACAGCATCAACCATACGTGGATATTCGGAACCTGGGTAGTTATAGGCTGAAAGATCAATTTTTGCTTTTACGAAATTTTCTTCGAGTGCCGCACTCGGGTCTACTTGCAGTACAAAAGTGCTGCCATAGCGAATTAAATATCCATTAGTCGCATTTTGTTGCACAAGAGTATAAGTATTCGCAGAACCTTCGTCGTCATGGTTTGCGCCATAGGCCCATTCGCTGTTTGAAACGCTCTGAGTAGCATCATAGCGGCTAATAGCGTCTATTTGATTCTTGCCGATATGATAAAGATTATTTTCATAAGTAGAGATAGTGAAGTTAGATTCTGCTTTAGTTAATAAGCCTTGGGTTGCTGATCGATCACCGATTAGGTTACCTATCGCAACCTGACTGCTGGAATAATCGGATGCGACAGTTTGTACGGCATAAGAATCTTGTGAAATCTTGAAGTCTTTTTTCTTCTTATCATTATCAGCTCCACAACCAATCAATAGACTTGTTGCAATTAATAAGGGGGTTATTATTTTCATAATGATCTCTATTTATTAGAAGTTAAAATTTGTAAAAACAATCCATTGTCGTCCAATAGCGGGACGGTTGGTAAAGTCTTTATATCGAGTATTCATTAGGTCTTTAATGCTAAAGCCCAATGAGATTTGAGAGTATTGATACTGATAGTTTATATCGGTCAGGTGGTAGTTATCACCTGCAATTAAGTTGCTTCGATCGATATAAATATTGGCATTAATGCGATTGATTAATTCAATATTATGCTGCTGTTGCGACCAGCCCGTGATGAGGCTAACGCTGTTGTGATAAATACCGGCTATTTGCTTATTATTAAAGGACTTTACATTGTCATCCAAGCTTTCACTTTGGTATAAATCAGCGCCTAAATGGCTATAAAAGTGATCCCCTTGATAGCGCCATTGCCATTCAATTCCCGCAAGATAAGCTTTTTTACTGTTTTCATAGCGACCAACACCACGAGAATCGTAAACTGGGACAATAGCATTTTTCAATTGACGATAAAAAATTGCGCTATTCATTTGGTGTCTGTCGTTAATACTGTACAAATTATCAACGCTATAGCTCAAGCTCGTTTCATCAAGCAAATCAGGGTTACCTAATAATAGGCCTCTATCACCGAACAGCTGGTATAGAGTTGGTTGGCGATTACTATTTTTTATACTAAAGTGCGTTTCACTAGCATCATTAAAAACTGAGTATTTAAGATTGTAGCCAATGAAATATTTATTTTTTTCTTCGCTATCCTTTGTACTGCTGCGTTTACGGTTATAACTATTAGTATGAGACTGGTATACATCGATTGTAATTTGTTGATTTTGTTTTTTATTCGCCCAGCGAACCCCAGCGAGGGCTTGAATGCCTTGTTGGTAGGCTTTTTGATCACAGTTTCCTTGTGGAGTCGAGCATAAAAAACTGTCGTCATCATTAAGATATCGGCTAGAAAAACTCTCCTCATAGCCTGAGACTTGAGTTTGAAATTGCCATTGCTCAAATAATAACTTTGACTGCCATTGGGCTTCAGATCGAGTTTGATAAAATTTATCATTATCTTTTCCTAAACCAATAACTCCCATGTCATCTTGATAGTGTTCATTTGTTTTTTGGTGAAATACTTGCCAGTTATGTTCGCTAACGAGTGCGCTGTTAGTATTTTCATGCTCTAGCTTGTGCTTGCCCTGTAAAGAAAAAGTAGCGTCTTGCTTATCTAAACTCGCATTGTTGTTGGGGTGATTACGAAAATAGTCTGGTATGTTTTTGCTTTGTTTATTCAGTCTTACTCTTGCAGATATTTCTTCAAAAGACTGAACTAGCTGAACGCTCGAACGAGAAAACTCTGCGTTGTTTAAGGGTTGGTCTTGATTGCGTTGACTGCTGTTTGCAATTGGGCTAGGTACTGGGTAATCATATGAATTTGCACTTTGTTCGTGGTCTACTTGAATACTTAAACCTTGATCAAATGAACTGCTAAATGATGCTGCTAGGGTCTCTTCTGAACCTAGATTGAGGCTGAAATTTTGATTATTAGCCCCTTCACGAGTAATAATATTAATCGTACCGCCTATCGCTTGATCAGAAAGGTCAAATGAGCTGCCAGAACGGCTTATTTCTATACGTTCAATCTGATTTAACGGGATTGTATTTAAATCATATCCACCATGTTGGCTATTATTAGCGCTTATGCCGTTAACCAGTAAGGTTGTTTGGCTCGCACTGGCACCGCGAATAGATACTAATGCTGGATTACCTAAACCACCTGCTTGTTGAATCTGTAGACCATTTTTTTGTTGTAAAAAACTGGCTAAATTTTGGTAGCGATTAACAAAGTCTTCACGTTGGAAAACTTGGTAATCAGAATTCATTAAATCTTTTTTACTGGCTCCCACAGTCAAACTTCCCAAATGAATCTCTTCATTGGCGAGGCCGTTTAATGACAGCAATAGTATGGAAAGCAGGAGTAGAATGCGCATATAACCACATTAATAATATGTTTGCGCAGGAAGAGAAGGCGAAAAATTTCGCCTAAGCTGCCCGCCGCAACATTAGAATCTATAGCAGTTAGGCCGGTATCCGGGCTGACGGCTTGGAAATTAAATTCCTCTTATTGCACCTTCCCATAGGCTCAATCTTTTAAAATATCAAAGAGAGCACCACAGTGGCATAAAACAATAAGTTAAGCCGATCACCGTTGCGGGGGCAGCGTTGGATTCGTTTGCGTTGCAGTGACTTACCAAACTTCCCGTTTAACTTCTAGGTAAGAATACCTAGTAGCACCTAAACGAGCGCGTAGGGTAAGGGTTATTAAATTTATGGTCAAGTAGTAATCAGTGATCAAAAATGAAAGCATCTGTCATTTGTATGCGAACGATTGACCTTACGGTTTAGGCAGTAGCGGCTGATTAGGGATTTTGAGAGTGAAGCATGCGCCTTGGTTGGGTTTAGATTCAATTTCAAGCTCGCCATGATGGTGAGCGGTAATAATGAAGTAAGAAACTGATAAGCCTAGGCCAGTACCTGCACCGATGTCTTTGGTCGTGAAAAAGGGTTCAAAGATGCGGCGGCGTACCTCTTTTGACATGCCTGGACCGTTATCTTTAACTTTAATGTAGGTGTGGCTATTATCTTGGGTTGCTGAGAGATTGATTTGTGGAGTCCAATTTTCATCGGTATGAGAGGGCTGATAATGGCTGAGTGCTTGTGCAGAATTTTGTAATAAATTTAGTATGACTTGTTCAAGTTCAGAAGGGATGCAGTGAAAGAGCAGTGTTTCATCAATGTATGATAAATGAATGGTGATGTTTTTTAGTTCTAGATCAGCATGGGCCAAGTTGAGAGAGCGCTCTATTAAATCTTTTATTAATGTTGGACTGAGTTGTTTTTGGTTGCCTCGCGAGAATTGCAGCATATTAGATACAATGCTCGCAGCTCTTTTACCTGCATCTTGAATGTTGTTGATGAATTTTAGTATTTGACGTTGTTCTAAATAACCGGTCATGGCTTTTAGATCAAGGTTATGACTTGCAGCAATTTCTTTATTTTTCTCATTATCAACTTGAATTCGACGTTGAATGTTTTGTATTCCCTGTAATATTGCCCCTAACGGGTTATTAATTTCGTGAGCCATTCCTGCTGCTAAACCGCCAACGGATTTCATTTTTTCCGTTTGCATGATGACTTCTTCCATTTTTTCTCGCTGACTAATATCGTCAATGCGAATAACAAGACCTTGTAAGTTATTATCTTTAAGAGGGTAAAGTGCTATGTCGGCAGGAAAGGTTCCTATGGGTAAAGAGAGTTTCAATCGTTCAATTTTCTTAACGCAATTTTCTGTCAAACTCTGATTGATTAGAGTATTAAAATCTTTCAATTCTTCTATGTAATTGGATAGGCGCTTGCCTACCAATGGGTGACGCTCACAAGCGAGCCAATCTGCTGCTTGCTGATTACATTGTATGATATAGCCATTATTATCGAGGGTAAATAATGCCGAGGGCATTGAGTCAATGATGCTGTCTAAGATACTTCGAGTATGAGTTAGTTGAGATTCAACAGACCGACGAATGGTGATTTCACGTGCAAGTTTTTCATTAGTATGGCGCGTTTCGTTTGATAAACGTATGGCTCTAATTCTAGCGCTTTCAGCTTTTTCTTTTTCTTTGGTTAAGATTATTTTTCGATCTTCATTAATAATAATTAATGTGTTTAATGCTTCGCTCAGTTTAGCGGTATCGGCATCTTTTAAGTCGAAACGAATGCTGTTATCAGGTTGAGATTGAATTTTTTCGATAGTCATTAATAAATTTTGGTAGGGGGATCTCTGCCAAAAACGAATGCTGTTATATAAAAAGAAAAGTAATAGCGTTGAAATACTAACAATGAGTAGGGCGGTTGAAGCGGTGTCGGCATAGAAAAATCTGGCGAGTCCTATCTTTGATTCTATGATCAGTCTTAAGGGAGTATCGCTGTTATTACTGTGAAGGCTATATATAAAGTGATGATTGCTAGCAATACGATGTTTAACACTTTTGGGGTTGAATTTGATGGGGGCGTTGCGTAAGCAAGTATTAGAGCACACGTAAATGATACGTTCGTTTTTGGCATTATAGAAAGCAATCTCTTGAATCTGATAATGTTGAACCATGCTATTAGCAATCGCTTTTAATGCCAAAATGTCATCAGGATTCTGTTGCAACTGCAGTTGAAAAATATCAGCAAAAGATCGACTTATTTGAGGCGCTAGTTGTTCACGACCAATACGATCGGCCGCCAAAATATAGGCCGCCGTTGCAAGAATAACAATGAATATGCAGGTGAAAGTGGTTGCTGTTATAACCTTTTGCCGTATGAGCAATTTGAAGATCCTAAAATGTCATTTGAGTATCATACTAACATAGCTTTTTTTGTTTTTTGATTACTATTATTGTTCGATGATATGTGCAGTTTATGAACGTTGGAGTGATTTTATGTGCTCAAATAATTTTTGATGCAGAGGCAGGTTGTAATTGATTTTGTTCGCCTTGTTAAGTAAATAACCGTTAATGAAATCAATTTCTGTTTCACGTTTCGCTTGTATATCCTGCAGCATAGACGATAGATTTTTGGCTGTTAGCTCTGCAACGAATTTCACTTTTTCTGTAAGGTTGAAATCGAGCGGCCATTTCATTGCGGTAAAGAAACGTTCCGTTTCGAGGCATAAATCTTCTAATTCTTGAGTCATGGCTTGATTACGCAGTAAGTCACCATTATGGCAATAGTATTTTACGGTTAAAGGGTTGATTACAGCATTGAGGGCAAGTTTAGCAAACAAAATTTCTTCAATATGATTGTGCCATTTATGTTGGCCTTCAAGCTGGGATAGATCTAATTTTAGTGTAGGCTTTGATGCTTTATTAGGCCCTGAATAGTAACCCCAGTGAGTAATCCCCTGGCCAGCATGCACGATATGCTGCTGATAATTATTTTTATTGTTGTCATCATTGTCTTTCTTATGAGCAACTTCTTTTTTATAAGCGCCCTCAGTTGTCGAGGCTGCGAAGATTGTATTGTTTGGGAGTTTCGACGCAATGAGTTCATGTTGACCCATGCCATTTTGCAGCAATACAATTTGGCTATGTTGATCAATGGCGTGTTGCCATAATGCTAAAGCAGAAAGACACTGAGTTGCTTTGCAGCAAATAATAATGACATCGAGTCTCTCATCTTGCCATACGGGAATTGAGTAGTGGCTACTTTGATCGTATTTATCAAGCTGGAAGTCAACGCTTTTAAGATTAGTCTTGCTGGGTAAGGCAAAAACATTAAAGCCTTTAGGCATTTGACTGCTCAATAAGCAGCCAATGGCCCCTAAGCCAATAATGCCTATGTTTAATGATGAGCTATTGAGCGATGCGCTATCTGGGTTATTCATAACCCGTATTATACGGTTTTAGCTAACGCGAGAAAGTAATAGTGAGTCTTTTAGGGATATTTTCTCTTGCCAGCGTTGTTGTATTTTTGTCAGTAATGACTCTGGGTGAAGACTTGGCACACTGCGTACCCATCCTTGAATGATGGTCGGATCCAAATCAAATATGAAGGATAATTGTTTTGTATTGCACTGGGATTGTAATAAAAGCCACAGTATTAAAGGTTCAACCTGATAATATTGGCGCTTAAGTCTTGGCTGCTGCTGCCCAAAAGATATACCTAGGATCTCACAAATTAAAGTTTCTGCTTGTTGGTGCATCTCTTTAATTTGCTCTGCTGTATGAGCTAGAGTCGGCTTTTTATTTCGTAGATATAATGTAATGTAGGCATCGCTCGCGAGTGCTTGATATAAACGATTTTTAGCATTTTCAATAGACCAAGGTTCAACCTGTTCCATCATCCGTTCATAGCATACAGAGCTATTAAATCGTTGTTTAGCTAAGCGTTGTAGCATGCGATGACTCGCAAGTCCTGAGTTGGACTGTATTTTCTGGTAGCGTGATTGGCGGTAGAGTTTATCCGAGCTCCATGGGTACACTTCGGGGCTAGCAACAAGGCCTTCACGTACTGGCCAATGGTGTAGTTCCATGACTAAAGGCACTAAATAGCGGTCTTCTTCGACAAGCAGTACTTCGGCTGATTCAGAAATAATTTGTTGATGTTTGTGCCAAAGCTTGAAATGCAGCTCTTGCATATGGGCACGAATATTATCCAAGATCACTTGCCAGTCTTGGTTACAGTGCATGACCCATTGCGCTTGGTATTCTGAAAATACATAAGCAATGAGCTCGCAGCCTTCTTCTTTTGCGAGCATCTGCTTGAAATATTCGTACTCGAATACTGAGCGAAAGAGAGGGGCATCTTTTGAGCCGTGAACCTTAAAATAGTAAGTTCCAGCACCGTTTAGTATCATTCTTTTATCCATACACATAATGTAGTCGATTATTGCCAGAGTGCCATTTAAAGGGTATATATAGCTGATAATTCGATCTAATAACCTATCCAATCTATCACTATCTATAAATTATATGGAGGCGACTCATGCCATCTTTTGACATAGTCTCAGAAATTGAAAAGCACGAAGCACAAAACGCAGTAGACTCAGCCAATCGTGAAGTGACTACGCGTTTCGATTTTAAAGGGGTTAAGGCGACCTTTGAATTGAAAGACAAAGAAGTATTGATGACTGCAAATGAAGAGTTTCAGATCGAACAAATGAAGCCGATGCTTGAGTCCAACCTTATTAAACGCAAAATTAAAGTGTCTTGCCTTGAGTATGGAAAGTTAGTCGGTGCCGGTAAACAAGTGAAAATGGCGGCAGAGCTACGTCAAGGTATTGATAAAGATTTGGGTCGAATCATCAATAAGAAGATCAAAGAAAGTAAGATCAAGGTGAGTTCTGCCGTGCAGGGAGAAATGGTACGTGTTACGGGTAAAAAACGTGATGAATTGCAGCAAGTCATGCAGATGCTAAAAGCGGATGAAGAGATCGAATTGCCGTTGATGTATAAGAATTTTAAAGATTAAAACTGCGCAGTTATTTTATTTGAAAATATAAAAGCTCGCCTTGCTAGTCAGCAAGCGCGGGCTTTTTTAGGTCTGAAGTTTGTGCATGCCAAGGGGCTACTTTGAACAGCAAAAGCATGCCAGGGATAGCGATGGCGGTGCAGAATAGATAGAAATTCGTCCAGCCAATACTCTCTACGATAATCCCCGTAGTTGAACTTGCGAAGGTTCTAGGTAAAGCCGTCAGGGCCGTAAATAATGCCAGTTGTGTTGCGGTATAGGCTGGGGATGTTGTACGGGCGATAAAGGCTACGAAAGCGGCAGTACCCAAGCCAACCCCTAAATATTCAAAGCCTATGACTAAGGCTAGTACCCAAAGGTCATAGCCTACTTCAGCGAGCAATGCGAAACCTAGAATGGACATAATCTGTACGCCGCCAAAGAGCCACAGCGCCTTATTAATACCAATTCTTAACATTAATATTCCACCTAGAATACCGCCAAAAATCGCTGGCCAAAGCGCTGCATGTTTAGCGACTAAACCGATCTCTGTTTTTGTGAATCCTAAATCGAGATAAAACGGAGTTGATAGTGCCGTCGCCATACTATCACCGAGTTTATAAAGGAACATAAAGGATAAAATCCACAGTGCAGACTGCACACCATGTCGCCCGAAGAATTCCCTAAAAGGCTCAATAATAGCCGCTTTGAGTGTATGTGGTCGGTGACTATTAACTTCAGGTTCTTCACTGAAAAGGACCATTAATATACCGAAAGATAAAAACGCAGCCGTGATGATAAAGACAATGTCCCAAGCATAATGATCGGCTAGAATGAGGGATAGCGAACCCGGTATTAACCCCGCTATTCGGTAGGTTGTTACGTGAATACTATTGCCTAATCCTAGTTCGCGATCGGGTAATATTTCACGGCGAAAGGCATCAATGCTGATGTCCAAACTGGCACTTAAAAACGCGGTAATTGCACATAAAATAGCAATTTCTGAGAGCTGTGTTTTAGGGTCTAAAAATCCTAGAAATCCAATGCTGCCTAACATTAATACTTGTGTGATTAGCATCCAGCTACGGCGTCGCCCAAGTGTCGATGGTGCATAGCGATCCATTAAAGGAGACCAAACGAATTTCCAAGTATAAGGAATTCCAACCAGAGCAAAAAAGCCGATTTCTTTTAGACCAACGCCTTCACTGCGTAACCACGCGGGGACTAGCTGAATAATAATAAATAAGGGCAGACCCGATGCAAAGCCTGTAAATAGGCAAATGAGTAATCGACGTTGTAAAAAAGGCGCTAGCCAATTAGGAATAGCCGCCGATAAAGAAGAGTCGGGATTAGATGTCTCTGAGTTAGAAGAGTTGCCTAGCATTGCCACTGGAAGTCCTTTAAACGAATGCGGCCATTGTGCAATAGAATGCCTTCATCTGCTAATTTGTCTTTTTGAACAACCCAAGGCTCACTGCCTTCTGGAAAACTAATTTTCCCTTGGGCATTAATTACTCGATGCCAGGGCAGTCGAGAATCTTTGGGAAGATGTTTTAATGTGCGGCCAACCCAGCGAGCAGCACCTGGTCGTCCTGCTAAGCGTGCTAGCTGGCCGTAAGTTGCGATGTTGCCGCTAGGGATAGCGGCAATGAATTGATATAACGTTTCTTCTGCAGTCATATATGGATGATATAGAAGAAAGCTTACAAACGTAAACCACCATCGCACTCAATGATTCGGCCAGTGTAATAATCGTTCTCAAAAATGAAGACTGCAGAGTGAGCAATCTCATCAGGCTTGCCCATGCGCTTCAGGGGAATGCCTGCGGTCATTTTAGCCAAGGCTTCTGGTTTCATGCTTTGGGTCATTTCGGTTTCGATAAATCCCGGTGCAATAGCGGCAACACGAATATTCTGGCGTGCCAGTTCTTTTGCCCACGTTACCGTCATCGCAGCAACGCCCGCTTTGGCTGCTGAGTAATTACTTTGGCCCATGTTTCCAGCTCTAGATATACTGGATATATTGATAATACAGCCCGCGCAATCAGCACTTTCATTATTAGTCTGAGCTTGTTTAATCATCTGAATCGAGGCTTCACGTGCACATAAGAAAACACCGGTCAAATTGACATCGATCACTGCTTGCCACTGTGGCATGGAAAGCTTGGATATTTCATCACCTTTGGCTTTAACCATAAGGCCATCACGCAAGATGCCAGCATTATTGATCAATCCATCTAGGCGGCCCAGTTGGATAGGGATTGCAGCGAAGGTTTCTTCAACTTGCTGTTCGTCGGCAACATTGCACGAAAAAACTGCGGCCTTACGCCCTGTTGCTTCCACTTGCTTTTGGGTTTCTTCCATATGCTCTGGGTTTAAATCGATGATGGCAATATCAGCCCCACGATTAGCTAAATAGACCGCCATAGCACGACCTAGACCTTGGCCCGCGCCAGTAATGGCGATTACTTTATCGGTTAAATTCATGAGTTTTTCCCTAAGGTTTGAATAGATAGCCAGTATTGCAGCCATTATAGACAGCTTGAGCCAGCAAAAGATGAATTTTGAGTGAATTAGCTAATAATCAATTGATAATCAGCTTTAGGTCGTATTATTAGGGGATGAGGTTAGACGATTCTTTACTAAAAATAGTGATGCAAAGTCATGAGAATTGAAAATTGATCTTGAAATATGTTCAGGTGAACCCATTTAAGAGAGTATTAACTCAGTTGTTTTAGTTTCTTGGTAGGAGGGCAAATGCCTTTATTAATTATTTTTATCATTATTCCATTAATCGAATTAGCCGTGATTTTGAAAGTGAATAGCTTCATTGGTATTGGCTGGACGTTGGGTTTAATTGTTATTACCGCTTTTGTTGGGGTTAGGTTGTTGCGCAAACAGGGTATTAGTACTTTATTGCGTGCTAATCAAAAAATGCAGCAAGGACAGATTCCTGCCCAAGAATTAGCAGAAGGTTTCTTGTTAGCACTGGCTGGAGCTTTATTATTAACGCCGGGTTTTGTCACTGATGCGGTGGGTTTTACATTACTCGTCCCCGCGACGCGTAAAGCGTTGGTCCATAAGGTGATTGCATTTATTACCCCTCGCATGATGACTGCAAGCAGCTTTCAAGCGACGGGTAGTTTTCAGGAAGGCTCGTTTAAAGATGTACATTCGCACACTGACTCGCAAAGCAGTCATGAAAAAATCACAATTGAAGGCGAATATACCAAAGACGATAAGTAGGTATTTTTTCGGCTAGCCGTTGAAATCCTAGTAAAAGCCCCGATAAATTAACCATCTATTTTTCACAGAGGCAATTTAGCCTTTGTTTACCTTATTGATCCTAATACTTGGGATCCAACAGTTGGAGAGTCTAGCAAATGAAAATCCGTCCATTACATGATCGTATTGTTGTTCGCCGTAAAGAAGAAGAGACCGCAACTGCGGGTGGTATTATTTTACCGGGCGCTGCGGCAGAAAAACCAAATCAAGGTGTTGTTATCTCTGTGGGTACTGGCCGTATTCTTGATAATGGTTCAGTGCAAGCGCTGGCGGTTAACGAAGGCGATGTTGTCGTTTTTGGTAAATACTCAGGTCAAAATACTATCGATATCGATGGTGAAGAATTATTGATTTTGAATGAAAGTGATATCTACGGCGTTTTAGAAGCTTAATTATTACACTCACTTTTTTATTTAACCTACAAAATTTAAGGAAAGATCATGGCTGCTAAAGACGTATTATTTGGTGATAGCGCACGCGCAAGAATGTTGGTAGGTGTAAACATTTTAGCCGACGCAGTAAGAGTTACCTTAGGCCCTAAAGGTCGTAACGTTGTTATAGAAAAATCATTTGGTGCACCGATCATCACCAAAGATGGTGTTTCTGTTGCGCGTGAAATCGAATTGAAAGACAAATTCGAAAACATGGGCGCACAGATGGTTAAGGAAGTTGCTTCTCAAGCCAACGACCAAGCCGGTGACGGCACGACGACAGCGACTGTACTAGCACAGGCGATTATCAGCGAAGGCTTGAAATCTGTTGCGGCTGGCATGAATCCAATGGATCTTAAACGTGGTATTGATAAAGCTACGGCTGCTGTTGTTGCCGCCATTAAAGAACAAGCTCAGCCTTGCTTGGATACAAAAGCAATCGCTCAGGTAGGGACAATCTCTGCCAATGCCGATGAAACGGTTGGTCGTTTAATTGCTGAAGCGATGGAAAAAGTCGGTAAAGAAGGCGTGATTACCGTTGAAGAAGGCAAAGGCCTTGAAGACGAACTTGATGTTGTAGAAGGCATGCAGTTCGATCGTGGTTACTTGTCTCCGTACTTCATCAACAACCAAGAAAAAATGACCGTAGAAATGGAAAATCCATTAATTCTATTGGTTGATAAGAAAATTGATAACCTTCAAGAGCTGTTGCCAATTCTTGAAAACGTCGCTAAATCAGGTCGTCCATTATTGATCGTTGCTGAAGATGTTGAAGGCCAAGCACTAGCAACATTGGTAGTAAACAACTTGCGCGGCACATTCAAGGTTGCAGCGGTTAAAGCCCCTGGTTTTGGCGATCGTCGTAAAGCGATGTTGCAAGATCTTGCCATCTTGACGGGTGGTCAGGTTATTTCTGAAGAGCTAGGGATGTCTTTAGAAACTGCGGATCCTTCTTCTTTGGGTACGGCAAGCAAGGTTGTTATCGATAAAGAAAACACCGTGATTGTTGATGGCGCAGGTACTGAAGCAAGCGTTAATACTCGTGTTGACCAGATCCGTGCTGAAATCGAAAGCTCGACTTCTGATTACGACATCGAAAAGTTACAAGAACGCGTTGCTAAGCTTGCGGGCGGCGTTGCCGTGATCAAGGTTGGTGCGGGTTCTGAAATGGAAATGAAAGAGAAGAAAGACCGTGTTGACGATGCACTTCATGCAACTCGCGCAGCGGTTGAAGAAGGTGTTGTTGCGGGTGGTGGTGTTGCTTTGATTCGTGCACTCTCTTCAGTAACCGTTGTTGGTGATAACGAAGATCAAAACGTCGGTATTGCATTGGCACTTCGTGCGATGGAAGCTCCTATCCGTCAAATCGCGGGTAACGCAGGTGCTGAAGGTTCAGTGGTTGTTGATAAAGTGAAATCTGGCACAGGTAGCTTTGGTTTTAACGCCAGCACAGGTGAGTATGGCGATATGATTGCGATGGGTATTTTAGACCCTGCAAAAGTCACGCGTTCATCTCTACAAGCCGCGGCGTCTATCGCAGGTTTGATGATCACAACCGAAGCCATGGTTGCGGATGCGCCTGTTGAAGAAGGCGCTGGTGGTATGCCTGATATGGGCGGCATGGGTGGAATGGGCGGTATGCCTGGCATGATGTAATCACTTTGTGATTCATTGTCCTGATCTGCTTACCGTGTAAAAAGATCAGGCTCAAGGCTGTCTCTATAAAAAGCCGTATCTTTGATGAGTGTTGTCTTTCTGCTGAAAACGACATTCTTGGAGTGCGGCTTTTTTTGATTTTGGTCATAAAATTCAGAATATTGTGTAATTTTATGTAACTAGCTGGCCTATAATGTTGAGTTCCTCTGGGTGGCATGATCTCATGGTACTTCACTTAAGCCTGATTCACTGCGGCTTTAACAGTAAAATAATAACGCAACGTAGAAACATAATAAGCGTATGGCATTAATGAAGACGGCTGCATTTAATTCAGATCAAAAAGCTTGGTTATCAACGCTGGATCAGAAAGTACTATCTTCCTGGGTAGCTTTGAAAAGCAAAGCTATCGAGTTGCCGGAGCACTTTTTGGCGCGCCCTGAATTATCTCAAAAGCTTTCTCAAAGCAAAGCGATTACTTGGTTATTAGCCCCCGCGGGCTATGGAAAAAGTGTGCTGTTGAGTGATTGGTATGGTCAGCAAGTTAACTCTAAAGATGCAAGTAACGATACTCTAGGTTTATGGCTAACCCTTGATAGTAAAGACAATCATGAAGCTTTTTTGCTGCGACACTTGCTTGAAGCCGCTAATAAAATGGTGGCGGGTGTGGCTACCGATGCCTTAGCGCATTGGCTTGCGACGATGAATCAAGGCTCGCTGGATTGCGAAGAAGTTTTACTGCTCTTTTTAGATGAGCTGGCCAGCTTGAATTGTCCATTGATTGTCGTTTTGGATAATGTTCACGAAATAGAAGACCCTGCTGCTTGGCAGGTCATTCAGTCTTTGATGACTCAACTCCCCGGTAATATGCGCTTATTAATGGCGTCGCGGTTCATCCCAAATGCACTTGGGCGTTTAAGGTTAGACCCGCGCTTAGAGTTTATTAAACAGCAAGATTTAGCGTTCGATTTTCAGCAAGTGACTGCTTGGTTACAGCAAGCGGATATTTATGATCAGCAGCAAGCTTTTAACTTGATGGAGAGAATGCAAGGTTGGCCAGCAGGATTAGGCTTATGGTTACTCTGTCGAGAGAATGCGAGTTGGCCAGAAGACTTGGGTCATGAGAGGGAGCAGCTGGCTGATTATTTAATGGGGGAAGTTCTGTCTGGACTGGAGCCTCAATTAAAAGAATTTTTAATTCGTATTGCGCCGCTGACCAGTTTTAATGAAATTTTATGCAACGAAGTATTAGGTATTGAAGACAGCAGTCGCTGGATTCAGCAGCTGGTACACCACAACCTGTTTATTGACAGCATTGATCAACGCTTGGGCTGGTTCACACTGCATCCGCTACTGGCCGAATTATTATGTCAGTACAGTAGTGAACAGGATCGTGAAAAAACACATTTAGCCGCTTTTCATAGTCTTAAACAGCAAGGGTTTCGAGTTGAAGCCTTGCAGCATGCCCGCTTAGGCAAGCTCACTCAAGAAGCGGCCTTATGGATTGAAAGTGAAGTTGATCGCATTATTGCCGATCTAGATTTTGCTGCGGTTCTAGCTTGGTGTGATTTTGTGGGGAGCGATATTATTGCCAGTTCTGCTCGTTTGCAGCTGATGCAAATTTGGAGCTTATTGTTAACCTTTCAATACGCCGCGGTAGGACGTCTGATTAATCAACTCGATACTCATCAGATAGAAATGTACTATCCAGGACAGCTACTGGCCTTACGAGGTTTTATTGCGCGCGGAGAAGGGGATTATGGGCAAGCCCGTAGTCTATGTGAGCTGGCTTTGCGTGAGTTGCCGGAAGACCGTTTTCCTATTCGGGTATTAATGTGTTCTACCTTGTGCAATATAGAATTAGTGAGTCAAAAACCTGAGAATGCGCGTCTTTGGAATCGTTTAGCGATAGATATTGCTCGCCAGCATCAGGCATTAAGTTTAGAGGTTTTTTCTCTTTTTGATTACGCTAGAGTCGAGCAGTATCGTGGTCATCTTCTTCGCAGCGCTGAGGTTGTGGATCAGGGGTTAGAATTGACTCTACGCTTACCGCAGCAAGCACGTTTATTTCCTCATGCACGATTAATTATTTATCGTGCGTTTATACGCTGGTTAAAAGGTGACATTGAAGGTGCTCGACAAGATGCTTATATTGGCATTAATGAAGCAAATCGATGTCGAGACGTTATTGTTCTTTATGGCTATAGCTTATTGGCCTTGATTCATATTATGAAGCAAGAAGGCAAAGCTGCTTTGGCCATTATTGCGGAAGCAGAGCGTTTAATGCAGCGCTGGCAAGTATCAGAACAGGTTTACAAGAACTGGATTGATATTGTAAAAGCGAATATTTGGATGGCCTTAGGAAAATGGAACCGTGCTGAAGAGTGCTTAGATCGTGTGACTAAGGGAGATGATCCGTTAGGTACGAACCATGCTGAATTATTTCCGATGCAGTCAGGCTTATATCGTTTATCTTGCGCCCGTTTATTATTCCAGAAAAAAGAATATTCGAATGTTATTCAACTGCTCGATCGTGTGGCGTTAAAAAAACAGGCCAGCATTATTCAACTATCAGGAACATTATTCCAAGCGGTCGCATATGCCTTAAAGGGTGAGGTTAGTAAGGCTAAACAGGTATGGCAGCAGGGTTTAAAGTTTGCGGAGCAAGAAAAAATAAAATTGGATTTAAGCCAATTTATATCGATAAGTGTTTCGGATCTCGAATCGGCTATTGGCTCAATGTTGACAGTAACGACGGTATCGCAAGAGCCTCGTCATACTGATTATAAACCGGGTAGCAAAGCAGAGTTATCGGCACAGTCGGCGGTTCCTGTTTTTATTGAAGCATCTAATTTGAGCGTTCGAGAGCAAGAAGTTTTAGGTTTGATTGCAGAAGGCTATTCTAATCAAGGTATTGCTGATCAGCTCTTTATTTCTCTGCATACGGTAAAAACACATGCGCGCAAGATCAACGCCAAGCTCGGGGCTAAAAGTCGCACTCAAGCGATTGTAAAAGCTCGAGAGCGGATGATTATTTGAGTATACGGATATCGGAATATAGTATGACTTCGTATTAAAAAGCAGCACTAAAGAACACTTTAAATTGAAAACGGCCGTCTCATTGTCTATACCTAATTAATAACTAATATTTTTATTAATTTTTATGGGGTTGGCATGGCCGCTAGTTATTCTATTATCCTTCTTGGCTGTGATAACAATCTATGCCTTGGGGATCATCTTGATGACTCCTTTGAGTCGCTTTTAGTTAACGACGAAGAAGGCTGCCTTCAGGCGTTAAGCGATAATCGTTATCAGCTTGTTTTGGCTGATATGACCTGTTCATCGATCCCTGTCTTAGAGCTATGTCAAAAGATTAAAGCTTCTTTTGATATTCCTGTTATCTTCGTCAGTTCCGACGATAATAATGAAGAGCGTTTAGCAGCTTATGATTGTGGTGCCGATGATTATTTATCTATTGATGATCTTAAAACTGAGCTTCATGGTCGCCTAGAACGAATCATTATTAATAAAATTGCTAATGATCAGCTAAAAATGCAGCTTGCTCAGGCTAATGAAATGGCGTTTATTGCCATGTCTGATACCAGCGATTTGGGTGTAAATATTCAATTTTTATTGGATGTTAATCGTTGTAGTAATATTGATGAACTGGGAATGCGACTATTTCAAGCGTTAAAATCGTACGGAATTAGTTGCAGCTTACAGTTACGCAGCCAATTTTCCGTTAAAAATATGGAAGTTAATGGCATGGCGAAGTCGTTAGAATCTAAATTACTGTCTGAAATGAAAGATCAGGGACGTTATGTCGATTTTGGCCATCGTTCGGTGATGAATTATGAATCAGTTTCTTTATTGGTAAAGAACATGCCGATTGAGGATGAGAAAAAGTATGGTGCAATAAAAGATAATGTATTTTCTTTATTACAGGGCACAGATGCACGGATTCAGGCGTTAGATACGCTCGAAAGTTTAGCATTAGAGAAAAATTTAGTGCGCAGTTTAACTATAAAAATGAAAGACTTGATGTCGTCGGTTGATGAAAGCTATCAAGGCGTTATGAAGGACATTGCGAGTGTTGTTGAAGATATGGCAGACAACATTGAAGCATCGATGCAATATTTAGGAATGGATGAAGCACAGGAAAAAAGCTTACAAACCACCATTGAAAAAGCAATTTCAAATACCAATAAAATCTTCAATGACGGTCTAAGTTTAGATAAAGATTTACATCAGTTTTTAGTGCACATCGATACATTGTTTAAAACCGATAAAATTAATCCAGCCCAATTGAAAAAAATCATAGAGAGTTTAGAGAAACTCGCGTAATTATTTTTTTGTAATAGGCTGTTCTGCTTCACATTTATCGTGTCCTTCCATATCCACTAACCAAGGTGGATTAGGTCTTACCTGCTCAATAACAAAATCAACGAAGCTTCTTACTTTGGCCGATAAATGTCGGTTGCTGGCGTATAACGTATGAATAGGGTGTGCTTCAAAAGGCCAGTCGCATAAAATAGGAATTAAGTTTTTACTCTTGATCGCCGATGCTGCAATTAATACTGGCAAAGCGGTAATGCCTGCACCAGATAAGGCAAGGGTATAGAGGCTTGAAAGATCATTCACTTTTAAACGTGGCTTGATATTTACATTTATTTCTTGTGCATTAGGCCCTTTGAGCGACCATTGGGTCCAGCCTGTGGCTGATATAACTTGGTGATTGCTTATTTCATCAGGATGCGACGGTTTTCCAAAGCGCTCTACATAGTCTGAACTGGCGCAAAGAATCGCTTTAACATCGCCCAAATAACGACCAATTAAAGATGAGTCTTCTAAGTGACCAACGCGGAAAGCGACATCGATACCATCTTGGACTAAATCGAGCATTTGATCGGTTAATATAAGATCGATATTAACCTGTGGATGCAACTCCATATATTCGGCAATTAATCCAGATAATACAGTTGAACCGAATAATACCGGTGCGGTAATGCGTAAAGTACCTGTTGGGGTGCTTTGCATTTGCGTTACTGCAATGTTTGCTTCTTCAATGTCACCTAAAATGCGCGCGCAATGTTCATGGTAGGCGCTACCAGTATCTGTAAGACTCAGGCTTCTAGTGGTTCGTTGAATTAGACGAACGCCTAAGCGCTCTTCTAGCTGAGTAATTTTACGGCTAACCGTAGACTTGGGGAGACCTAAGGCTTTAGCTGCTCCAGTGAAACTACCGGACTCAACCACACGGACAAAAATGGCCATTTCATTTAAATCGAATTCTTCTCGTTTACCGATTAGCATTTTTTCCGCCCTAGGCTAGATTGCGCTGGTGAGTAGCTAATGTGAGGGCTGAATTGGAATAAAACAACCCTCGAAAGAGATTATATTAGATACTTGCCGTCTCTAATGACTTGGCGAATAAAGGTTCTAGCTTAACCATTCTCTTTGCCAATTCAGTAGGAATGTCGCAACGTTTGCCAATCTTATAATCAAAAAATAACATAGTGCTTTCGCCTGTAGTTACTAGTCTAGACTGCTCTTGACTCCAGATAGCATATTCTTGAATTAACTTGCCTCCTTCCGCTTTTATACTGCGAATACCAATAGAGAGTGTATCTGGGTAGCTAACGGGTGCTAAAAATTTAGCCGATGTTTCTGATAAAATCGGCCCTTTAGCGTAATTATTCATGAAGTCGAGAATCTTGAGCTCTTCAACATATTTAGTACGAGCGCTTTCAAAATATCGAAAATAATGAACATTGTTTACATGTTTGAACGAATCCATTTCTCCCCAAGCGACAGGGACTTCGATAACTACAGGGTAATCGTATAAATCAGTCATTAGTATTCCTTACTACTGTTGGACTTTATCGTGGTGACGAACGGCGCCTATGTTGGCGCTTGTTGAAACTAAATAAGGCACACATAAGTTAGCGCCATTTTAATGACTCTATCTAAGAGTGTATTGAGTGCCAATAAAGCATCGCCGTGATTAATAATGGCGAGTATTGACCTAACAATCAATGACGTTTTTAAAGATCGCTTAATAACTTCGCGTTCTGACGTTATTGCTAACAAGTTTACCTTTTATTGGCAATTAGAGATTTCACCATAATGAATTATAAATTCGCTTTTATACCAAAGGAAATAATGGTTGGAAGCCCGGTTACATCGTCTTTCTCTGTATAGTCGGCGTTGTATTCATAGCTGGTGACGTTTGCTTGGTTATACACGTTCAAGGCTTCGACGTATAAATCCATGTTCCAGCTTTTATATTGATAGTTTCGGTCTAGGCGGATGTCGAGTTTATGACTGTCGGCTAGGCGCTTAGAGTTTAGCTCGCCATACGTTGGGTTCACTAAATCAGGGTAATTAGGATCAGTACTGTCTGTAGTGCCTATCACCGGAGTAATTAACTGGCCACTTTGGTAGCGCCATTTAAAGCCGATAGTCCAATCTTCGTTTAACTCATGGCTGGACACTAAATTGATGATCCAAGGCTGGTCGTAGGCGTATTTAAAGTCTTCTCCTGTGATTTTATTATGACGGCGAGTTTCTGAATACGCTGCGGATAACCATCCGTACCAACCTTCGCTAAAAGATTTGTTGATGAATAGCTCAAAGCCATAGGCATCGCCGTCGGCATCATTGGTATAGCGTGGCAGGGCCAAGTACTCAGCTTCGCTTAGCGAGGGGTAGGCGGTATCTTTATCTTGGCGGGAAATAATAAGATCACCAAAGGTTTTGTAATAGGTGTCCAGCTTGATCAAGGTCGACTCATCAATTTGATGTTCAAGTCCTAGGGTATAATGGTCTGAAGTAGACTGCTTGAGATCTGGGTTCCCGAATCCTTTGGCGACTTCACCAAAATTATCGGTGAATTTATGATACTGCCCCCACGCACTATTGAGCCACCAATAATCCATGAACTCCCAGCGCAGTTTGAACTTACCTTGGGTGAAGGTTTGCTCAGAATAATCATCGTAAGACCATAAAACACCTGGGGTTAGCGTGAGCGTTGGGCTGACGAACCAGTCATCTGCAATAAAAATATCGTAGTTATAAATTTTTAGATTATCACTTTCTATAATGCGTTCTTGGCCATCTACAAGTCGGCAATCAGGTCTAAATTCATCGCAGGCGGGTGCTGTGAAATCGCCATTAAAATCAATTTGGCGTTCAAGAATATCAATGCCTGTGCGCAAGGTATGGTCTAGGTTGATATCGGTGCTGAGGTGGGAGCGTAATGTGTAGTCATTGGATGTTGCTTTAAGGCTGTTATCCAGTCCCAATCCTAGCGAGAAATCACTTAGCATATGTGAGAAACCCGTTTTGAGTTGAGTGGTTTCTGATAAGGTATTTTCTAATACAATACCTTGAGAGTGAAAGTACGAATTAAATTCTATACCGCCAGACAGGCCTGGGTCGCGCTTAACTTGGTCGGACTCGTCATCGAATAATAAACCCGCTTTGTCTCGTGTTCCTAATGCTTGAATGCTTAATGTATCGCCACCCGATAGTTGTATCTGATATTTTGCTTGGTAATCATAGTATTCAGGCACGGTGGTGAATTGAAAATCATCGTCATCCAGTAGATTTTCAATATAAAGGTGAATAAGACTTTGTCTAACAGACAAGTAGGCTGCTGAGTTTTCGGTAATAGGGGTCTCTAATAATATGCCGGCTTTTAATAAACTGAAATCGATAACCGCTTGTTTTCGATCGGTATATGGTGCTCGTGAATTCGCTTCAATGACCGCCCCTGTTGCATCGTTGTACTGTGCATCAAAAGCAGCGGCTTCTAGCGTAAAGTTTTCGATAACATTATCGTTTAACAAGCTAGAGCCATCAAAATGGAAAATGTTTAAGACAGGCATGAAATCGATGATGTATCGATTATCGTCAGGTGAGGATCCGCGTACTGCAGGTTCCGCTCGTCGACCCGTCGTAAATGTGACCCCTGGTAGTGCTTCTATGGCTCTTAGGGGGTCATTACCGGCCCCCGGCATCCGTAATAGCTTCTTAGTCGATATCTCGGTTAGGGGATCATCTTTGGCAGTGATACGAATGTTATCCAGTACCGCTTCATTATCGGCGTAGCTAAAGGATGTGGTAAGGTAAATTGCCGCTAAACTTGTGGCTTTGACGAATAAGCGAGACATAGGCAGTCCTTGGCGAAAGTCATTCTAATTTTTGTTTCTCAGTTAATCTATATTGTTGTAATAAATCAACGATTATATAGGTTAGCTGAATACTGAAAGGCTCGCATAGTGAACGTTTAAAGTCTTTTCAGAATGACTTGAGTAATAGCATCCTGTACCGCTTTTTCTTGACCTACCGGAGGGTGTAATTTCGTTTTCAAACCTAGTTCAGCTTCAATGGCTTTCAGTTGCTTGGGGACATCAATACGTAAATGTGTACCAGCAGCAAAAAAAACGGGATAAACATTGATTAAATTAAAGCCCTGTTGTGATAGTTGTTCACACATTTGCTCAAGGCTAGGCTCACACAGCTCCATATAAGCGAGTTCGACAACGACAGGTTGAGATGACCCTGTTAGCGAAGCCGCATCATGTTGTTTAATCGCATGAGTCATGTCATTAAATGGACGTTGCCACTGAGGATCTCTGCTTCCGTGGGCTAATAATATGTTGGCAATTTTATCGTTCATATCGTCAATTTCGGCTTATTCAAGTGAGTAGAGTATACATTTATATTCGTTAATCTAGATACGTTCTAAGTCGTCATATTGGATTAGTCCATATGTGTATTTTTCGTGACTTAATAGACTAAGCTGAAAAAACTTACTTTAAATCAGCGGTTTAGCGAAAAATATTATTCATCAGTATGTAGGGCTTAATTTAAAATGCATCACTCGAAAAGTAACATAGTGACAATAGAATGACTGTAAATAAGGAAGAAATACAGTAAAAACCAACTGAAAAATGACGCGTAAAAAAGGTCTGTAGTTTTCTGTTATTTTGATTTGAAAAGCAGAGATATCCTAGCTAATACTTATAGTGAATCATTTGTTTATACATAGGTAGTTCAGTCATATGAGCATCAGTCGTCAGCAGGTTGGTCGTTATTTATACGAGTTCGAAGATGAGTATCAGGTTACTTATGTCAATTTCTTTCGGGCAAATGAGTTAGCAGATGCTCAATTGGTCATGACTCTTGAGCGCGGGTGTGAGCGGCAAACGTTTGCTTTTTCACAGCCACATTTTAATGACATAGATAAGAACCTAATAACATCAAAAGGCGTTTATGTCGCGAGCTTGAAAAACTCACCTTTGTCACCTCATCGAGTAGAGGTTGGAGATATAGAAGGGGGCTTTGCCTATTTCACCGCCAAAAATGTGAAAAATATTACCCCGACCGCTTAAGAAAATTAATGGGGCGGCCAAAAATGCAAAAAAGCAATACTCACGAGTATTGCTTTTTTTTGAGTGTCTATAAAGTATATGAATTGAGAGGGAACTTGCAGTTATGTATTTGAGGAGTGAAAAAAGAGGTAGCCAGATTACCTCTTTTAATGACAGTTCAGGTAATCGATTAAAAGAGCTGAAGAACTAATGCGGCGGTTTCACAATAATCCTTTTCTTTCACATCATTCTTTTGTTTGGCTTCTTGAGATTTTATAAAGGTATAGCTGCTCGGTGAGCCTTTGCAGATGTTCATCCCCAAAACGTTATTTTGTGATTTTACAAACAGATTCATCGTCACATCTCCGCGGGTACGTGAGCGCAAGTGAACTTTCTTAGGTGAGATCGTATACGATTTTATGCCATCTTTTGCGGTGACATTCATACTCTGTCCTGGGGGCGCATTCACGAATGTGGCATCATCGCGAATTTCGATACTGGTCCAGTTGCTATCGGTTTGCACTTCCAGTTCATAAATTTGCTCAGCGGCAATCGCCGGTTGAAAAGCAGCAGCGGTTAATAAGCTAGCAAATAAAAATCGATTCATTATGTAGTCCCTGATCGTACTGAGTGGGCGGAATTTATATTTAGTCTTAGTTATATAGTAGACGCTTTTTAGAACGTCAAATGTTGATGTCTGTCAGAGATGCCGAATGTGAGCGTTCACTCACTCTGTGGTGACTGAATGAACGCTGATAAGAGATTAAAAATAGTGATATTTTTTGAACGAGCTATAAATGGTTCTCAGCGTATTCCGCAAGGATAGAGCGTGGAGAACCTTGCAGTGTAATTGTCCCACCATGCTCAAAATCTTTAAATCGCTCGACCAGATACGTAAGGCCTGTGCTGATAGGGCTTAAATAGGGGGTATCAATTTGGGAGAGATTTCCCAGGCAGATAACCTTACTACCAGCTCCTGCGCGGGTGATTATGGTTTTAATCTGGTGAGGTGTTAGGTTTTGGCACTCGTCGATAAGAATTAGGCTTTGCTGGAAGCTACGACCACGAATGTAATTAAGCGATTTGAACTGCAGTGGAACCTTCTGCAGTATGTAGTCTACGCTGCTAGGGGCATTTTCGTCATCGCTGTGAAGAGCTTCTAAGTTATCGGTGATTGCGCCTAGCCAGGGTTCCATTTTCTCGGCTTCTGTGCCGGGTAAATAACCAATGTCTTCATCTAAACCGCGTGTACTTCGAGTCGCAATAATACGTTTAAACTGTTTATTGGCGACGGTCATTTCAATTGCGGCGGCGAGTGCTAGGATGGTTTTTCCTGAGCCTGCTTGTCCTGTAAGGCTCACTAGATGAATGTTGGGATCAAGCAGTAAATTAAGAGCAAGTGCTTGAATAATATTTTGAGGTTTTAAGCCCCATGCCTGTTGCTGCATTAAGAGTTCTTTGGGCAAATCAATGAGAGTGACGGTTTCATCATTAATGGTGGTGATGCGCCCGACAAATTCTTGTTCATCAATTATGAAGTGATTGATGTGTACATTTTCAGGTAATACTTCTTTCAACACCTTGTGATAAGTTCCGGTGGCATCATGGAATGTTTCTACTTGATGCTGCTCCTGCCAGAACGAACCTTTTAAGGCATGAAAGCCTTGTTCTAACAAATCGATATCGGATAACAGTTGATCGTTTTGATAATCTTGTGCCGAGATGCCACAACCTTTGGCTTTCAGCCGCATATTAATGTCTTTAGTAATTAGAATAACATCGCGCTTGGGGTGATTCTGCTGCAGTTTAACGAGGCTGTTTATTATTTTGTTATCGTTAAGGTTGGTGGGTAAGATGGGAGACGTTTCTTTAAAGCTATCGAGCAAAATAGAAAGGGTGCCTTGGACCTCTTCATTATCTCGCAGTATCGGTACGCCTTTGGCAATTTCTACCGGCGTTGCATCACCAATAATACGATCAATTTGGCGAATTGCTTCACGGCAATCGGCCGCAATGGATTGCTTCCCCATTTTTAATTTATCGAGTTCCTCTAGAACGATCATGGGGATGACGACCTGATGTTCTTGAAATTTTAGAATGGCACTGGGATCGTGTATTAGGACATTAGTATCGAGAACGTAAAGCTTAAGTGTTGCTTGTTGTGCTGTCATGCAAAATACCTTCTAAGTCTGAAGTATGGGAAAGCGCATTAAACAGAAAAAGCCCGTTGGTGCACTTATTCCATTAAGGCCCAATCAATGTGAGTCTGCCTCGATTTGGCATCATTGCCAAGTGTTTATTGAGAGATATTAGCTCAGGTGTCATTGTATTTCGGTATCTCTATTTGTATCCCTTGATAAGCAAGGTAAACTAGAAGTCTTACAAAAAAAATAACACACCTTACAGAGATAAAATCATGAAATTTATACATACCGCAGCCCTATTATTTGGTTTCATGTTTAGCTTTTTTCTGGCTAATACAGCGCACGCTCAAGACCCTGCATTAGGTAGTTGGCATACGGTGGATGATGATACTGGTGAAATAAAAAGTCTGGTTGTACTCTCGCTTGCAGAAGACGGCACTATGGTTGGCATAATCAAAAAAGTCTTAAAAAAAGATGCGGCTAGTGATCTGTGTGATCAGTGCGAAGGCGACAAGAAAGATCAGCCAATAGAAGGTATGCAGTTTATTTGGGGCGTCGAGCGTACGGGAAAAGGCGAGTGGGAAAATGGACAAATATTAGATCCTGAATCAGGCACTGTTTACACCAGCAATATCACGATTTCTGATGACCCGAATGAGCTTGAAGTTCGAGGCTATGTTGGCATCTCTTTGTTTGGTCGCTCACAAACCTGGCAGCGTATTGAAGTTAAATAAGGTCTGTGGAGGTTTTTAGACTCTGCCTAAATGGCAGTAAAAGACCTTTGCTGATCATCTGTTTGATTTATTATATTTTTCACTAAAATCACCTTGAATTAAGAGCCTGCTAAAAGCTAGTAATGGTCATTAATTACTGTATTATCGCAGGCCAAAATAACAAAAAATTACATTACAGGGGATTGAAATGTACCTAAGCATTCGCTCTGCCATTGCGGCACTAATTCTAATAACCATGTCAGGTTGTAGTTCTATTTATACAACAACCGGTTGGTTTGCTTATGATTATGCTGAAGACTATGCCATGCCGTATGTTATGAAGACTGATGATACGGAAATGGGTTGTGCAATGAGTGAGAGTATGACGCCAATGCTCTTATCTTTTACCGAATTAACTTGGTCTCCTGATCGCCTAGCAACCTCTATGTACATGCAAGCGGGCGCTTGTGCTGAAGCAAAAGCTAACGAAGAAGGCTTAACCTATCTTCGTGCCTATAAAGCACAAAATATCGGTGAAGCAAAAGATGCTCGTATTCGTCAAAAGCGTTTATTTGCTCTCGCCGCAAATCGTCAATACAAAGGCTATAAGCACCTAGTGGCTGAGTTTGGTGAGCCGGGGAATGAATGTCCTGATCTTGACGAAGAAGATGAGTTTTTCTGGATGCTAGGTCTTGTGAGTGGCTTACAAGCCGTGATGAGTGATGTGCGCGGACAAGGTGAAGTCGGTGTGCCAAAAGATATCGCTATGAAATCTGTTCGTGGTAGTCAGTGTCTAGATGCTAAGCGCTGGTGGGGTGTTCCAAAAGCGATGCAAGCGGCCGTTTGGACGATGATGCCTGACAATGCACCTGATGGCGTTGATCCTTGGCAAGAATTGGCCGATGCCAGCGACCTAGCGGGTGACGCAGGTGTTCGTTTAGCGCAAGCGGTTGAAGTCGTTATTGCTGATGGTTCGGGTAATGAAGAGCGTTTACGTGATGCCATTCGTCGCCATGCCCAGTCAGTGAAAACTACACCTTCTAATGCACAATATCGCATGCTTGATATAGTCGCTACCCAGCAAATTTTAGCAGTATCTGACCGTTTATGGACAGAAGCCACAGGAAGTCGTACTCCCATTGGTGGCCTAGGAACTTTCTGGGATGATGCATCGCCAGCAGAAGAAGCTTTAGATATTAACGATTTGCTAGGAGATTAATATGCGAGCATTATTGCTGTCTGTCTTGATGTTGCCATTTTTGGCACTGGCTCAAGCACCGCTAAATGAGTTACCAAAACTGAGCATTTGTGTATTTGACCCGCTCGGCGCTAATGGTCCCTTATTCAATACCATGACAGATTATCGTACAGAGGCGCTTGGATGGGGTGCTGATGTAGAGCCTCGTGCCTATACGGATGAAAAAATTGCGCTTGACGATTTTAAAGCGGGCCAGTGTGATGCTGTGTTAGTCACAGGTGCCCGTGCACGTCCGTTCAATAAATTTTCGGCAACAGTGGGTGCGATTGGTGCAATCCCTGATGAGGCAATGTTACGTTCGTTATTAACCATGATTACCAGTCCTAAAGCGGCTAAGTATATGGTTGAAGGTCAATATGAAATTGCCGGTATTATGCCAGCAGGACCTATCTACTTATTCACTCGTGACAGAACAATTGATACGTTAGAAGAATTATCGGGTAAGCGTATCGCAACGATCGATTATGATGCGCCTTCTATCTTCTTGGTGAATCATATTGGTGCTTCCATGGTGCCTTCAAATTCAGCTAACTTTTCTGGTAAGTTTAATAACGGCAGTGTGGATGTTGCCTACGCACCGACGGTGGCCTACAAACCTTTAGAATTGTATAAAGGTTTGGAAGAAAATGGAGGTGTTTTACGCTTCGTATTAGCGTATATGGATTTTCAAATCATTATTCGTGCTGATAAATTTCCAAAAGGGTTTGGTCAAAAATCACGAGCTAAAGTTGCCAGCTTTTTTGATAAGGTCAATGAGGTTGTTGAAAAAGCAACGCAAGAAATTGATCCTAAGTATTGGATGGACCTATCAGCGGATGCTACAACGCAGTACACCAGTATGTTGCGTGATGTACGTATTAAATTACGTGATGAAGGTGTTTATGATGGAAAAATGTTGAAGCTGATGCGTAAACTGCGTTGTAAAAACAACCCAGTAGCGGCGGAATGTGTTGAAAAACTAGAATAGAAAACAATAATAAATTTCTATAATAAATATAAAAAGTAATACTCGAACATAGGTACCTATCATGACCCAGACTCTTCGCTTGGCGAATCGAACTGGCTTTGAATGGCTGGCAGCAATGCCTGCTTTTTTGGTTTTAATTTTTGTCATACTTTTAAATACCAGTCATGCCACCCATGCCCAACTATTAAAGTTGGGTGAAAATGTATGGGATGGCTATTTCCAGCTGCGTTCTGATCCTATTCAGCCTAGTTGCGAAATAGATGGAGATATCGATGGTCAGCTTACACGCTTGATTGCTGAAAATGCAGCGCCTGCGGATGAGGATGAGTGGGACTTATTTGATGAAGAGCCTGAACCGATCGATGATGCTGTATTGCGTCAGTCTTTGGTGAATGCTCAAGTTGTTTGTGAAACGAAGCATCAAACGTATGCGCAAACAGTCGATCGTATTACTCCTGCAGTAAGAGCTTTTCGTGCGGTAGAACTTGCGGTTGCAGACTTTGGCGAATTCGGTTTGCATGCACAGCGCATTATGCTTGCGGTATTGGTGCTTATCTGTGGCATGACGGCGTTATTTAGACGTCATCACATAGCCTTGCGTCCAATGGAAACCGTGATGGATTATCGCGTAGCGTCATTTTCTCAGATGATTGCTAGCGGTATTTTATTCTTCTCGGTTTACAGTTTTAAAGAAGTTGTTTTTAACGCGGGTGTTGTCGTCAGTTCCGAACATGGCTTATTGCATTATTTATGGATTTTAGGTTTTGCAGTCATCTTCTTATTAAGCGTTTATCAATTTATTGTTGTGCCAAAAGATGCCAAGCCGGGTGGTAGCTTCTTAAAGGCGCAGTTGGCTATTCCACTGTATGCCACCATGTGTATTATTTCAGGTACTTACTTCATATCGAATGGTCACATGGCTGGCATTGGTATTTATTTAAACCAGATGATGGAATTATCACAGCTATTTTTGAACGTAGGTTTGTACGTTTGGATCGGTATGCTGGTTAAGCGTACTCAGATGGCTCAAGCGGTATTCAATATATTCCGTCCATGGAATTTACCACCAGAAATGTTAGCGGTGGTGGTGGTGGTGATAGCCGCATTACCAACGGCATATACGGGTGCTTCCGGTATTTTTGTCATAGCTATTGGTGGTTTAATTTATAACGAACTACGTCGTGCTGGTGCTCGTCGTCAATTAGCGCTCGCAGCAACGGCTATGTCTGGCAGCATGGGTGTGGTGCTTCGTCCTTGTTTATTGGTTGTGATTATTGCGGCATTGAATAAAGAAGTAACAACCGATCAGCTATTCGGCTGGGGTGTGAATGTATTCTTATTAACGGCTGTTTTGTTTGCTGCGGTTGCGATGTTAACAAAGCAGGGTACTTTGAGTGTTGAAAAAGCATCTGTAGCATGGCCTGAGACCAAGAAGGCATTATGGAAACTAGTGCCTTATGGTATTTTAATTGCACTGACGTTAGCTTTTTATGCGATTTTCTTAAATGCTTATCTTGATGAATTCTCAGCACCGTTCATTCTTCCTGTGATGTTATTAGTCGTATTAATTTACGAGCGAATGGGTCAAGAAAAAATGGGCCGTGAACAAATGAATATTGACCATATTGAAAACCGCCTTGAAGAATCTTGGCAGGATCTTAAAAGCGGTAATGACTCGATTGAGAAAACATTACGCGAAGCGACAACTGAGACCACAGGGCACATTGGTGCATTGTTAATGTTGATGGGCTTGTCCGTTAGTATTGGTGGCGTTATTGAACGTTCTCATTTGATGGATCTTGTACCGGGTAGCTTCGAATCAATCTGGCTAGCCATGGGGCTGTTAGTCGTTATTCTTGTGGTTATTGGTATGGTAATGGATCCGTATGGCGCGGTTATTTTAGTGAGCGCGACAATTGCTTCAATTGCTTACGACAGTGGCATTGATCCCGTGCACTTTTGGATGGTGACCTTGGTCGCGTTTGAATTAGGCTATTTGAGTCCGCCGGTGGCGCTGAACCATCTACTCACCCGGCAAGTGGTCGGGGAAAGAGAAGTGGCTTTGGCATCGCAAGAAGGACATAACTTCTGGTATCGACATGAGAAGTTTTTATTACCTTTAACCGTGATGGGTATTGCACTGGTCATTGTAGCCTTCGGACCTTTGGCTATTGGTTATAACTAGAGGTGATCTACGGCAGCAACGCTGAATAGAGTGTGTCGTTAAATAAAGCCTCGTCTTACCTTGCGTAAGTCGGGGTTTTTTTGTGCTTACTGATGGGTGGAATGCTCTTACTTTTATCTTTTAGTTGACAGAGTGACGAGCACAAAAAAGGGAGGCTATAAAAGCCTCCCTTTAATTATGCTGACAAGTAACGAATCGTTTTAGCCATTAATAAGGTAATGAGCATAGATACTAGCCGCGTAACCTAAGGCAATGACAGGGGTCCATTTAAGATGGCTAAAGAAGGTATAAGAACCTCTTGCTTGCCCCATCAACGCAACCCCAGCAGCGGAACCAATCGATAGCAAGCTACCACCAACACCAGCGGTGAGTGTAACGAGTAACCAGTGGAACTCAGACATATCGGGGTTCATGGTTAATACGGCAAACATTACGGGAATGTTATCAACGATGGCAGACATAATACCAACAAGAATATTGGCGACATCAGGGCCTAACTCGCCGTATATATAAGTTGATGACAGGCTTAAGTAACCAATAAAGCCCAAGCCGCCTACAGAAAGAATAACGCCGTAGAAGAAGAATAACGTATCCCACTCCGATTTTGCCACCTTGTCAAAAATATCGAATCCACCATGCTTATCATCACTACCCGGTGGTAAGTCTAAATCATCCATATCATCGCCTGTAGGGCCGCCTTCTTTGAATCGACGAATATAAAAACCGTACAGTTTCAAATACCCTAAACCAAACATCATGCCGTACACTGGCGGTAAATGTAGGAAGTTGTGAAAGCTAACTGCCGTTATTATCGTTAGTAAGAAAAATCCTACAATTTGTAAACCACCTGGCTTAATTTTAACCGCTTCACCAGTTTCAGCATTCGGTGTGCCCGACGGAAGTGCAAAATGCATAATAGCGGCAGGGATTAAAAAATTGACGACGGATGGGATGAATAGAGTAAAGAAGGTAGAGAAATGAAGCAGACCTTTTTGCCAAACCATTAAGGTAGTAATATCACCAAATGGACTAAATGCACCCCCAGCGTTTGCGGCTACGACGATGTTAATACAAGCGATGCCAATGAAAGCAGGCTTGTCAGCCCCCACTGCCATGACAACCGCACACATGATCAAGGCGGTGGTTAGGTTATCGGCAACGGGCGAGATAAAGAACGCTAAAATACCGGTTAACCAAAATAAGGTTTTGTAGCTAAAGCCTTTCGCTACTAACCAGCTGCGCAGCGCATCAAATACACCTCGGTCCAGCATGGCGTTAATGTAAGTCATTGCTACCATCAAGAAGAAAAATAACTCGGCGTACTCAAGAAAGTTGTGACGAATAGCCACCTCGGCTGCGTGAGGGAACCCATTATTGACGTAGACAGCAGCGATCAAAATCCAGATGATGCCAGCCGACATCATGACAGGCTTTGATTTACGCATGTGAATTTGTTCTTCAAAGATAACTAAGATATAACCAATAACAAAGACGGAGATGGCGGTATAGCCGACCCAATGGCTGGTTAAATCAATCCATTCGGTTGCATCAGTAGAGGCAAACGCTAAGCTAGGCAGAAGTAATAATATTAATGGCGAAAGCCAAGAGGCTAGATGTTTCATTAGGGTTCCTATCGGAAAGATGGAGATAACTGCGGCGAATTATAGACAGTGAAGTAATCAAATCAAAGGACATAACTTGATATGAGTGAGTATTATGGGCAAATAGCAAGAGTATTTAGGTATAATTCAGTCAAGTAAGTTCAAGATATTGCAGAGAGCGTTAAAAGCATGAAAATTTTAATCACAGGCGGCACACTCGATAAACAATATAATCCCTTAAACGGAGCGCTTATTTTTAGCCAATCTTCAGTCTTCGAAATGTTGGCGCAATCAAGAAATACACTAGAAATCGATCTTGATACGTTAATGCTAAAAGACAGTTTAGAGATGAACGATGAAGATAGGTTACGCATCTCACAGGCCTGCAATGACTGCGATGAGAAGCAAATTATTATCACTCATGGTACCGATACCATGGTGGAATCGGCGCAAGCCATTGCTGCGCAATTAGCGCCTAATAAAACCGTCGTTTTACTCGGCGCAATGGTTCCGTATCAGTTTAAAGGGTCCGATGCGTTGTTTAATTTAGGCTGTGCGATGACCGCTGTGCAAATATTACCTGCGGGCGTTTATATTACGATGAATGGCCAGGTTTTTGATTACCGTGAAGTACAAAAAAATCGCACCATTGGCGCGTTTGTTGCCATTAAATAAGTGCGATTTAACTCAAATCGTCGGCAATAAAGCCGCCGGTTTGATGCGCCCATAATTGAGCATAAATCCCTTGCTTGGCAATCAGTTCTTGATGGCTACCTTGTTCGACGATTTCGCCGTTATCGATGACGATTAACCGGTCCATGGCGGCAATGGTCGATAATCGGTGAGCGATCGCGATTACGGTTTTTCCTTCCATAAGTTGATACAAGCTGTGCTGAATCGCGGCTTCTACTTCTGAATCTAAAGCCGACGTTGCTTCATCCAAAATTAAAATCGGTGCGTCTTTTAATAATACCCGAGCAATGGCGATGCGTTGGCGCTGGCCGCCAGACAGTTTTACTCCACGTTCGCCGACTTGTGCATCCAGCCCCGTATTTCCTTCTAGGTCCGCGAGCTCTTGGATAAATTCATGAGCTTCGGCGCTGCGAATCGCTTGCTGGAGTTCTTCTTCTGTTGCGTCGGGTCTGCCGTATAAAATATTCTCGCGTACCGAGCGGTGCAGTAATGAAGTATCTTGAGTCACCATAGCAATGTGGGCGCGTAATGTTTCTTGTTGAACTTTTGCAATGTCTTGGCCATCAATCTTAATAAGCCCAGATTCTAAATCGTAAAAGCGCATCAAAGCACTGACTAATGTCGATTTTCCTGCGCCAGAACGTCCGACTAAACCGACTTTTTCACCCGCTTTAATGTGTAAATTTAAATTTTTGATGATGCGACGCTTGCTGATATTTCCTTCTTCATCGGCCATGCTATAGCTGAAATTCATGTTCTGAAAATCGATGTCGCCTTTATTGACGACCAGCGCTTTGGCATCTTCTACATCAGTGACCTGCAAAGGCTGAGACAGCGTGCCCATACCATCAATCACCGTGCCGATATTCTCAAATAACGCGCTGACTTCCCACATAATCCACTGTGCCATACCGTTTAAACGTAACGCTAAACTGATCGCAATGGTAATCGCACCAATGCCAATGGCATTTTCTTGCCATAGATAAATCGAGAAACCCGAAATAACAAAAATCAATAAATAATTTAGCCCGTGAATGCTGGTATTTAAACCGGTAGCCAGACGCATTTGCTGATAAACCGTGGTCAGGAAACCTTGCATGCCTTGCTGAGCATAATCGGCTTCTCTTTGGGTATGAGAGAAGAGTTTAACGGTGGCAATATTGCTGTACGAATCGACGATGCGGCCTGTCATGGTCGATCGCGCATCGGCTTGAGCGGTGGCGATCGCTTTTAATTTTGGGACAAAATAATATTGTAAGGCGATGTATAGCACCAGCCAAACCATCAGCGGTAACATCAAGCGTACATCGGCTTGGGCAATGATGAAGAGCATCGATAAAAAGTACACAACAACATAGACCATGACGTCTAATAACTTGATCACGGTTTCGCGTACGGCTAATGATGTTTGCATTACCTTGGTAGCAATACGGCCAGAAAATTCATCTTGATAAAAGCCTAAGCTTTGCTTAAGAAGATAGCGGTGAGCCAACCAGCGAACCACCATGGGGTAATTCCCCAATAGCGTTTGATGAATAATTGCAGCATGGAGAAATACAATCGTTGGGAGCGCGATGAGAACGATCGCCCCCATCGTGATGAGGGTATCGCCTTCTTCTTGCCAAAGTGTCGCACGATCTTTGGTCGCAAGCCAATCGACAAGCTGTCCCATAAAGCTAAACAGCGATACTTCTAGCATCGCCAGCGTGGCGGTGAGCACCGTCATTAATATTAAAGGGATCTCAATGCCACGACTGTAATGGCGGCAAAAAGCAAACACACCCGAAGGCGGTTGCTGAGGATCTTCACTGGGGAAAGGCTTGATGAGCTTTTCGAAAAAAGAAAGCATGGTTATTCACATAATCTAGAACGTAGTAATTAGTCTAGGATACACATATCATCAAAGAAAGCAGACTATTTTTAGTCTAATGTGAAGATAAAGTGAAGGACTTGATAATGACCCGTGAATCACAACGACAGGCGCCAGCCGCATCACAACCTGCCCTTAATATTCAGTTTTTATTAACCGGTACTGAATTAATGGTGGGGGATATTGTTGATACCAATTCCGTGATGCTGGCACAAAGTTTAAAGGATCAAGGAGCCGAGCTTACCCGCAAGGTCACCTTAGGTGATGACTTCAAGGGCATAGTCGCTGAAATTGAACACATGAGCTTGCAGGCTGATGTATTAATTATAAATGGAGGACTTGGGCCGACAGAAGACGATCTTACTGCTGAAGCAATCGCGCAAGTTATAGGCCAGCCATTAGAAGAAAATAGCGAAGCGTTAATACACTTAGAAGCGTGGTGTAAAAAGCGCGGCTTTCAGCTTGAGGGTGCAAACCGTAAACAAGTTGTATTGCCAAAAGGGATTAGCCTTGTGGCTAACCGAATGGGCAGTGCGGTAGGATTTTCTGCCCACCATAATAATTGTCTGATTATCTGTACGCCTGGGGTGCCCAGCGAATTGAAGGTGATGTGGGCGGAAGAAATATTGCCGCTATTAAAATCTCAGTTGCCGATTGTAGATAAAGTTAAAACGATTAAATTTCATGTATTTGGTATTGGTGAATCGGCTATTCAAAATTTATTTGATCGTCAGTTAGCCAACTGGCCAAAAGAAATTGAAGTCGGTTATCGGGCAGCATCCCCTTTGGTAGAATTAAAATTTACCACTCGCAGTGAACAAGCAGAGTTGCTATTGCCTCAATGGCAGGCCAAGGTTGAGCAATTATTAGGCGCTCATATCTTAAGATTTTTAGGTGATTGGGCCGTTGAGGAAAAAATTAAAGGAAGCGTTAAGGGAATCATTAAAGACTCTATCAAAGGATTAACAGAGGGCCCAGAGCAGCCCGCTTCAGTGGCAAAATGCTTAGTTGAATTATTAGCCCGTAATAAACAAACAATGACGGCCGCAGAATCGTGCACTGGTGGTTTGATTGCATCAAACATTACACGCATTCCAGGTTCGTCGCAGGTATTTGAAGCTGGGTATGTTACTTATTCTAATAGAATCAAATCTCAGTTATTAAACGTTAAAGAACAAACTTTATTAGACCATGGCGCGGTCAGCGAATCCGTGGTTATAGAAATGGCGCAAGGTGCGTTAGCGGCATCGTCTGCGGATTGGGCCGTTGCCGTTTCGGGCATTGCAGGCCCTGATGGCGGCAGTGAAGAAAAACCACTAGGAACTGTTTGGCTTTGTTGGGGAAAGGCGGGCCATTTAAAAACAAAGTGTTTGGTTTACCCATCGACCCGTATTAATTTTCAGCGTTTTATCGCGAATGTTGGCTTAGATCTTATTCGTCGTGAAATATTAGAGGCAAAAGATGAGCCGTCTTATTTTTCGCGTAATGCCAAATAGAATTGAGAAATAAGAAGCGGCTATAAGTTAAAAGCTGCTAAGTTTAAATCTATTAAGTTTTAAGCGTTATTTTGTTTAAAAAGAGCACCGTTTACAGAGGTTAAAATAATGATAACGACCGAAAATAGTGGGTTATTGATTGTTGATGTACAAGGCAAGTTAGCATTGCAGGCGCATGACAGTTCAGTATTACTGAGTAATCTTGCCATTCTTATTCAAGGGGCTAAGCTGCTATCAATACCCATCGTTTGGGTAGAGCAGTTACCGGAAAAGTTAGGTATAACCCATCCTGATATTGCGCAACATCTACCTGGTAGTGCTTTGGCTAAATCTAGCTTTAGCATTTGGGGCGATGATAAGATTCGTTCAGAAATAGAACACCTAAACCGCCGTAATTGGATAGTGGCGGGTATTGAATGTCACGTGTGCGTCTATCAATCGGTACGGGATTTATTAAAAATGCATTACAGCGTGCATGTGGTGAGTGACGGTGTGAGTTCTCGCGCGTTAGCTAATAAAGAAATAGGACTTCAGGCGATGCAAGGGGCTGGGGCCAAAATGACCAGTACCGAAATGGTATTGTTTGAGTTGCAGAAAAAGGCCGAAGGTGATGCTTTTAAGCAGCTGATTAAGTTGGTTAAATAAAGAAAGAATAGTGAGTATAAAATGGCTCTCTCTTTATTGTAATCAATATAAGAGAGAGCCATTTTTAAACGACTAGCAAATATTAGTTATTCGCATGCAGTTCTTCATTTAACTGAATCGCTGTCTTATTCGTTACGCATTCAACCGCACCAGAAATAGAGTTGCGACGGAAAAGAAGATCCGCTTTACCCGCTAAATCACGGCCTTTCACAGTTTCGACAACATTCTTCGCATCGTCTAAAACCTGAATCTTAGTGCCTGAAGTAATGTACAAGCCAGATTCGATGGTGCAGCGATCACCCAGCGGAATACCGGTACCCGCGTTTGCGCCTAATAAGCAGTTTTCACCAACAGAAATAATGATGTTACCACCACCCGAAAGCGTCCCCATCGTCGAGCAACCGCCGCCTAGATCAGAACCATTACCGACAACAACACCCGCAGAAATACGGCCTTCAACCATAGAAACACCTAAGGTACCGGCGTTAAAGTTAACGAAGCCTTCATGCATAATCGTTGTGCCTTCGCCAATGTGTGCGCCTAAACGAACACGTGCGGTATGAGCGATACGAACACCACTTGGTACAATGTAGTCAGTCATGCGTGGGAACTTATCCACACAGTTAACGCTTAGTAAATCACCGTTTAAGCGTGCTTGTAATTGTGCTGCTGGCAGCTCAGCTAAATCGATTGCGCCCAAGTTAGTCCAAGCAACATTTGGTAGCAGACCAAACATGCCCGCTAGGTTAATACCGTGTGGCTTAACTAAACGATGAGATAGTAAGTGAAGCTTCAAATACACTTCTGGAGTCGATTCAGACTGAACATCAGATTCCAAAATTGTAATAACGACCGGCTTTTTACTTTCAGTACAAGCTTTCGCTAATGCCGCTTGTGCAGGAGCAATAGATTCTAGTGCAGCTGCTAAAGCTTCAAGCTCACCACCGTCAACTTCAATAGCTTGGTTACCAGCTTCATAGCCGATCGCTTCTTTAGCCGCAGCAATAATGTCAGCGCTTGGCTGGAAAAGAGGAGCTTGGTAATAAACTTCTAACCATTCGCCTTTTGCGTTTTTTGTGCCTAAGCCAATTGCAAATGCTGTGCTCATAATAAAATCCTTACTTTAAATAGTGAATAAGTGTTTAACGGGTTAATTAGGAATTAATAAAATTCTGATAATCTTCGGCTTTAAAGCCTAATAATTTTCTCTCGCCGCCATCAATTAAAAGAGGGCGTTTGATGATAGAAGTATTGTCGATCATGATCTGGATAGCAGAGGCTTGATCAATCGACTCTTTGACCTCATCTGGTAGCTTGCGCCAGGTAGTACCGCGTTTATTCACTAGTGCTTCCCAACCTAGGTCTTTGACCCAAGAATCCAGCATTTCAGCGCTTAAACCATCTTTTTTATAATCGTGAAACTGATATTCAATGCCTTCTACTTCCAGCCATTTACGGGCTTTCTTGATGGTATCGCAGTTTTTTATACCGAACATAGTGATCATAAGGGAAAAGCCCTGCTAAAAAGAGCGCTATGGTAGCAAAAATGAATGGATTAGGGGAGTAGGGCACAAAATAGACATTTAGTAACAATCAGCCACTTGTATGATTGACGTCAAAAAAATAAAATAATAAACGATGAAATAGTAAGATCAATGTCTGATATGTTACTGACACAGTAATAACAAAGAAGTAATAAAAAAAGTAGTGCATGAGAAAGGGGGACTTGGTTTGTATAAAAATAGAGAGATAAGTAGTCTCATTAAAACAGCAATTACTATATTAATGCTCAGTTTAATACCTGTTATCAGCTATTCAGCGGAAGTGACTTCGGCAGTGCCTGTTAATGAGTCCGTTCAGCAGCAAGAGACTCTAGATAGTGAAAAAAAGAATGCCAGCTCAGATGAGTTCTGTGTTATCGAAAAGTTGAGTTATTTTGTTAATTGGGTAGAAAAAGCGATCAAGCGTATTGAAGAAGAGCATTTCTCGTCTAAGTCAAATGATTCGATCGAAGAAATTGTCTCGGTACCTGTTGTACCAGTGGCGCCTGTCGCCGTGATTGAAGAAGAGCCTAACATTATTCTTGATTTAACCATTCCAGACATGAAATATGAAGGCACTATGGGAGTAGATAAGGGCCAAAAGCTGAATTTCCCTGATATGTTTTCTGCACAATCTAAAAAGCCCTACATAAAAGAAGAAGGAGGGGCTTCTTTTGGCGGTCGTCTATTAATGGACGATGCTGAACTAGAAAATATGGAAAAATATCGTTTTAATGAAGTACGAGAAGCAGTGCGCGGTGCTGAAGTCTCGTTAGAATTTAAAACGAATTAAAGCCCTACTCCGACGCAAGGCATAATGTCATCCACTGTTCTATGCCAGCACTACGAAATTTTTGCTGATGCAAAATAAAATAGAACTGCCTTTGAAAATCTCTATGCGGCACGGGTAGCCGTATTAAGCTGCCGCGTTTAAAGGCATCTTCTAGAGTTATTTGAGATAAGCAGCCGATGCCTAAGTTCGCTTCAACAGCGCGCTTAATGGCTTCTGTATGTTGAAGTTCATGAGCAATAGTAAGCTTAGGCAGAATCCCATGCATGGCGCGTTCAAACGCTTGACGTGTGCCAGAGCCTGCTTCGCGTAAAATCCATTGCGCTTGAACAAGGTCGTCATCGCTGATGCTTTTTTTGTTAGCCAGAGGATGCTCGGGGCTGCAAAAAACGGCTAGCTCATCATCTCGCCAGGGGATGACATCTAAATCAGAATGCTGAAGTTCACCTTCAATAAGGCCAATGTCCAAATCAAAATTCAGCACTTTTTGGCTAATGCTCGCAGTATTGGCTACTTCGAGGCTGATATTCGCATTGGGCTGCTGACGCATCATTTCAGCCATGATACTTACTGCTAAATAATTGCCGATCGATAGGGTTGCGCCTATCTTTAAGTGTCCGGCATCCGCATGTTTGAGCAGTGTTTGCTCTAAATCAGAGGCTTGAGCTAATAAGCTTTCCGCCTTGGGTCTTATCAAGCGCCCTTGTTCATTGAGTTGCAAGCGCTTACCAATACGATCAAATAGCAGTACATCAAATTGTTGTTCCAACTCTTTTAATGCTGAACTAGCCGCGCTTTGAGAGAGGTTCAGTACTTTAGCCGCTTTGCTTACATTTTGCTGGTGAGCGATGGCAAGAAAAACCTCAAGTTGACGTAGGGTATAGCGCATAATGTGGGTTATCTTCTCTATATTCATTAAATCGATTAACGTAATAGATATAATCTGTTTTTCTGGTTAATAAGTCTAGGGTATTCTGGTTCCAGATAATCACATTAGATGTATAAGCGAGGCAAATCGTGAGTAAAATGATTCGTGAGACGGTAACCAAGGTTCATCATTGGAACGATACACTTTTTAGTTTTAATACCACCCGTAATCAGGGTCTGCGCTTTAAAAATGGTCATTTCACGATGATCGGCTTAGAGATTGATAATAAGCCTTTATTGCGCGCTTACAGTATTGCTAGTGCTAACTATGAAGAAGAGATGGAGTTCTTTAGCATTAAAGTGCAAGACGGCCCACTAACTAAGCACCTGCAAAACTTGAAAGTCGGTGATGAAATTTTGGTAGGCACTAAGCCAGTAGGCACTTTGATTGCTGACCATTTATTACCCGGTAAAAATCTGTACTTATTAAGTACAGGCACAGGGCTCGCACCTTTTATGAGTATTATTAAAGACCCTGAAATTTACGAACAATTTGATAACGTCATTTTAACTCATGGTGTGCGTGAAACATCAGAGCTGGCGTATCAACACTTCATCGAAGAAGAATTACCAAACAATGAATACTTTGGCGATATTGTGCGTGAGAAATTGAAATATTACCCAACGGTGACGCGTGAAGCATTTCGCAATCAAGGGCGCTTAACTGACTTGATCGAAAGCGGAAAGTTGTGCTCTGATTTAGGTTTGCCTGATATTAATCTAGAAAATGACCGCTTCATGCTGTGTGGTAGCCCGAGTATGCTGAAAGATTTTTGCAAAATTCTGGATGAGCGCGGATTTGAAGAAGCGCGTCAGGGTGAGCAGGGGCATTACGTGATTGAACGGGCCTTTGTAGAAAAATGATTGTAGAAAAGATAATTGTAGAGCCGCTGTTGAGATATGGTTATTAAAAAATAATTAAAAAAGAAAATATCAGCAGAAGTTAATCATCGTGGTTAGCTTCTGCTTTGCGTAGTTTTTATTGTTGGCGTAATAAAAAATGTCAGAATTACACCTAGCCAACCCCTTCTATTATCCTGCACACTAAGCCCATAAAAATATTAATTACCCCAGCAGGAAAACTCTATGAAATTGTTTATTTCCGCACTGATCGCGGTCGTGCTTTTAGTCTCTATGTATTCTGGTCGTTATTACATGGGCTTTGTTGATCTCGCCCCTGACGTTGTGAATAGTCGCTATGCCAATGACGAATCAAAATTTATTGCGTTAGGCAGTCTGCAAAAAGGGATTGAGGTGCACTACCGTGATGAAGGGTTAAACGCTGAAGAGAACCCTGATGCTCCCGTATTATTTTTATTACACGGCATCATGGCTAGCTTACATACTTGGGATGGTTGGGTTGAAAACTTACAAGATGATTTCCGTATTATTCGTGTCGATATTCCAGGTTTTGGTTTGACGGGTCCGTATGCGGATGGTATCTATAATGTCGAACGCGCAGTGGATATGCTGAATCAATTAAGCAGCGAACTTAAAATAGAATCTTTTTCTCTTGCGGGTAATTCAATGGGCGGCCTTATCTCTTGGAATTTCGCCGTGCAATATCCTGAAAAAGTTGAGCGCTTAATTTTATTAGATTCGGCAGGGTATTCGTTCGATTTACCAGTAATGCTGAAGCTTTTACGTACCCCTATTTTAAAAGATAGCATGGCTTTTGTTACGCCAAAATTTATTGTTACCCAAACATTAAGCGAAGTTTATGGCGATGATTCTAAAGTGACCGACGAAACGATTGAGCGTTATCATCAGTTGATGTTACGTGAAGGCAATCGTACTGCGGTCGTGAGTGTATTGGAGAGTATTAGTGATGTGGAGAACGATAAAATTAAACAGCTTAAAGTACCAACACTGATTCAATGGGGAGAAGCCGATAATTGGATCCCTTTAGCGCATGCAGAAAATTTTGCTGCTGAGATTGAAGGCGCTAAGTTGATTACTTACCCAGGTGTGGGTCACATACCAATGGAAGAAATTCCGCAACAGTCTGCGAATGATGCAAAAGATTTTTTACTGTATGTTATTGAAGAACCTCAGAACATTGAACCGATGCAAGTGACTCCTGTCACTTTATAGATTAATAGTGTCTTAGTGGCCGCTTTAAATCGTTAGTTTAAGCGGCCTTATCTCGCTACTCATTGTGATTTACAGTGAGCGGCGAGGGTCGACGATTAAGTTGGCAAATATTAACCCCGCGACTAGCGACATTAAAATCAGAAAAGACTGGCTGCCAAGTTGCTCTATGTGCAAGATCTCTTTGCCAGAAATGACCGTATTTAATCCCATGTAAAGCTTACTTCCCGGTACTAAAACAACAATGCCTTGTAATAGCACAATCGCTGCAGGCGCTTTAAGCCAGCGCGCGTAAAGGTTGGCGTACATACCTAAGAACAAGGCAGCGAAAAACGTGCCGAGTGCAATGCCAAAAAATGCGGACGCTAACAAACTTACGCCATGACCAAGAAACCCCGCCGCTACTCCCCAAGGCGCATCTTTTAAGCGAATCTTAAACATGACCATCAAGCTAAAAGAAAGAACTAGCACCGCTAGCCAGCCTGTCCATTTGGGTAATAATACCGCTTCTTCCTGTGGCACATTTCCGAATAACACACTGGCGATGGCAAATCCTAAAAACGCGCCAAAATAGAGTTTGAATAAAGCCATTAACGCATCCATCACACGCACGGTGCCAGAGATTAAATCCCGAGCCGCCAGTTCAGACAGACCTACGGTTAAGGCTAAGCCGGGAATGAAAACAATAATACTGGCCAATACGACCAGCGCCATATTAATACTGGGTTCAACGAAGGCCATTGCAGACGCGCCAAAGGCCGCCACTAATGCCGCTAAGGGCTCCAGTGCGGTTTGAATTCTGCTCGATTTGGCGCCCAAAATGACTAAACCGTAAACACTAATACCTAGAATAAACGAGGCGATAACATCGACCCAGCTTGTTCCCATTAGCATACTAAATGCGGCGCTTGCGAGACCAAATGCAATGAGAATAACCCATTGAGGATAGGGGTTTGGTTTGTTATTGATTTCTTCTAAACGCAGCAGGGCATCATCAAGATCGCGTTGGCCCGAGCAAAGCTCTTCAACTAATTCATCGGTGCGAGCCAATAAACCCAAATCTAAATCCCCAGGCTGTACGCGAGCAATATAGCTATTTTCTTGGTTTTCTCGATCGTCTTTTGGCCAAAAAACGCACGTAATTGAAGTAGGGCTAATTAAGAAAGAGCCGCCGAGTTCGAGCGCCTCACTGATTTTAACCAGGTGGCCCTCTAACTGATACGCAGGGGTTCCGCACTGGTGTAATGTTTTAGCGAGACGGATTAAGAACTTACGTCGTTTTTTGAATAAGCGTGTGGTCATAAAGTCTGTGACTAGTATTTTAATGATGTTTCGAAGGGGTCTATGGCTATTATCTTAGCAGCTAAAAGAAAAAAGGCCTGTTAAAAAAACAGGCCAGTTTCTAGTTGAGCTTCGTCCGTCATCATATCTTTGTGCCAAGGTGGATCAAAGATAAGCTGAACTTTAACTGATTCAACATTAGGGACTTTGGCGACGCGGTATTCAACATCACTGATTAAAACCGGCCCCATGCCACATGTCGGAGCGGTTAATGTCATGCGGATAATAACGTTTTTATCGTCGATATCAATGCCGTAAATTAATCCTAGGTCTAATAAATTAACCGGTAACTCAGGATCGAAAATTGTTTTTAGCGCTTGGCGAATTTGTTTTTCATGAACTAAACCATCGCCGCTATCTTCAAATGTAATTTCTTCTGACTCAAGACCAATTAACGCGGCATCAGTACCATCAACTCGAACCATATTGCCATTAAGCGTTAACGTATAGTTACCGCCAAGGGCTTGATTGATGGTTAAAAAAGAACCCGCAGGAATAATAGTCGGCTGACCACTAGGTACTCTGCGTGCAGGGCAATCCTGCTGGGAAACAACCATACGTTTTTCCACGAGATTGCTCCTAAACTGAAAACGATTCGCCGCAACCACAAAGGTCTTTGGCGTTAGGGTTATTGAATTTGATGACGCTGTTTAAGCCTTCCGTCGTATAATCGACTTCTGTGCCTTTCACCATCGCAAGATATTCTGTTGGCACATACAGTGCGATGTCGTCAGCGACTTGAAAACAAGTATCTTCTATTAAAGGCGTTGTCACAAATTCGATGTCGTATTTGAAACCCGAACAACCACTTTTTTTCACGCCAATACGCACGCCTGTAGCATCAGAATTTGCTAACAGTTTACGCACATGAATCATCGCCGCTTCGGTCATGCTGACTTGCTGGCTTTGTTGATTGTCTGCTGCTTTTGGATCAAAGGTTTCTATTGTCATAACTTATCTCTCAGGAAAATGTTAATGCTTACAGCAAAAACATTTTCACTTTTTCAATCGCTTTAAACAAAGCGTCAACTTCTTCTAATGTATTGTAGAAAGTAAACGACGCACGTACCGTACCTGGAATATCAAACTGTTCCATCACTGGCATAGCACAGTGGTGGCCTGTACGAACCGCAATGCCTTGCTGATCTAATAATGTACCCACATCGTGGGGGTGAGTACCATCAATCAAAAAGCTAAACACACTGGCTTTATTTTTACTGGTGCCGATTAAGCGAATACCGTCAGCTTGTGCTGCTAATTCATTAGCGCGCGCGAGTAGAGCATCTTCGTGTTTCGCTAATGCAACTCGATCAAGACTGTTTAAATAATCAATGGCCGCTGCCATTGCAATTGCACCGGCAATGTTAGGCGTACCCGCTTCAAACTTATACGGTAAAACGTTATAAGTCGTTTTTTCAAAGCTAACGTGCAAAATCATTTCGCCGCCACCTTGATAAGGAGGCATAGCATTTAATAGGGCTTCTTTGCCATACAAAACCCCAAGCCCGGTTGGGCCGAATAGTTTGTGTCCAGAAAAGGCATAAAAATCACAGTCTAATGCTTGTACATCAATATCCCAGTGAGCAACGGCTTGTGCGCCATCGATCAAGGTTTTAGCGCCGACTTTATGCGCTTCACGAATAATGTCTTCGACTGGGTTTAATGTACCCAGTGCATTGGATACATGAACAACCGCAACAAATTTTGTTTTATCGTTTAGCAGTTTTAAGTAGCCGTCATAATCTAACGAGCCATCATCTAAAACAGGAATAACTTTTAAAACGGCACCGGTTTGTTCACACACCATTTGCCAAGGCACTATATTAGAATGGTGTTCCATGCCCGAGATAATAATTTCATCTCCGACTTTTAGATTTGAACGAACCCAGGTTTGTGCAACGAGGTTAATCGATTCGGTGGTACCACGGGTCCAAATGATTTCTTCGCTTTTTTCAGCGTTTAGAAATTTTTGCATGGTAATACGCGCATCTTCAAACATCTGCGTCGCTTGATCACTTAACGTATGAGCGCCGCGGTGCACATTAGAATTCGTGGTGCGGTAATAATTAGCAAGGGCATCGATAACAACTTGCGGCTTTTGCGTGGTCGCACCGTTGTCGAGATAAACCAGTGGCTTGCCATTCACTTGCTGGTGCAAGATGGGGAAGTCAGCACGAATTTGTTCGATGTCCATTTTTTTGCTATCGCTCATATTTCACTTCTTACCTTAAATATTTTTAATTATTTAATATTCTGAAATTTAAGAAGCAATATTGGGTGATTGTGGAACAAATACCCAATATCGTTTCGGTTTAAAAACCAGTTTAATAATTACAATTTAATATTTATTAACCAAGGTGCTTCATTAATTCTTCATCACGGCCAAAGCGTTTGGCTAGAATCGGACGAATCAAATCACGAACGGCATCAAGTTTAAGGTTTTCTAATAATTCATTAATAAAACCAAAACTTAACATAACATCAGCTTCTGCGGAGCTAATGCCACGAGAACGTAGATAGAAACGCGCTTGCTCATCTAACTGAGCAATTGTTGCGCCGTGTGCACAGCGTACATCATCAGCGTAAATCTCGAGCTCTGGTTTAGTATTAATGGTGGTATCGTTCGACAATAACAAGTTCTTATTGCTTAACTGTGCCAGTGTCTTTTGTGCATCTGGGTGAATATGAATACGACCGTTGAAAACCGCTTTCGATTTATCCGCCATGATGCCACGGAAAATTTCATTGGTTGTGCAGTTAGCTATCTTGTGTTCGATGTTGCTGTGGAAATCGATTAATTGTTTATTTTGTGGAAGGTAAACACCGACCAATTCACAGTGACTGCCGCCAACATTGTGATTCACATTAATGTCGTTACGTACAATCTTCGCGCCTAGGCCCAGCTGGAAGCTATCGTAATTGGCATCGCGGTCTAGATCAACGTGTACACCACCGATTTGAATACTGCCTTCTTGCATAAGCTGCAAGCGGTAGTGATTCAAATGTGCATTAGCACCGACTTTCGCTTCGGTAATGGCATTGACAAAACAGTTTTGCTCATCGTTATTGCTAGCGAAATGTTCAACCACAGTCGCTTGAGCGCCCGTTTCTAACACAATCAATAAGCGCGCAGGCACGGTAAAAGGTTTTGCTTGTGCGGTAGTGATATGAGTAATTTGGATGTTAGTTTTTAATTGTTCATTCTTGCCCACGTGAACTAAAACACCGTCGGTTGTTGTCGCGTTATTGAGCGCGGCAAAAAGGTGTTTTTCTTGTTCAATAGCCGTGCCTAAGTTGTCAGCAATAATAGCTTGCTGCGCTTCGTTGGCTTGGCTAAAGCGAACGACATTATTTACGCTTTCATTTGAAGAAAGTTCTTCTGAATATTGGCCATTCACAAAGACTAAGCGCTGAGCGTTTAGCGCAGGAATTGTCGTAATGCCATCAAGACCTGCTGCATTATGAGTTTCAGCTAAGCGGCCATAACCTTCTTCGTTAGACGTAAAGTTGTACAGCGAGGTGAATTTCCACGCTTCGGTTTTACGCGTTGGAATTTCTTGCTGTAAAAAACTTTCGCTGCCGCTTTTATTTAATGCTGAAAATAATTCATTCTCAGCATTGCTTTTTGTATTCGCTACGGCAAGCAAACCGTTATGAAAATCAGTCATTAGCCAGCTCCGTTCTCAGCGGCGTCTTCTAACCAGCTGTATCCTTTTTCTTCTAACTCTAGGGCTAGCTCTTTACCGCCAGACTTAACGATTTTACCGTTGGCAAGAACGTGAACAAAGTCAGGAACAATATAGTCTAATAAACGTTGGTAGTGAGTAACGATGATAAAGCTACGGTTTGGGTCACGTAAGCTGTTTACGCCCTCTGCTACAACTTGTAGTGCGTCAATGTCTAAGCCAGAGTCAGTTTCATCTAGAATACAAAGCTTTGGTTCTAACAACATCATTTGCATGATTTCGTTACGTTTTTTCTCGCCACCAGAAAAGCCTTCGTTAACGCCACGCTTCAAGAAGCTTTGGTCTAGGTCAACCAGCTTGCATTTAGCGCGGGCTAGTTTTAAAAAGCTAACAGAATCTAAAGCGTCTTTGCCTTGAGCGGCGCGAACTGAATCAACCGACGCTTTTAAAAATTCTAGGTTGGAAACGCCTGGAATTTCAACAGGGTACTGGAATGCTAAGAACAAACCTAAGCGTGCGCGTTCTTCAGGATCTAGATCCAATAAGTTTTTGCCTTCTAGCTCAGCGCTGCCGCCTGTTACTTCGTAGTCATCACGACCAGCAAGAACGTTGCCTAGTGTGCTTTTACCGGCGCCGTTAGGACCCATAATGGCATGAATTTCACCGGGTTTAATATCTAGGTTTAGTCCTTTTAGAATCTCTTTGTTTTCAACGCTGGCTTTTAAATCTTTAATCGTTAACATTTTAATATTTTCCTGAAATTTTTAAATTTGTTGTTGTGGGGCATGTGTTTTATTTGTGAGAGTTTTACTGCTGTTTTTTTCAACAGACTTATCTTCTCGATCACAATATAAAATATCTTTTCGCTCACAATATAAATTAACTTACATCCCTGTACGGCTGCCGGTCTGGCCTTCCTTGGCCAGCCGTAAAAACGAGCATGAAGCTTGCTTCATAAGCGCTCGTTTTTACCCTACGGATCCTTCTAACGAAACTTCTAATAACTTGCCCGCTTCAACGGCAAATTCCATAGGCAGTTCTTTGAAAACTTCTTTACAGAACCCGTTCACAATCATCGACACGGCTTTCTCTGTATCTATGCCACGTTGTTGGCATAAGAAAAGCTGTTCGTCGGAAACTTTCGACGTGGTTGCTTCGTGCTCTACAATTGCGCTTGGGTTCTTACTTTCGATGTACGGGAACGTATGAGCACCGCATTTATCACCGATCAATAATGAATCACACTGGGTGTAGTTACGTGCGCCTGTTGCGCCAGGTCCCATTTTGACCAAGCCGCGATAAGAGTTTGAACTCTTACCCGCTGAGATACCTTTGGTAATAATGGTCGACTTGGTATTTTTACCCAAGTGAATCATTTTTGTACCGGTATCGGCTTCTTGGAAATTATTGGTTAATGCAACGCTGTAAAATTCGCCTACCGAGTTGTCGCCTTTCAGAATACAGCTTGGGTATTTCCAAGTGATGGCTGAACCGGTTTCTACTTGAGTCCAAGAGATTTTTGCATTGGTATGAGCAATACCGCGCTTGGTTACGAAGTTGTAGATGCCGCCTTTACCGTTTTTATCTCCTGGGTACCAGTTTTGTACCGTGGAATATTTGATCTCAGAATCGTCATGAGCAATCAATTCTACAACGGCTGCGTGCAGTTGGTTGTCGTCACGCATTGGGGCGGTACAGCCTTCCAAATAACTGACGTGGGAACCTTCGTCAGCAATAATTAAAGTACGTTCAAACTGACCCGTTTTCTCTTCGTTAATGCGGAAGTAGGTTGATAGTTCCATTGGGCAGCGAACGCCTTTTGGAATATAAACAAACGAACCATCACTGAATACGGCTGAGTTTAAGGCGGCGTAGTAGTTGTCTTTTTGAGGAACAACGCTGCCCATGTACTTTTTAACCAGTTCCGGATGCTCGTGAACAGCTTCTGAAATAGGCATGAAAATAACGCCTGCTTCGGATAGTGTTTTACGGAAGGTTGTACCTAGAGATACGGAGTCAAATACGATATCAACAGCAACGCCCGCAAGAGCCGCTTGCTCGTGGACAGGAATGCCTAGCTTTTCGTAAGTCGCTAATAGCTCTGGATCAACTTCGTCCAAGCTTTGTGGGCGATCTTCCATGCTCTTCGGTTCTGAATAATAAGAGACTTCTTGGAAATCGATATCAAGGTGTTGAACTTGAGCCCAGTTTGGCGGCGTCATTTCTTTCCACGCAGCAAACGCTTTCAGGCGCCATTCAAGTAACCATTCCGGCTCGCCTTTTTTGTTCGAGATAAAACGGACGGTATCTTCGTTTAGGCCAGGGGCTAAAGTTGCAGATTCAACGTCGGTAATAAAACCGGCTTCGTATTCTCTGCCTATCTGGCGATCGATTTCTGCGTTATCAGTCATAGGAACGACTCTCATCTTTATCATCGTCTGCGGCCATTGGGAGGTACTATTCTTCAATGGGCTGAAAAATAGTGGCCGGCCGGGATCTTAGTTTGTAATACCATACTAATTTGGTAAGGTATTTTAATCAATACCAAACTGGTATCGATTGCTAAATTATGGGGCCACATTCTATCAAAGTGGGCAGTTTATGACCAATGTAATTGATACTTTCACCCTAGATACGAATGTGTCTTATTTATCTGTTTTGGTGGCTGGAGAATTTATCCAGTGCCTCTGGTATGATGAATGCATTTATGACGAATGTTCGGCAAACAATAGAAGTATATAAATGCTAAGAATTGGTAAGTTAACTGATTATGGTTTGGTGGCGCTGAACCAGCTTGCTCTGGCGGGTGCTGTTAAGCAATCAACCGATGATATTTCTAAAGCGACGGGTCTGAGTATTGCGACAGTGCGCAAAGTGATGAAGGCGATTGTTGATGCGGGTCTTGTGATTGCTCAGCGTGGTTCAAAAGGTGGCTATCGGATTGCGCGTGCGCCGTCTCAAATCAGTGTATTAGATGTGGTGCAGGCATTTGAAGGCCCTATTTCTTTAACAGAGTGTAGTGCTGATGATAACCAGTGTGAGATTACTGATTCCTGCTCGCTATCGAGTAATTGGACGGGAATAAACGATCTTTTATTGCGAGTCTTGGGTGATATAACCCTCGATGATATTCGTAATCCTGATGTGCAAGATACCTTGCATCACCAAATTGTTGATCAATTGCAGCGCATTCAACTGGTTAACCTATAAAACACGGCATTCAGCTCAGTAATCGGTACTAGTCGACAAAATTATTAAGAAGCCACATATTTAAATCTAGAATGAGAACTGGTTGCTTTTAGTACTTATGTATTAAGTGCATTATTGCCTTATACACAGCCAGATTTGAGACGATTATGTATCGCATCGTATTATCACTCATCACCATATTCTCTGTATGTTTTAGCGCATTAGCTGTCGCAAGTTCTGAAAACGTTGAGCTGCAAGGTTATGGTGCATTCAGCAATCTCAATAAAGATTGGATGCTAATGGCTTTGTACGTGAATAAAGCAGAAGAGACTGCCGAAAGTGCGACGCCTCAACGCCTTGAAATTAAGATTGCCCCCCAACGATTCAGCCAGCGTCGCTTTCGCTCGTTATGGTTGAATGCATTAGCCATAGAGCATGGTGCGGATAAAATGGCCGCAATGCAGGCGGAGTTAACGCAGTTTTTTGATATCATTCAGGAGCCTCTAGAAGCAGGGGATACTCTTATTATTGAGCGTACTGAAATCGGAAGTGAAGTGCGCACTGAAGTGAAAATTAACTATCATACGTTAGCTGACTTATCAGCAGATTTTTTACCTTTGATTGTTCAGAGTCTTGTGGGTAAACACCCACCTACGCAAGCCTTAAAAACAGGATTGACTGGGGAAGCAAGTTTGCGTGAACAGACCAATTTGGCGATTCGTTTTGATCGCTTAGAGCCTACACTTCCACGTATTGCTGAAATTTCCCGCTGGGGTAAGCGCATCCTTGCAAGTCACCTATAATCAAGTCACCGATAATCAAGTCACCTATAATCAAGTCACCGATAATATACGTGATGGCTGTTAAACCATCACGTGACTGACTATCTAATTATCGAACTTTAAACTCGGTAATTGTTCGCGGGTTCCAAAGTCCCATATTGCACTGTCCCAATCTTTAAAAAGATTAAGAGGGCCATTTAACCCTTCTGCTTCACCATCACTTGAAACACATTGGCTATTACTGCTGTTCGTATTTGCGTGAGTCGCACAGCGCAATATCGAGGAATCAAGACCGATATACCCAGTGCTTTCTTTGGCATCGTCACTGCTGGATTGTTGTGAGAGGTCTGTCGCCCAATAGCTGTGAGTAACATTGGAAATACATCCGTATCCCAGCAAGCCAGCCTGTATTCTTTTATCTTCTATTGAGCCTTTTACGAGTCCAGTATTCATACTGTTAATGATTGTAATGTCACTGTGCTCATTGCGACTGTAACCACAAGAACTCACTAGCCCACCCGATGTCGAGCTTTGAATGCTGCCATTATTGAGGCTGTTGCTAATCACTACCCCTGAAATTACTTGTCCGATCAAGCCACCAGAATAAGAGTCTGTTGCCTTAACATCGAGGTCATTGAAACTGGCGTCTAGGTGAGTATCAGTGGCTTGGCCGATAAAACTGCCAACCTTATATTTGCCAGTGATTGAACCTAGCTTACCTACCAGTCCGACCTTCAGAATGCTGGCATTAGCGGTTTCACCAAATAAACCGACGCTGTAGCCATTGGGGCGATTTATGTATAAGTTTTTAATAACATGGCCATTACCTTGGAAGACGGTAGAGAAAGGCCCGTATTTCATTCCTATGGGCAGCCAGCCTTGGCCACTGCCATTTTTATCGGCATTCCAATAGGTATCAGTAGCATCTATTTTACCGTCGTTATTGGTGTCGAAATCCAGATCTTTAGTCAGTTCGTAGCCATGACAGCGCGGCTGACTTTTACGCTGGATGATGACAATAGGGCAGCCTTCAGTACTCATTTCTGCTTCTTCTGCCAGTCGTAAACCATATCCTTGTAATTGAAAACGCATGGCATTGAGCTTGGCTAGGCTATCAATATCGATAAGCCCATTGTTATCTCTATCAACATCTTTTTCACCGTTATTATTATCGTCATCGTCAATGCTATTTATAATGCCATCGTTATCAGTATCGTTGAGTTTATTATCCGCTGTTAGCCCTGATGTTAAACAAGCGGCATCACAGATATCTGGCAGATCATCGTTATCGTCATCAAGCCATATCAAAGGATTATTTGGGAATTTATCCAAGGTTAGTCCGCTATCACGGATGCATGCTGCGTCACAATTAATAGACCAATAGTCAGGGTATCCGTCTTTATCATGATCAAGGGATGCCGCAGGATTTGATGGCCAAGTATCGAGTTCATCGATAGCGCCGTCGGCATCAGAATCTCGGATTATTCTATGGCTGAATTTCAAGCCAGGTAGTTGTTCGGGCGTGCCAAAATCCCATATTGAGTTGTCCCAGCCTTGATAAAGAATAAGACCGCTGCTGAGTTCTTCTGCGGCGCCGTCACTAGAAATGCAGGTGCTATTTTCACTGCTGCTATCAGGGTGTATCGCACAGCGTAATATCGAAGAATCAAGGCCGACATAGCCTGTGCTTTCTGTGGCACCGGTACTGTGCATTTGTCGCGATAGATCTTTAGCCCAATAGCTATGAATAACATTAGGGGAGCGGGCTCCTTTACCGAGTAAGCCTGCTTGTCTTCCTTGGGCTTCGGCAAAGGTTTTAATGACCCCAGTATTGAGGCTATTAGTGATTGAAAGTTTACTTCGATCAGAATTCCCAACTAAACCAGCAGCAGTAGCGCCTTTAACCGTGCCGCTATTAATGCTGTTGCTAATAGAAACTTCTGCTTGAGTAAAGCCAATAAGACCACCAGTCGAGGAGCGATCATTAGTGGCATTAACATCAATACTATTAAAGCTGGAGCTGAGATGGGTATTGAACGCTAGGCCTATAAAACTACCAACCGATGTGCTGCCTGTGACTGAGCCCAGATGACCCACAAGGCCTAATTGTGTGATGGTTGCATTATTGGTTACTGAGAATAAACCGACTTTCGATTCATAAGGCAGGTGTATGTATAAGTTTTTAATAACGTAGCCATTGCCCTGCAATATGGCAGAGAAGGGCGCTTTGCGGCTACCGATGGGGAACCAGCCATAACCTTCATTCCAATAGGTATCCTTAGCATCCATAATACCATCGGCATGGGTATCAAAATCTAAGTCGGTGGTTAATTCAAAGCCGTTACAGCCATCTATTTTATCGGCCGCTAATGTTGGACAGCCTAGCTTTGCTTTATAAAGGGTTTTACCGTCAAGGTTGTTGCGAATTTCATCTAAGTCGCCGAGGTCATTAATTTCAATGAGGCCATTATTATCTAAGTCGTAATCGCTGCGGCCAGAATTATTAGTGCCATTGGCGGCGATAAGATTTATGCTGAATAAGCAAGTGAGAAGCGCTGCGAGTATTTTTCGCGTCGCTGTTTTTTGAAAAGCAGGCATACCGTTAATACGGCCAGCTTTGTTGGTTAATAGCATCAATTTCATCCTTGTAAGTTGATTGAGCGCGACATTAGCACAATATAAATAGACGAACAAAAAGAATGCAATTTCATACACCAAAATTAGTCCCTATTCAGGTACAATCCGCCGCCTACTACCTTTTTAAATAATTCGTTTGTTCGGAACCACAAAGTTTATGACTGATGACTATCTTGACCGCTTTGGTGGCATTGGCCGTTTGTATGGCATGGAAGGCTTAGAACGTCTGCGTAATGCGCATGTTTGTATTATTGGTATCGGTGGCGTTGGCTCTTGGGCCGCAGAAGCGATTGCTCGTAGCGGCGTTGGTGCGATTACCTTGATCGATATGGATGATCTTTGTGTAACTAATATCAATCGCCAATTACCGGCAATGGATGGCAATACCGGTAAGCTGAAGATCGAAGCGATGGCTGAGCGCTTAAAGGCGATTAATCCGCACTGCAAAATTACTATCCATATGGAATTTGTGACGGCGAAGAATATGCGTGAGCTGATTCATACCGGTTTTTCTTACGTGATTGATTGCATCGATAGTGCCAGAAGTAAGGCCGCGTTGATTGCTCATTGTCATATCAATAAAATTCGCATCGTCGTGACAGGCGCTGCAGGTGGCCAAATAGACCCTACCCAGATTCAAATAATCGATGTTAATAAATGTGCCCATGATCCTTTGATTTCGAAGGTGCGTTCATTATTGCGCAGCGAATATGAATTCTCTCGAAACCCTAAACGTTACTACTCGATTCCTTGTGTTTACTCACTTGAGCAAATGACCTACCCCCAGCCAGATGGATCTGTGTGTCGCACGAAATCAGGTGATGATAGCAGTACGCGTTTAGATTGTGCTTCAGGATTTGGCTCGGCGACCATGGTGACAGGAACGTTTGCTTTTATTGCAGCCGCTCGAGTTGTGAAGCGTATCGCAGAAGGTGCAGGGAAAAAGTCATAGATTGTTAGGGTATCGGTTTCATTTCTTTGGCCTTTAGATAGATAGCCTTTAGCAAGTTTTGCAAAAGTAGATAAACTTAACGTCTATAATCATTAGATGACGGACATAAAGAATAGGGTTTAGTGATGGCAGAGCCAAAATACGATATTTATTTTCGGGGAGAAGTTTTACCAGGGGCAAATGATGCTGAGGTGAAAGCGGCTATCGCTAAAATATTTAAAGCAAATGACGCTAAACTTGCTCAGTTATTTTCGGGTAAGGTCAATACGATTAAGAAAGCGGTTGATAAAGCAACGGCTGCTAAGTATCAGCAAGCCTTTAAAAAGGCCGGTGCTAAAGTGGTTATTACTGCCGCTAAAGTCCAAGAATCCAGCCCTCAGGAATTGAAAACGACAACATCAAAAACACAAGACTCAGCCGCTCAAGTTGCTGAAAAAAGCTGGGATGTTTTGCCAACGGGCAGTGACTTATTAACATCAGATGAGCGACGTAATATCCCTGATGTCGAAATAGATACCAGTGCTATTAAAATGGTTTCCCCTTTTGCGGAGGTGGTCTTGGATGAAAGAGTGGATCCGCCAGCCCCAGATACTAACCACATTTCAGTCGCCGATGCAGGAGAAGATATGAATCCTAACCGTGCTGCGCCCTTACCTGATTTAGAGTTGGATTTATCTGAATTTTCAGTTGCTGAAGCGGGTGTTCCCCTCGCGGATAAAAAAGAGAAAGTAGTTCCACCTGCTCCTGATACTAATCATATTAAACTCGTGTGAAAGAAGACTCGGTTTAGCTTTTTCAATACCGCTTGCGTGTCAGTTATCAATATATTGATATGAGTACATCGTCGTTATATAACGAGTAGATACGGGTTAAGTGGCCTCATCCCTGCTGGCGAATATGTGCAACGGCCACTATGATTACAAGCGAGAAGAGTTTTACGAATGGAATCATTAGGTCATATATGACATCAGTAAATAAGAGTTTAGTCGAAAAGCATATCGATTTATCTTGGAACAAAGGTAAATATGGCCTATTACAACAAATAGTAGCTAAAGGCTTTCGTTATCAAACAACCTTTAAAGATGGCTTTCGAGACTTTGAAGGTTATGTGGAGTATGTTGAAGATATTAGACGAGCAGTGCCTGATTTAGAAGTCATAGTAGAAGAGATAATGTCAGAGGATGATAAGGTCATAACATTCTCGACGTTTTGCGGTAGTTTCAATAAACCACTTTTTGGTATGCCAGCCAACGGTAAAATAATCGCCTTTTCTGCGGCATCCGTTTGGATTATTCATCGTGGAAAGATCAAAGAGCAAACGACAATGGTTGACTTAGCAGGTTTGCAGAAGCAGCTAAATGCTTAAACTGAGTATTTATTCTAACATTGTTAGGTTTTTATTTAATGGTGTCCATATTCTTCATAAGTCTGCAATCTGGCCATGGCTGGGCATAATAGGGCATAATGAGTCAATTAATTGGACGTAATACGTCACCCTCTGTTTCACAATGTTACATAAGTGTCTAGTTTTGAAACAATATCTGTTTTTTTAAGCTGGCATAATCCGTCCGATTTTCTTTTGCACCGTGTGTTCACAAAATATAATTTAAACTAACTTGTGATCAGCGTGGTGCTGACTTTATAAAATAGGTTCTCTACCAATGAAACATCGCGTATTAGTGGCTGCTATCGCTGCAGCCGTTGTCACACCGACAGCTATGGCTTCCGGTTATAAGTTAAATGAACAGAGCGCAGCGGGCGCAGGTAATGCGTATGCAGGCCGTGCAGCCGTTGTTGAAGACGCCAGTATCGTATTTTATAACCCAGCCGGTATGGTGAAGTTAAAGCGCCCAGAATTAACAGTAGGTGCTTCTTATATTGATGCAACCGGCAGCTTTGATCTTGATAGCTATACGAATGGCGCACAACGCCCTTATAGCTCTTTAGAGGGCAGTCCTTATTCTGATGGCGGCGATTTTATTCCTAGCGCAATGGTTCCGTACGCTTATTTCGCCATGCCAATCAATGAAAAATTCGCAGCGGGTTTTGGTGTTTTTGCGCCATTCGGTACCAATACAGATTATTCTGATAATTTTGTCGGTGGTGGCTTTGCGGATGAAACGCAGCTGACTTCGATTGAATTTCAACCAGCGGTTGCTTACCGCTTGAATGACCAGATTTCTTTAGGTTTCGGTCTAGATATTACTTATATGCAAGGGTTGTTATCTAAACAGGTTGATACTGTTCCTTATAATGAAATGATTGAAGGTTCGAATGGTGGGTCTGGGCCAGCCGACTTTACAGGCACGACGGGCGCTAGTGGAACATACTCTGATTATAAAAGTTTTGAAAATCACTATGAAGTATCTGGTGATGATTGGCAGTTGGGTTATAACTTAAGCATGATGTGGGATATCAATTCAGATATCACGCTAGGTGTAGCTTATCGTTCAGAAATGAAATTTAAGTTGAAAGGTGACTCTGAGTTTAAACAAGACGCGGGTGTTGTCGGTTTAAAAGATTTAGGTTCTGGAAACTATGCTATCGCACCTGTAGATGGGTTGGGGGGGGAAGGATTAGTACCTAAGCAAGGTTCTGAAGTGCCTATTACAACGCCACAGTCTTTGACGATTAGTTATGCACAACAGTTAACAGATAAACTTCAGCTAGTGGCTGGGACTACGTGGACTCAATGGTCGGTTTTTAAAGATTTTGATGTTAAATCTACAGAATCCAGTCCAGGAATGATTGAGCAGCTTAGTGATCTTGAAGCGGGTTATATTGGTCACATTGAAGAAAACTGGCACGATACTGTTGCTGTTGCAATCGGCGCTAATTACCAGTTAAACGATGATTGGTTATTGCGTACTGGTTATGCCAATGACCAGAGCCCAGTAAGTAATTCTTATCGTACAGCACGTGTACCTGATAACGACCGTGAGTGGTTATCTGCTGGCTTCAACTACCGTATTAATCAAGATTTAGATGTTGATTTTGCATTCTCTTATTTGTTTTTCGAGGATACAAAGGTTAATGAGTATGATCGAGAGGTCGATGGTTCTGTAAAAGAAGGCTCTTCTAATCTACAGGGTACTTACTCTATGGATGCTCTAGCGTATTCTTTACAAGTGAACTACAAGCTATAATTCAACGCTCATTGATGTGTTGTTATCGCTGATCTTGTTAAAGTGAAAGCTCAAAAAGGCGACTGGCTAAACCCAGTCGCCTTTTTTCGTTATAATCTCTCTAGTTTATAGAATTAAGGGAATTAGGCATGTCAAAAAAAGCAGTGGGTCTTGCGGGCTTAGCCGGTTTAACTGGGCTGGGTAATAAAGAGCCCACGGATAATAGCGTACAGAAACAGTCTCATTCTGGGTCAGTATATTCAACAGAAGTTGGGCGAGTATGCCCTGATTGTGGAAAGGCAAAAGACTTATGTGCCTGTACGATTGATACGTTTCCTGAGGGCGATGGGGTTGTCAGGATTCAGCGCGAGACTAAAGGCCGTAAAGGGAAGGGCGTTACGTTAATCACGGGTGTTTTATTAGCGCCAACAGAATTAAAAAAATTAGCGAAAGAATTAAAGCAGAAGTGTGGCGTCGGTGGCGCGGTTAAAGATGGCGTAATCGAGATTCAAGGTGATGTGCGTGATCAGCTTTTTGAAGAAATGAAGCAGCGTGGCTTTCAGGTTAAAAAAGCAGGGGGTTAAAACTCTTGTAAGCTTTCAGTATGGTTGTAATAAAAAAGGCGCTTATATTAAGCGCCTTTTTTGTATTCAAAATTTTCTTTTGAATACTTATTCTTTTAAATCGTTACGTTAGTAGCGATTACCTCATCACTTATTTATTCAACAGGTAGTTAACCAGCAAAGGCACAGGACGACCTGTAGAGCCTTTCGCTTTACCGCCAGAGTTCCAAGCGGTGCCGGCAATATCAAGGTGAGCCCAAGATTGACCTTCAGTGAAGCGCGCTAAGAAACACGCTGCTGTTGTAGCCCCGGCCAAACGGCCACCAATGTTGGCGATATCGGCAAAGTTAGAATCCAGCAGCTCTTGATAATCGTCTTCCAACGGCAAGCGCCAAACTTTATCGTGAGCATCCATGGCGGCTTTTTGCAATTCTGCGGCTAGCGTTTCATCTTCGGTAAATAAACCAGAATTCACATTGCCTAGCGCCATCATGCACGCGCCTGTTAGCGTTGCGATATCAACAATAGAAGCAGGCTTCAAATTATCGATAGCATAGGTAAGCGCATCGCATAATACCAAGCGACCTTCGGCATCGGTATTTAGGATTTCAACGGTTTTACCTGAAAGCGTCGTCACCACATCACCCGGCTTGCTAGCATTGCCTGCGGGCATATTTTCGGCGCTGGTAATCATGCCGATAATGTTGATTTTAGGTTTTAGTTCAGTAAGCGCGGTCATTGCGCCAAGAACGGAAGCAGCGCCACACATGTCGTACTTCATTTCATCCATGCCAGCACCAGGCTTAAGGCTGATGCCGCCCGTATCAAAGGTGATGCCCTTACCTAGAATCATGTGAGGTGCTTCGTTAGGGTCTTCTGCACCTTGGTATTTCATAATGATGAACTTACCCGGCTCGCTAGAGCCTTTAGAAACAGAAACGAATGCCCCTGCGCCCATAGCGTCTAATTCGGCTTCATCGATGATGATAGTTTCTATTAATCCGGTTTCTTCCGCTAATGCTTCTGCTTGCTCGGCTAAATAGGTTGGGGTGCAAATGTTCGGTGGCATATTACCAAGATCTTTAGCAACAGAAATGCCGTGAGCAATGGCTTGCCCTTTTTCTAATGATGCTTGTAAGTTGGTATCACCCGCCCAAAGAATATTCTCAATCGAATCGGAGTAGTCTTCTGCTTCGTGCTCAGGCTTGCTCTTGGTTTGATCAAATAAATACAATGCATTTTCACAGGCAATGGCGGCTTGCTCTGCTTTCCAAGCATTATCTTTACCTGCAACTGGAATGTCTTGTAAATACAGTGCAGCTTGTAGAGCGCCTGATTTTTTAATAGCCGTCGCAGCCGATTCAGCAATTTTAATAAAGTTCTTGGCGGTTATGCCATCGCCTGTTTTACCACTACCGACTAAAATGAGACGCTGAGCGGTCATGCCTGGCACTTTGATGAGCATGAGCGTTTCGCCGGTTTTACCGTCAAAGTCACCGCTATCAAAAATGTCGGTTAAATATTGTTCAGCTGCGTTATTGATGCTCTCGGCAGCACTAGAAAGCTGGCCTTTATCATCAATGCTAACGACGATACAGCTAGCGGAAAGTTCGCAGGCAGTTTCTTGTGTAGTGCTAAATTGCATTATTTACTCCGGGTTAAAGTATACGGGCTGTTAAAATGGATCTAAATATAAGTACAACGATAAGGTATAGATGGGTTCTTTGGGAAGAAATATCAAGCTTCTTTTGAATTCGTCTGTGCTAGCTGATTTAACAAGAAAGTTATACACTGCGCGATAGTTGTAATATTGTTATTTTGTAGCGCTAAAGAAGGCTGAAAGTTTGATTATTTTTCGATATTTATCCCGTGAGTTGTTTACCTCAATGGCAGCGGTCACGGGGATATTATTAATGATATTAATGAGCAGCCGCTTAATTTATCAGCTAACGGCGGCGGCGGCTGGGAAAATTCCGCTTGAGATCGTTTTCTTCACGTTATTATTACGAATGCCTTCCTTCCTTGAAATGATTCTGCCCTTATCCCTCTTTATTGCCATTCTATTGGCTTATGGTCGTTTATACGCTGAAAGCGAGATGACTGTTTTAACGGCCACAGGTTTTTCAAGTGGCAAGTTATTGGGTTATACCTTATTGCCAGCAGGCATTATTACTCTATTAGTTGCTTTTTTTAGTCTGTACCTGAGCCCTCTAGGGGCACAGAAAATGGAAGATCTATATCGCAAGCAAGCCACAATGACAGAGTTTGAACTTTTGGTGCCTGGTCGATTTCAGAGTACTGCAAAAGGCTCGCGGGTCACTTATACGGAAGGTTTAAGCGCGGATAAAAGCCAAATGAATAATGTGTTTATTGCCGACGGTAATACCATTTTACTGGCTCAAACAGGAACGCAAAAGGTTAATCCAGATACGGGATCTCGTTTCTTGGAGCTGCATAATGGTAAACGCTTTGATATTACTCCTGGTCAGCTAGATGCCGAGATTTTAGATTTTGAGTTGTATGGGGTGAAGATTGCTGATGAACAGGAGGAGCGTCGGAAAATTAAAAAAGAAGCAATCCCAACGGTTGAATTATTTGGTAACGATTCGCAGAGGCATGTTTCGCAATTACAGTGGCGTTTCTCATTAATAATTATGGTGCCTATCTGCGCGATGATCGCGTTCCCTCTCTCTAAAGTGAACCCACGCCAAGGACGGTTTGCTCGATTATTCCCTGCAATTATTTTATTCATGATGTACATCACGTTGTTGATTTCTTTACGAGGCATGTTGAGTAAAGGAGATATCTCACCGGCCATCGGTATGTGGTGGGTGCATGGGGTATACGCAACCATTGGTTTGGGATTGTTGTTTATTCCCGAGTGGAATCGTCGCCGCAAGATTAGGAGCTTATAATGCGCCAATTAGACTCTTATATTGCTCGCACGGTATTAATGGCGACCTTAGTCGTTATGGTCGTGATTGTTGGCCTTGATGCTATTTTTACTTTAGTTGATGAATTGGATAATTTAAAAGGCAACTATCAGCTAGTTGATGCGCTTTTCTTTTCAGGTCTGCGCCTGCCACGTCGTGTTTATGAATATATGCCTATGGCTTGCTTAATTGGTTGTTTAGCTGGGCTTGGTTCCATGGCGGCCAACAGTGAGCTAACTGTAATGAGAGCGGCGGGTATTTCGATCAATCGCATCGTCTTAGCGGTATTAAAGCCAATGGCGGTATTGATGTTTGTTTCTCTTATATTGGGCGAATATGTCGTGCCATCTTTAGAGAAAATTGCTCAAGCGCATAAAGCTGTTGCTCAAGGTGCGAGCGAAGCGTTATCAAATAAGGGGAAGGGTTATTGGCATCGAGAAGGTAATACTTTCATGCGATTCAATGCGGTTGAGCCCGGTGGTGTATTACACGGTATTACACGATATGAATTTGCCCAGACGGAAGAGTCAAAGCAATCGGATGAGCTGAAGCAGGTTGTCTATGCTCAGCGTGCGTTGTATCAACGTTCGTATTGGCAAATGGAAAATATTGTTATTACGCATTTTGACGGTGATAAAGTTTGGCAAGAGAAGCAAGCAACGGGTCGATGGGATACTGAACTCACGCCTGAAAAACTTAGCGTCGTGATTGTGAGCCCTCGTGACATGTCGATTTCTGGACTTTATCGATATGCCAGCTACTTGGATGATCAAGGCCTAAATTCAGATGCTTATATGTTGTCTTTTTGGCGAAAAGTTACTCAACCATTGAGTACTTTTGCTTTGGTTATTTTAGGTATTTCATTTATTTTTGGACCTTTGCGTTCGGTGACTCCTGGTTATCGAATATTCAGCGGTATTATTGTGGGGATGATTTATAAATACGCAGAAGAGTTACTTTCTCCTGCCAGTATCGTTTTAGGTTTTGAACCTATCCTCGCGAGCATTATTCCTATTGGTGCGAGTTTTATTTTGGGTTTATTGCTTATGAGGAAAGCGGCTTAATTGTGTGGTTAAAATCGATATCTTTAAAAAGCTCGTTAATTCTCTAGCGAGCACGAAACAAAGTCTTTAGTATGAGTAAGTAATTTAAAATTGGCACAACAATAATAAAAGGCCGCTTTATTCATGCTAGAGCTTTTCTTTTCAGCAAGCGGTGCTGGCACCTGCATTGTTCTAATGATGTTAATTCTGAAAGATTTTTTCCACTCTGTTGCTGCGCGTGCTTTTTTTGTGCTGATTTTTGGTGCTTTTGTGCATTTATGCCACAACTGGTTACCTGAGGAACTCTCTGCTTACGCCTATATTATTGCAAGTGCGACCCCCGCATTTTTTTGGATTAGTTGCCGTTTGATCTTTCAAGAAGAAAGACCCTTACCTCGCATCAGTTTGGCTATTGCCATCTACAGCTTTGTTGCTCCTTTTTTTAAACACATTATCTCGTCTTATCTAGGTTATATGCCGCCGTGGGTTGAATTATTTGGCCGCACTATTCCTCAGTGGTTTGAATATGCATTAATTATTATGGGTATTTTGGCGCTCTTAAGAGGACGTGAAGATGACCTGGTAGAATCTAGAAGGCGCTTACGTTGGGCGATTATGGGCGCGGCAGGACTTTCTCTAGGGTGGTCTATATTCTCATTTAACCTTCATTTTGGCTCTGCGGCATCCAGAGTCTTTGCCATTGATCTTTCGATATTAATTATTATTGGGTTCTTATTTAAAGGACGCAGTGATATCTGGGGAGTAGCGCCTTCCTCTGTTAAGCCAGCTCTATTGAGTATGACTTCAGATTTACCGAATACTGCGATTGAAATTGAAGACGACAGTGTCCCTGCATATGTGAATAAAGTAACAGAGTCTAAAGAACTGGCTCAAGTTAAAGCTGTCATGCTGCAAGGCTTCTATCGCCAAGAGAAACTGACCTTAAAAGATTTGGCTATAAAATTAGTCTTGCCTGAATATAAAATTAGAGGCGTTATTAATAAAGAATTAGGATATCGAAATTTCAATGAGTTTATTAATGAGTATCGAATTGCGGAAGCGGCTCAGCGTTTAATTTCGGAACCTGATACGCCAATATCTAATATCGCCCTCGATGTTGGGTATCGTACGTTAAGTTCTTTTAATCGTGCGTTTCGTAAAGAAAAAGACACCACGCCAACCGCTTATCGTGAATTAGATGGCGATTAAATGACTAAGCATTTGTTGAATTGTAAGAATTGAACAGGTGCTTACTGTGTGAAAATACCTCTCTGTAGCCCTCTGAAAACAAGTCTTTAAAAGAATTGCATAACGATTGCAACGAACTCCACAGCGAAAATAATTTACCTAATGGTCAGCAATCGCTTTACTGGAGGTGCTTTAATGAATTCGTTTTGGCATAAGAAAATTAACAATAGCCAATAACGTTGAACGCTCTTTGAAGCCACTATAAAAAAGATAATAACCCTTAAATGGGAACTTCCTTATACGAGGCGCAGAAAAATGAAATCAAGTACTCCTTCAATGAAATTGGGTTTGGCATCCGCCATTGCTGTAGCAGCATTGGGAATGACAGGCTGTGGCGGTGATGACAGCAGCAGTAGTAAAAGCACGAGTAATCTAATCGACCCTTGTCTAAACGCTGATTGTACTAATTCGGGTTTTATTTTACCGAGCAATGCTATTTATGTTTCTGCTGATGCGGCTGACGGCACTGATTTAAAAAATGCGCTTATAACGGCTTTAACCGACATACCTGATAACTCGGTTATTGTTCTACCTAAAGGTTCGTTTATCGTCAGTTCTTCAATTACCGTTACTGACGCTACTGGCATTACCATTACTGGCCATGGCATGACGGAAACAAAGTTAGATTTCAGTTCGGCGCCTGATGATGATGGTTTTAAGTTTGCAGGTGGTACTGATATTACGATTCGTGATTTGGGAGTTTATGAAGCCCCTAAAAATGCTATTAAAGCGGACGGTGTGAATGGCATTCATATAACGTATACGTCGGCAGTATGGGAGACGGATTTAGAAGAAGGCGGTGGCAATAACGGCGCTTATGGCTTGTATCCTGTTTCCAGTCAAAATGTACTGATGGAAAATAATTATTCTAAGGGTTCAGCTGACGCCGGTATTTATGTTGGCCAATCGAATAATATTGTTGTGCGTAATAATATTGCTGAGCATAACGTCGCCGGTATTGAGATTGAAAACTCTAACAAAGCCGATGTTTATAATAACGTAGCCTTCGATAATTCTGCAGGTATTTTAAGCTTCGATCTTCCAGGTTTACCGCAAGGTTATGGTGGTGGGGTACGTATTTTTAATAACAATACCTTTGATAACAATACAACTAATGTAGGCGCTGGTGCGGTAAGTCTTGCACCTTCTGGTACCGGTATTTTAATTTTTGCAACGAGTGATGTAGAAATTTATAACAATACGATTACCGATAATGATACGGCGGGTATTGAGATCGCAAGCTATTTCTTAGCGGATGATGATGTGGCTAACTATGGTACTAATTATGGTGCAACAATGGCGAATGGTTGGAGCCCATTGATTAAGAATATCAATATTCATGATAATACTTTTAAAGATAATAGCCTTGCCTCACCGCCTAAGACGGGTCTGTTAGAAGACATCATTGCAGGTTATCAGTCAGCATTTAATTCAACAGGCAGTGCGCAAACGGCTCCCGCTATTATTTATGGCGGTATTGGTGAATTGCTATCAAATGCAGGGCAGTTAACAGGTTTTGATGCGCTAGTGGGGGCAGAGGCCAAAGCGGATGGTGTTGATTATGACGCGTATGCTGCTGGCGACCTTATTTGTTCACATAGCAATATTAACAACAATAATAAAAATACGCTGAACAGTAATGATTTAAATGTGGGCTTAGTTTATGGGACTGACGCAACAGATACGAATAACTGGAATGCTGCGGGTACAGCGCCTGAAGCGACATTACGTATTGATTTAATTGAAAATAATACACTGTTGGACTGTACTCTTGAGCGTTTGCCCCCTGCGGTAGTCACGATTAAGGGAACCAAATATGGTTGCACTGCGGATGATCTTAATTTAGCCGCTTGTTCACTTTAATTAGTTATTTTATTTCTAATTGAGGGTCCCTGTAACAACACAGGGATTTCCTCAGCAGATCTCTACTGGGTTATACCCAAGTCTATTGTATGTATTCGAAGGTTACTTTATGAATATAAAGAGCAGTTTTCACCAGATTTTTAAAGTATCAGTTTTTCTAACCGCGGGTGCTGTATTAGTTGCGTGTGGCGGAAGTAGTGGCGGTTCAGACTCCACTGATAAAGTCGCTCCAATTATCGGCCCTGTTGCGTCTTGTGATGAAGAGATGGTGGGTATCAACTGGGGGGCTCTATTGACTCAGAATTGTCCTAAATTATCAGATTATAATTTATTTGTAGATGCGAGTGACCCAACAACAGGACCTAATGAAAATGGTATTCCTTACGATCTATCCACACCATTATTTACTGACTATGCAACCAAATATCGCTTTGTTTTTGTACCCGAAGGAAAGGTTGCGACTTATTCAGAGAACGAAGTTATTGAGTTTCCAGTAGGAACTGTTTTAGTAAAAACATTTTCTATGCCGGAAAATACGGCTAATCGAGGTGTTAACGAAACGCACATTGAGACTCGCCTGTTAATTCATCGTGCAGACGGTTGGACGGCAATTCCTTACTACTGGGATTCAGAAGTTGATGCTTCTTATATCGTAACGGGTAAAACTATTTCCGATGTAACTATTATTCATGATGATAATAATCCAGAAACAGATAACTCATTAACGTTTGATTATGTTGTGCCACAAAAGAATCAGTGTACGAATTGTCATGCTGTTGTGCCTGTTTTGGATAAAAACAATCCGAATGATAAACGTAAGTCTATTTTCAAACCTATTGGTCCTAAGGCTCGTTTCTTAAATAACGATTATAATTATGATAGTCAGATTGAAAACCAGTTAGCACATTGGGAAACTGCAGGTATTCTTGTTTCGGCTCCGACGAATAAAACGACGATTGCTTCTGCACCTATTTTTAAAGATACAACCGACATAACCGTCTTATCTCCCGCGGAATTAAATACCATGGCTCGGGGGTATTTGGATATTAACTGTGCGCATTGTCATCGTGATGAGTCACTCACTATTCCTGAGCCTGAGTATGCCGGTGCCGCAGGTGATAGTGGTTTAACCTTAGAGTTTAATCGTGACTTTGATGCTGATACCGTTAGATTTGGTGTGTGTAAAACAGCGGTAGCGGGCGGTTATCCTGCTGAAGAATCGGGCTACAATCAGTATCCTAGGGACATTGTTCCTCAGCATGCTGATCGTTCTTATTTACTGTATCGAATGAATACCAATGATGGGCGTCATAAAATGCCTGAGCTGGGTAGAGGCAGCATTCATACAGAAGGGGTGGCACTGGTAAGCGCTTGGATAAATTCTTTGGAAGCTAATGACTGTGGGTTAACAGACCTTACTCCGTAATACTGTGTTCTTAATGAGTGTTATTTTTTAGTCTAAGAAAAGGTCAGAGTCTGTTGTACTTTGGCCTTTTTTATTTGAAGTTAGGATCAAATACAATGCGCGTAAAAGAGGCGTGGTCATGCCACGTCTTTTCTTGCTTATCCCATAATGCCCACCAAAAGCCAAAACCTGCCAAGCCAATCGAGAAAAAGCCAATAGCCACTCTTAGCATGCATTGACCCAGCGAAAGTTGCTGTTGTGGTTTTAATTCATTAGCAATTTTTAAGCCCCAGGCTTTCATACCAAGAGTTTGTTTTTGGCGACGCCAGAATGTGGTGTAAAAAAAGAAAATAATAATAAAAAAATAACTGGCGGCAACAGAAATAGGAAGCTCACCAATAGGTTCGCCGTTATTGAATAAATAAGAGCTGGCAGGAATAAGGATGGCAGCTAGTAAAAAGCTAATGCCAGTAATATTAAATAGGTCGTAAACCATGGCGGCTAATCGGCGCCAAAGCGGGGCAGAGGGTAAGTTAATATCAGACATAAATAACTAGCTTCGAAAAAGGTGAAGGAATTCCACACATTCTAACAGTTAGCTGAAATTCGGTCTAACGAAAGCGATTGAATAAAATAGCCCATCCTTAATCTCTTAATGGCTGGGCTATTCGGTGAGATAAGGTATTTAAGCTTTCTTTTCGTATACTAGATTTTTAAACGGTGCGTCTAATGACGTTTCAGCAAGACGGTTAACATAGCTGCTGATGACTTTTTGAGATAAGCCGAGAGCGATTCCAAGATGGATGAGTTGTCGGTATTAACAGGGTTAACCAAAAGCAGTCTTTATAATGCCTTTGGCAATAAAGATTCGCTCTTTGCTAAGTCGGTTGATTTTTATATTGAGCAACAACTTGCGCCTTTTAAAAACAGTATTGCGGAAACGCTGTCATTGTCTGATGCGGTGAGTGGTATTCTTGAAATGAAATTCTTGAATGGCAATAATCCACTGGTAACGCAAGGTTGTTTATCGATCAACTCCATTTTAGAGCTGAAAGGCAATGAACCTGATTTACATGAACATGTGATGCAAGGCTATGCAGAAGTGCATATTGCTATGGAGCATTTCTTTGCTTGGTTCGTTCAGCATAACAAGGTAAAAGCAGGTGTTGATGCTCAGAATTTGACGGATTTGTACATTACCTTTCAGCAAGGTTTGAACGTGCAGTCTAGAAATGTGCAGGCAAAAGAAAGTATGGGGCGAGGGATTGAGATGTTTTGGATGCTGATAAAAACATTGGAAGTCGCTTAATTGAAAGCAAAAAAAAGCCCCGTATATCACTAGATGTACAGGGCTTTTAGAATAATGGTACCAGTGGGCGGAGTCGAACCGCCACTCCCTTGCAGGAACCGGATTTTGAATCCGGCGTGTCTACCAATTTCACCACACTGGCACTGAATCTCGTTCAGAGGCCGCATATAATACTGTTTTCTAAATAACTGTCAAACATTTTCAGAATAAATCGTTTATTTTCATTATCTTGCCCGACTTTTGGCGGTCATTAAGCTTCGAATTGTCAATTCTTGATGACAATCACACTGAGCGTTCAATGGGTGCTTAACTTGTATGCTTTGCTCAGGTAAAATGCGGCCTAAATATCGATTGACCGTCTATTGGCTTGTAATTATCCAATAGCTTATTTCAGTGACCCTTCATGAAAACCAGTGACTTTAGTTTTGATCTTCCCGATGAATTGATTGCCCGCTTTCCGATGGAAGAACGCAGTGCTTCACGCTTATTGTGTGTTGATGGAGAAACAGGAAGCATTGAACACAATGGCTTCCGTGATCTGGAAGGCTTATTAAACCCTGGAGATTTATTGGTTTTTAATAATACCAAAGTCATTCCAGCGCGTTTATATGGGCAAAAAGAAAGTGGCGGAAAGTTAGAAGCTTTGGTGGAGCGAGTTCTTGATGAGCATCATGTGATTGCTCATGTTAAATCATCGCGTTCACCCAAAGCAGGTCAGCGCATTATGTTGGGTGGTGCGGACGTTGAAGTGATAGGTCGTAAAGGCGCGTTATTTGAACTGAAATTTTTAGATCCACGTCCCGTATTTGAAATATTAGAAGCTGAAGGCCATATGCCTTTACCGCATTATATGGATCGCCCAGATGTGGAAGATGATAAAGAACGCTATCAAACGGTTTATGCTCAGCACGATGGTGCGGTAGCGGCACCAACGGCAGGATTGCATTTTGATGATCCATTGCTGGAGCGTTTAAAAGAAAAAGGCATCGAGTTTGGTTATGTGACATTACACGTCGGCGCAGGCACGTTTCAGCCGGTACAAGTTGATGATGTGAATGACCATACAATGCACTCTGAATATGTCGATGTTGATCAGGCTTTATGTGACCAGGTTAATGCTGCTCGTGCTCGTGGTAATCGTGTTATTGCCGTCGGTACAACGTCAGTCCGCAGTTTAGAAAGCGCGAGTCAGAGTGGGCAGATTCAACCGTTTAACGATGATACTCAGATTTTTATTTACCCTGGTTATGAGTTTAAATCGGTGGATGCGTTGATCACCAATTTCCATTTGCCTGAATCGACCTTGATTATGTTGGTATCGGCATTTGCGGGCAAAGAACATACTTTAAACGCTTACGATTGTGCGATTAAAGAAAAATACCGTTTTTACAGTTATGGCGACAGTATGTTTATACCGCGCCCGATAAAAAAATTATAAACCTGTTTTTGCCTGTGATTGGTATTAACAAGTAAGGCACATTTAAGTAAGGCACATGATGACTAGAAAATGTTTTATGGATTTTGAACTCAAAGGCACCTCGGGTGAAGCTCGACGTGCTACTTTGAC